>Ga0209048_10000073_pt1 | contig 92904 bp, 83 predicted proteins | sample FrelakmetCRP12CR_FD_187146 | JGI IMG/M metagenome (GOLD analysis project Ga0209048, IMG submission 187146) | Freshwater lake sediment microbial communities from the University of Notre Dame, USA, for methane emissions studies - CRP12 CR (SPAdes)... | ecosystem: Environmental > Aquatic >...
ACTGGCTCTTATTTCTGTAAAGTTTCTCCGCAGCTAGACCAATATCTCCAGTTTCCCTCATTTGATCCTCGACATCTTTCGGTCTAACCCCAATAACCAGGGATAGGGCTTTCATCAGAAGTTTAGATCCTATTCCAAGTTCTTTTTCACTCCAAGTGGGGAAAACTCTTCCAAGGGAAAATAATGTGACAATAGGTAGGATTTCTGGTTCTTCATCTCCTACCTTCCTTAAAAAATACGCTAAAATGGAAGTTTTCTCCAGGCGTTTAGTGGTGGAGTCCAAATCCTGGTATAACTCAACCAGTTTCAGGTAGAGCATTTTAGTAGTTGCCATCATTACACTTCGCTAAAAATTCAGCTTTTGATCTGATTCTTTTGTCTTATGATTAAAAAAATCTGGATGTTGGGTTAATTTGATGAATTTTGGACTTTCTTAGCGGTAAAAAAAATCGTCCTATTTCATTATTAGTAATTTGGATTTAATAATCTGAAGCTGACCATATAATCTGGAAGTTTGTTCCATTTTCTCTGGAAAGTATGATACTGCCTTTTAACTGATTTACAAGAGTGTTTACAAGTTTGAAGCCCATAGTTTCGCTATTTTTAACGTTTAAATCATTTGGGATCCCGATTCCATCATCTTTGATGGTTAAATGGTAATTGTCTTGATTATCAATCCTGAATTCTATGGATACGTTTCCACTCCTCCCTTTGGGGAAGGCATTTTTAACTGCGTTTGTAAGGAGCTCGTTTACAATGAGTCCACTAGGTATGGCTGCGTCTATATCTAGCATTATGCTATCTGAATCGTTTTTAACCTTTATTTTATCAGTATTCACTTTATATGCTTTTATAATATGTTTAATGAGGTTTTTTACGTACTGGGAAAAGTCTATAGCAGCAAAGTCATCTGACTCAGAAAAATCATCATGTAGTAATAACATGGATTTAACTCGGTTTTTACTGTCTTTTAAAGCCATACCCTCATATAATCTTACTGCAAGTCCAGATTTGCTTTCTTCGTCCTTCATATATGCTGATTGAAGTTCTAGAAGGCTGGAAATCATTTGCATATAGTTTCTAACCCTGATATTGATTTCACCCAGCAGCATTTCTTTTTCATTCAAAGATGCGGTAATTTCATTTTCTGCCTTTTTTCTTTCGGTGATGTCGCGTGCTATTACTTGTACTGCAAATATTTGACCGTCCTTTTTAATGGGGGTGGGAAGGATTTCCATGGTGTGTGTTTTTCCGTCTTGGGAGACTAATGTCGACTCAAAGGGTTCAATAGTCTCATTATCTTCCTGGAAACGCATAAAGTATTCTTGATAAACATGTGTATCTTTTCCCATTATAAAGTCAAATTCATTGAAATGCTTGCCTATCAGATCTTCACGTGTATATGGACTAAGACTGGCCGCGGCATGGTTTATTTCAATAATTCTTCCATCAAGGTCCAATACCACAACGTAATTGGGGAAATAATCGAAAAGGATGCGGTATTTCTCTTCACGTTCCTTCAGGGCATTTTCGGCAGCCATCTTTTCCGTTTGCTCTTTTGACTCTTTTAAAGCTCTTTTAACCGCATGTGGCAATTTAGAAAGGTTATTTTTGAGAACATAATCAGTTGCACCTTCTTTAAGCATTTCAACTGCGAAATCTTCCCCTATTTTACCACTGACAAATATAAAAGGAGTGCTTGGTGCAATTTCATGGGCAATATGCATTGCAGTTATACCATCAAACTGGGGGAGAGAATGATCAGCTAGAATTACATGAGGTTTGAATTCTTGCAGTTCTTTAACGTACTCCTTCTCAGTTTCAACAATCCTAGAAACGAAACTTAGTCCTTCACGCCTTAGCTGAGTCTGTATAAGTTCAGCATCTAATTCCACATCCTCTAATATCAGTATACTTACTTCGTCCACCATAAAATCCCACAAGTCTTAATTTACTCTAAAAAACCTAACTATGACCTTTATTTAATCAAACTATAGATTTTTGAAAATAATATACCATAAATATTCTAGTTCTAATCCATATAAAAGTTTTACATTTAGGATTTTAAGTGTAGTAAAAAAGCTAAATACAAAATACCTAAATACAAATCATGTGTTATACTTAAAGAACAATTATAACTTACATTGAGAATATTCAGATAAAAGAAAAAAAATTAAAGAGGTAGTATAAAAAAATTACTACCTTACCACTTTTATCTCATCAGCAAGCTTCTCTTCCACAACTTCAAATTTAACAGGAGTAGCTTGTTCCAGATAATAATCGAATAACCGGTTTCCCCATGAAATAGCCTCTTCACCATGGCTTATTAGGGAAATGTTAAGGTCGTAGCCACCTTCAGTGGAAAATAGGCCCAGTGCAATGAAATCATCACCCATGGTTAGGGATATTTTTACATCATCCTTTAATTTATAAAGCTGAAGATTATCATCAGCTACCCAATTATCTAGGTTTTTTTGTCCAGCAGTTTCCACGAGTTTATCCAGAATTCCGGATGGCATTATAAGCTCAACTTTACCATTCTTCTTCAGGACATCCATGAAAATCTGGACATTTGATGGATTATAAACTGAGGAAAGCTGTTTGATATTTTTGCTTTTCAATAAAATTTCGGATAAAACTTCTTGGGGTCTCATTATATTGGTGCTGGTGGATTTGATTATGTAAGATTTTTCTAAGGAACCAATATCTTTGAAGAGTTCAGGCGGGATACTACTGATATCATGATTCAAGAACAGGCCCTGGCACAAGTTCAGTGAATAGAGGGACTTCATCATGTCAATTAGCTTGTTTGCTGCTACTTCTCCAGTTTGAGAAAGTGAATAATCACCTGATTCTCGGAAAATAAGGTTCTTCTTTTCCAACTGATTCATACCATGTAGGATGGTAGAAGAACTGAGATGGATTTCCTTACGCAAATTAGCCAAATTTTTAGATCCGCCTCTGAGACTTATTAATATCTTAGCACGCACATCAGAAGCTATGAAAAACTTCATATCATCCTTAACTTGCTCGTAAAGTTCAAACATATAGTCCAATTGACTCCCACCTTAGTTGATTTTTTTATCTTGTCTTGAATGTGTTGACATCTTATTCTAATGTATTGAATATACTCTCTGATTGTTAATGAATATAAATATTTCTATTATAACTCACGAATGGCATATGTGATTAATTATTGGTAATAAAAGATTCGTGTATAATAAAAATTTCAATTCTCCAAGTTTAAACTGAAAAATGGTTTAAACCCATACTCACCTATGGAGACCTTAGATAAACCTCTCAAACCTTTCCTTTCCAACCTTACAAATCGGACAAGTTTCAGGGGGATCTTCCCTGGCACAAAGATAGCCACATACCCTACATCTCCAAACAGGTAGGGATAAAGTTGCAGGTAAGTCTCCTTGAACCTTTTTTGGTTTTTTCCTGTCATCAGGACCAGGGCGTCTTTCTGGTATAGAAGTTAACTGTCTTTCGCCACTTAAAATCTCACCAGAAACATATAAGCCACAATAACAGGATCCATAATCCTCCAGATCAGGATCTCGATAGTCGCAGGGGCAGATGATGTCCAGATCTTCTTCTTTAACCCCAGATGCCAGGCGACAGGGGCAGGCACCGTATTTATAACGATTTTGATTAATTAAAATGCTTTTTAAAAGTTCTTTGGTAAACTCTACATCTGGGTTAAGATGATAACCAGATGATTCTACTCCTTGCTTAAGCTTCTGGTAAAAAAGATCAACATGTTCCTCGGTGATATCCGGCATGTTCATCCTAAAGTCTCCTTTACTTTATCCTCATTAAATCCAACAATACATTTTTCGTCGTCGACTACCAGGGTGGGGAAGGAAAGCTGTGGATTCCATTTTTTCACTTGTTCGATTATCTCCTTTCTTTCCTCTCCTTCTAGAAGATCAACATAAATATATTTATATTGCACTCCCAGATCTTCCAGAAGCATTCGAGTCTTCTTACACCATCCACATGTGCTTAAAGCATAAAGAACTAATTTTCCCTTTTTTTCTCCATTAACTAACTTCATTGGCATTTTATTTATCCTCCCATATGATCAAATAATCAAATGGTTTTTTCACTTGAACATATATAGGTTTTATTCACTCTTTTACATGTTGTCCCTTACTATTCTCAGGGCGCAAAATTCACCGCACATTGTACACATATCACTTTCAGCTGTGGGTTTGCTATTTCGGCATTTTTTTGGCTTTTCATTGTCAAATGCCAGGCTAAATTGTTTCTCCCAGTCAAAATTTTTTCTAGCATAAGCCATTTCCAGTTCTTTTTCCCAGGCACTTTTACATCCTTTAGCAACGTCAGCTGCTTGAGCTGCAATCTTAGAAGCAATAACACCTTCTTTAACATCATTAAGGTCAGGTATAGACAGATGTTCAGCAGGCGTGACGTAACATAAGAAGTCAGCTCCTGCTCTAGCTGCTAGTGCACCTCCAATTGCAGAGGTGATATGATCATATCCTGGTGCCAGGTCAGTTACAATGGGGCCTAAAACATAGAAAGGCGCACCTTTACAAATGGTCTTTTGAAGCTGGATATTTGCCTCTATTTGCTGAAGGGGAACATGTCCAGGGCCTTCGACCATGACTTGCACCCCTCTCTCCCTGGCTCTCTCGACTAGATCCCCCAGAATCAGGAGTTCCCCTATTTGAGGGATGTCAGAGGCATCGGCCAGGCACCCCGGCCTGAGGCCATCACCTAATGAGAGAGTAACATCATGTTCATAGGCAATTTCCAGGAGATAATCGAAATTTTTGTATAAGGGGTTTTCTTCCTGGTTGTGGAGTATCCATGCTGCTAGAAAGGCACCACCCCTACTTACGATACCCATTATCCGTTGAGAGTTGCGAACTTTCTCTACAGTATCCAATGTAATGCCACTGTGCACCGTCATGAAATCAACACCCTCTTTGGCTTGTTCTTCAATTGCAGCGAACATATCGTCCTCTTCCATTTTCACCACTGCCCCTCTCTTTTTAGAGGCTATAATACCTGCCTGATAAATTGGCACAGTACCGATGGGAACATTACATGCTTCAATGATAGCCTTTCTTACTTTCCTGAATTGTGTTCCTGTGCTCAAATCCATTAAAGCATCAGCACCGTACTCTTCTGCCACTTTGGCCTTCTTAACTTCCAACTCTACATTTTCCAGTTCGGGGGAGGAACCCAGATTAGCATTTATCTTAGTGCTAAGACCTTTTCCTATACCCGTAGAATTGCTGTTCCTGCTGAAATTGCTTGGAATCACCACCAAACCCTTAGCTACATTTTTGATAAGTTTATGAACACTTACGTTCTCATTTTCTGATACTTTCTGCATTTCGTCTGTAATCTGGCCTTTCTTAGCCTGGTCAATCTGAGTCACTTTTCATCCCTCATTTTAATATAGTGGCTGATAGAAAATTAATATTATGACAAATACTCTGCGCGCCCAGGACATCATGATCCAAGACATTCACATCACATCCCCCAACGACCGGGTAGCAGCTGCCAAGCTGAAAATGATGCGCTGCAACGTTGGTGGACTTCCTGTAGTAGACGGGCAGAAGTTAGTGGGCATAATTACCCATCGAGACATCCTACTAGCAGGTGGTGAAGCCCTAGGCCTAAAAGTTGATGACCTTATGAGCAAAGATCCCATTGTGGCTGATGAAGGCACCCCCATCATAGACATCACCAAAATCATGGCCGAAAAAGGTTACCAGAGGATCCCAGTAGTTCAAAATGGGAATTTAATAGGCCTAATAACACAAAGCTCACTCATCCGTGCTCTTGCCGATTTAAATGATTAAAAATTAGGCTAAATTAAAGGTTCAGGTATTCGAGCTCCTATTTTTTCTTTTAACCCGCCTATTTTTTTGATTCTAAGCTTCATGAATTTTTCTCCCTCCTGGGTAACCGCATAGATGGGAATAGATGATCCTACAGAGAAAGAATTCCTCTCTTGCGCCAATTCACGCAAGTGCTGGGAAGCGCAGCCAGTAATGACATCCGCTTGGTCAAAGAGCAGTTCAGCATCTTCTCGGGAAATACCTGAAGTGTGGACTGCAAATATGTAGATTTTAACACCTTCATGCTTATTTTCTACTTCTCTCAGACGGACGGCATCTTCAGCCGAAGCAATGGAAACTGCTATGTTGTTGTAACCATTATTTATGGCTTTAATCACTCCTGCCAATTGATCTATCTGGGCCGTTTTCGGATCCAGAATTTTTTCGAGACCTATGGTATTCATGATCTCAGTTATAGGAGTGGTGAATCCAATTCCTGATATGCGGCCACCTATTCCTTGCACCAGCTCAGGATCCTCTATAATAACCGTTCCCGCACCTTCACAGACTATCACCGCGCAATCGATTATTTCTTCCTCCAGGAGCGTGCTGATGGTCTCTGAAATTCCGAAAGATAAGAAATCCTGCATTCGGAGCTTTCTCTTTGAAGTGCACATCCCAAAGTCCTGGATTCTGAATTGCATATTCTCTCGAATGGCTTCGGGAGTTAATTCTTCTATTCCTCGGTACTTGTGAAACAAGGGGCAGTATTTGATCTTAGGTTCACCTACTTCAACCACTTTACCATCCTTTATAACCACTTTTGCCTTACCCAAAGCCTCCATTACATGCTCATCCATTTAAAAAAACCTCTTACCATTATTGGATTTTATTGGAATTTTTTATCTAAGCAATTCTTAATTATTTTCTCTCATACTATTATGATTTTTATATTTTTTTAATTAAGATGATGTTGCCTTATTGGAGATACCATTTTGCATGAAATAAAATACATTGTAGAATAATAGAAAATGAATGAATAAAATATAGAAAAGTATAAGTTAGATGATTGTTAATTACTATAAAGCCGGGGTGGCTCAGCTGGTTAGAGCGCGCGGCTCATAGGGTATTAAGCAAGTGCTCTGACTGATTCCTGGGATACCGCGAGGTCGCGGGTTCGAATCCCGCCCCCGGCATCTTCAAATATTTGAAGGCCATATTCCATTCAAAATATTTTTATTAAAAATTTCTTTATAATACTTTATTCTTAATATAAACTTCTTTTTATCAGATGATCCAGATTTTTTTAGATCTCTACTTTTTTTAGATCACAGTTACTTTTCGTATTAATTGACATATAAGGTGCATATAAGGGATCTCAAAAACACCTTAAACACCTTATTTATCAATTGTAGAGGCTATTCATTCCTCTTTCTTAGAATTTTTTTTATTTGCTGAACTCTTAACTTCAGCAATATGGTCTTTCACAAGGTTAAAAATAAACTCTGATTCTTGTGGAGAATACTTATCAACGCTTTTTTTTAGCTCTTCTAGAGCAATATCAAGTTCACCGATATATGGTATTACTTTTTGATGTAAATCGGTTACAAGTTGTTGTGCAGTATTCAAAAATTCATCATTGCCGGTTTTTTTGTACAATTTTATATTCTCATCAATGAATATTGAATAGAATACAGTTCCTATCTGGATCTGGTTAATACTTATTTCAGTATTAAATTTTTCCTCCTCATACACTTCCTGTAGAGTAGACAATTGATGATACAGTTACTTCTAACCAGGCCAAAGGTATCTTCAATCTGATCCCTAATCTTCTATATAGCCCCTACCATAGTTAAAGGTTCTTATCATGCGTTTTAGATATAAAACTCATTTAACCTTTATACAAAAAATAAATTAATAAACATACATAAAGATCCCATCCGAAAACCAAAGCAATATTCTTCTATACCACTGAAACTCCTAAATATTCCAAATAAACTAAGACATACTCATATCATCTTTTTACTGCTCACAAAAACTCGAAAACGTTCTTAGTGGATTGGTCCATAATTAATCTTACTATCTTATTATCCACATGAAAAATTTAAATTAAATCTTCTTTGATAAACCTGACATACAATACCAACCATGATCTTCCCATGCCTCATCCTAAATCCACCCATACGCATGCCTTGACTATGAATGGATTTGCACACCAGAAATAGACTCTAAACAAATCATGAGAGAATATAAAACATGGGAACGTGATTATCTTGACTGGCCTAACACCATTAACTACCAAGACTTCAGAAAGATCCTGAAGAATATATTTTTCGATGTGGATTTCTTCGAATTAAAGGAACTAATCGATATAAAACCCGAAAAAGGCGTATACATAAAGTCCAGCACAGAACCTTAATCCTTTTTGTTACATTAAACAGTGGGTATTATGTTTTTAGAGTCTGTGAAGTGGGATTTTAGTCATTTCTGAGTTCTCTGTTTAGGTTTATTCCTGCCTTTAATTTCTGATTGGTAACTGTCATATCAATTTTAGATATATACAATTTTTTTATGATTTATTATTTTCAGTGACTTGATTTAAAAAACATAATACCTTAGAGATAAACATAATATAAGAAAAGTGTCAAAGGTGCAAAAATGCCTGAATACGATGATAAAACCTACTGGGAGATAGTAGACAGACAAAAGGGGATTATAAGTAAAGAAGAACAGTTGAAGCTTAAAAACTCCCTGATCACTATTATTGGGTGCGGCGGCATTGGTGGTGCGGCCATTGAAATGCTGGCGAGAATGGGAGTGGGTAGACTCAGAATAGTTGATAAAGATGTTTTTGACCTCACTAATCTCAACCGTCAGCTCATGAGTAACTTAAAAACTGTGGGAAAACCTAAAACTGAGGTTACTGAGCATGAAATCCGATCAATTAATCCTTTCCTTGAGGTTAAAGGATTTAATGAAGAGTTGAATCATAAAAACGTTTCAAAAATCATCAAAGGGAGTGATCTCGTGGTGGACGCTCTTGATAACTTATTATCTAGGGTCGTGGTAAGCAGATGCGCGAAAAAATTAGGAATTCCGTTTATTCACGGGGCGATTCACGGAATAATGGGCCAGATAACCGTTTTCAGTGGGGAAACCCCTAGTTACGAGGAATTATTCAAACTGCCCTCTTCTGGAAATGAATTGACAAATAAAATGGTTGCCAAGGTAAATAAACTTGACCAGGAGGTTCCTCCAGTAATAGGCCCTGTACCTAATATTGTAGGTTGTTTACAGGCTTCCGAGGCTTTTAAACTAATCACAGGAAAAGGAAAATCTATTACAGCTCCTCGTGTCTTAATTTTCGACCTGATTAGCGATGAACCATTTTCAATCGTGCGTTTTTAAATATTTACTAACCGATTAGGGACCTCGCACATCACGCACAAATCTTCCAAACATTTATATAGGACTAAAAGGAAACATCCTTCCGGTGTAAATTTCCCTAGCTTGAGACAAGGAGTTGAAAAATTGCCTACTAAAGACGAAATAATAGAACAAGTGATAGAAAACGATGTAGAATTTATAAGATTATGGTTTACAGATATAAATGGTATTTTAAAGAGTTTTGCCATTACAGAGGACGAATTGGAAACCGCTCTAAAACAGGGAATGGGATTTGACGGATCTAGTATCACAGGTTTTCAGGACATTGAAGAGTCCGACATGATTGCCATGCCGGATACCAATACCTTCGCTATCCTTCCCTGGAGACCACAGGAGAAGGCAGTGGCCCGTATGATCTGTGATGTACAGCAACCAGGAGGTCAACCTTATGAAGGAGATCCTCGTTATGTCTTGAGGAGAGCCCTGGAGAAAATGGAGAAAATGGGGTTCAATCACTTTTATGTGGGTCCTGAGCTGGAATATTTCTATTTTAAGTCCTCTGAGAAACCTGAACCTATTGACGCTGGTGGATATTTCGATCTCACCCCACTGGATATGGCATCAAACCTAAGAAGGGACACAGTCATAGCCCTGAAAAAGTTAGGTATAAATGTTGAATATTCCCACCACGAAGTGGCTCCCTCCCAGCATGAGATCGATATGCGTTATGACGATGCTCTTAAGATGGCGGATAACATGGTCACCTATCGTTTGGCCGTGAAAGAAATCGCCTCCAAATATGGGGTTTACGCCACTTTCATGCCCAAACCATTGTTCGGGGAGAATGGATCTGGAATGCACACCCATCAATCTTTATTCAAGGGAGAGGATAATGCCTTTTATGATCCTGAAGATCAGTACCATCTATCAGAAGAAGCTAAAGGTTACATTGGAGGTGTACTGAAACATTCACCAGAGATCGTCTCTATTCTGGCTCCTTGGGTTAACTCCTATAAAAGGCTGGTTCCAGGCTACGAAGCACCGGTCTATATCTCCTGGTCGAGAAGAAATCGATCAGCATTAATCCGTGTCCCTGGTTATCAGCCAGGTAGAGAATATGCAACTCGGGTGGAAGTTAGATGTCCTGATGCAGCTGGTAATCCTTACCTGCAACTAGCAGTGATGCTCACTGCTGGACTTAAAGGAATTGAAGAAGGATATGAAATACCTGAACCCATGGAACTCAACCTCTACGATTTAACCGAGGAAGAAAGACTAAAAAGAGGAGTTAACGCTCTCCCTGCAAGTTTGGATGAAGCTATTAAACAAACAGAAAAATCTGAATTGGTTAAAGAAACCTTAGGCTCACACTCTTTCGAAAGATTTATAGCTCTAAAGAAAAAGGAATGCGATGAATACCGGCTACAAGTGACAGAGTACGAGATCAAAAAGTATTACCCTATCTTGTAAATATGAAGAAATTGAGAAAATGGAACAAAGACCTATATTATATAGTGGAATAGAGATTAAAATAACGAAATTGTTCCATTTCACTTTCTTCTTTATAAATTACCTTTAATTCTTTATTCAAATTTTTTAACCTTCCTTAATCAAAATTAGTTAAAAAAAATCCCCATAGATTAGAACAAGATTTATTTTGAACATTTGATGACTAAAATTTGGGTGAAGCTATGCCACAGGAAACTGATCGTAAGATGATTGAGATTATGAGGATCCTTGCCGATAGAAGCGAGGTCCTGGGGGCTAAAACTATAGCTGAAGAGCTCCGTAGAAAGGGATATGACCTGGGTGAGCGAGCCGTGCGATATCACATGCGCATTCTTGATGAAAAGGGATTCACAGAGCGCATAGGATATGCTGGAAGGCAAATTACCTCTGAAGGTCTAAAAGAGCTTGAAAAAGGCCTTATATACGATCAGGTAGATTTCATTTTCTCTAAATTTGAAGATATGATGTATGAAACCACCTTAAACCCTGAAAGTGGTTTGGGAAAGGTAGTGGTGAATACTTCCACCTTCCAATATGAAGAAGAGTTGATGAACATCATCAAAAACGTTTTTAAGAAAGGAATAGCCGTTAGCCCCTACATTAAGATCAATCGTTTCCCCCTGACCGAAGAAAACAAAGACTTTGTGGAAATGGAAACCATCTGCGGGACCACCATTGATGGAATGCTGCTTAAAGCAGGTATTCCTGTCGTTCCCAAGTTTGGTGGACTGGTTGAAGTAAAAGACTACATCCCTAAACGTTTTAATGAACTCATCGCATATAAAAAGACTTCGATGACCCCCCTAGAGGCCTTCACCGACAGGGAGATGACATCCGTCTTAAAAGTGGTTGAGGAAGGTAACGGGGGTATTCCGGCCAACTTTCGGTTAATACCCAGTAAAGCCAGGCAAGAAGCAGCGGAATTATTCCAAAAACTCCAGTTAATAGGTATATCTGGACTCCTAAAGATAGGCCAGCCAGGAGAATCTGTTCTAGGCATTCCCGTAGATGAAGATTTGGTTGGTATTGCTGTAATTGGAGGCATATCACCTCTTTGTGCTGCTAAAGAAGCTGATTACGATGTGAATGTTAAACTAGCAGAGAATCTTGTTGAATTTTCTGAAATGGAATGCATTACAGAACCAAAAGACTTACTAAAAAGGGTTGGACCTGAAGAGAACAAAAAGGTTAAATTTCTGTTATCCAAGGCATGGAACCTCATTCATCAAGTGGATTTCGACCTAGAAAGCCAGAAGGGCCAGGTAATTGTGAACATCTCATATCTTAAACAGGACGACTTAGATGAAGGTCTAAAATTCTTTGACCAGGTTATAGCCTCCCGTCCAGATTACTGCACCAGCAAATACTTCCAGATCCTACCAGGACCCGAAGGAAAGAAAGGTCTGGCCACGGTCTGCAGCTTCACCATAGACGGAATACTAACCAAACAGGGCATAGCCTCCACACCCCAATACGGAGGAATACTAGAAACCGAAGGCAAACAACCCCGCTTCATAGAACTCACAGCTTACAATGGATCATCACTAGACCCCCACGAAATATATCTATCTAAAGGTATGACCTCGGTCTCAGATTCTTTAAAGAGAGGCGGAAGGATTCTAGCCAGTCTAAGGGAGATTCCCTACATAGCCCGTCCAGAAACCATGGACGTGCTGGACGATCTTGAAGAGGCAGGTTTTTCAATCTTAAAGGTTGGAAAACCAAGCGAACTAGTCTACAACGCCAAAGTAGAACGTTATCATGTTGGAATAGTTGCACCAGGGGGTTTAAATCCAATAGCAGCCATAAAAGAAGCAGGAATCCCTGTAGAAGCCAAGGCAGTGGAGACCCTGATGAATATATCCCAAATGGAAGAATTTTAAATAAAATGTTTATAATTTCATTAATTGGATTTATTAGATTTTAGAAAAACGGTTATCTGACCTTTTTTTTGAAGCTTCTTGATATTTATCTTCAAACCACCCGATAAAAATTTCTTCATCTTCACTTTTATCAAAATGTGGTACATAAGGCTTTATATCCAGTAAAGGAGTTCCATCAACGATGTCCACATTGGATATGTGAATAGTGGTTCCCTCAATTTTATCCAGGCGAACTACAGAGAGTCCTATTGGATTAGGGCGTTTAGGTGCTCGTGTAGAAAAAATACCCCGCTCTAAATTATCTAAAAATGGTTTAACCTTTAAAGAATGCCCATTCGATAGATGGAGATGATAGATCAGGATTATGTGTGAAAATTCTTCCAGATCTTCCAGTCCTTCTGCATATTCTCCGATCAAATGAATTTCTCCCTTGACACCCTTGGCACCGATGGGCTGTATGGGCATTCCTTCCAGATCCTTGAAAGGCGAATGTATAACACCTATAGGGCGGTATTTTACTGATTTCATAGTTTCTCTTTGTTAATAATTAAATAAGGTCTAAATTTGCAATAATTTACTTTAGCTATTTACTAATATCGTTTGGGATATTATTAGTATATAAGAAATTGGGGGTGATGTTGTTGAAAATAAGTGCTAGGAACACATTTAAAGGAACAGTGGAAGGTGTGGAAGTTGATGCAATCATGGCCAACGTGAAGATTAAAATAGAAGCACCAGAGATCGTTACAGCCATAATAACAAAAGAATCCGTAAATAATTTGGACATTAAGGAAGGAGATGCAGTTATAGTCGTTATTAAATCTACAGAAGTTATGGTTGCAAAAGAATAGCTCTTTAAGAATTTCTTTTTTTTATTTCTTTTTTAATAAATTCAACATGCAGATTGATAGGGAGTTTTTACCATTTAATTTAGTTTATAATTCACATCTGGAGTTGAATAGAGAAGGAATTATTGGTCTATTGTGATATTAGTGCATTATGGGCTTTTTAGATAAAGAGGATTAAAAGACAGATCACAATGAATCGGGTGATGTGCATCAGATGCCATTTCCAAAATATTTGCTGATCTTATTTCAGCCGAGTATCTTTCTTTTCTGGAAAGATATGCTTCCGCCTTTAGTAAAATATATACGTTTTAAGTCCTGACAAATACATTAGGCGGAATTTGGAAGACAACCTTGAAAAAGGTTTTAAATAATAGTTTAAGTCTATGGCAAAGCATCTTATAAAATTACTCCTAAAATATTGATGATATCCTTGAAATAGCGGTGATGCTGGTTGTGATCAGGATTACACATAATAAATGACGAATCAGGATAGTGGGTATTATTTAAAAAAAGGATAGAGAAATCCTATTATAATAAAAGTGATAGAATGGATGAAATTATAAAAAAAATATACGACCCTGAAATGTTATCCCAGATAAAAAAAATAATTCCTTTCCACGGTTATCTGAGCACAGGGGCATTTATAGGAATTCAGATGCTTAACATAGCCCGTGAATTACTGGACATTAAAAAAGGTGAAAAGGTTTACGTGACTTGTGAAACATTCAACTGCCTACCAGACCCTTTCCAGATTCTCTGCGGGTGCACAATCGGGAACAAAGGATTGAAAATTCATGATTATGATAAGATGGCCATTACTATTAATAAGACAGCTGAACCGGGGCGAGACCTTGCTAAAGGTGTTAGAATATTCCTTGACCCTGAAAAAACCGCCAAATATCCAGTATTGCACGCTTGGTACATGAACAAGAGAAAAATCTCCCATGAAAAAGCCATATCAGAGCTCATAAAAGCTGGCAATGATATTTATACTTGGGATTTAGTTGATGTCTCAGTTCCTGTCAAGGAAAAAAAGAAGGTAGTTATTTGTGAAGTTTGTGGTGAATCATTCATTAAGAAAGGCAGATCAAATATTTGTAAAAATTGTTCAGAGGGTGAATAATATCAGAAAACTATTTCAAATTTCGGTGGTGAATTATGGCTAAGCAGATAACCATGAAAATATCTGATGAAATGTATAAGGATTTGAGGGTAATTTCAATGAAAAAAGGAGAAATTCCAATTGGTAAACTGATAAGAAGGGCTTTAGACGATTATATACGAAAAAATAAGTTGAAAGGAGTTCTTTGAATATTATATAAATAATCCCACGAGTTGAATATATATCCTATCGTTGAAAATATTTATTAAGCATTTTTTTATTCTAAATAAACTTTTAATTCAATTAATTTTATCAGATTAGTTTTCGATATTTATATATATGCGTATCGATAATATCATTATGGAGTCCTATTACAGCTCAGCTAGGGGTTCCTCATAATAATAAAAGGAGTAGATTAGCTATGAATTCAAAACAATGGACTATTATAGTTGTTATTGCTGTAGTTGTAATTGTTGGCGGAGCATACACCTATATCAGCGGCAGTCTGTCTGGTGGCGTACCACCAGGAAAACAAACCATAACTGTTTTGGCTGGAGCGGGTTTTTTGCATGTGACCAATGATCTAAAAACAGAATTCGAGAAAGAACATCCTGGTGTAACGGTTAACGTGAGAAACGGAGGTAGTGGAGAGCTTTTCGGCATACTTGAGACCCAGAAAAGTGCAGATATTTTCCTGCCTGCTGATTACAAGTACATGGGAGACGCCGTAAACAACGGTTACATAGAGAATAACACCGTGAAAAACATTACCAAAAATATCCCCGTCATAGCCGTCCAAAAGGGAAACCCTAAAAACATAACATCACTTTACGACCTACAGAAATCAGGTGTTAAAGTAGCCCTTGGAGATCCTAGCGGGCCAGCAATAGGTAAAACTAGTGAACAGTTACTTAATAAAACTGGTATTAACAGTGCTGTTCAATCCAATGTTGTGGTCAAAACCACCACGGTTAACCAGCTTCTGACTTATATGGTTACTGGACAGGTTGATGCAACAATCATATGGCAGGACATGAGCACCTGGCCTGAGGGTCAAGGCAAAATCGAAGTTATCCCAATTCCTCAAAACGAGACCATAATCAGCACGGTACCGATAGCAGTTACCGTATACAGTCAACATGACAGTACTGCAAATGCTTTCGAAGAATTCGCCACCGGACCTCAGGGAATTGCTATCTGGGAAAAATGGGGATTTAAACCCATATAATAGAACTAAAAAAAGTGGATATTTCTAAAGATATTATCCAAGTTAGGTTTTCAAGAAGAGTTATTTACATTGTACCATAAATTACACATCGATACAATGAGAACCAAACTTGAGATAATTTTTATTACCATCTCTTTTATTTTTACTTTGCTTTTGTTCACAGTTATTGGGAGTCTTTTTATAATTATAAGTCCTCTGGATGTCATAAAATCCTTTTTCTCCTATGAAATGCTTTACGCAATGCAACTTACCATCACCACATCACTAATTTCTGCAGCTTTGGTGATGCTATTTGCAATACCAACCGCTTATTCATTAAGCAGATATTCTTTCCCCCTAAAAACCATTATTAGAAGTATTTTAGCCATACCTATGGCTTTGCCTGAAATAGTGCTGGGAATAGCCATTCTTGTGCTTTTTAGCCCTTCACTTCTTGGAGAACCACTAAAAAAGCTGGGAATTACCATAATTTTCACCACAACCGGGATAATAGTAGCCCAGTTTTTCGTTGCCATCCCCTATGCTATAAGAATACTTTACTCGATCTTTAATTATGTAAATAAGAGATACGAATTTGTTTCAAGGAGTTTAGGTTACAGTGAATTTGAAACCCTGAAAAATGTCACTTTTCCATTGGCAAAAAATGGTATCTTAGCTGCTGGAATAGTTGCTCTGGCCAGGTGTATAGGTACATTCGCTGCAGTTCTCTTTGTGGCAGGAGGAACTTATCTGAAAACAGAAACCCTTTCCATCGCCCTTTACCTAAATTTGTCCTTTGGAAACATTAACATGGCCATAACCGCAGGCATAATCCTGGTTTTAATCTCATTCGTTGCTATAGTTATCCTAGAGAAGTATGCAAAGGAGACCTACATGTGAGGTACAGTAATGTTTCTTGAAGTTCAAAATCTAAGCGTGGATCTCGGTGAGTTTCACCTGAAAGATGTTAGTCTGGAGATGGAAAAGAATGAGTATCTGGTTGTGATTGGTCCCACTGGCTCTGGGAAATCCGTGCTGCTTGAAACTATTGCAGGTTTTTACAGGCCCCGTTATGGAAAAATATATCTTCAAGGATCCAATATCACCAACTTAACCCCCGAAAAGAGGGGAATAAGCATTGTCTATCAGGATTACATGCTCTTTCCTAACATGAGCGTGTTTGACAACATTGCCTATGGTCTGAAGAAGAAAACCGATGACAGAACCATAATAGAAAATAAGGTTCTAGATATGGCCAAAGTCCTTAAAATTGGACATCTTTTGGATAGGGATCCTGAAACTCTTAGTGGTGGAGAAAAACAGCGTACCGCCATAGCGCGATCCTTGATTGTTGAACCACATTTATTGTTGATGGACGAACCCTTCAGTGCTTTGGATGTGAACACCCAGTCTTACATGACTGACTTAATTAAAAAAGCAATTGAGGATTATGAAACTACTTGCATACACGTGTCTCATAACTTTAATGATGTCTGGAGTTTAGCAGAACAAGTGGCTGTAATGAAAGATGGAGTTATTCTCCAACGAGGTATAGTCACCGATGTTTTCTCAAAGCCCTCATATGATTTTGTGGCTGACTTTGTAGGAGTGCAAAACGTTTTTGAGGGAGAAGTTCTTGGAAGGGAAAAAGGAGTAACATCAGTGAAGTTGAAAAACGGTCAGACAGTTTACAGCTCTGAAAGCTATTATTCAGATTCTAAAAAAGTTATGGTAGCAATAAGACCCGAAAACATTATCTTTTCCAATGAAACCTTTATATCATCCGTTCGGAACCAGATAAATGGAACAATAGATGAAATAATCCAGGTGGGTCCTGTGGTATGGATAGAGGTTAAAGTGGGTGATATTACTTTTAAAGGGATGTTAACTCCAAGTTCATGCGAAAAATTGGGAATAAAAACTGGAAAAGAAATTTATATTAGTTTTAAATCAATTAATGTCAAAATAATAGATGGGGAAGAATCTTATAATTCAGTATAGATTACTCGTCTAAATCCGAGTCGCACCTTTCTATGGTTATTAAGATTTCTTCACCCTCTTTAGGGAAGTGTTTAACCTCAATTAAGTCGTATTTTATCTCTTCCAGGTCTACTTCAACAGTGTTGCTCAGCGTGTCTCCTGAAAGTTGTACCATTACCGAGCAACTTTTTCTTCCTCCGTTAAGGACACAGGTTTCAATATTTATGACTTCACCAGGGGTGAATACACGGTTATAGGATAATTCTACGTTATCATAGGTCTTTACGTTCTTTTTCACGTATTCAATTGCTTCTTCACAATCCATAGTCATGGTTTTTACCAATAAAATCACCTCAAAAAAGAAATTTTCTTATAATATTTTGGTGAATTAACTTTTTTATTCTGTTACTACGATGATAGTAGAGTTTTCACCACGGGTGTGCCTTATTTCTATGATGTCGTCTTTAATGGCGTGCATGTTTACCTCTACCGTGTCGTTTACTATCTCTCCATTAAGGTGAATAGTAAGATTTAAAGCTTCTTCACCATTGATCACATCTTCTTCCATCCCTAAAACAGTTCCCGGGGCGTAAATTCGGTTGTATGAGATTTCTATAGTATCATGATGTTCTACGTTAGTTTTGATATATTCTATGGCCTCTTCGGCCTTTAATGTTATCTCTTTTTCCATAAAAATCACATATCACACATATTCTAAAAAAATAAATAAAAAAAAGGAATTTTAAATCCAACTAGACTAGATCGCTATTTTTCTCTGCGTTGAGCCATAAAGTTCCTTTTCCGTCTACTCCAATGTCACCTATGTATTTAATGTATTTGCCAGTGAACTGGATTCCATCGATCTCTGGGTCAGCTATCACTCCATCCGGTACGAAACCTTCCAGGAGGCGGCCGAGTTTACCGTTGATCAAGATGTTACCATTTTTCATCTGTCCGCCGGGCCATCGGGTTACGTCGCCGTCTATCTGGATAAATCCTTTGGTCATGTGGATACCGGCTAAAATATCACAGTTTCCTTTGACAAAAATTTCACCACCAGACATGGCGTCTGCAAGCTGTTTACCAGCGTTTCCATGGATGGTTATTTTTCCTCCACTCATACCTCTCCATTCACCGATGTAAGAGGTTCCGCAGTACTCTTTAACGTTGCCATGTATGGTTAATTCTCCGCCTTTCATTTCCCTGCCTGCGTAGCTTTCAGCGTTACCATTTATGGTTATAGAGCCTCCGGTCATCTCTGCACCGGCGTGAAGGTCAGCGTCTCCATTTACAACTATTTCTCCGGCGCTCATTCCGTTTCCGATGTATTTAATTCTGCCTGCGTCTCCATCGATAATCATTTTCACTTCGTCTGGGGACTCAGCAGATCCTTCTACTTCAATATCGAAGTAGTTTCCCAGTGGAAATCTGGAATTTCCTATGGGTACTTCATATTTTTCAAAGTCTTCCTTACTCCAGTCGAATATTTCATCTGGACTTAGCTCATCAAATTCTAGAGCAATGCTGGAGAACTTTTTTGGAGTTAAAGTTATTTGTTTCACATTTAACACCCCCTATTTGCTTGCATTAACCTTGTATTCGAATTCTGGTACTGTGTATTGGTCATGTACCACATAATTTTCGAATCTGACTGTGTAGTATTTGTTGAACATAGGCATAATCTGTTCGAGGACTCTTTTCTCTTCTTCTTCAAAGCCCTGGACATTGGTCCACACATGCCTGCTGGGTACTACTTTGACGATTTCTCCATCTTTTACAAGTACTTCACCATCTTTGATGGTGTATAAAGCATTGCTAAAGGCTTTTTCCACTGCTGCAGCATCTCTTGATGGGTCGAAGTTGTTTGGTTCCAGATCGTAAACTGCGATATCTGCCAGTGCTCCTGCACCAAGATGTCCTCTGTCTTCGAATCCATAGATTTTAGCTGGAGCTGCTCTGGTTACGGTGGCGACGTCTTGGAAGTCGTATTCTCTGTCAAGGGTTGCTAAAGATGACTTTCTATGTGACCAGCTGTGTACTTCCTTGTTATCCATCATTTCCATTCTTCTTTGATTGCTCATTAACCAGGATATGATTCTTGGATATCTGATGAATGGACCGGCGTTGGGACTGTCTGTAGTTAGAACCACTTTCCATGGGTCTTCGACCGTTAAGAATATTTCCAGTCCAATAGCCCACTGTAGTGAGTGAACCGGGTTTCTTCCAGAGTATATGAAGGGAACCAGTCCTGACGCTGTTTCCAGTTCAATGTCCTTGTTGGCCCATTTCAATCCGGTAAGTGCGTAGAGGTCATATTCCATTGGTCCATCAGCTGTCATGGTGGTGGTTTCATCCAGGGTTACTTGACCCACGTCACAGGTTACGTGATCGTGTTTGTTTATGTAGTCTACAACTGGTTTTACACCAGATTCAACATCTCTCCAGCTAGTTCCTTCGTAGGAGTGGAACTGTGCATGGGTTAAGTGCATAGTCTGATTTCGGTATTCGCTGTTTTTCTGGATGTCTTTCATGCAATCCATGGTGTTAACGGTAGTTGGGAAGTTTCCTGGGTGTCCCAAATCATTGGGGTGCACGTGTATGGAATGTGGTAATTTTAGCATCTCATTTGCCTGAGCTAATGCTCTGATTACTTCTCTGGATGTTGTATCCCAGAAGGGCGCAGGGTCGTCTATTCCATGGACATTCATACCCCATCCCCATGCTTCACTTCCCATAGGGTTAACTAACTTTACTCCGTATCCTTTGGTTATTTTTAACCAGGCTGATACAAAAGCTGCTAAATCTTCTATGTTGTTTTCCTTAGCAAATTGTATTACAAACCAGTTATTTCCAAATAGTGGTAAAGTAGGAACGTCTATGTTGGGAATGGCCATTATTTCTTCATGGGTGTGTTTTGCCTCTAGTGGAGGTACTGCAGGCTCTACCACGGTTCCATAACCCATTCTAGAGAATCTGTATCCTGTTGCCGGACAGCTCGGTATGGAAAATCCTGTTTCTGCTCTGGTTACACCTGTTTTTGCTTTTACTCCTTTTCTTTCATCTTCAGGTCTGTATAATCTTCCTAATAGTAGTTTTGGCCCGGCAATGTGGCAGTGTACATCGACACCGGCAGCCATCACTACTTTATCTGTGACGTCGAGTACTTTAGCATCGTCTGATACGTTGTCAACTATTTTTCCATCCTTAAACATTACATCCTTTTTCTCGCCGTTTATACCGTTGGTTGGATCGTATACAATACCATTTTTTAATATGTGTTCCATGAGATCACCTATTTGCTAGCTTCCTTTATTTTTTTAACTCTTTGGAGTAATTCATTTACGATCCATTCATCTTCTCTACAGGTTTCAGGTGGATCAATGGCCTTTTTCATGTGAATTGGAACTGAATCCATTCGGTAGCTGGTTCCTGAAGTTTCCAAGCCAATGAAGGTTCCAGGCAGTACAATATCTGCCAGCTCGGTGGTGGGTCCCCAGTGTATATCGATCTGAATTACAGGAATATCTACCAGGTGCATGTTGGCTCCAGCAGGAAAGTGGGCACCAGGATCTGCGGCTATTACCATGAATAAATCGGCTTCTTTCCTGTTTAATAAATCAATGGTAGTTGTTTCTCCGATCATGTATCTAGGGTATCCTCTGGCGAAGTCAACACCGTAAGGGAATCCCATTTCATAGCACATGAAAATGTTGAATCCGTTAACGTTAAAGTGACCCCTCATAGGTAGAAGCACCCATTTAGTGTACTTATTGAGGTCCTGTACAAGTGAAATGGCTATGTCAATGTTTCTCTGTTTGGATAGGGTGTGAGTTAGTCCTAATCCAAAGAAAAGAGCCCCAAATTGTGCATTTTTCATCTTTTCGGTCAGTTCGTAAATGTCTTCTTTTGGAATACCCGCAATGACATCCTTTCTGAGTTTCTTACCTTTTAAAACGGCTCTTATAGCATTTACAAATTCATAATCACCATTTTCTTCGAAGGGTATATGGAGATCTGAGAGCTTGGCAGTATCACTAAATTTTGGATCCCAAGTGACCACGGTTCGGTCGAATCTTCCTCTTTCTCTATACCACCCTCTAGGGTATGTGGTGTAACGGGACATATGTCTTGGGTGGGCGTTCATGGGATTACTTCCTGTGTAAACTACCATATCTGCTCTGTTTTTCACTTCACCAAGGGTCATAAGAGGATAACCAACGTTTTGAACTGCTTGAACAGTTGGTCCGTGGCAGATGGTGGCTTGGTTATCTATAACTGCTCCCACCAATTCTGTTAGTTCAAGACCTGGTTTCATGGCTTCTATAGATGTTTCACTCCAACCATAAAAGAGCGGCCTCACAGAGTCAGCTATGAGTTTAGCAGCCGCATCCAACGCAGTGTCCCAAGCTACCTCTTCTAACTCACCATCTTCATTTCTCATCAAGGGGACTTTGAGCCTCTGGTCTTCGTCTTCCATGATTTTACTGGCACCCAGTCTGCAGGCATGTCTCACGGCAACAACTTCGTTGTCTTTTACCAGACAATCTAAATCGTCACAGTTACTTCCACAAAATGCGCAGGTTACATTTTCGACAATTTTATCATAATCAGTAACTGGTTCTTCGTATGCCACTTAATCCACCTCCTCCGCTTTCTTCACATATTTTTTATAGACTTCCCTCATTAAATCCGCCATTAATAAAACTTCTTTATCGCTTTTTTCCACGCTGGCTTCTATTCCCTTGTAGGTGGGGTCGCTGCAGCAGTAGGTATCTGAACTTACAATTACGTTGGCCCAGGGTCCTTTGGGTATAAATATCATTCCTTCGTGAGGCGCATCACGGGAATGGGCTGAGTAAACTACCACTTCGCCCCAGTCAGATTTCACTAGCACACTGTCCCAATTGTCCACTTCAAGTTTGGCCATGTCTTTAGGATCCATGTAGCATATTCCGGCTACCTTTCGGTACTCGTCTTTTAGGGTAGATCCTCTTTTTTTGCAAGCTCCTTGGTAAATGTCAGTTCCTGTATTTAACATTACCGTCAATTTTTCTTCCTTTTCAACATCTTCGAATTTTGCCAGGTCTTCAATAAATGGTTTATCCACATAAGTCATAAGAACACCTCATTCCAGGTATATTGCATCTGTTGGGCAGAACAGAGGGCATGTACCACATTGTGCACATTTATCTACATTAAAAAGTTTGACTAAACCGTTTTCAACCATCATGATTACATCGTCGGTTTTTGGTCCGTGTCCACCCGCTGCGTCTGGACTGATAGATGCATTTACAGGACATGAAACTACACAGTTTCCGCATCCCAAACATTTATCCTGATCTACTTTTAGTTCCATTATATCACCTCAAATCAGGTCTTCAAAGATTCAAGTCTTTTCTCCCATGATTTTGATTTAGTGGGGGTGTGCCTGATTTCCGTTCTTTTGACCTCAATAGCTTCATTAGGACATGCGTTTTCACAGGCACCGCAATATATGCAGTACTTTTCATCTGCGTTAACTTTTGGAGTTGGTTCCCCAATCTCTGCTTTAGGGAATGAAAGAACATTACAGGGGCAGATATCAACACATGTTCCACAAGCTTCACAGGCATCCTGATCTATAATTAATTCACCTTCAAATGCTTTTTCCACCGTTGCTGCATCTACTGGACAGATTTCCTGACACCATCCGCAGTCTACACATGTTTCTTCATCTATAAATGAGCTTCCCGTAATTTCAGAATCTTCCGGATTCAGGTCGTATTCTCCATATGAACAGCTTCTGCAGACTGCCTTAATGGCGTCTACTGGACAGGATTTTTTACAAATCAAACAGTAAACACATTTTTCCTTATCCACGTTAATGTCTGAAGACACTGTTGGATCATCAGATGTTGGTAACTTGTGTTCCATGGTTATAGCATCTGCAGGACACATTTCCTCACATATACCACAGTCAATGCAAGTATCCTTGTCGATTTCGATTTCACCTGTAACCAGTTTGGTCCTATCAGGAAGGATTCTTGCGATGGTTATGGCATCTCTGGGACATGCAGTTTCACAGGCCTTACAGTATATGCATGTTTCATCATCTATTTCGGCAGATTTGATCAAGCTTGGGTATTCATCCATCTCTTTTATAGATGTTTCATCTATCTTGAGATCCAATGCATCAACTGGACATCCTACACTGCACATACCACATAATACGCACTTATTCTCGTCTATCGCTATTTTTGATTCATCGACACTTGTTCTCACTATGCCACCAATCGAACCGAGCTCTATGGCTTCTACTGGGCATATTTTTTCACAAATACCGCAGCCAACACATATTTCATCGTTGTAAGAAAGTTCTCGATTTTCCTCTCCTAACCGTTTTATGTTACAACCTTCGGTTTTTACTTCCTTGATATTAGCAACCATTTTCTTACCTCCATAAATCATTTTATTGAATTTTAGGGCAATTCCAACTACACATAGCTCCAGCCGCAAAATTAGGATCTCGTTTAGATTCTGATATTATATTGTGAAATCCTGAATTTTTCTGTAGACATTAATATCCAAATAATAATACTGCAAATCTTATGTGTATTGATTACACGTAATTCCTCTACTATATTTATAGATTCCTACTTAAATCAATCAGATACTGATATATATCGATGTGTGGTTGCTACACATATAGTCCTTTTAATTTGTACTTGTGAAGAACTGAACGTACGTTAAATTTCGGTAAATCAGCTGTTAAATCAGATAAAAAATTTGATTAGTCAAAATCCGCTTCGTATCTTTATTGATTCCTCTAGACATTAACAGGATCAATTCAAAAACTCCAGCCCAGTTGTTTATGTTTTTCAAACACCCTATTAGATCAGAAGGTTGGAGTTATAAGATCGTTGGTTAAATTTATAGAGTTCTCTTACATAGGTAGTTTAGATAGGGGGCTTAAAATGGAAAGTACTAAGAATGGTCCACAATATCGGTTAAAACTTGATGATAGAATAATATTATTGAATAAAATGAAATTCAAGCTTTTAAAGTATATCGACGAGTTTGGTTCAATAACGGAAGCTTCCAAACAAGCAAAGATACCATATCGAAGTGCACTTAAATATATCGAAAACATAGAAAATGACCTTAATAGTACGGTTGTCTCAACTAAAAGAGGAGGGAAAGGCGGAGGAGGGGGAAGTGAACTTACAAGTGAAGGTAAATCTATCCTAAAAGAATACCGGAAAGTGGAAAGTATTTTAAAGATGCATGCCGATGTTAATGAAATCGAAGGAAATATTTCAGACATAGACATGGACAATAAGATCGCATACATCTATATAAATGAAAAAAAGATAATACTCCCCGTAAGAGGAAATTTTAATGTTGGAGACCGAGTTTTAGTCTTAATAAGTCCTGAAGACATTTTCGTAATGTTAGAACCTCAAGAATCAAGCGTTAGAAATGTTTTCGAATGTAAAATTACAGGTATGGAGTTGAAAGACCATTTAGTAAGATTAACTGTTGATTTAGGCCAGATAACTCTTTTTGTGGACATCACAGAATATGCAAGACAACAGCTAAATTTAACTCTGGGTAAAGTGGTTTTCATAGGATTTAAAGCTGCAGCTATTGCTATGGTGAAAATATAAACCCATTATATCCTAAATCATCTTATAATAATCCATTTTAACCATAAAAGTCATAGTTCGAAGGCTTTATACCCATCTTAGCAAATAGCCATAAGTGTGAAAATTATCCTTTACATTTCATCAAATACATTTAAGGTGTGATCATGAAAATCTTGGCCATAGTAGGTACTAAAAATACTGGAAAAACTACATTAGTGACTAAAATAGTCCATGAGCTCGTTAAAAGGAGTTATAAGGTAGGGACTTTAAAACACACCCATCATGACTTCGATCTGGAAGGTAAAGATACTTGGAAACACAGAGAAGCTGGAGCGGAACTGGTGGTGGGATCCGGAGAAAATACTTTCTTCATGATTAAAGGTGGATTGGAACTAGAAGAAATTCTTAAAATCATCGTTCACATTAAAGAACTTGACTATTTAATCATAGAGGGATTTAAATCCTCCAAATATCCTAAAATATCAACCACTAACGCCAAAGACGATTTTACCATAGTCAACGTTGATGTATTTGAGATGAGCAATGATGATGTCTCTTCCTTGACGGATCTGGTGGAGGAAAGGACATACAGCCGGATTTCTGATGCAAATTGTGGGGAGTGTGGTTTTGAGAACTGTTTGGAGATGGCCAAAACCATTATTAAGGGAGAAACATCTGAAGAAGAATGTAAAATGAAAAAATTAAGGGAAGTTCAACTTTTTATTGGGGATAAAATGATTCCGTTGAACCCTTTTGTGCAGGATTTAATAAAAAAATCGGTTTTGGGAATGTTAAGCTCTCTAAAAACCGAGAATGTGGAATTGACCCAGGATAAAGTTGAGTTGTTGATTCGAAATGCTGAAGACTGATATGAAGACCGATAATTTCCATAGGCCGGTTTTATCCCTACGTATCTCCATTACCAACCGATGCAATATCCATTGCTTTTATTGTCACCATGACGGTATAATTCCCCAAGAATACGAGATGACACCCCAGGAAATAGAAACAATCGCTCGGGTGGCCAAGAATGTTGGGATTAAAAAAATAAGATTATCTGGCGGTGAACCTCTTATTAGGGATGATATCCCCAATATCGTGTCACAAATATCCTCTTTAGGGTTCCAGGACATTTCATTAACTACTAACGGCACTTTGCTGGAAGAATATGCCCAACCACTCAAAGATGCAGGACTAAACCGGGTCAATGTGAGCTTTGACACTCTAAACCCTGAAACATATCATTTCATTACCAAAAGTAATTACATAAACCAGGTGAAAAGAGGAATCAAAAAGGCAGTGGCTGTGGGCCTCTATCCAGTGAAAGTGAATATGGTGGTGATGCGAAATCTGAACCATCAAGAGATCTGGGATATGTTCCAATTCTGTAAAGATAATGGAGCTGTTTTACAGATCATTGAATTATTAAAGACTGAAAACTGTCCTGATTCTGATTTCTTCGATTTTTATCACTACGATATAAGCATAATAGAGGAAAAACTAACGGAAAGAGCAACCGATATTAAGACCAGAGTATTCATGCAAGACCGGAAGAAATATTTCCTGGAAGGGGGGGAGATTGAAATAGTAAGGCCCATGGATAACACCGAATTCTGTAAAAACTGCACTAGACTTAGAATAACCCCTGAAGGGAAGATAAAACCCTGTTTACTTCGAAACGATAACCTAATTGATCTCCTAGATCCTATAAGACGTGGAGATTCTGATGAAAAACTAGAAAAGTTATTTTTTGAGGCAATTACCAACAGAGAACCCTATTATGGTGAATGTTGAGCAAATGGCTAAAATAAAAAGATGAATAGAGCTATTACATCTCTCAGTGATATTGAATAATTATTCCAGGCATTTTTCTATTCTTACAGCACAGTATTTGAATTGGGGGGTTTTTGTAACCGGATCACATGATGGGGTGGTAATGAGATTAGTTTTTGTGTCCGAAGAATGAAAAGCCATGAAAATTAATCCTTCTGGAGATCTTTCAGTGACTTCTATGGGTGCTCTTATCTTCCCTCGACGAGAAATTACCCAAACCATATCATCATCTTCTAAATTAAGTTTTTCAGCATCCCTAGGGCTGATTTCAACTTTATCTTGGTCATAAAGTGCTTTAAGACCTTCAGTTGCACCCGTCATTGTGCTAGTATGATAATGGAAGATTCTGCGACCTGTGGTGAGCACCAGGGGATATTCTTCGTCGGGAGTCTCTGCTGGGGGTTTATAGCTAAGGGGAATGAACTTAGCTTTCCCAGTTTCGGTGGCAAATTGCTCCTGATATAGGATGGGTGTCCCTTCGTGTTTTTCATGATAACAAGGCCATTGTCGACTGTCTTCTTCCAGACAGTGATAGAGCATTCCACCATAAATTGGGGCTAAACTGGCGATTTCCGCAGCTACATTCTCTGCAGTGCGGTATTCAAATCCTTCAACTCCCATTTTCTTGGCCAATTCCATTATGATCTGCCAATCCGGTTTAGAATGACCGACTGGTTTTATGGCCTGTCGTACTCGTTGCACCCGACGGTCAGCATTGGCAAAGGTACCATCTTTCTCGGCAAATGAAGCCCCCGGTAGAACCAGATCAGCCTGGAGAGCTGTTTCCGTTAAGAAAAGGTCCTGGACGATCAGGAAATCAACTGACTCAAGAGCCCGGCTTACGTTAGAGCAATCCGGCTCGCTCAGTGCTGGGTTCTCTCCCATAATGTACATGGCCTTCACTTCACCAGCCAGTGCGGCTTCCATCATCTCTGGCATCTTCATGCCTGTTTTAGGACTGAGTTCAGAGTTCCAGGCCTTCTGGAATTTTATATTTACTTCTGGATTTTCCACCTTCTGGTAGCCAGGATAAACATCAGGCAGACAGCCCATGTCACAGGATCCCTGCACGTTATTCTGTCCACGGATAGGATTAACCCCTGTTAACGGTTTGCCAATATTTCCGGTTAGTAAAGCGAGGTTAGATAGTGCGAATACATTGTCAGTACCATGAGAGTGTTCAGTTATCCCTAAAGAATAGAATATTGCCGCTGAATCTGTGGTGGCGTATAATCGCGCTACTTCTTTAATTTTTTCAGGGCTCACTCCAGTTATCTTCTCCACTTTCTCCAAGTCGAATTCTTCCAGGGATTCCAGAAATGCTTCGAAGTTCTCGCACCTTTCCTGGATGAATTTCTGGTCCATGAGTTCTTCATCAACTATAACTCTCATTATGCCCATGATAAGGGCCACATCAGTTCCTGGATTATGGCGAATGACCAAATCCGCGTGATTGGCAATGTCAATATTCCTGGGGTCAGCAATAATAAGTTTAGCGCCATTTCTAAGTGCATCCATTATTCTCATGCTCAAAACCGGGTAACTTTGGGTTGGATTGGTTCCAATTAAAAAAAGGCACCTGGAGTTTGATATCTCCAGTATGGAGTTGCTCATGGCCCCACTTCCAAGGCTTTCGGCCAGTGCAGCTACAGATGGGGCGTGACAGGAGCGAGCTGAATTATCAATGTTGTTGGTGCCCATCGCTAGTCGAGTGAACTTCTGCATTAGATAGTTATCCTCGTTGGTGCAGCGGGCTGATGATATTGCGGTGAAAGAGTCTCCTTTACATTGTAAAAGTTTTTGTGCGGCTAATTCCAGCGCTTCGTCCCATTCTATCTCAATAAACTCTCCATTCCGCTTAATAAGAGGCTTAGTCAGTCTATCAGGATGATTCACGAAGTTGAAACCGTATCTCCCCTTGACACAGAGGTTTCCTTGGCTCAAGAGATGTTCTGGGTCCCCACGGGCCGTTATGATTTCGTCACCCCGCATACCGAGGTAGATACCACATCCCACCCCACAGTACGTGCATGTGGTTTTTACTTCCCGGATGGGTTTCGAATTGTCTTTAGGAACTAACGCTCCAACTGGACAGGCCACTACACATTCCCCGCAGGATACGCAGCTTGATTCCACGATGGGTTTGTCCATTGCGGTAGTTATTCGTGTTTCGTTGCCTCTATAACCGAAGTCTATGGCGCTTACTCCCAGTCGATCACGACATGTTCTGACGCAGATACCACAGAGTATACACTTTCTCAAATCTCTCTTAAAGAATGGGTTAGAATCATCTGGAGTGATCTCAATAATTGACCGTCTTAAATCTGCAACATCATCCTCCTCGATTCCAAAAAATGATGAAACTTCCTGTAACTGACATTGGTTGTTTTTGGCGCAAGTAAGACACTCCCACTCGTGGTTAGCAATTAATAATCGAACTACCATTTCTCTGGCAGCTTCAACTCGTTTACTAGTGGTAGATGTTTTCATACCCTCTTCTACCAATGTTTCACAAGATGTGACAAGCTTACCATCTTCATTTTCCACCAAACATAATCTACACGCCCCCACGGGCTTTAAATCTGGATGGTAACAGAGATGAGGGATTTGAATCCCGTTTTCTGTAGCGGCCTGAAGTATGGTGTTTCCTTTTTCGGCTTTTAGTTCCAATCCATCTATGGTGAAGGTTATTAAATCCATCAAAATGCCTCTGAATCCATGATTATCTGTATATAATAAAATTTTTTAATAAACTTTTTAATTTTAAGTTTTTATATTTTGGTAATTTGTGTTTTAAGTTGTTTCTGACATTTTATTTGGTCTAGGTTGAGATATGCTTTGGATTGAGTCGTATTTGTCCCGACATAATTCCAAACAAGTACCACACCTAATACACTTCTCAGGGTTAATAAAGTGAGTCTGCTTTTTTTCACCGGATATAGCACCAACTGGACAAGATTTAAGGCATAACATGCATCCTGTACATTTTTCTGGTAATATGACGTAAGAAATTAATTTTTTGCATGTGAGGGCTGGACAAGTCTTATTCTGGATATGTGCATCGTATTCATCTTTGAAGTGGCGTATGGTGGTTAAAATAGGGTTGGGAGATCCCTGACCTAGTCCACAGAGTGAAGCCTCCTTAATGGCCTCAGACAATTCTAATAAAAGATTTATGTCATCTTTTCGGCCTCTGCCTTCTGTTATGTCCGTTAAGATATTCAGCATCTGTGTGGTTCCTAGCCGACATGGGACACATTTGCCACAGGACTCTTTCTGTGTGAATTCCAAGAAGTATTTGGCAACATCGACCATACAGGAGTCTTCATCCATGATTACCATCCCACCAGACCCCATTATTGCCCCGGATATATTAAGAGAGCTGTAATCAATGGGCGTGTCCAAGAAATCCGCAGGGATGCACCCACCTGAGGGTCCGCCCACCTGAACTGCTTTAAACTGTTTATCATCTAAAATTCCGCCGCCGATATCGTATATAACTTCTCTAAGAGTTGTTCCTAAAGGTACTTCGATAAGACCAGTATAGCGGACGTTGCCAACCAGGGAAAATGTCTTAGTGCCTTTGCTATCCTCTGATCCCACTTCTCTGAACTCTTCTGGTCCCTTCTGCATGATCATTGAAACTCCAGCCATGGTTTCCACATTGTTGATGACTGTTGGTTTTCTCCACAAGCCAGATGTGGTTGGAAAAGGTGGACGGGTTCGTGGAGTGCCCCTTTTGCCTTCTATAGAGGCTAAAAGTGCAGTTTCTTCACCACATACAAAAGCGCCGGCTCCTTCCTTAATTTTAATGTGAAAATCAAATCCAGAACCCAAAATATCCTTTCCCAAAAATCCATATTCCTTCATCTGCGAAATAGCATGTTTTAACATCTTCAATGCCAATGGATATTCTGCTCGACAATATACATATCCCTCCCGAGCCCCTATAGCATAAGCGGCGATCATTATACCCTCCAACACTGAATGGGGATCGCTTTCCAATAAAGATCGGTTCATGAAGGCACCTGGATCTCCTTCATCGGAGTTACAGACCAAATACTTGGTCTCCGATTTTTCATCCCGGCATAACTGCCATTTCATCCAAGTAGGGAAACCTGCACCTCCTCTTCCCTTTAAACCAGATTTTTTTACTCTATCAATCACAGAAGAAGGATCCATCTGAAGAGCCTCATACAATCCACTATAACCGTTGTTGGCCAGGTAATGTCCAATATTTTGGGGATCTATAAAACCACAGTTTCTGAGGATCCTCCTAACCTGATTTTTCATCACCGGAAGGTCGAAAAGATCAGGAAGCCCCTCTAGACCTGTATCACCAACCGTTCCAAGTGCCAGTTCAACCATAGGATCTTCACCAACAATATAAGATTCAACCAGTTCCTTGGCCAATTCTGGAGTTACCATTCCATAGAAAATCATTGGATTACCAGGTTTAGTAATAGAAATCAATGGTTCAGCGTAACATAGCCCTAAACAGCCCACATGTACAATTTGACATTTTATCTGATTTTTTTCACATTGATCTCTAATAACTGATGAAATTTCCTCTGCTCCTGCAGAATTACCGCATGTGGCAGAACCTATGAACACAACCGGTTCTTTACTGTTATAAAGAGCATGATATTCTTTTTTAGCTCTTTGAACCATATTTTTGAAGTTCATTATTTACTTACTCCTGAACTTGAATTTTCTTTAAAAACTTAATAAAAATAATATAAATATAATTTGCACTTTTCAATCATGTTTTTGAAGATAGAAATCATTAATACAACCTGAATCTTATTAAAAAACCCTTAAATCAAATAGAAAGTTAATTTGGTCACAATATATTTCCATGTTCATATTATTATCAGGTTATTTATATAGATGGATATTTTTTATAGGAGATAATTCTTAATCTATACCGAATCCTAACAATCCATTACAGCATTAAAATCCAATTAAGTCCACTAAACAATCTGTTGATAGGATTAAAACTTATTCGTGAGCTAAAGATGGTGAAAACAGGGAAAAAATATATCTTCACTGAAGAACATATAAAAAATAGAAATAGGATTAATTATGGGGAGGTTTGGAAAATGTCTAATGAATTACCCAAACATTATAGAAGTATTAGGGAGAGATTTAAAGAGTATGGTGAGGCACTAGATCAATTAGGGAAAGCTGTTCGTAGTTCTGGCCCTATAGATGATAAAACTTCACATCTTATCCAGCTGGCGGCAGCTGCCGCCATAAGATCTGAAGGAGGTGTACACAGCCACGCCCGAAGAGCGAAAGAAGAAGGAGCTTCTCCTGAAGAAGTTTATCACTCTTTAATTTTACTTACCAGCACCATTGGCTTTCCTAACGTTGCAGCTGCGATTTCCTGGGTTGATGACCTTTTTATAGAAAAATAAAACTGTTTCAATAGTTTCAAGAGACAACTAATCATCTTAAAATATTTTTTTTAAATTATTTGATTTTTGTTGAATTTAGAAACGTAGAACTAATTATAAACTATTATGAAACAATTTAATTGCTAAGAGGTAATTTTAATGGTTAACATGTTTAGAACTGTCCAAGCTATACGATTTGATGGACAAACCACTCCCATCGATGAAAAAATAGTTTACGATGAGGAAATCGAACTAGTAATTAATGAAACAGTATCCCGGAGATTTTCCATAAGTCCCAACTATTTAAAGGAATTTGCCATAGGATATCTGCTCGGTGAAGGTCTAGCAGGATCTGTAGATGACATAACCGAAATAAAGGTTGAAGATAAAGTTATAAATGCTAAAGTAGACTTGGCAGATTTCGATATTAGAAAAGAACTGATTATAGGCTCTGATTGTTTTGGTGGATGGAGACACAAGATAGAATTTGTTGGCCGGGTTGAATCTGACTATAATGTCTCTTCAGAAGAAATATTCAACGCTTTTGATATATTGAGAGAATATGCTAAGGTTTGGAAGGAGACTGGTGGTACTCATGTTGCTGGCCTGGTGTGCGGTGACAAATTTATTGCCATAGAAGATGTAAGTAGACATGTGGCAGTTGATAAGGTTTTAGGGGCTGCATCAATGAAAAAATATGATTTTTCGAAGAGTTTCATTGTTTACAGCGGAAGAATGCCTGCAGATATGTTAATAAAGGTCGCCAGGATGGGAATACCAATTATAGCCTCAAATGCTGCGCCTACCTCTTCAGGTTTCTCTGTTGCTAAAAGAGCATGCGTAACCATGATTGGATTCGTCAGGGGGCAAAGATTTAATATTTACACCCACCCCGATAGGATTAAGGTATGATTAGTTCATTTATGATTTATTAAATGAGTTTATAAAAAATAGCAATTTAATTATCATTCCCATTAATAGAGTAATTAATTTTTAGTTGATTTTCATTCCAAAGGTGTGTGTCTAGCCTTAAGATCTTCTTCAGTTTTTCCCATTAAAACCATTAATTGGGCTATGAGTCCATCCAGAAAGATGAGGGAGGAGACTTCAAAAAGCGTTCCCATTGGAGATAAAGTCTGGTGTTGTCCATCTATTTGCCGTCTGACATAGTCTTTATCTAAATCTATCTTGGTCCTGCCCTTTACATGTACAACTAGATCTGCCATTTTTCCTAGTGTAGAATCTATATAAGAAGTCACTGCGATGATTTTAGATCCACGTTTTTTTGCTATTTTGGCTATGGTGATGATGTGAGTGGTCTCTCCTGACCCTGAAATGGCAAGAAGAGCGTCTTTATCGCTGATTGTTGGAGTGATGGTCTCTCCAACTACGTATACACCTATACCAAGGTGCATGAGGCGCATGGCAAATGCTTTGGCCACCAGCCCTGAACGTCCCACACCCAATAGAAATACGTTTTTAGATGATCTCATGAGGTCCGTCATCTCTTTTATTACTTTAGGATCGAGTTCATCTGAAACAGACTGCACATTATCCACAATTTCGGATATAGCATCATTTAAGATCAATTTTTTCACCATTAAACAATTATTAAGTGATTTATATTTAATTAATAGCTATATATATAGTTCTAACAACTGCATTATTAGGCTTTAAAGAACCATGAATGAAAAAGGAATGATCATGCAGTTCCATCCTAAGGTCAGTATGACCATAAACGGGCATACATTTAGTTACAGGCTTTTCGAAGCTTTAGAAGGTATTTCTAATTACTGGTCCCAGAGGGAGGCGGCTAATCAGTTAGGAATATCGCATGCAGTTTTAAACCGGCGTATACGTGAGTCTGAAGAAAAGTTAGGATTTCTATTAGTGGAAACCAGCGGTGCGGGTTCAGGGCTTACACTAGAGGGGAACAAAATTCTGGGGAGGTATCAAAGATATCTTAATCGGCTTAAGGATCGTGATAAGCCAGTAATATGCGGAGGTCATATCGCTACCGGCTTATTGGATGTTCTTTCCCATCATTATGGTTTGGAAGCCGTGATTTATAGTACGGATGATGAAAGCGCCATTCAAATGGCGGAAATGGATCTGGTGGATGTGCTGGTTCTAGATGATCCAGTGCATGCTTTCCTGCGTGATTTGGATTTTTATCCAATTGCCTATGATCATCTGGTTCTGGTATCTGGAACCGAGGGAAATCCCCGAAACTTGGATGATCTGGAAGGTGAAAAATTCGTGGAAGTACCATTTTCAGCGCAGCGATTGGCTTGGAACACGCTTGATAATCTAGGAATTGATTACAAGATTGTTAATCTGTGTAGTTCTCCCATAACAGCACTGAAAATGGTGAAACAGAGTGATAACCTTCATACATTTCTTAACCGTAGTTTTACTTCTGGTTCTGATCTCCTAGCTGATGAAACCCATCATCTAATCAGTCTGGTCCTGTGGAATGAAAATAGGGAGTTGAAGGACTTTTTAGAATATATATTAGGCCGGGGGCAGATTATAATTGAGAATTGGGGTTTTGATCGAATTGGCTAATTATATAAAATAAAAATAATGGATTGAAAATTACTTTTTTTGTAAAATTTCAGGAATCAAGTGGATAAATCTTAAAATTAGTTAATTTTAAATGTTTGTAAAATAGAAATAAGGCGGGTGGGTGATTTATCTGAGGGAAAAAAGAGATTTGTTGGCGATAGGACATGCTGCACTTGATTATATTATCCAGGTTAAGGAATTTCCCCAGCCAAATTCGTCCACTGCGATAAATAATATGTTTACATTCTATGGAGGGGCAGCTGCAAACGTGGCTGTGGTTGGATCTAGTTTAGGACTTAAAACTTCTTTGGTGTCTGCTGTAGGAGGCGATTTTCAGGGATCGGATTATCAAAAACAGCTGCAAAAATTGGACATTAACACTCAAGACATGATTGTAGTTGAGAACGATAAAACTCCCACAGCATTTGTATTAACTGATGAAAATCATGACCAAATCTTTTATTTTTACTGGGGAGCTGCCGAAAAATTCAAAGAATCGGAAGCACCTCAAAATGCAATTAAAAGTGTCCGAGCTGTGCATCTTGCCACTGGAGACCCCCAATTCAACTTAAAGTGCGGTAAAGTGGCTCGAAGTGAAGATAAGTTAATTTCTTTTGACCCAGGGCAGGATCTACACATGTATTCCCGCCAAGACTTGGAAAGGGTTTTAAAACTTTGTGATATCCTATTTGGAAATCACCACGAAATAAAACGAATTCTAAAAATTATTAATATGGACATTGATGCCTTGAGGGAATACGGACCTTCAATAGTGGTTAAAACCATGGGTATAAATGGCAGCTTCATTTACTCCCAGGAAGAAACCAAAGTGGAAGCTATAGTGCGTGAACCCACTGATCCGACTGGTGCAGGTGACTCTTACCGTGCTGGATTCTTGAAAGCTTATCTTCAGGGAGAAAGCCTAGAAAAATGCGGAAAATTTGCTTCAGCAGTTGCATCGTTCGTAGTAGAGGTTGAGGGCTGCCAAACTAACGTCCCAAACCTTGAAATGGTTAAAGTCAGAATGCAAGAGATATGAGTTTTTAGGTTTTTAAGCCTGTCACTTTCTGATTTTACAAGTCCATACCCATTAGGTCAATGAGAGATGTACTTAATAATTTGAATTGAGAAACCATACCTATTTCTATGGTAAACGTAAAACAAATAGGATATTACAAATTAGAATAATATATTACAGTTGAATTGGCTCTTTAAAACTAGAAAAAGCTCTCAGCTGAACTACGTTTACAGTGTGAACCTAATACGGTGATTCTATGACACAAATGGACGACGCAAGAAAAGGTATCATAACCGAAGAAATGAAATCAGTCGCAGGAAAAGAAAAAGTTGATGTAGAGTTCATCAGAAAATCTGTGGCCCAGGGAACCATCGCAATTCCCAGTAATAAGGGTCGAGAAGTTATATCTGTTGGTATCGGTAAGGGACTTCGGACCAAGGTCAACGCCACCATAGGTACCTCCACCGATATTGTGGATGTGGTAATGGAAGTGGAAAAAGCCAAAATAGCCATTGAAAACAAGGCCGACACATTAATGGAACTCAGTGTTGGCGGAGACTTGGATGCTATAAGAAGAAAAATATTAAGCATCTCAGACCTCCCAGTTGGAAGCGTGCCTTTATACCAGGCAGCAATAGAATGTATAAGGGAACATGGGGCTTCAATTTACATGGAAGAGGATGCTGTCTTCAAAACCATAGAGAAACAAGCCAAAGACGGCATAGACTTCATGGCCATACACTGCAGTGTAAACAAAGAAACCCTAAGAAGGCTTAAAAGACAGGGACGTGAAGGTGGACTAGTAAGTAGAGGTGGAGCATTTATGTCCGCATGGATGGTCCACAACGAAGTTGAAAATCCACTTTACAAAGACTATGAATACGTTCTTGACATCGCACATGAACATGATTTTGTGATAAGCCTAGCAAACGGTATGAGGGCGGGTGCTATTGCTGATTCAACAGACCGTGCACAGGTCCAGGAACTTATTGTGCTTGGTGAACTGGTTGACCTGGCAAGGGAAAGAGGAGTTCAAACCATTGTGGAAGGACCCGGACACATACCATTAAATGAAATTGCAACCAATGTCATGGTACAAAAAAAATTATGTAGAAACGCACCATTCTACATGCTTGGGCCAATTGTAACCGACATAGCACCAGCATACGACCACATAGTTTCATCTATAGGTGCTGCTCAATCTGCTTCAGCAGGAGCAGACTTCATATGTTATGTTACACCAGCAGAGCATCTTGCACTCCCAGGACCTGAAGATGTGAAGGAAGGAGTAATCGCTAGCAGGATCGGAGCATATGTAGGTGACATGGCCAAGGGAATACATAACGGTGAACTGGATCTGGTGATGGCTAACGCACGTAAAAAGCTTAACTGGGAAGCTCAGTACGCTGCAGCTATATGTCCAGCTGATGCTAGGGCTATAAGGGACGCAAAGCCGCCTGAAGACCCTGAAACTTGCACCATGTGTGGAGCTTACTGTGCCGTTAAACTGGTGAATGAATGGTTGGATGATGCAAGCCAAGATGTGTTTGAATAATTATCCATTTTACTTCTTTAAATAATTATTTGGGTATTATAGTCCCTTATTTCTTATTTTTATAAAGGTGATAAATTTGAAACACTGGACCGAAAGGATCGGAGATGAACTCTCTAGCTGGGATGTTATGGAGCATGTGGTTGCTAGCGGGACTTCTATATCTGGATCCATACATATTGGAAATTCATGCGATGTTTTCATAGCTAACGCAGTTACTAAAGCCCTGCAAAAGCTGGAAATCCCTGCCCAAACTATATGGATCGCCGACGACCATGATCCACTTCGAAAGGTTCCTTATCCTCTTCCAACAACATACGAGAAGTATCTTGGTATTCCATATTCCCAGATCCCCTGCCCGGTTGATTGCTGTGAGAATTTCGTGGAACATTTCCAGAAACCATTTCTGGGCACCATGCCTACCTTCGGGATTGATTTGAGAACCTATTCCGGGGCAAAAATGTATCAGGATGGATTATACGATGATTGTATCCGTAAATCACTGCAAAGAGCCCCAAAAATCCGTGAAATATTCAACCAGTACCGAAAACATCCTTTGGGAAAAGACTGGCTCCCCTACAATCCTATTTGCACTGAATGTGGCCGGGTGAACTCCACCTACGCCTACAAATACCAGGGAGATACTGTTTTTTATCGGTGTGAATGCGGCCATGAAGGTGAAATGGACATTAAATCAGGAGAGGGTAAACTTACCTGGCGAGTGGAATGGGCAGCCCGCTGGAAAATATTGGGAGTCACTTGTGAACCCTTCGGGAAAGACCATGCAGCAAGCGGCGGCTCCTATGATGTGAGCAAAATTATATCTAAGGAAATATTCAACTACAAAGCACCTTATCCCGTACCTTACGAGTGGATCACTCTTCGGGGTCAGTCCATGTCCAAATCCCAGGGTGTTTTCTTCACTCCCGGCCAGTGGCTGGAAATCGCCACACCAGAGACCCTGAACTACTTCCTATTCAGGAGTAAACCCATGAAACATAAGGATTTCAACCCCGGAATGTCATTCCTAGATTTCATAGATCAGTACGATCGTGTGGAGCGTATCTATTACGGTGCAGATGAAGCAGCCTCCGATAAAGAGAAAGAGAAGCTGAAAAAGATTTATGAGGTTTCGCAAGTACAAATTAATGATGAAATGCCCTTTCAAACTTCCTATCGTTTTCTAACTGTTGCCTGCCAGATAGGAAATGAACCAGATGATGTTTTTATTATTTTGAAGAGAAATTCTCAGCTTCCAGAGGAGCTAACAACTAAATCATGGAATGAAACCAGCGAACTAGTGAAATCTGGACTTGAATCCCGTATGAAACAGGTGAAAAACTGGCTCAAGCTTTATGCACCAGATTTCGTGAAATTCCAGGTTCAGAATGAGCTTCCAAAAGTTGAAATTGACGATAAACAGAGTGAATTCCTCCTGAAAGTTGCAGAAATCCTTGAAGAAAATGATTACACTCCCGAAGAACTTCACGATCAAATGTACCTTAAATTGAAGGAGCTTGGTTTAAAGCCACAGAAGGCCTTCCAGGCTATCTATAAGGTGATTATCGGCAAAAATCAGGGGCCAAGGGCTGCTTCGTTTGTTTTGTCTCTGGATAAGGATTTTGTGATCAGAAGGTTCCGCAGGAAAGCCTAGCGTCTTGCTAGTGTTAAGCTAATTTCTGGTATAAAACTCCAATTTTTGCTGATGGAATGAATAAAGTTCACGATGGTATGAAATCTGTTTAAGTGGTAAATATGAAGTGGAAGATGGTCGAAAGAGAAGTTATGGATCCTTTAGGAGAAACCTCTTCAGAAAAAATGGATTTGACTCCGTTACCCGATGATTTTGAAGTTGTTTCCCTGTTTGACAACACCAAACCTGGTTCTGATATTATACTTACCACTATACGAAATTCACTCGGTAATCGAGTGTTTAATAATGTTAAAAAACCTGCAGGTGCACCTGCTACCTCCCAACAACTGAAAAAAGCTGCTGAGGCAGATATATGCATACTAGCCCTGGGTGACTGTGGTTCTTGCACCAGTTGGGTTATAATGGATGCTATCCGTCTGGAAAAAATGAACGTGCCCACCATCTCAATCTGCTCAGATAAATTCGCCTCTTTTGCCCGCGAGCTGGCTAAATCTTATGGTACAGAGGATTTACATATTCTAAAATTAGAACATCCCATATCCGGGATTCAAAAGGAGGAAGTGGCGGAAAAAACCTTGAAAATCATACCTGCTCTTAAATATCTTTTACAAATCCCATGAATAAGAGTTTTATAGGACCTTGAGAAGAGGAAAATCATGGAAGGACCTGATAAAAAAATCAATTCAAACAAGAAAGACTGTGGCTGTTTAATAGATGACTTATTAGAGGATAAACCTGGAAAAACTGACGAAGAGCGTCTCTGCGGCTCCCGTGAAAGTGATATTGAAGTCTATGTGGATCCAGATGTCGAAAAAGTTAGCCAAGATTTTTACCTGCGCCGATTAACCGATGGGTTGCCCATCATACCTCCCACAAGAGAGAGAGTTCTTAAATTCATAGAATACACCGATAGAGATCCTGATGATTTAATTACAGTTCTGCCACCTAGAAACGGACAGGCTACTGTAGAAAAGATTGCCACCAACGCAGTGATGGCTGGATGCCTTCCATCCTTCTTTCCTGTGGTTTTACATTCTATTGAGGCAGTTTCCCTAGAAAAATTCAACTTGATAGGGGTGAACGCCAGCACTCATCCCGTTGCGGTTTGTAACATCATTAACGGCCCGATAGCTCATGAATTAGGTGTTAATAGTGGTGTTGGATGTTTGGGCCCAGGTAACATTGCAAATGCCACCATTGGCAGAGCCGTGCGGCTATGTCTCATTAACCTTGCAGGAGCTGTTCCAGGAGTGGGTGACCACGCCACCATGGGATCTCCAGCAAAGTTTTGTTACTGTTTCGCAGAGGCAGAAGAAGATAGCCCGTGGGATCCATTACACGCTGAAAGGGGATTTAGTGAGGATACAAGTACAGTCACTTTAATGGCAGCTGAAGCCCCACATAATGTGAACGACCACCGGAGCCACACAGATATAGCTCTCTTGAACACCATTGTACATACTGCTTCCACTGCTGGCTGTAATAACAGCCATGTTCCAGGTGAAATCCTAGTGATTATGAGCCCTGAACACGCCCATTCACTGGCCCAAGATGGCTGGGAAAAAAATGATGTAAAGAGTTACATACACCAAAATACGTTTTTACCAGCAGAATTAGCGGATCGAGGCGGTCGCAAGCTTGATGAAAAATGGATAATAGATGGAGATGTTAGAATAACCCGTTCTCAGGATGATGTGATACTAGTGGTGGCAGGGGGTCCCGGAAGGCATACCATGATCAGCCATGGCTTTGGGACATCTTCCAATTCAATTATCTTACCTCTAACCCTCAAGGATGGGAGCCCTGTTCAATCAGTGCAGGGTTTCAAAGAAAAAAACAATAAACGAATCAATAATTCCTTTTAAATATTCCTGAAAAAGTTCAGCAAAACACTATTTTTCAACTTACACGCTCGATTTCCTCGTCCCATATCTCCTGATAAAGGTGGATGTAGTTCTGCATCATATTTTTGCACTGCTGGATATTCAGATTAGTGAGTATCACCCCATGTTCCAACAGGTAATCTTCAGGACCTGGAAAAGTCTCATTTTCACCTATAACAACCCTTGGAATTTTATATAACAAAATTAAACCTGTACACATGTCACATGGTACTAAAGTAGTGTAAAGGGTGCATTTCTTATAATTATCACCGCTTAAGTGGCCTGCGTTCTCTAAGCAGTCCATCTCAGCATGTAATATAGTGGACATATCTTGTCTGGAGCGGTTGTGGCCTCTGCCAATTATTTCAGCATCTTTAACTAACACCGCACCTATGGGGATACCACCTTCTTTTAGACTCTTTTTTGCCTCTTTAATGGCTTCTTGCATGAATTTATGATTTTTCTCCATTTTCAAGCCTCTATTTCTAATTAATGAATCTTTCGAGATTTCCATTAACTTTCAGAATGGCATCGTAGATTAGGTTACACTCCAGCCGGGTGGCGAATTTGATTGCAGTCTCATCCACCTGGAATTGAGGATGATGGTTGGCCTTTGATTCCGATAAAGGCTGTTGCAAAGAAGCGCTACCATAGTGGAGATAGATGCTAGGAACTTCCTGTGAAAAATATGAGAAATCCTCAGAACCTGTAGTGGCTGGTTTATATTGTACATTATCCATTCCAGCCACCCTATGGATGGTGGGTAACATAGTCTGGCAGAGCTGGGGATGGTTACGGTTCAAGGGGTCGTGCTGACCCGAGATGATTTCAACCTGACAGCCATGAGCCTGAGCAGTGAGCTCGGCCACCTCACGAACACGTTTTAAAAGTTGTTGTCGGTTGGTCTCATCCAGCGAACGGATAGTGAGACCCATTTCCGCAGTTTTTGGGATGATGTTAGTCTTAATACCCCCGTGAAAGTAGCCAACAGTGATTACCGCCGCTCCTTTCATCAGATCCGCTTCTCTGCTGATAATGGTCTGAAAGGCATTGATAATAGCTGCTCCAGCCAGTATAGGATCCTTACCAATCCATGGCTGGGAACCATGGGTCTGAACTCCTCTAATCTTAATTTTCATGTCATTTAAACTTGCATGAGTGGTTCCCTTGCTAAAAAACACAGTTCCCGGGTAATCTTTGCTGTAGGGATGGAGGCCGAAGACAGCCTTAACCTTAGGATTCTCCAGAGCCCCCTCCTTGACCATCAGCTCCGCTCCACTTTCCATACCTAGAGGAACTCCTTCTTCTGCGGGCTGAAAGAGGAATACAACCTTTCCCTTTAGTTCATCCCGGAGTTGGCAGAGGATGTATGCAGTACCCAAGGCAGAAGCGGCATTGGCATCATGCCCACAAACGTGGGCCACGTAAGTCTCCAGACCATTAAAATCCGTCTTTACAGTGGAAGCGTAGGATAAACTTGTCTCCTCCTTAACAGGGAGGGCGTCGAAATCCGCCCTTAAAGCTACCGCTGGCCCATCAATTTCACTGTTTAGAACAGCCTTGACACCGGTCTTAGCTATCGGGTAGGTGATCTCCACTCCTGGGAGTTTCTCCAAATGGTCTCGGATGAACTGGCCGGTCTGAATCTCTTGGTAGGCGAGTTCAGGGTGTTGGTGGAGCCAACGGAAGATTCCGATTTGCTGAGATTGAAATAGGTCGGCGAGGTCATCAATAAGTTTATAGACCGCTTCAGGATTCATTTTATCCTAAACCCAAAAATAAAAAAATAATAGTTGATTGACTGTTCAACGGGTTAATATCGTCGTCTATCGGCTAATTCCTTCATTTTACCTGGATTCCAGCCTCCGGATGCAGACTTAGAACGACCTACCTGCTGAACGTATCCAGTTATTCGATCATACCATTCAACTTCTTTTTCTTCCCCACATGATGCGCATTTGGACTGTAATCCTTTCATGAGGGTTTTACATTTAATGCAGAAGCTTAAAGCTGAACTGTAAGCCCAGAATCCAATGTCTGATTTGCGGGCGATTTTATTTGTGAGGCTCATGAGGGCTTGGGGATCACTGTGGGCTTCTCCCATGAACGCATGGAATATGTGGCCTCCCAGGGTTAGCTGATGGAATTTCTCCTCGATACGGATTTTCTCGGCGAAGTTTACTTCAGAGTTAACTGGCACATGGGAGGAGTTAGTGTAATAGGCAGCTTGGTCATCTCCCTGGGTGATGGCCTGTTTTCCAAATTTCTCCCGGTCCAGGGTGGCAAACCTGTAAGCAGTTGATTCTGCAGGGGTCTGAAGTACACTCCATCTGTATCCTGTGTCGTTTTTCAACTCGTCTGCCCGTTTGTTCATGTACTCTAAGACCTTTAATCCCAGTTTCCGGGAATTATTATCTTCTATACCAGCATCACAGTGGGCCAGGAGCATTTCGTTGAGCCCCACGAAGCCAAAAGAGAGTGTAGCATTTTCCACCCGGTAGTAACGTTCCCCATCGGTTTCTTGGGTCAAGAATGGTAAGAGGTTGAAATTGTCCAAGCAGTTCATGGCCTGCTGTCTGCGGAGGAGAAGCACGTCTTCTGCTAGTCTGAGATAGTTATCCAAATATTCGAAGATTTCTTCTTCATCTCGGGACTGGTAAGCCATTCTTGGCAGATTTAGGGTTACGTATGCTAAGTTACCTGTTCTAAGAGTGTCTTTATCCCAGTCACCAGTCCAGTTATCGTTAAGACTGGTCCGGCAGCCCATGTAGTTGGCCATGTCTCCACGGTAGCTGGGAAGCATGTTAACGAAGTAAGCGCTTCCATACTTAGCTGATAATTCGTGTACCAACCCCAAATCCTCGGCGAATTCATTTTTTAGTACCTCGTCCCGAAGAACATAGATGGTGTTAGGGAAGAGGTGTGGTTTGCCATCGGAATCTCCGTCTAGGAGTGTCTCAGTAAAGGCTCGCTGGAGCATCCGAGTTTCTTCCTCAAAGTCTCCGTAGGTTCCCACAAGTTGTCCTTTTGGTCCGTAGGCGGGTTCTTCGGTCAGGAATTCAGGTACGGTGAATTCAAGGTTTATGGAGGTGAAAGGTACCTGGCTACCTCTGGCGGCGTATGCCATGTTCAGGTTGTATATAAACATCTGCACCGCCTGTTTTACCTTCTTGTAGGGCAGGCCCCGGGCGAATGGGGCGACGAAAACGTTCCAGAGACTCATACTCTGGCCTCCGCTCATGTTCTGCTGGGCGGCCAGCATTATCTCACCTGAATGGTTCATCAAAGTTTCCATGTGATTAGGTGGTCCGGCTACGCTAGTGTGGTCTCCTGTACCGTCCACTTTGAGCCCATGTTTTATGAAAAACCGTAAGTCATGCTGCAAACAGTTTAGTGGACGTCCAGCGAAGAATTCGAGGTCATGGACATGGATGTCCCCACCCATGTGGGCGTCAGCCAACTCGTTGGGAAGTATGTTAAGAAGTGCGTATTGTTTAAGAGCTTCGTCAGCCACGTACTTGTGTACGGTCTCCGGGTTGTGGATCATGTTGGCATTGTCCCGGCTGCCGTTTTCAATGAGGTTGGTGATGTTATACACAGGTATCCCCAGCCTGGTGTAGCGTCTTCGGTAAGTTTCTAGGCCATTCTCCACCAATTTGGTGTTTACCATTTCCCTGAGCATTGGTGCAGTAAGATACTCTACATCAAGCTTCTTAAGTTCCTTCCATACTTCAGTGGCGATTTTATCTGCCACTTCAGGGGGGGCGCCGGTTTCCACAATCAGCGTTTTCTCGATTTTGGTCTTGTCGAAAGATTCAATAGTGTCCCTGGATGTACGTACTTTAAGCTGGTTGGTTTTCCGGTATTTATCAGCCATAACCACATCGATACGCTTAAGAGAATCATATACCCATGTTCTAATTTCTTTAGTGGTGATACCATCATAAGCAGCTGCGGCCGCCTGTGAAGCGATTTTTTCCGCCGCCCAGAGCGGAGCGCCCACCATCAGGCAGGATTTCAATATCTTTTCATGACTAAACTTCTCAAATATCCCATTATTCTTCAAAACACACGTTTCGGCCTTGGTAGGCAGGGCCGCAATAATTCTGGAATCCTTCATCCTATATCCTCTCCGTATACTCCGATTTATAATTGAAAATTAAATTAATTAAATGCCCTCAAGCACGGTGAAAATGGCTTTTTTAATTACTTTCTATTTCTATTTGCATATTATAAAATTGTTTCGATTTACCAAACTGTTCTGATGGGTAATTATTTCTATAAGAACACATCCAGTGAACTTTGCTTGGAACGGTCACTCTCAAAGAGGGAGTTTATACCAGACTCTAGGAGTTGTAATCGCTGAACTAGATAAGGATCTATGGGGTAACGTCCTGCCAGATCCTTGGATATTTCCATATATTTAACCACAGAACCCTTGGATATGCTCAAAATCAGATTCCCCCCACAAGTACACTCACCAGTAAGCGGTATACGCCGGTATTTCTTGTTACAAGAAGTGCAGCGCACTTTTTGTCTGGCAAATGCCCTTACATTGCCCGTCAAGTCGGGGAGAAAGTGCGAATTAAGAACTCCTTCGACCACTCCTCTCTGATCAACCGCCCTTATCCTCTCGGCAAGCTTAATTTGCCCTTCCACCTTTTCTTTCATTGTGGGTAACAATTTGTAAAGAGAAATCTTTGGGCCTTGATGAATACTCGATGTTTCATGGGAATAAAGTAACCCATGGTACTGTTCATCCTTTCCTAGCCTATTTTTGACGTTTTCCACCAGTTCTAGGACTTCGGATGGTTTTGAATATTCAAGGGTCTTCTGATAGAGCTCTAGTGGTAAAAATTCCATGGTGTCGAGGTTATGAGATTCATCATCTATTTCTTCCGGATCAATACGGGAAGAAAGGACTAGAGGAGCATCCATTCTTCCTCCAAGGCTACTTGGCAGGTATACTTTTGAGAAGTTCAGGAGAGCATCCATTAAGAGCATTATTGAGTCTTCATCACTATCACAATTCCTTCGCTTTGCTGAATGGAAATAAGGATGGGCATAACAGGCTGATGCCTTAGTAAAACCAACTATTCGTCCTAATATGCCGGCAGACGTGTGTGGAGCTAAACCAATTACTAAATGACCCACCAGATCATCTTTACTTTTAACCCGGTAGAAAGGTTCCAAATCGTAAAAATGCTGTAGCAGATCATCAATGAAGTGTGAAATCTTGACTAGGTATTCTGCACACACCTCAGAGATTATTAAATCCTGAATTTGAATCTCAACTATTTGATGTGAGTTTTTTAGTTCTTCTCCCCGCATATCATGAGTGTAACCCAGTTCTTGAAGTTTTTGAGGATTTATGCCTATCTCTTTGGGGGTGAAATGAGTTATAGGAAGGTTAGTTGAGTCATGACGGATTGTAGCATCTTTATATGTGTAAACTCCGTTTTTAGCTCGGAGGATTCCCTTCTCCAGAGGTTCGGGGAATTTTTCTTCAGATATCATTCCTTGGACACCTTTTATCTCATCTAACTTCCTAACTCCCACGTTCTGATAGGCCTTCTTGAGAAGATTAGATAGGTTGATTCGCTTCTTACCAGAGCTAGTAGGCACAGTACGAGAGCCGCAGACCGGACAGACGGATTGCATAGAACCAACACCACATTCAGGATTGATACACTTGCAGCGAGCTATATCAACACTGATTGTCCCCTTTTTAGCTGCTTCGACAATGTTTCTCCGACTGCCGCCGTTGGTTCCTATGGGGAACAGGGCGTGAGGTGCGGGTTTCATCATCCTTTCCTTAGTCTTTTCAGGGCGTCCCACCCTTCCTCCCAAGTATGTGGGTGCTTTTGCCATTATTTCAACCTGAGAAACTCGATTAAGAGCTTCTAACGTTTCTAAATCTCCGGTAACGTCTAGAGGTTTAGACAAAGTGTGTAGCAATGCATATGCATGATCTAATGGTAGGATGATCTTGCCCTCGTTCACTTGATGTGGGATTCCTAAAACCTCAAATATCCTCTTCTCAGGCATTATGTCCACTATCAGGTCTTCATCAACATTAATATCAGTAATATGATCGTTTAACCAATTTCTAAGATCATTTAACTCCTGCCGACTGACATCATGATAGAAATATGTGTACTCTGGATGTAAAGGTATATCATATTGCTGCGAAAGTTTAAAAGCTGCCTTGGCACTGATTCTGTCATTGTGCAGGAATTGGCTTAGCTCTTCTTCTTGTTGTTCATGGTAGTAGGGGGATCTCTCCAGTACCTGCATCCACCATTCCTCGCACCATCCTGCGGGGAGTAGAGGGTGATTGTTGCGGAGGAATTCCCCAAAAGCCACCAGCATATCCCCTAAAAATAGGATTTCATCTATATTGCCCTTGAGCTGGCTGGCTTCATCCACAGAACCTACCTTAACCACACTACCGTCTTTTAACTTCACTATCGGTCCGTCGATACTGTCACATGGCACTACACAGTTACCCTTGCCAGGCCTTTCAATCTTCATTTGGGTTCCCACCGCCAGGAATTCTAGGATCTCCATGGTGGCAGGGTTAACACCCATGGCTGCAAGGCCTGTATTTCGGGACCTTCCATACCTTAATCGGAAGCCCCCTTTGGCATGTGGATAAGCTAACACCGGTCTGCCTCCGATGATATCTCTCATGTACTTGTCTTCTGACTTAGGAGCTTCGTCTACATTATCTTTCTCTGATTCATCCGTTTTGGAGAGGTCCTCAAGCCAGCCCCAGCCCTCGATATTCAGTATCTTAGCGTATTTTAATACTTTAGGTGCTTTCTGGATAACTCCCTCAACCATGGCTAGGAGAGCCCCTCCTCGGAGCTGGTTAGTCTCTACTCTTTCCAGATCCCGATGGGAAACCTCCACATGATCCGTGGGCTCACCGGTGACCTCTACTGGAATGTTTTTGGCTGAAATACGAACTTCATCGGGAGATGGGGAGTACTGAAGGTTGGTGACTTCCGACTCATAAAGCTCTGCTTCCTCCACATAACGTTCTATTTCCCTATCAGTAGGTTTGTATACCTCTAAATCCATTGAAATCCGTATATAATCTGCTATAAGAACTGCTAGTGCTGATGCGGTTCCTCCTGCACTGCGAATAGGACCAGTGAAGTATACGGCCAGGTACCAGCTCTGGTCAAAGTTACGCTTGATTTTGGTTTTTGATATGCCCTCTAAGGGTGCGGCAACAACTCCCTCAGTTAAAATGGCTAAAGCCGCCCTCAAGGCCTGATCTGCGGCTTTTTCCTTTATTTTAAACAGATCCTTACTTCCATGGCCCCCTTCCTCTTCTTCAGCTTTAACGATCTCTCGAGCGATCTGGAAGGCCAACTCCTCCCGGGACATCTCATCTTCCAGTTCCTTTATGCGCTTGGCTATGCCTGTTGGGCCAACCAACCCCTCTACACGTTCAGCAAGGTTCTTAGCAAGAGGTATTTCTGGTTCAGTTTCAATGTCATGGCCCTTTAACCTAGCTTTCCTAGCTAAGTCGTAAACTTTCGTTGTATCATCTTCTAAGGTTTCAAAGTACCCCATGTCCATGACCTTATCCTATATTATATTTAAAAAGTTAATAATTTCCCTATAAACCCGTATTTAATAAATTAGAATATTATACAACCTCTCAATATCAATAATTGTATTGATCAGGGATAGATTTAAACTTTTTTAAAGACCTTTACCGTGCGAGAGAATTCTTAGACATGATTAAAGCATGAAAAAATCGTTTAATAGGATTTCTGGCACTTATTGATCTTTTTTGTTCAGAAAGTCTGGTTTAGTTATCACTATGTCATACAATACCACTACAAATATAAGGAGGAAAATACTGAATAAATTTGTATAATTTTTCATGGTGATTTTAATGGCAAAGAAAGAAAAGAAATACCTCCCTCCCAGTGGAGCGGGCCTGGTAAGATACTTTGAAGAAGAAACCAAAGGCCCTAAGCTTAGCCCGGAACAGGTAATAATTATGACCATAGTTCTGGCTGTTTTTTGTGTTGCCTTGCGGTTTTCATATTCCTAATAAATAAATTTACTTTTTCTATCCCCCAAACGGATTTTATGAAAAAATAAAGGAGCTTAAACATGGCTATCCACCCTATTGAATATCGCTACGGAACAGAAGAAATGAAAAATGTCTGGGATATGGAAAATAAACTTCAGAAAATGCTGGAAGTTGAGGCTGCCCTGGCAGAAGCCGAAGCTCAGCTAAAGTTAATACCGGGAAAAGCTGCGCTGGAGATAAAAAATAAGGCCAGCACCCGATATGTTACCGTGGAGCGGGTGGCCGAGATAGAGAGGGAAACTAATCACGACATCGCATCCTTGATAAAAGCCCTGGCCGAGGTTTGCGACGGTAATGCGGGGGAGTACGTACATTTTGGCGCCACCTCCAACGACATTATCGACAGCTCCCAATCCATGCTCCTTAAAGATTCCATCAAGATCATCAAAGTAAAGATAATTCACCTCACCAATATCCTTTTAAAACTTGCTGATGAACATAAAAAGACAGTATGCATCGGAAGAACCCATGGACAACACGCTTTACCAACTACTTACGGTATGAAATTTGCATTGTGGGCCGATGAACTTCATCGCCAGTATCAAAGGTTAGTGGAGTGTGAAAGACGTCTGTGTGTGAGTATGATGACCGGGGCAGTTGGAACCACCGCTGCTCTTGGAGAAGAAGGATTAAATGTGCATCTTAAGGTCTCAGAGGTGCTTGGACTGCCCCCAATTCACATTTCCAACCAGGTGGTGCAAAGAGATAACCATGCCGAGTTCATCATGGATCTGGCCAATCTGGCTAGCACCCTGGAGAAGGTGGCCCTAGAAATCCGTAACTTGCAGCGAACAGAAATCCAGGAGTTAGGTGAGAGCTTCGACCCTGAAAAACAGGTGGGTTCCAGTACCATGCCCCATAAGATGAACCCAATAACTGCAGAGAGAATATGTGGAATTTCCAGGGTTATTGAGGCCTACGTGTCCACAGCACTGCAAAATAACCCTCTTTGGCATGAACGGGACCTGACTAACTCCTCTGCCGAAAGGATCATCCTCCCCGAGTCCTGTATCCTCACCGACTACATCCTTAATCTAACCATTACATTGATGGAAAAATTGGTATTCTATCCTGAAAACATCGAAAGGAATCTTAACCTGACTGGTGGACTAATTATGGCTGAACGATTCATGGCTGAACTAACCCGAAGAGGTATGGGAAGACAAAGTGCATACAGCCTGGTTAGAGAGTGCACCTTAAAAGCCAACCTAAAAGGTGTGGGTTTAAAGGGTATTATCCTCCAACAAGAAGATATTAAGAGTTATTTAAGTCCAAGTGAAGTAGAGGACATCATGAACCCTCACACCTATCTCGGATCCTCAGTACAGATAGTGGAGAACCTTCTGGAAGAATCAAAGGGTTGGTTCTAATACTGGGAATTTTATATACAGATTAATTTTTTCATCCAATTTTTCAAATAAAATCACTCCCCATCTCCAATTTTATAATCTGGAACTGGTTTAATCAGCTCGAAAACGAAAATTTAATATATTATCCATTATAAAAGATATCAACAATCATTGTAAAGGGAGGTGAAAAAATGGTAGATGTCAAAGAGATAAAACACATAAGAGCCGCACCCTTCACCCTGATGTATTCTTCAATAGAAGCAATTTTCGCATTTATAGCAGCGATAATATTCGTCATCGCTTTCGGACTTGTTGCGGCTTTCATACCCCAACTAGGCCCGTTAGCAGGAGCTTTAGCCCTAATAGGAGTAGGTGTGATAATTCTTGCTCCTTTAACCACTTTCTTCATTTACATCATGTTTGGCTTCGTTCTAGCCTTGTTGTACAATCTAGTAGCACCTAGAGTAGGCGGTGTTAAGCTTGGATTAGAAGGTAATGAAGTAAAATCTATACCCGTGGTGCCATTAGCCCTAATTATGGCCTGCATATCAGCAATAATTGCTTTTATAGTCGGCTTATACATGGCATTAACATTCGCACCCCTATTCTCAATTATTAGCACTGCAACCCCAGTAATAGCCAATGCAATCGCTAACGCCACTAACGCCACCAACATGACCATTCCAACCGGTGCAGTAGTAGGAGCAGCAGGCTCGATATTCGCCCTGATTTCCATTATCGGACTACCAATAATGGCGTTCATATTCGCATTCATAGGATCAGCACTATTCGCCATATTCTACAACGTAATAGTACCTAGAGTAGGCGCAGCAAAACTAGACTTCGCTCCAGTATCAGGAAATGTCTTTGAACTAACCAACATACCAGCTGTACCAGCAGCACTAATCATGGGAGTGGTTTTCGCTGTCTTCGGACTTATCAGTGGACTTATCAACCTGATAACGCTGAGCATGGCAGGAAATGCAGTCGGTGGAGTTGTAAATCTAATAACCAGCATTATCAGCGGCTTCGTGATGTACTTTATAATAGTGGCCCTGATCGCAATATTCTACAACATGCTGCAGCCTAGAATCGGCGGAGTCAAACTGGAACTGGAATAAATGCTACAAAATAATTTCCCCCCTCTTTTTTTTATTTTTGATTTACACTTAAGTTTTAGAATGTTCTGAAGGCTTCTTATCTATTTTACCTTCCTAAAAGAAAAATTTATACTGAGCTATCAATAAATTAAAAAAATAGGTGGCATATTAAATGGAAGATGTCAAAGAAATAAAATCTGTACGTATTGTACCCTACACACTAATGACCTCATCAGTTTCAGCTGTATGGGCTTTTATATATGCAATATTCATGTTAATTGTAGGAGGAATTAGTCTTGCAATTGCTAATGATTCAACTGCAGGGGCATTGTTCGGCGTTTATGTTGCTAATATTGTTGTCTCACCGGTAGGTTCCTTTGTGCTCGGTATTACTCAGGGATTCCTTTTCGCTTTGATTTACAACTTGTTAGTGCCTAGAATTGGTGGGATTAAACTGGAACTTGTCGATCTAAGTGAAATAAGGTCAATTCCTGTGATTCCAGTTGCCCTAATGCTCGCATGTATTTCGGCAGTCATGACACTTTTAATTGCATTGATTATCGTACCTTTAATATTGGCTTACGCAGGTGTAATAATGGCTGCTTACGCAGGTGTTTTATCAAATACTACGACAAATCTACCCACAACAGGTTTTGGTGCTCTTGGAGCTATTATATCCATCATATTAATCGTCTTGATACCCATAGCAGTTTTCATAGCAGTTTTCATCGCAACTGCAATATTGGCAGTCATATACAACTTATTATCGCCTAAGATCGGTGGGATAAAAGTTGAATTTACACCAGTACAACAAATACATGAGATATTATCAATTACACCAGTGCCTGTGGCGCTGATAAGTGCGAGTATCATAGGGTTGATCGGATTTATTATTGGTTTGATAGCACTGATAATATCCTTAATACTCGGACAAGGAATCGTGGGCTTTTTAATACTATTAGCATTTACCATATTAGGATTTATAATCACATTCATAGTTTATGCAGTTTTAGCACTGATATATAACTATTTAAGGCCAAAAATTGGTGGGATCCAACTGGAACTGGAATAAAGTGGATTTTTATTTTTTTAACCCCTAATTTTTTATTTTTTCCACTAAAAAAATTATTTTAATTTAAGAATACCGAGGAAATAAATCATGGACCATAACATCATTAAATGCCGTAAAATATCTCGAGGACAAGTTCAGGGGGAGGTAATCATTTCCAAGGATCCCTTAAGTTTTTTGGGCGGCGTTGATTCCCAAACTGGTAATATTATTGACTCAGAGCATGATCTGTACAATAAGACCGTTAGCGGTAAAATCTTGGTCATACCATCAGGTAAAGGTTCCACGGTAGGTTCGTATGTCATCTTCCAGATGGCCAAGAAGAATACCGCCCCATTGGCCATAATAGCCATGGAAGCAGAGCCAATAATAGCAACAGGAGCCATAATGGCAGGAATACCTATGGTAGACCTGCCTGAAGAAGATATACTGCAAATCCTAAAAGAAGGTGATGTAGTAGAAGTTAATGCCGATTTGGGGACCATAAAATTAATAAAAAATTGAAATTAAACTTTAATAAAATTTAATTTACATCTAGGGCTCTGTTTCTATGGTTTCATATCCCTTTTCCCTGACTTCAACACCAATTAAGCCCCCAATTGCACCAAGAACTCCACCTACAAACATGGATAGCATAGTAATGAATACACCCATAATCAAGGTCATTGCACCCATCACAAGTCCGATTTGGGCGAAAATGAGTCCAATGATGGCACTTAAAGCTCCAAATCCAGCTAAAAACAGGAAACCGATTATTAATCCACCGATTATGCCAGTTAATGCGCCATCAATTGCTGCCTCTCTGGGCTCTCCTCTGCCAATATAAGTGGCTACGAACCCCCCAAATATTGGGCCTAAAAAGAACAGTGGAAAGAAAGCTATAGTTAGAACTATGGTTAAAACCGCATTTAAGACAGCTCCAATTCCAACAGCATTCCAGTCCGTCAATAATATCACCTCTTGATCTTGAAATATTACTTTATTTATATTAATCCGGTATATAATTTTCATCAAAATCTCTAAAAAATCATTTTCAGATTTAACATCCTAAGTTTATCTTTTCGACTTGATCATAGTCCCTATTATTCCTCCAACTAATCCTAAGATTACATATGTACCTATTAATCCTAAAGTAAGGATGATAACCCCTCCAAGTATGCTGTTGGATCCGCCTGCTCGGAAAAATACCAAAATGATGGTAATCATTCCAGTGAAAAGTCCTACCAGAGCTCCATTCATTGCTCCATTCTTCAAATCATTGTTAACCAAGTAACCAACTACGATACCTGCTATTATCAGGGCTAAAAATCCTCCAATTGTAGGGATTATAATTCCCAAAACGAAAATCAACACCAAGGCCAGCGCTGTTCCAATTATAATGTTTTTTTGATCGATCATTTTTTATTCTACTCTGTTTTTACAATTAATTTAGGAGAAGAAAATAAATTTAATCTAAAAATAAGTTAGAATTACTTTTCATTAATATGTTTCAGGTTCTCCCTTTATCAACGAACCAATAGCTCCGCCAATGGCCATCACTATCATAACCCCAAAAAAAGCTATGAACACCACGATGGAAGTCACTGTGGCTGCTGCAAATCCTATTAAACCCAGGAATATGGTACCAAATATCAGCATCAGGATAGAAAGTATTATAGCACCGAAAAGACCAGAGATAGCACCATTTACCAGGCCATTAACTGCCTCTCCCCCTACCATATATCCAACTACCATTCCAGCCAGGAATAAACCTAGAACTGAACCTACTGCAGGGATAATCACACCAAAAAGTGCACCTAAAATTATGGACAATAAAAATCCTATAAATACTGCGCCCCAATCAATCTCCACATTTTCATCTACTTCTGCCATAATTTTCACCCTATTGTTATTTTAGATCTAGTATATCAAAAGTATTTAATATTTTTTTTCTCCTTAATTTTCCATTGGTGAGCAGAATATAAACTAAATTGGAATCTATAATTATTATTGATGATGATACCCAAATAAACCTTTTATTCTTCCAGTTCTTTCAGCTCTCGGCCCCTGGTTTCGGGAAATGTCCAAATCCATATTCCGGTAAAGAGTGCAAACAGTGCAGCCAGGAAAATTCCTGCTCCCAGGGAGTATCTTTGTGCGATAATGGCAATGATCACTGGGGTGAAAAATTGAACTCCTCTACCTAAGTTAAATGCTGATCCACTTGCAGTGTTACGAATACTGGTGGGGAAAATCTCTGAAAATAGGGGACCGTATCCACCAAAGAATCCGGTGCCGAATCCCACCAGGAACATGAAGCTGAGGATGATGTATGGATTAAAAATAATATAGTCCCATAGTAGGGTTATCATCACCAGTCCCAGGGCCATGAGGCTGGTGTATATGGTAAAAGCAGGTCTTCGGCCCAGCCGATCCGCAACAAAGCCGAATGACAAGTAACCTATGAGTCCCCCTATCTGGGTTAAAACTATCCAAAGAGCAGATTTGGTAAGGGAAAAATGACGTTCGGAGTATAAATAATCGGGAAGCCAGGAGTAGGTGAACCAATAGGCTGAAAGTCCAAAAATGGCCAATAGCAAGGCAAGTAAAAACATTCTTCGATTTTTAATGGATATAACATCTTCGATTTGACTTTTTACACTACTAAATCCTTTTGAAAACTTTTTAGTTCTTGATTTGACTTTTTCTAGCCACACGTCTGATTCTGGCAAGCCCTTACGGATGTATATCACCAGAAAAGCTGGTAATATGGATATGAAGAAGCTTTCTCTCCAACCGATATATGGGGTAAGGAAGCCCCCGACCAAGGAGGCTAGCAGAATTCCCAGGGGCGCTCCGGTTTGCATTAAAGAACCATATCGACCCCTTAATTTGGCTGGGAATGTTTCACCTATAAAAGTCTGGCCAGTGGCCCATTCACCACCTACTCCCAGGCCGGTGATGATTCGGAAGAGGATCAGTGTTTCTAGATTGTTAGACAGACCGCAGAGGAAAGTTCCCAGACTATAAACCAGTATTGTCGATTGAAGGACTCGTTTTCGACCATAACGATCGGATAAAAATCCAAATAATACACCTCCTGCTGCAGTAGCCGCTAGAGACACCCCCAAAGCATAGGAAAGCATCAAATTTGAGATATGGAGTTCCTGGCCTATGGGTATAATAAGAAAAGTAAACAGGATAAGATCATAGAAGTCAAAAACCCAACCGGCCCAGCTCAAACCTAAAATCTTGTAATGGGTCCAGGTTGGTTTCTCATACTGGTTCAGTAATAACTTAGCCATTAAAAACCTCTTAATCCCATTTTTATTAATTATATTACTTTCTTAAAATTTCCTTACTATTGCCAATATCTTAAAATGCTCTCCTTTCCGATAAAAGATAAGATGTAGAAGTTACAAACTAGCATTATAAGTTCAGAGGACGGTAAAAAATGTACTTTTTCATCCATAACGGGAACCTCATAGATGGTAATGGCAGTGAAGTCGTTCATAACGCCGGGGTTTTAATTAAAAATAGTGAAATTGTGTCAGTTGGCCTTGAAGACTCCCTAAAAATTCCTCAGGAGAAGATAAAAAGAATTGATGCCCATGGTGGATACATACTCCCTGGTTTCATTGATGTCCACTCCCATCTCCTGCTAGATGGATTCATGCTGGAAGATAATGTCTTCACCCCTCTTTCCTATTACTTTTACAAAGGCGCTCAGAACCTGCAGCTGACCTTAAATGCTGGAGTCACCTCAGTAAGAGATGCCGGTATGGCTGATTTCGGTGTGAAGCAAGCCCTGCAAGACAATGTAATAACCGGGCCACGCCTTCAGATCTGTGTGATGCCCCTTTCCATAACTGGTGGCCATTTCGACCTGTGGCTGAAATCCGGGTTCGACGTTAAAATATCATATCCTGGTCTTCCTTCAGCAGTTTGTGACGGAGAAGTAGAAGTGCGTAAAAGGACAAGGGAAGTACTGCGTGCGGGGGCAGAAGTTTTAAAAGTTATGGTCACTGGAGGGGTGATGAGTGCTAATGATAGTCCGGAGCATCCACAGTTCACCTTGGAAGAGCTGAGAGTAGTTGTGGAAGAGGCCAATTACCGCCAGGTTAAGGTTATGGCCCACGCCCATGGTGCTGAAGGGATGAAAAATGCGGTGCGTGCTGGTGTTGAGTCCATAGAACATGGTACCTTCCTTGATCGGGAGGTCATACGGCTAATGTTGGATAAAGGCACCTGGTTGGTCCCTACACTTCTGGTAAATAAATATAATCGCGAAAAAGCGGAATCAGGTGGTCTGCCAGATTATAGTAAAGATGACGCTATTAGGGTGGCTAAAGTGCATCAGAAAAATATGAAAAAGGCCTATAATTCAGGAATACCCATTTTAATGGGCACGGATTGTGGAATAGCCCCTCACGGCCAAAATCTCAAGGAATTAGGCTTGCTCTGTGAAGTGGGCATGACCCCCATAGAAGCCATCCAGGCAGGTACCAAAAAAGCGGCAGAATGCCTGGGCTGGCAGGATAAAATTGGGACCTTAGAAAAAGGTAAGTTGGCCGATATAGTTATATGTAATACTGATCCTGTCGAAGACATAGGATCTTTAGGCAATCCTCAAAGTATAGAATTGGTTTTAAAAAACGGTGCGATTGTTAAAGACATACGAAACCCCTGAATTGGATTTATAATGACCTAAAAACTATTATTTTGTTTAGGATTAGCAATAAAAATTGTGATCCGTCTTAATTTTTATAACTATCACTAAAAATTCAGGAGATAGAAATGGTAGAAAAGGCCAAAGATAAGGCTAAAATCAAGATTTCAGGAATGAGCTGTGCTTCATGCGCCTTAAACATTGAAAAATCCCTGAAAAATTTGGAAGGTGTGGGTGAAGCCCAGGTGAACTTGGGAACTGAAGAAGCCACCATAGAATACGACTCAGAGAAACTGAACCTCAGCCAACTGGAAAGTGCTGTTGAAGATGCAGGCTATGGAGTCATTAATGAAAAAGTCACCCTTAAGGTTGGGGGTATGTCCTGTGCCATGTGCGTTCAGGCCATCGAAGATGCTCTAAACAAGATCAGCGGTGTAAGCCAAGTTACCGTGAACCTAGCTGCAGAAAAGGCTTATGTGACTTATAATCCGCAGATTACAAGTGTGGAAGACATGAAGAATGCTATTGAAGACTCGGGCTATAATTATCTGGGTATTGAGGGTGAAGTCGGGGAATACCAGGAAGAGGAGGTAAGAGAGAAGGATCTGCGTGCTAAAAGAAACCGTTTTGTCGTTGGTTTCGCCTTTTCCATTCCTCTGGTAGTGCTTTTTTATTCGGGAGTGATGTTACCCATCCCCATGTCTTACTTCATGCTTTTGGTAACCATAATCCCATTCATCTACGTCAGTTATCCTATATTTGCAGCTGCCTACCGTTCTTTGAGGAATAAATCGTTGAACATGGATGTGATGTACTCTTTGGGTATTGGAGTTGCATATGGTTCTAGTCTGTTGGGAACCTTCAATATAGTTCTCACCCCAGATTTCATGTTCTATGACACCGCTTTGATGTTAGCTGCCTTCCTTATGCTTGGTCGTTGGCTGGAAACCAGAGCCAAAGGTCGGACTGGTGCTGCCATCAAAAAACTTATTGGTCTGCAAGCCAAAAATGCGATTCTTATCCATAATGGGGTAGAAGTAGAAGTACCGATAGATGACGTCCAATTAGGCGACCTTTTGAAGGTGAAACCTGGAGAAAAAGTACCAGTAGATGGTGAAGTTCTGGAAGGCGACAGTTACGTGGATGAATCCATGATCACCGGTGAACCCATACCTGCCTTAAAAATGGCTGGTACAGACGTGGTTGGTGGTACCATCAATCAGAATGGAGTACTGAAGTTCCGGGCAGATAAGATCGGTAGGGATACCGTCCTAGCTCAGATAATTCGCCTGGTTGAAGATGCTCAGGGTTCTAAACCGCCGGTGCAGAGGATTGCAGATCGGGCGGTTACTTTCTTCATCCCTACACTTCTCACCATCGCTATTGTATCATTTATCGTTTGGTACTTCCTATTCGGTAGTAGTCTATTATTCTCTCTCACCGTGCTCATTTCCATACTGGTCGTGGCCTGTCCCTGTGCCCTGGGTCTGGCCACACCCACAGCAGTCACAGTAGGAATAGGAAGGGGTGCTGAACTGGGAATACTGGTGAAAAATGGGGAAGCTTTGGAGATATCCGAAAAACTAACTACCATATTATTTGATAAAACAGGTACCCTAACTAAGGGAAAGCCAGAGGTAACTGACATTATAGGAATTGAAATTGATGACAAGACCTTGTTAAGTTTTGCAGCAAGTGTGGAAAATAACTCAAACCACCCCTTGGCCGATGCCATGGTTGATAAAGCCCGGGATAATGATATAAACTTAGAAGATATTAATGAATTTGATACTTACGTGGGAAAAGGAGTGGTAGGTACTATAAAAGGTAAAAGAGTGCTAATTGGAACTCGAAAATTATTAGAGGAACATGAAATTAAAATATCAGATTTAAATGAAGAAAAAATCTCTAAACTCGAGGAAGAAGGTAAAACCACAGTCATAGTCGCTATTAACGATAATTTGTCAGGTATAATTGCCGTGGCAGACACTTTGAAGGAAAACACCCCCAATGCCATCGCAGAACTTAGTAAAATGGGACTCCAGGTAGCCATGATCACTGGCGACAATCAGGAGACAGCACATGCCATTGCCAGTCAGATCGGAATCGAAAATGTGCTGGCCGAAGTGCTTCCGCAGGACAAATCCGCTGAAGTAAAGCGACTTCAGGATGAAGGAGAGGTGGTTGCTTTCATTGGAGATGGTATAAACGACGCACCCGCCTTGGCCCAGGCAGATGTGGGCATAGCGATCGGTAGCGGGACAGATGTAGCTATAGAAAGCGGTGAAATAGTGCTCATCAAGGATGACCTGCTAGACGCTGTGGCAGGGGTGCAGCTCAGCCGTAAGGTCATGGGCCGGATCAAACTGAACCTTTTCTGGGCCTTCGCCTACAATGTGGTGCTTATTCCAGTGGCCGCCGGTTTACTTTACCCTTCCTTCGGAATCACTTTCAGGCCCGAATACGCCGGTTTAGCCATGGCATTAAGCTCTGTGACCGTGGTAAGCCTATCTTTGATGCTTAGAGGATACTTGCCTCCTGCTAAGGATTTAAATATCACCAAATAATAAGAGGAGGTGAATCAAATGGCTGTAGATCCCATATGCAAAATGGATGTAGATGAGAAAAGTGCCAAATGGATCAGTGAATACAAGGGCAAGAAGTATTACTTCTGCGCCCCTGGATGCAAGAAAAAATTCGAAGAAACCCCTGAAAAATACGTCGAAGAATAAAAAAAGATGAATATTTACGATAAAGGAGTTATTCATTGAAATATTAGGCTAAATAACTAAAAAAACCACCAATAGCTGGAAAAACAAGTCAAGAAGAAAGTTGGGAAAGAAAGCTAAAGAATGAGCTTAAAAAAAGTTTAATAATTTAGATTTGTTTTAAACCGTATTTCCTTTTTTATTTAGTCTTAATTTTAGCATTATTATGTATAAAGAATGGAGAAACACAATTCCTGCCATGAGCAGTACAAGATAATTATTTGAGGATCTAGTTGTAGATTGTGCTTTTATCTTCAGAAAATCTTCATGTTGGTTCCACAGGATTGTTGTGTTCTTCAGGTTATAATTTAACTTTGTTATCGACTTTAAACCAGAGAACTACCATTACGATTCATAAAACGCTCCGATGGCTGCAGTACTGATTCATTTTACTCCTATTTTTCAATATTCAATTTTTATAATCGCTAGTATACATCCACCTTCATAATTTCACGTAGTACAGCAGTGGCATAACATCCTTTAGGAATGGAGAAACTAACCAGTACGCCCTTAGGTGTGGCTTCAACAGATACATTCCATATTTTGAAGCGTATAGCCCGGCGTATGCCATGACTGCCAAGTTTAGGTATAGAAGAAACTTGGAAATCTTCTAGTCTCAAGTCTTCCTCATCCAGTATTCTTTGCTCCATTTTCCCCAGCTCACCGCCGGCCAGAGGCACCTTACTACCATAAAGAGGGGCAGATGGGTGGGCTTCGAAGTTTTTTATTCTCTTTTTGATTTCATCCACACTAAATTCGTGGATCAAATGCTCTTCATTATCGATTAAGATGTCTCCCTCCACATATTGGTCTATACCCAACTTTGCCCTCTCACTTACCACTCGATTAAAAAGGTAGGACTGGTAGGCGTGAACGAACATTTTGCTGAGGGGTTTTGGGAGGCTTCTGAGAGCCAGGATATATGATTTCTCATTTAAATGGTCTTTCTTTTTCTTTTCTTTGATGAGGGCGCGGGCCATCATCTTCTCATATCGCATCCCACTGGGCATGTATTCTAGGGATTCCTCAATTTCTCCCTCATCATAAAAGCGACGAGCAGTTTGGATGTGTTCCGGCTCTTTCTCATAGGGTTTACCTATGTAAAGGTCCACTGCAGCCTTCACACCATCCTTGATGAGTGCCTTTCCAACCAGGTGGGTGTTGGGCCTGTCCTTCCCAAACCTCTGATGACCGTAATAGTTAGGTACGCCTTTCTCTCTTAGCTGGTGCAGTATATCCAGCGCAAGGTTAGCATCGGACTCCGGATCCTCAACATCATGAATAAGAAGGCGGAATTTGTTTCCTCTAAGCTGTCCAATCCGTAGCTTCTTCTCGTTCTGTTTTATTTCCAGTATTTTAACATGATGGAGTTTCTTTTCCAGTTCTAGAAGTTCTTCTGGCTTGGTGTTACTCACGCAAATCCACTGTCGGGTGACCGCCGCCTTGTCCTTCATACCTGCGAATCCCATCTGCTTCCGGTTGATTTGAAGTTCCCTAGCAATGTCTAGTAACACATCCAGGGTGTTTCTGCCAATTTTTTCTATTAAAAGCCAGGTGTTGGGTCCCTCTCCACTGGGAAGGTTTTCTGGTATTTCTTCCACGTAAAAATCTTTATATTCTGTTCTAATTCTACCCCCAATGCCTTTTTGGGATGTGAGGTATGTTTCTGCATTGATCATTAGCTTAACTCCTTCCAAAATGTGCTGTCTCTGTCTGATTCAGTTTATTATTGATCTAAGAAGTTATAAGCTTTGTCTATTATGAATCTAAGCATTAGTAACGTATAATAATAGGCCATTCATAATGTGTAATTAACCCACATTGGATGAGTATATGCCGAAACATATTGCTTCAGGATTAAAGTATTTGGCTGCTGTGAAGCTGAGGGAACAGGGTTATTACCAGAAAGATATTGCTGAAAAGCTAGGAATGGATCGTTCCACCGTTTCACATTACCTGAACGGTAGAAATCTTTCTTGGAGCTCTATTGAGGTAGCAGAAGTGGTGGCAAGTTGCTGTATTCGGGACTTTCTTAAGATGACCTACGCTCTTGTCAACAATCCGGAAAGCACTAAGACCATTGTACGCATATTAATTGAACAGCAATTCAAAGCCCAGGTAAAGGACACTTGTATCGGCTGCGGATTGTGTGTAGACATCTGCCTAATGGATGCAGTGAACATTGTGGATCTTAAGTCCCAGATAGCTCCGGAATGGTGCTGTGGGTGTTTGGAGTGCGAAGAAAATTGTCCTACCGGTTCTATCAGGATATTGGCCGTGGAAGATAACAAATAAAACTGTTTTACTAATTTTTAAACAGATTTATGCAATAGTCCTTCTGAAATCATGAAAGATATATCATAATGATAAATTGGAATTAATCAGATTTACTCAAAATAAATTAATGAATAAAATTTTCCTTCAATATATCTTAGCGTCGGTCCACCAAACGCTTAGGTCTTCCCCTGATCTTATAGAATTCTAATCCTCCAGGTCCAGTAAAATTGAATAGGATGTTTAAATTACCATCTTGGTGTACTTCGGATAGCTGTGGCTTATACTCGAGGAAGGATTTAAGGAAGTTTTCCTTTATGATCTCTCGGTCACAGTTATTGTTGTCCAAACATTCCATGCTCACCCTCAGGGTAACATCTTGTTCGTCACCGTAGAGGAAGGCTTCGTATTCTCCAGTGAGATAATGCATGTTATCCTCCTGGAAAACACCCCTCTCCACATCAACCCTGTTAAATGGCGATCCCAATACCCATACTGTCTCTGCTTCTCTTTGAGGATTCATGATACGCAGATGGGTGCGACCGCAAGGGCATTTGTCCTTGGAAATAACCACTGTTGTATCGTCAGTATCATAGTTCAAAAGAAGAGTTCCTGCTTTTCCACCGGGAGGCAGCAATGTAGTGAGAACTATCCGGCCGCACTCTCCTTCGTCTACAAAATCTTCCAGTTGGGGATTGTAGACATCCAAGTGCACCAAGTCCTCGGGAACATGTAGACCCACTTTTTTATGGCATTCCCCACACATGGTGCCTTCGGTGCTGCCGTAAGTGTTGTAGACCGGTACACCCCACACTTTCTCAAGGTAGGCCCGGGATTCATCGGCAAAACTCTCACCTCCGGCTATAAGCCTCTTAATACTTGACTCCTGTGGATCCAGACCCTCTTTTTCCATCCTTCGGGCCAGTCTAAGCAATTTAAAAATGCTGCCCACGATTCCAGTGGGCTGGTAGTTTCTAATGATCCGAACCGGGAAGGTACATTTGCCCTCCGGTATAATGGTCATGCCGATTTTCTGGGCAGCCAGGGTCATAGTGTTGGCACCTACATTCATTCCGTAAGAGGCACAGACCACAACACGATCCCCTCTTCCAAAGTTCTGGCTGACGAAGGATCGTGCGTATTTCTCTGCGTAACGATTCCAGTCATCCCAAGTTAAAAAAAAGGATTTGGGTGTTCCACTGGTTCCACTGGTTTCATGTATGGTGTATACCTGATCCCAATCTATACACTTGAACTCAAACTCATTCGTTTCAGGAGGCTGCCTGTCTCTCATTGTTTTTCCAGATATAATTGGCAGTTCTCTCAGATCCTCATGGGATCGGATGTCTGCTGGGTTGATCTGGTTTTTTTGGAACCATTTCCTGTAAAAAGGTGAATTATTCTCAGCAAACTTCATTGTATATCGTATGCTCTCGTCAACTAGGGCATCCAGCTCATCCCGAGACATTGTTTCTATCTCTTCCCTGAAGTAAGTCATTTATATCATCCCATATCAAGTACAAATAATTTGGAGGAATTATTAAATAAATTTATGGTAGTTTATGGAATTATTAAATTCTAGAGTGACGAATAATTCAAAGAAATAAATATTTTAATAACCTCTTTTTATCCTGCAGACTTTTAAGCACCAGGTCTGCTCCAGAATTCTCCAGTTCAATCATCGAATATCTCCCTGTGGCCACACCAACTGTTTTGACACCTACTTCTATCCCAGCATTTATATCACGGGGAGTATCCCCAATAACGAAAACACCATCACCTGTAAAGTGAAAATTTTCCCTTGCGCGTTTTAAAGCCTTTTTCACAAGCATGGGTCGTTCAGGGTTATCGCTGCCGAAGCCACCGAATTGGAAATAATGGTCTAGACCCACTCTGCCCAGTTTTGCATGGGCAATGGGTTCTAAATTGCCGGTAGTTAATCCTAGGAGTACTTTTTCCTTCTGAAGGACTTCTAAAAGCTCTTTAACCCCTTCCAATGCTCTTACGTTCTCCCTGTATACATTATCTAGGTAATAGTGAGTCATGTAATCCAGACAGTTCTTAAAATTCTTTTTTATAGATTTTTCTTCGATTCCACCTAATTCTAGGACCTCTTTTAGGATCTGAGGGTCTGTTTTTCCCGCATAGTTTACGCCACTGATATCTTCTTCCATGTCATAAAACTTCCGAACCGCATGAACAAAGGCCTGATAGTGGCAGCGGGCTCCCCGCACAAGAGTCCCGTCAATGTCAAAAAGTGTTAAAACTGCATTCTGACCCATAGTTTCACCTAATACCTCAACTCCTGGTTAAAAGATCTTCAGCAGCTCTCTCGGCTATCTCCATCACTTCAGCCTCATTCAGGACTAATACTTCTCTATCTTGCATCAAAATCTGTCCATTACAGATCACCGTGTCTACATCTGAACCCTCAGATGCATATGCCAGATGGGAAATTGTGTGTCCCTGTGGAGTTAGGTGAGGTGCTTTCATATTCACCAGTACCAAGTCGGCCTTTTTACCAACTTCTATAGTTCCAATCTGACCTTGAAGACCCAGAGCAGTTGCTCCGTCAATTGTGGCCATTTTAATTACTTTTTCAGCCGGTAAAACCGTAGGATCCATAGTATTAACCTTCTGAAGCAGAGCAGAAGTTTTCATTTCCTGGAAAAGATCCAAGTTATTGTTAGAAGCAGCACTATCGGTGCCTAGTGAAACGCAAAGACCCATATCAACCATTGTAGATACAGGTGAAATTCCGGAAGCCAGCTTCATGTTACTCAGAGGATTATGGGATATTTTTACTTCTTTATCCTTGATTAAAGCTATTTCAGACCCGGATAACCACACTGAATGTGCTGCGATCACATCCGAACTTAGAAAACCTATATCACCCAGATATTCAAATGGTCTCTTTTTTTGAGCTTCCATGAGCTGATCAACTTCATTCTGGGTTTCAGATACGTGAATATGAATTTTAAGTCCCATTTCATCTGCTTTATGCCTTACCCATTTTAAAAGTTCAGTTGAGCAGGTGTAGGGAGAGTGTGGCCCTAAGGCTACTTTAATCCGTCCATCTGCAGTATCATGACATTTTTCTATGATTCGAAGTGTTTCTTTATACTCTGCCTTTCTTTTTTCCTCGTCTCCCAAGTCGATCATCCCATGAGAGATTAAGCATCGCAAACCAGCCTGATCAACAGCTTGAGCCACATCATCCATGAAGAAGTACATATCGTTGAATGTGGTTGTGCCGGATTTGATCATCTCTAAACAGGCCAGCAGGGCACCGGCGTAACAGTGTTTACCATCAAGATGGGCTTCTAATGGCCAGATGTGCTGGTTCAGCCAGATATCCAGCGGCAGATCGTCGGCCAGACCCCTCATTAGAGTCATGGAGAGGTGGGTGTGGGTGTTGACCATACCGGGCATTAAGACCTTTCCTTCCCCCTCGATAACTTCATCAGCATGATCAGAATTATTAACACCAGTAATTTCAACGATTTCATCATTCTCTATGAATATTGAACCTTTTTTTAATTTATCATCCAGAATTGTGGCGTTTTTTACGAGAATAGTCTGTGTTTCCATGGAACCACCTATCTATATAAGATTGAGAAGAACTACATAAATAACTAACATTACCATTTATGATGAACTTTTAACTAAATAACATGTCTATTGCAGTTATTAAGAGTTATTAACACCTTTTAAGTCAGGAGGATTAAATGCAGATAAAAATAGCCCTGCCATCCAAAGGAAGGATTAGTAATCCGGCAGTAAAGCTTTTATCCAAGGCAGGTATTGGTTTGAAAGACACGGTGCCCAGAAGGCTCTTTGCAGAGACCTACGACGAAGAGATCAGTGTGATGTTCACCAGGGCTACTGATATTCCAGAGTTCGTAGCAGACGGTGCTGCTGACATGGGAATGACTGGACTCGATCTTATTGAGGAAACGGACGCTGACGTGGAGATACTGGAAGACTTGAATTTCGGAAGATCCAAGCTGGTATTAGCAGCGCCAGAAGAGTCTGATATAAACAGTGTATCAGATATCAAATATGGGTCAGTGATAGCAACCGAGTTCCCATATCTGACTGATAAATATCTTAAAACTAAAGGTATTTTAGTAAAGATAGTTGAATTAAGTGGTTCAACTGAAATAGCACCTTTTATTGGTGTGGCTGACCTCATTGCAGACCTAACCAGCACTGGAACTACACTAAAAATGAACCATCTAAAAATGGTTGACATCATCTTAGAAAGTTCAGTGCAGCTCATTGCCAACAAAAATAGCTATCATGAGAAAAATGAGAAGATTGAAGCCATTCGTACGGGTATCAAGGGCGTTCTGAACGCAGAGGGCAAAAAGCTGGTGATGCTGAACGTGGACGAAGGAGTTCTAGATGAGGTTAAAAAAACCATGCCGGGAATGACCGGCCCCACTGTATCCCAAGTGCTCTCAAATGATGGTGTGGTGGCAGTTCACGCAGTAGTAGATGAATATGAAGTGCTTAATGTAGTTAATAATCTGAAGAAGATCGGTGCCAGGGATATACTGGTGGTGCCCATTGAAAGGATAATATAAACAATCCAGGGATTCAATGAAGTTTTTAAGATATACAGCAGACAACCGGGAGAAAAACGGGATTCTTATAAATGGAGGAGTTATAGAAGTAGATCATTCAGTGATTGAAGCCACTTATCCCTTTGATATCGAAGATTTGCAGGAAAAGAAAGTTTATGCTCTAGATGAAGTTAAAATACTCCCCCCCGTGTCTCCCTCTAAGATAATCTGCGTGGGTTTGAATTACCGGGACCATGCTGAGGAGCTTAACATGGAGCTTCCTAAAGAACCAATACTCTTCCTAAAGCCAGCCACCAGTATCATTGGCCATGGAGATGAGATAATCTATCCACCACAATCCAACCAGGTGGACTATGAGGCAGAGATGGCAGTTATCGTGTCTAAAAAAGCTAAAAACGTTCAAATTGTTGATGCTTTGGACTATGTGGCTGGTTACACGGTTCTTAATGATGTTACAGCCCGAGATTTACAGCAAAGGGATGGTCAGTGGACACGAGCAAAAAGCTTCGACACTTTCTGTCCATTAGGGCCCTGGATGGAAAATGACTTGGATCCTAGCAATCAAAATATATCCCTGATGGTGAATGGCCAGGTCAGGCAGGATTCCAACACCAAAAACATGATCTTTACTGTGGAGGAACTTATGAGCTTTATATCCCATATAATGACTCTAAACCCAGGTGATATCATCGCTACCGGCACACCACCAGGTGTGGGGCATCTTAGTGTTGGAGATGTGGTTGAGGCTAGTGTAGAAGGGATTGGAGTTCTCAAAAACAAAATAGAAAAAAATTTATTATTTTGATAACGAGCCAATTTGTGGGTGCCAGCTATTTATAATCTAATTAAATAAGCCCGTTTTCACCTTAAAATCCAAGATTTTTTCAATATTTACATCTCGATTAACTCATTCACTTCATTCCGACCTTTGATGAGTTCATTATCCTGTTCTTCGTCCAACTTAAGAAGTAGAGTTTGGAATTCACCCACATGGGTTTTTTCCTCCCGAGCAATGTCCTGAAGCACCGCCTTAATATCAGGATGGTCAGTCATAGCTGATAGTTGCTCATAAAGGCTGACAGCGTCCAGTTCTGCTATCATGGCCACTCGGAGTATCTCTCGTTCTAGATCCTCCTTCTTGATCCGATCAATATCTATTGGTATTTTAGACATCATTTCTTATCACCACATTTAATCATATAGTGTTATTCATACATTATCTAGATTGTTTTCGAAAGCGAAAAATAATTGTTTAGAGATACGAGCCCTCCCTAATGCTTATTCGATATATATGGCAGGCCTGTAGGGCATGGCGTTTCTGGACTTTTTCTGGGGGTCATAGCTTGGTTTCTGGTATATTATTACCTTTGCACTTGTCTCCCGGGCTAAATAATCTAATGAATCCTCCAGGAGTCTTACTTCATCTAACTGTCCCACGTAATTGATACGGGTCATCTCCCTTGTTACCTTCTGGGCAAAACGAGCTAGCTCTTTTTTATCGTCATATACATTTTTTTCGATGGCTTTTCTCATGATGAGACTGATATTTGGCTTTCCAATCTGGTCAGCAATGTCAAATATTTTCCATTTCCAGTCCGGGGCAAGATATACGTGTATTTTCTCAGATTTACTTTTAGTTATCTTCTGTATCTCCTTGATGTCTTCCACTAGGTCCTGGATAATTTCTTCACCCTTCTGAACCTTCTTATCAATGATTGTTTCATCATATTCTGGCCATGGGGCTTCTGAGGCAAATCCACGGCCTCCATGTTTTTCCCAGAGTTCTTCACAGGCATGAGGTGTGAAAGGAGCCATTAAACGGATCCAAATACCCAACATATAAGTTAGAACTAGAACAATTTCTTCAATACTGTTTCCATCCTTTAATTCATGGTCGACTCGGTGTAAATAGTGGCCTATATCTTTTTTGAATAGGAACAGTGCTTCCTGGAGGGCTTTTCGGGTCTGGAACCCTTCCAATGCTTCGGTGGCATCAAGGATTCTCTGATTAACCTGGCTGAGCATCCAGGCATTAATAGACTTTTCCACCTTAGGAGCTTGTATATTGTCTTTGAGTTGTATTTGAGAAGAATGCAACTCATCAACCATCTCTGCGAATCCCATGAACCATTCCAATCGTTTTTTAGTCCCAATTACCTCTTTTTCACGCCAGTCGAAGTCTTGCCAGGGTTCGGCTGAGGACATGAGGAATAAGCGCACCACATCCGCCCCGTGGGTTTCTATGGCATCCTCCAGGAGTACTATATTTCCTTTAGATGATGACATCTTATGCCCATCCAACAATCCCATTCCAAATACCACCACTCCCTGGGGCCATTTATCCTCGGGAAATATGGCTGAATGATGGAAAAGATGGAATGACAAATGGTTTCCAACTAAATCCTTGGCAGAGAGCCTCCAGTCTAGTGGATACCAGTACTGAAATTCCTCTTGCATACCAACCGGGATGTTCACATCAGTCTCTTTACCTAGGAACAGACTGTCGAAGAATTCTTCGTCCAGTTCTTCTGGATCAATATCCTTTAGATAGGGTTTGATAGTGTAGTAGCTCATGTAGATTGTAGAATCACTGAGGGGCTCTATTATCCACTGTTGATCCCATGGTAGGGGCGTTCCCAGCCCGATTCGCCTTGCGCAGGCCCAGTCATGTAACCAGTTGAGATAGTACTGGAAGTTGGATCTTATTTCCTCAGGCACAGTATTCATGGCCTGGAGACACTTGAGAGTTGTTTTTTTCCACTTCTCATCTGAGTACTTGAGGAACCACTGGTTTTCCAGGATTTTAACCACACATTTGGTACCACAACGGCATATTACTGGTTTATCGGAGAATTCATAGATCCGATCCCCCTTACCATCCTTAAGTAGAACCTTAATAACTTCATCCCTTGCTTGGGGGACGGATAATCCAGAATAACCTTCAACATGTTCATCTACGATCCCTCTGGCGTGTTCAAGTTTGTATATCTCGTTGGTAGCTTCGGAAAGTTTGGGATCCTGCTGGTTTCGAATGCCCAACTTCTCCACCATCTCCACAGCCGGGAACTTACCGAACCCTTTCAGTCTTATCAGGCCTATGGGCCTGATTTTTTCCAATTCATCCCTGATACCATATTTTTCCAGGGTTTCATCATCCTTTTTAAGGTCTATTAGGGCTATGTAATCTGCAGGAGCGTGTCCTGGAACGGAATATACCACTCCGGTTGCGTACTCAGGATCTACAAAGGACGCTGGTAAAATGATAAGTTTCTCACCAGTAAGTGGGTTTTCCACCTTCTTTGAGATCATTGCCTGAGTATCCTCTTCAGATATTACTTCTACATCATTTTTCTGATTCATGAGATTTCTATAAGCCTTTTTACTGATTATCCACTCTTCATCCTGAACTTTTACCCTGATATAATCTTCATCCGGATTTATCCACAAGTTAGTGGCTCCAAAAAGGGTTTCAGGACGGAATGTGGCCGCAACTAGTAATGAATCTCCCATACGAAACTTGACCAGGGTTAATTCATTGATACCCACACCTTCCCCTTCCAAAAGGTCATGATCTCCCACTGGGTTCTGGCATTCCGGGCAGTACTTAATTGGGTGGGCACCTTTACGTACCAGACCCTTTTCGTTAAGTTTTTTGAACTGCCAAGTGATGAATTTCTGATAATGGGGGTCTATAGTAGTGAACTCACGTCTCCAGTCTATAGAGTAGCCCAGTTTGGTCATCACATCTCTGTACTCGTTGCTAAAGTATTTGACAATGTAATGGGGGTCTTTGAATTTTTTAAGCTCATTTTCAGGGACTTTATGCACGTTCTGGTAGATGTTTAAAGTCCAGGAGTCATCTCTCCCGATCCGCTTGGCTATGCCAATGACAGGTGCGCCAGTCACATGCCAACCCATGGGATAAAGGACATTATAATCCTGCATCCTTTTGAACCGAGCGTATACATCGGGTACAGTGTAGGTACGACCATGACCCACATGCATGGCCCCGCTGGGATAAGGATAAGCAACAGTAAGGAATATTTTATCTCGAGTATCTGGATTAGATTGGAATATTTGGGCTTCTTGCCAAGTTTTCTGCCATTTATGCTCTATTTTAGTATCAGTCAATAAAATTCACCGCCAAAATTAGGTTTTAGGATAATTTTAAGGATAAAAAATATTTTTCTAATTCGGGATATAATCTGATTTTGAATATAATCGGGATTATACTATTAATGCATTTTCCAGCCAGTCCAGATAATCTTCCGATCCCTCTTTGATTTGGATTTCTAGTGCGCATGGTGTTTCGTAACTATGAATTTCTTCTACGCGGGCTATGACTTTATCCACTAAGTTTGAACGTGTTTTAGCCAGTAGCAATGATTCTTGATCTTCCTCTATTTCGCCTTCCCACCAATATAGAGACTCTATTTGAGGAATAATGTTGCAACAGGCTACTATTCTTTCATTTAAGAGAGTTTTTGCTATTTTTTTGGCTTCATCTAATCCTGAAGTAGTTATGTATATTATAGAATACATTATAAAACCTCATCTAACTATCTGAGGAATTGGGGGAGTTTCAAGTTTGTGTTCGGTTGTTAACATCATCATTTTCACCCTTACGACTTCATCTAACGAAATTCCAAGCTTTTCAGCCGTTTCTTTCTCCTTCATCTTTTTTTCGGTTAGAATGTAAAGTATCTCGTCCAGAAGTTTGTATTTGATTCCCAGTTCTTCTTCATCGGTCTGACCCGGCCATAGACCTGCAGTGGGTTCTTTGTCCAAAATTTTTTGAGGCACTTCCAAATGTTTGGCTATTGAACGAACCTCAGTCTTATAGAGACCACCTATGGGAAGTATATCTACTCCACCATCACCATATTTGGTGAAATATCCCACCAAGAGTTCGGTACGGTTTCCTGTGCCCACCACTAGCCGGTTCATTGCATTGGCGTGATAGTAAAGAAGCATCATCCGCATTCGAGCCTTTAAATTAGCTTCTGCTATTTTAACATGGTTATGGCCCACAGATTCTCTACATGCAGCTGCTACTGGTTCTATAAGTAAATCAATGGGTATTATCTGGTGACTGATGCCCAGATTTTCCGCCAGTTTTACTGCATCTTTCACATCTCTGGAGGGGGTGCTTTTACTGGGCATCACCAATCCCAGTATTTTGTCACTATTCACAACTTTAGAGCAAAGTATGGCCGTGGTAGATGAGTCTAACCCACCGCTAAGGCCAAAAACCAGGCCACGGGTTTTAGATTCTATTAGCGAACTTTCAATGAAGTTTGAAATTTCTCTTGAGGTTTTATCAATGTCTAATTTAGGTAGGCTGCTATGATGATCTACCATATAATCACATTTGCTTATTTTCAGATTTTAACTCTAATTTATCTTATCATAATCTCTAACTGTTCTTTTGATGGCCTGTTATTATTCAGGTTCATGTCGATGATTTTAGCAAGATTTTATTATGGGGTCTTCATTATAATATTGATTTGCAAATTTTTATATGTCTAAGTATTTACATATGATTATCTAACAGAAACTAGTTAAGATAGAAATATTAAGGCTCATTTTAGGCTTATTTGATCTATACAAGAAATGGAGGCATAGTAATGGCACTTAGAGACCTTTTTAAATTCAAAAAGGGAAAAACAACCTTCGTATTCATCGGAGGAAAAGGAGGAGTTGGTAAAACCACCGTATCAGCAGCAACCGCCCTGTGGCTGGCTGATGAGGGTAAAAAGACCCTGGTGATATCAACAGACCCAGCTCACTCCCTATCAGACTCTTTAGAAAAGCATCTAGGACATGACCCCACCCCCATAGGGGAAAACCTATGGGCAGCAGAAATAGACCCAGAAGTGGCAATGCAAGACTATCAAGTCAAAATGAAGGAACAGCAATCCCTGAACCCAGGAATGGACATGGGTATGATGGAGGATCAGATGGAAATGGCCAGCATGGCACCAGGAATAGACGAAGCCGCGGCCTTTGACAAGTTCCTTCAATACATGACCACCGACGAGTACGATATCGTGGTCTTCGACACCGCCCCCACAGGACACACCTTGCGACTTCTTTCCTTCCCTGAAATGATGGATAGTTGGGTGGGTAAGATGATTAAAATCCGCCGTCAGATAGGAAGCATGGCCAAGGCCTTCAAAAATATTATGCCCTTCATGGGCGACGAAGAAGAAGAGGACCGAGCGCTAGAAGACATGGAAGCTACTAAAAAACAGATCAAAGTAGCCAGGGAAGTGATGGCCGATCCAGAGCGTACTTCATTCAAGATGGTAGTCATCCCAGAAGAAATGTCCATCTACGAATCTGAGAGAGCCATGGAAGCCCTGGACAAGTTCAACATGTACACTGACGGAGTTATAGTCAACCAAATACAACCTGAAGAGGCCGACTGCGAGTTCTGTCGAGCCAGACGTCAAATTCAACAGAAACGCGTGGAAACCATTCGACAGAAGTTTGGTAACCAACTAGTGGCTGAGATTCCTCTCTTCAGGGAAGAAGTTAAAGGAACCGATAAACTAAGGCAAGTGGGTAAGATCCTCTACGGAGAGCCTGAAACTCATGAAATTCCGCAATTAACTTAATTATTAGAATCTAAGGTTTTCTTTACCATTTTTCCTCAATTTTTTTATTTTTTTTTGATTTGATCTGTTAATTCTTTAAAATTCTCAAACTTGATAAAAAGAGATTAATATGATATCAAGAAAAATATTAGGGATGGTTGTCTCTATCCTAATTTTTTTGGGAGTGGTACTGCTATCAAGCATCCTAATGAATTTTTTTGACAATGGTTCCTCAAATCTCTCCATAAAAATTTTATCATGGCTTTTAGGTTCAATGATTGCTTTCGCAGTTTATAACTGGATTGTAGAAGAAAATGAGGCATAACCAAAAAACATATTTAATGTTTATTCTCCTCTCCGTTTTATCAGAAATTAGCTCTATGTGTTGAAAGAATTACAAAATTAATAAATTACCACAACGCAGAGATAACTGAATTTCATCTCTACAACTTCTTTTAGGGTGGCTTCTACGATTCTTTCGTCTGGGTAGCTAAGTTTTTCGCAGATTGCTACTGGGCGAAGGGGATCTATACCGTTTTCCAGGAGAAACTGAACCAACTTCTCCACCTTAAAATCAGGCAAGACAATAGTAGGCCTTCCGTTATCTATAATGTCCATTATATCTCCTGAATTTCCTTTCCCGTGCAGAGTAAGAATGTTCGCCTCATCCCATGGTATTTGAAGTCTGGCAGCAGCGAGTTGTAGGGAACTGATACCAGGTATTACTTCCAAATCAAAATCATCCCGTAAATTTAGGATAAGTTTCAATACGCCAGAGAATCCAGGGTCTCCAGTAGAAAGTATGGCCACCTTATAGCCTTCATCTACCAGAGCCACCGATTTTTCCATCATCTGGTCCATATTCCTGGCTCGAAGTACCAGGGTCATTCCTTCAAATTCAGGGAACAAATCCAGAGCTCTTTGACTTCCCACCAGGATATCCACGGATTTAGCTGCTGAAACAGCTGCTGAAGTAATATAATCACTGGATCCTGGTCCGGTTCCTATGAGGTAGAGTTTTGACACTTTATTGCTCCTGAATTTTTTTTAATCATTGCCTAATTTTAATTCTATTTATCAAATAAACCTTTAATAACTTGAGGCCTTAAAAGACTTATAGTGATATCATGCTCCAGATAGCAGTTACCGGGAAGCCAAACGTGGGTAAATCATCATTCTTCAATGCATCCACCCTTTCAGAAGTAGAAATAGCAAGTTATCCATTCACAACAATAAATACCAACAAAGCCGTAGCCCACGTAATAACCAAATGTCCCTGCAGAGAATTGGAGGTGGAATGTCATCCAAAAAACTCCCAATGCTTGGAGGGAAAAAGATTTATCCCAGTGGAATTGTTAGACATTGCTGGCCTAGTTCCTGGAGCTCATAAGGGTAGAGGACTGGGTAACAAATTTCTGGATGATCTGCGCCAGGCCAAGGCATTTATACACGTCATAGATGCCTCAGGCTCCACTGATGAGGAAGGAAGGCCCTGTGAACTTGGAAGTCACGACCCTCTGGAGGATGTGGAATTCCTGCATCACGAGATAATCATGTGGCTCTTTGGAATTCTCCGCAAGAACTGGAACCGGCTGGTAAGGAAATCACTCTCTGAGAAACTGGACATAGCCAAAGTTATAGCCGAGCAGCTGAGCGGTGCTGGTATCATGCTGGAAGAAGTTGTTGAGGCTAAAAAGGCTATTAATAAAGAATATAAAGATTGGGAAGATGAAGATATTATTATGCTGTTAGATAATCTTCTACTAAGTGCCAAACCCATGCTCATAGTGGCTAATAAGGCTGATCTGCCAAGTGCTGAAGAAAATATTAGGCGACTCCAAAATAAATATGAAAACGTGATTCCTGCTTCAGCAGAAGCTGAGTTAGCCCTCACTCGAGCCTGTAAAGCAGGTTTAATAAATTACACTGCAGGAGATGCTGATTTTGACATTTTAAAACCAGATGAATTGACCTCACAACAAGAAAAGGCCCTCCAATACATCCGAAAAAATGTTCTGCAGAAATACGGAGGAAGTGGTGTTCAAACTGCCCTGAATAGTGTAATTTTTGATCTGCTCGACATGATCGTTGTTTATCCAGTGGAAGATGAACATAAACTATCCGACCAAAAGGGTAATGTTCTACCAGATGCACTACTAATCCCCCACGGTTCTAAACCCCGAGACATGGCTTATCTCATCCACACAGATATAGGAGATGGTTTTATGCACGCAGTAGATGCACGGAGCTGTCGAAGGGTGGCCAGTGACCACGAACTTGAAGACGGGGATATAATTAGTATTATTTGTAGGTAAAATCCTATAAAACCCAAAAAAAATCTATAAAAGGCATTTTTGGCCATTATTTTGTTAATGACAATGAATTATTGGTTATTTTTATAAAAATATTAGTTTAATAGTTTTAAAATACGCTGCCAGAGAGACATATTTCAAGTGTAAACATGGCAATTAATCAACTCCCTCCAGCGGAGGTTTATGGAGAAATTGGCTCTTCTGTAGATGGTTTGAGCGATCAAGAGGTTTTAGAAAGGTTTAATAGGTATGGGCCTAACCAGATCGAGGAAGTTAAGAAGAAACCCATTATCTACAAGTTCCTGGCCAATCTATATCAGCTCTTGGCCTTACTTCTCTGGGCTGCTAGTGCATTGGCTTTTTTAAGTGGAACACCCCAGTTAGGGGTGGCAATTATTGCTGTCATAATTATCAACGCTATTTTCAGTTTCTGGCAGGAGTACAAGGCAGAGCAAGCCCTGGAAGCACTGAAGCGAATTCTACCATCTACAGCCAAAGTAATTCGTAAAGGTGAAAAAACTGTAATATCAGCCGTTAATTTGGTTCCTGGTGATCTTATGGTGCTTGAAGAAGGAGATAATATCTCTGCCGATGCTAGACTTGTTGAAACATCTCAGATGAAAGTTGACAGTTCAACACTTACCGGTGAGTCAAAACCAGTACGGAAGGTAGCCCATGCCATAGAAGATGATGACACCAACATGATAGGAATACCCAACTTAGTATACGCCGGTACCAGTGTGGCTGCAGGGTCTGGCAAAGCAGTTATTTTCGCCACTGGAGCGGATACGGAGTTCAATAAGATCGCATCTTTAACCCAGGAAGTCAGTCAGGAGCCCAGCCCACTTCAAAAAGAGTTAGGACGGGTGACCAGAATTATAGCTTTGATTGCTGTGATTCTAGGCATAATTCTATTCGCAGTGAATGTTTGGTTGGTTAAATTCCCAATAAACATTGCTTTCATATTCGCTATTGGCCTTACCGTGGCAAACGTCCCAGAAGGACTGCTTCCAACTGTTACTCTGGCTCTAGCCGCCTCAGTACTGAAAATGGCCAGGGAAAATGCCCTTATAAAACGTCTTTCAAGTGTTGAAACGCTAGGATCTACAAATATAATCTGCACGGATAAAACAGGCACCATAACCAAAAATGAGATGACAGTGCGGAAAATATGGATACCCTGCAAGATCATCGATGTTACTGGGGCTGGATACCAGCCAGAAGGAGAATTTTTTTACAATGGAAAATCCATCTCACACCGTGATATCCGAGAATTAAAGCTTCTTATGCGCTCAGCTACCTTTTGTAATGATTCAAAACTTATAGCACCTGAAAAATCAGGTGGGAAATATCGCATCATTGGTGACCCCACCGAAGCCTCACTTCTGGTGGCAGCCCGTAAAAACGGGTTTGACTGGGAAGAACAATTACAAAAGATACCACGAATTATGGAGCTACCCTTCGATTCAAAGCGCAAATCCATGAGCTCTATACACAAAGATGATGACAAACAGGTTGCCTATGTCAAGGGAGCACCTAAAAAAATTATAGCTCTTTCCCAGATGATATCAATTGACGGAGAACCTCAACCGTTTCCAAATGAAGAAAAAGAAAAAATAATAAAGATCCACGACGATCTGGCCGCTTCAGGTCTGCGTATACTGGCTATGGCCTACCGAGACCTGCCTTCTGACTTTGATGACTACCATACCGAGACTGTAGAGAAGGATCTTGTTTTTCTTGGCATGATGGCCATGCAGGACCCCCCACGCCCAGAGGTGAAGCCTGCGGTGGAAGACTGTCACCGGGCTGGTATACGAATCATAATGATCACCGGAGACTACGGTCTGACTGCCCAAGCCATTGCCATGGAAGTGGGGATCGTCAGTAAAGCTTGCCGTATTATCAAGGGCAAAGAATTGGATCAGATGAATGATCAAGAAGTGAAAGAAGTTCTTCGAGACCAATGTAACATTATCTTCGCTCGGGCAGTGCCAGAGCATAAGATGCGCATTGCCAGCATTCTGGAAAGTGAGGAAGAGATTGTGGCCATGACTGGGGATGGGGTTAACGATGCTCCAGCACTACGTAAGGCTGATATTGGGGTGGCAATGGGTATTACCGGCTCTGATGTGGCTAAGGAAGCCTCAGACATGATATTAACTGATGATAACTTCGCAACCATTGTTACCGCCATTAAAGAGGGCCGCACCATCTATGATAACATAAGAAAGTTCATCACCTACATCTTCGCCCACGAAACTGCTGAGATCGTGCCCTTCATATTTATGGTGCTATTTAGAATTCCCCTGCCCATCACCGTGATGCAAATCCTGGCTATTGACCTGGGAACAGATACAGTGCCAGCCCTGGCCCTTGGAGTAGGTCCTCCCGAGTCCGATGTCATGGATAGAACACCACGTTCGCGAAAAGAACGTCTCTTAAACCTCTCAGTAATATTAAGGGGATATGTCTTCCTGGGGATAATCGAAGCCGCTCTAGTAATGTCAGGTTATTTCTGGGTTCTCTTCAGCGGAGGGTGGAATTGGGGACAGCAACTAGCTTTCACGGACCCCTTATACCTAAAGGCTACCACCATGGTTTTCGCCGGCATAGTATTAGCTCAGATGGGCAACCTTCTGGGAAGTCAGACCAGTCGAAGCTCCGTGTTTGAAGTAGGGGTATTCAAAAACAAGTGGATATTAAGAGGAATCGCATTTTCAGTGGCTGTGCTCTTGGCAATAGTTTATATACCCCCATTACAGGGAATATTCGGTACTACGACCTTGGGATTATATGAATGGCTCTATCTCCTGACCTTTGTACCTATCATGTTCCTAGCCGATGAAGTTCGTAAGTACCTGATAAGGCGAAGTATCCTTTAAACCATGACAGTATATACTAGAAATTAAAGTAGCCCCTAAGATCTACTTCTTGATAATTTCAACAGAGAAATTGACATCCATAATAAAACTGGAGTATTTGAAGTTGTGCTATTGGAAAAAAAGTGAATTAACCATAAACTCTAATCATCATTTGAGATAGAATCGGGAAAATTATAGGTAAGGAAAACCTGAAGGGTTGAAAATATGGAAAAAAACATAGTATTGTTAATATTATGGTTATTTTTTAAAATTAATTTTAACCCGTTTAAGTGGCTTAATTTCAAATTCATTTCCATTAAATATGTTTTTAAAAGAGTAAACAGTTACCTTGACTCCTCTTTGTTGTGCTTCAGACAGAGCTACAGAAAAGGCAAGGTCCATCTCCCAGTTAGGAGAGAATATCCTAGCGTCCTCTCTTGTGATTAGAAAAAGAACTGCAGAATTCATACCATTATTTTTGGCCCGTATCAACTCTTCAACGTGTCTTTTACCCCTTTCTGTGGGTGCATCGGGGAATTTGGCTAAACCCTCTTGCACTAGGGTGCATCCCTTCACCTCCAGGAGCATCTCCTCCACCCCCCTTGACAGTAGGAAATCTATCCTGCTCTTACCAAAGGTGAACTCCCTTTTTTTAACTTTATAATCCGAAAATTCAGGCAAGAGACGTGATTCAAGCAATTCAGCCGCCAGATCACTGTGAAATCCTGAATTGATTAGTATCCAGATTCCTTTGTTCCATACAGCAATAACATCGTATTTGGTCTTCCTGGAGTCCGGATTCAGGGCCTGGCGGAGCAGGAGTCTAACTCCAGGGATTAAAAGTTCCTTTAGTCTTCCTGGATCCCTAAGATGTGCTTTTTCTTCTTTATCAAGATTTCTGAATATCACCGTAAAGCGGTTGGTCCTTTCCAGGAAACTTCCCTGGAATAAGTTGGAAATTATCATTATTCAACCCCTAATTCCCATTTTTCGCCTTTAATAGATTCTTGTCTTGCCTAAAACGTTAAATCCTATGATCTGTAGCAATATTTCATATACAATGTCGGAGGGCCAGGAAACTAATGAGTAGATTTATCTCCCTATAGGACTCTTCGGCACCAAATATCCATTATCTTTTTTCCAGATTATTATATTTCCAATTAATTTATTAGCCCCTATGGGCCCTTCTAATAAATGATTTGAATCATTTAAAACTTTTAAAATTGCCAATGGTTCCCCGGGGGCTATCAGAACATTCAAATACAGCAATTTTCCCTCCCCTGGGCACTTGACCTTCACCAGATTAACTTTATAAGAGTATCTACATATGTTTAATGCTAATAATTATACTGGTGAATTTTGTTGGAATTTTGAGGTGAAACTATTGCATCCACGACCAAGTCCCATTGCTGCATCTTTGTATACTCTCCGCGATTTGAATGCTGACGTTATCATCCTTCATGGGCCACATGGTTGCTGTTTTCGTACAGGTCGCCTTCTGGAAGAGGATGGCGTCCGGGTAGTTACTACAGCCATGTCAGAGAATGATTTCATCTTTGGAGCTGCAGAAAAGCTGGAAAAAATCCTGCGAGAGGTGGATGAAATGTTTTCTCCTCGCTTGGTAGGGGTAGTGGGTACATGTGCCAGCATGATCATCGGTGAAGACCTTAAAGAATCTGTTCAAAATGCTGGGATCCCTGCTAAGGTCCTTATTGTAGAGTCTCACGGTGGTTTGAGTGAGGGTGATAACACAGAAGGAGCAATAGCCGTTTTGGATGCCGCCCAGGATGAAGGATTGATACTTCCAGAAGAAAATGAACGTCAGACTAAAATGCTTAAACTGGCCACTGAAATCGAAAAAACCAGGGGAATGGCCCAAGGTAGATACATAGCTCCTCAGTATGGAGATTCTAAGGAAGAAGTAGCTCAGTTGATTCTTAATGCATTTGAAAGGGGAGATAAGGTTGCCTTGGTACTCAACGCTAAAAAAGAGACTTCTTACCTCTTCGCTGATCTCCTGAAAATCCCATTCGGCCAGTTATACCCAAATAACCAGCCCACTATTATCGCTGACTTAGATGAAGAAGTAGGACTTCCCCGCATCCGGCAGCACGCCCAGAATATACGGGAAGAACTGGGGAGAGAGGGCATAAAAGTTGATGTGATTACTGGAGGCTTGGATGAGTATCCGATAGCGGGTCTGAAGGCAGCTGAATTTATTCTTGGATCAAAATTTGATTTAGTGGTTGTGGCTGGAGTTCCCCACGCTCTGCCCATTGAAAAAATTGAAGCAATTACCGTGGCAGTGACAGATGGTCCCCGACTAGTTGAACCCCTAAAAAATTTGGGATACGATTGGGTTGTGACTGAGTTAGATGCCCACTCAAAAACCTTGGGTACAAATTTTATTGTTGATTCTGATATTGGGAACACTTTAAGAGATAAAATGAATTAATAAAGCATGTATTAGGAACTGGAAATGCATTGCAGGAATTAATAGAATTGGTAAAATGTATTATAGAAGTTGGTGAATTATATATTACAATCGGTTTAATATTATAGCCAAAAAGAAACTAGATTATATAAATGTGATATTATGACCAATTCAGTTGGGATGATACTTTGCGGAGGATTTGGTAAACGTTTACGACCTCTTACCGAGAGCGTGCCTAAACCTCTTATCGAAATTAAGGATGATTACACCATCCTGGACAAACAACTTTTTGATTTTAAAAATGCAGGCGTAGATAAAGCTTTGCTTTTAACTGGATTTCTCCACGATAAGATCCAGGAAAGGTACGGAGAAGAATATATGGGGGTAAAAGTAGAATACGTTGAGGAAGACGAACCCCTTGGAACACTAAACGCTATAAAACTGGGTATGGAATGCGTAAACGAGGGTAGCCAGTGCGTAATTCGTAACGGTGACGTTGTAGCTGACTTGAACATTAAAAAAATGATTGAACAGGGCGAGAAGTCTGACTACCCCCTTTCCATCTTCATCACACGTATGATATCCCCCTACGGTATCGTGGAGGTCAGCGGGGATCGTTTAGTGTCTTTTAAAGAGAAACCTGTGTTAGATTATTACATTAATGGTGGAGTTTACTTCACCAAAGGCGAAATCGATTTCGGAGACTTTGACGTAGGAGACATTGAAAAAACTGTTTTCCCCATGTACGCCAAAAACAATCATTTAGGATACTATAAGGAGGACGGATTGTTTTGGATGGCCATAGACACTTCCAAAGAACTGGAAGAAATCCGTAAAGAATACAAGAACAGAGAAGATAAACCATGGGGCTACGAGAAGATCCTAATTAATACCGAAAAATACCTCACCAAGGAACTCTTCATTAGAGAAGGATACCAGACCTCCTTCCACTACCATGCTCAGAAGGATGAGACAATGTACATCCTAAATGGGGCGGGTTACATCGAATTCAACGACAATAAAGAATATTTCGGGAAGAACGACACCATCAGAATCGAGCCTAAGGAACAGCATTCAATCGTGGCCACAGAAAACACCACACTACATGAGATCTCCACCCCCCATTTGGACGACACCATCCGAGTGAAAGACTACTACCATGTCCGTTAAATTCCTTTTTTTGATAATCAAAACTATAATAACATGATAACTATCATCGACTACGGAAGCGGCAACCTAAAAAGTATACGGAATGGCTTCCAGCGCATCGGAGCAGAAGTAAAGATTTCCCAAGATCCAAATGAAATAAAAGAAGCTGAAGCCATGATACTGCCCGGAGTAGGTGCATTTGGGAAAGCCATGGAGAATCTCAGTGAATATAATAACACCATCCATAAACACATCGAAGAAGGTAAGCCATTTTTAGGTGTTTGCCTAGGACTTCAAGTTTTATTCGGCCAAAGCCAGGAAAGTCCTGGGGTTAAGGGTCTTGAAATCTTTAAAGGAGACGTAAAACGGTTCCCAGAATCTCTGAAGGAAGAGGGAAAAAAAATACCTCACATGGGCTGGAATGACCTTCAGATAAAAAGAAAATGTCCTGTATTAAATGGAGTGGGCAATGATTACATGTACTTTGTGCACTCCTATTACGTGCAACCTGATAACGAAGATATTGTAGTCGCAACGGTGGATTATGGCGTGAAAGTCCCTGCTGTGGTTTCTCAAGATAACGTGATTGCGACCCAGTTTCATCCAGAGAAAAGTGGTGAGATAGGGCTGAATATACTGCAAAATTTCGTGAAAATGGTTTTCTGATTTTTTTTCTTGATATCGGAATTTTTTCTATTAGTAAGAAAAAATTTTTCATTATTAATTTATACTAAACAAATATTCAAAGGTGGAATTGTGGATATAGAAGGATTTACCAGGCGCTCCCTGGCTAAACAGGATCAAAAAACTGTACAAAAAAATCTCCAAGCAAAAATTCTAGAATTTAAAGATATTGAACCTGAACAAGCCAATAATATGGCTCTGGCAGTGATAGATGAGGTTAAAAATACCCTGAAAATCCAGCAGCACCCAGACAAATCTCTTAAAAACCTCATAAAATACGCAAAATCTGGTGTAGGTATGGGAGAAATGGGAGTAGGTTCTAGAGGTGAAGGAGACTTCTTCGTCCACCGCCAGATCGCTGATATCGTACGAAGCACCAACACCCCATCATTCATAAACCCTACAGCCCAGGATGATGGAGGAGTGATCAAAGCCAGGGCAGAGTCGGATGAAATATACATCACCACAGCAGTAGATGGGATACACTCCCGCCTCAGTGAATACCCATTCTTAGGAGGATTCCACGTTGCCAGGGCATCCATGAGGGACGTTTGTGTCATGGGATCCCAGCCCGTGGCACTTTTAAGCGACCTCCACTTAGCTGATGATGGGGACGTGGGCAAACTATTCGACTACACTGCGGGAGTCTGCACAGTCTCAGAATTGACAAATATTCCTCTGGTAGCTGGCAGCACCCTCCGTATTGGAGGAGATATGGTTTTAGGTGACCGACTGGTCAGTGCCGTGGGTACTGTGGGGATATCAGAAGATCCTCCCACAGCCAGGAAGCGAGCCGAAGCAGATGATGTGATATTACTAACTGAAGGGTCAGGAGGGGGCACTATCACCACTACAGCCATCTACCACGGCCTCTTCGACGTGGTGTGGGAAACCATGGACATCAGCTTCATCCAGGCCTCCGAAGCCATACTTCAAGCAGGATTACTCTCCAAAGTCCATGCCATGACCGATGTAACTAACGGAGGGCTCAGAGGAGATGCCCATGAAATATCAAAAACGACAGGACTAGGACTTACATTCCATGAGGAAAAGATCAGGCCACTAATCAACCCCAAAGTGCTTCATATGCTAGAAAAGCTGGAAATCGACCCATTAGGGGTTTCAGTTGACTCTCTGATGATAATAGCCACTGAAGATGTGGCTAAACAAGTGAAAAAAGTGGTATCAAGGTCTGGTGTTAAAATAGACCGTATCGGGAATGTAGATAACACTGGTGTTTCTAAACTGGTTACCTCCGAGGGAGAAGAAGAACTAAAACCTCTCTTTAGAGAGGCAGCCTACACCAAGATAAAAAAAATCGTTGGAGACATGCATCCAGAAGACTTTGTGGAGATGAAAGCAAAGGTAGAAAGGGCTGCTCGTGAAGCCATAGAGAAAAAAGATGAAATTGTTGAGATGATCATGAAAAAATAAAATTTAACCAGTCTTATGCTCGAAGGATTTTTGACGATTTAAGATTAATTATCAGTATAATTTCAGTATTTGTGCCTCCTATTTCAATGATTATTGCTACCAATCGATGGAAGACTTAAATATAAAAAAATCATAGTTATTTATACATTCTTACCAACTTTTTGGTATGAATACTATTTATTAAGCCCTGATAGTGTAGTGGATATCACGTAGGATTGCGGATCCTATTACCCGGGTTCAAGTCCCGGTCAGGGCACTTATTCTAACATTTTAATGATTAAATCCTTCCATTCTTATCGTTTAAGATACCTAATATTCGCATTCTTATTCAAAACAATGCTCTTCTTCCATTTCTCCCTGGTTTCGGGGTAATCCCCGCGATAATGTGAACCTCTGCTTTCCTCCCGGATAAGAGCAGCTCTTGTCACAAGTTTTGCTACCAGGATCATGTTTTCAAGTTCTAGGGCATCCTGAAAATTTTTATTGAATTCTTTGCCGTCAGGAATCTTCATAACACCTAGCTTTTTGTTTAGGCTGTCTATGGCTTTTAATGCTGATTTAAGGCCTATTTCTTGGCGGATGATAGCTACATTATTCCACATTATGTTTTGGAGCTCTTCTTTGAGTTCGAAGGGATAATAGTTCCCATCATGGAAAGTTCTCTGAATTTTATCCTCTAAAACATCGAAAAAACTTGAATCAAGTTTAAATTTACTTTTGGAAGCATTTATGGCGGCCGACTCGCCTGCCCTTCGACCAAATACTTGGGTGTCTGCCAGAGCATTTCCTCCCAGGCGGTTGGCACCATGAACACCTCCTGCTGCTTCTCCAGCGGCGTAAAGATTTAAAATGTTTGTTTCGCAGTGCGGAGTTATGCGAGCACCTCCCATGAAGTGATGAGCAGTTGGTGCTACTTCCATGGGTTCTTTCCTGATGTCTAAACCCACATCCAGGAACTGAAGTAACATAGTTTCCAGTTTTTCCTCTATAAGTTCTGGATGTAGATGGGTAACGTCTAGGTATACTCCACCGTTAGTTGTGCCTCTGCCTTCCATGATCTCGTTGTAGATGGCCCGGGCCACCACATCTCTAGTCGCAAGCTCGCCTCGTAGATCGTAGTTGGTCATGAAACGTTCACCCTCGGAGTTGATGAGTCTACCACCCTCACCACGGACAGCTTCGGTTACCAGAACTCCTCGCCGCGATTCAGGGTATAACATTCCTGTGGGGTGGAATTGGACCTGTTCCATGTCTATTAAATCAGCTCCTGCATTCCAGGTCAGGGCATAACCATCACCTGTCTTCTGCATCGCATTGGAAGTGACTGGGTATATCCAACCAGACCCGCCTGTGGCTATGATAGTAGATTTGGCTCGGAATATCATGAAATTAGTAGTAGGTAGTGATATACCACAGGCTCCTCCTACCCTACCCTGTTCATCTTGGAGAAGTGAGGTTATCATTACTTCTTCCACTGTCTGGATATCCCTGCGAATTACTTCCTCCTTTAGGGCCGTCATCATCTCGTGACCGGTGCGATCGCCTTGAAAACATGTTCTTCTAAAGGTTTGACCACCGAATGGACGTTGGTTAAGTTGTCCCGATTCCTGCCTGTCAAAAAGTGCCCCGTAGCCTTCTAGTTCAGTAAGCCGCTTAGGTGCCTCTTCCACAAGTATATGGGCCAATTCTGGGTCGTTGAGGTACCCTCCTCCCCTCAGGGTGTCATCTAAGTGTGCCTGGGGGCTGTCCTCCCGGTCTACGTAGGCAAAAGCTGCATTGTAACCGCCTTCAGCAAGTGTAGTACATCCTGATTTGAAAGACAATCCCTTGGATACTACAATAATATCCAAATTATGTTTATTGGCTTCTATTGCCGCTCTGCAGCCAGTACCACCTGATCCAATGACCAGAACATCAGACTGATAGGTTTCCCTTTCCATGTTAACTGATTAACATCCCTAATTATTAAATTTGTCTGGGGCGAAGACTAAATATAAAAAGGATGTAAACCAATTTTTTATTATCTTTAACCCAGGGGAGGATGTGCAGTGAAGAAAAAGGAGATATTGAAGTTGGCAAAGAGGGATTTTGAAAAGGCTTGGGTCGAAACTGCCCAGACTGTGGAAAAACCCCACAATGATGATGAATATCCCCGTTTATATCTTAAAACTGGCCAGTCACATCCCCTGTACGATACCTTGGAGAAGCTGAGGCAAGCTTACCTCCTACTTGGTTTCCAGGAAATTATCAACCCCCTGTTCATCGAAGAGGATGACATCTACCGCCAATTTGGACCCGAAGCTCCTGCAGTCCTAGACCGTTGTTTTTACTTAAGTGGGCTGCCCCGACCCGATATTGGGATCAGTGCTGAGAAGATCATGATGATCGATGAATTGGGAATTTCAATGGATGAAGAAAAGACACAAGCCCTTAAAGAAGTCTTTCGAAGTTACAAAAAGGGAGATGCCAGTGGCGATGACTTGGTGCAGGACATATCCTCTGCTCTGGAGGTTGAAGACGAAGCAGGGCTGAGAGTTCTGGAAAAAATCTTCCCAGAGCTTCGGGAACTAACACCAATTCCTAGCAAGACCACCCTACGCTCCCACATGACATCAGGCTGGTTTATAACACTTCAATCTATGCGCGATTATAATAAGATGCCTTTAAAACTTTTTTCCATTGATCGTTGCTTCCGTAGAGAGCAGCGGGAGGATTCCAGTCACTTAATGACATATCATTCAGCTTCTTGTGTATGGATGGATGATGAAGTTTCATTAGATTTGGGGATGGCTGTTTCCGAGGGTCTTCTTGAATACTTCGGTTTTAAGAAGTTCAAATTTGTCCCTGACGAGAAAAAATCCAAATATTACATCCCAGGCACCCAAACCGAAGTTTACGGTTACCATCCTCAACTCCGAGAATGGGTTGAAGTGGCCACATTCGGTTTATACTCACCAATAGCCCTCTCACGTTACGGTATCCAACAGGAAGTTATGAATCTTGGTTTAGGGGCAGAGAGAATGGCCATGATCATACATGAGCACAAAGACGTGCGTGAAATGGTATATCCCCAGTTATATGGTAAATGGAACATATCTGACCGGGAATTAGCATCTATGCTCATGATTAACCTCTTTCCGGTGACCGATGATGGGAGGGGTCTTATGGAATACATCATCCAAACGGGACAGGAACATGGGAATGCAGATTCCCCCTGCCAATTCACAGCGTTTGAAGGTGAATTCCTAGGTAAAAACCTCGAAGTTAGAATTATCGAACCTGAATCAGGGACAAAACTTCTGGGGCCGGCTGCCTGGAACCAGATCTACATTTACGAGGGAAACATTGTGGGAGTTCCTCACCTTGCCTATAAGGATATTTCCCATTCTGATAGCGAAATTACAGAAGAAATTCTGGATAACCTAGGGAAGGAAATAATCGATGACTTGGCTATTAAAGCATTAAAAAAAGGCATATCTACAGGATTAAGCTACATGGATGGTGTGGCAGCCCATGCTGCCTATCACATGGAAAAAATGATTATCCGCGGAGAAGAAGAGCTGAAGATAAGGACAACCATTGCTAAATCTCCTTCAGATATCAATCTGAAATTGGATAAAGTGGCCATGCGCTATATCAACAGTAAAAACAATGTCATAGACATCAGAGGGCCAATATTCTGCACAATAACTGGTAAAATCCAGAATTAATACCATATATTTTGAATTTTAGAATTGTAGCAGAATTTTTGCTAATATTACTAATAAAATGTTATGTGCTCCTACAATCTTACTCAACATATATTCCCAATACAGGCAAAACTTGCAGAGAGGGTAATTGAAGAAGATTGCTTCATGAATCTGGAAACAGTTGCTGGAGCAGATATTTCTTTTTCTGTTAATGAAAAGGCAATCGCAGCTGCAGTAGTTATTGATCTGGAAAAAATTAAAGTATTAGAGGAAAAAGTTTTGGAGGTTGATTTATTTTTCCCATACATGCCAGGTTTACTTGGCATTCGGGAGTCTGATGCTGTTGTTTCATCATTAAATCTTCTAAATACAGATTATGATGTTTTGATGGTAAATGGCCATGGTATTATGCACCCGCGAGGCTTAGGGTTGGCCTCACAAGTGGGTCTTCTTCTGGATGTGCCAACCATTGGAGTGGCAATAAGGTTAATTGGTGGAAGATACATAAACCAAGCCACCAAATCAGAACACCTAAAGGAAGCTGTGCAGTTTATACGAAATAATAACCGTGTGTTAGGGGCATTTTTTAGGAGAAATTACCTTAGTGTTGGTCATAAAATATCCCTAAAGACAGCTTTAGATGTTATTAAAAAAATCAGCATTTATAAAACTCCAGAACCTTTAAGGCAAGCCCATATATTGGCTACTAAAACGTTTAAAAGTGAACTAAATGGAAATTAAAGGAAAATTAGTATCAGGAACTCATAAAGGTAGTTACTTTATGTCTCTTGATTTTTATCAGAGCCAGTTCCGGGATAAGCTTGGTTTCAGACCGTATCCCGGCACTTTGAACCTTGAAATTTTAGTTTCTAAGGCAAGAGAGATTTTCAATTTCCCTGATAAAATTGGTACTATTAAAGGAGAAGGTCCGTTAGGAGATGTTAAATTCATCCCAGCAACCTTAAATCATGAATTGAATGGTGCAATTATATTTCCAGTTAAAACCCAACATCCGCTTGAAATTTTGGAGTTTGTGGCTCCTCAGAATCTCAGGAAAGCACTGAAACTCAAAGATGGTGATGTGCTAACCATAACTATTGATTAAAGAAATTAGATTGTTACCAGAGTAGTGAACCTATGATAAAGAAAGTTTTAGAATCATTTCAAAAGGGAAAGTTAATTTTAGTCTTCGATGACGACAATCGAGAGAATGAAACCGACATGATAGTGGCCGGGGAGTACATAACCCAACAAAAAATCGCCACCATGCGCAACGATGCTGGTGGACTCCTATGCACAGCTGTATCGCATGAATTAGCTGATAAAATGGGTTTACCTTTCATGACCGATGTTATGGCCGCAGCAAGCTTTAAATATCCTGTTTTAACCGAATTATCCCCCACAGACATACCTTACGACGAAAAATCTGCCTTTTCACTTACTTTGAACCATCGTAAGACCTTCACTGGCATAACTGACAACGATCGGACTCTTACCATAAGTGAACTAGCATTATTATGTAAAAAGGAGGATTATCAGAATTTAGGGAAATATTTCCGTTCTCCGGGGCATGTTACCCTACTTAGGGCAGCTGAAGGTCTTCTTCTCAACAGGAAAGGTCATACTGAAATAAGTGTGGCCTTGGCCGAGATGACCGGCCTCACCCAAGTGGCCAGTATGTGCGAGATGATGGATGATACCACCGGCAACTCCCTCTCTACAGATGATGTGGAAAAATACGCTTCGAAAAATGATCTGGTGTTTATAAGCGGAGCAGAGATTATAGAGGCCTATAAAGATTTCAAAGGGCTTTAAATCTTATTTATAATTTCCTGTCTCTTTTTATGTCTTCAATTTATGTTATTCAGTTATTACTGAATTGTTTACTTATATCTTTGAAGGAAGAGTACCCCTTGAAATGTGGTATTTGGGCCATTTGCATTATTTTTTCAACATCTAGATATTTTTTCACTGTTTCCATGGCCTTTTCACAGAAATCCTCCAGCTTTATCTCCACTTCAGGTGTGCCTCCGCGGACTTCCAGCCGGACCTTAGGCACCTGAGAAATAAATTCCAAACATGATATATTTTCTAAATAATTTAATGCATCATTAACAATGTTTTCATCATATACACGGTTCAATATAGCACCCTTAGTTATTATGCCCATTTTCTTCATCATATCCACATGAACTGCTAGATCTAATGCTGCACTTTCTATTCCACCCTTATTGCAGCCTGAAACCATTATAACAGGGATATTTCCAGCTATAGCGATTTCAGCAGATGAATAAGGAGTTTTAGGGTTGAGCATACCAGTAAAGATGCTCATAACCCCCTCCACCAGGACTAAGTCGTAGTTTTGCCCTTTAATATCCTTTAAAATCATTTCAAGGTCCTTCCATCCCAGTTTTCCAATCTGGATTGAGGAAAACCTCTCCATTTTTTCCTTGTTCAGATAGAGAGAAGGCACCAAATCCCTTATATCGGGACCAACCTTCAAAACACCGACCCTATAACCTTTTTTCTTAAGAATCCCAACAATTCCTGTAGTTAAGAAGGTTTTACCTGAATCCGAACCAGTACTACCAATCATAAGAAAAGGAGGTACAGTTGAACCTTTTTTACAAGAAGACCTTGATGATTGATTTATTGTTGAATTCATGACATTATATGCACTTATATCATCCCCTATGCCCACCTCACCTTTCATTTTTTTTACTAGTTCCTGGTTGGCGGCCTGAATCCTTGCTAAGTCTTTTTCATCAGCATCCAAAAATTGGAGAATATTATCCACCAGTAAAGGGTTTTCATCCAGGGAAGCGTGAAGCATTGTACCAACCACATTCCCCTCCTCATTCCGAACCCCAGATAGTATTTTACGAGGATTGTTGATGTAATCAGTTCTTTTCACTCTTGAAAAGAAAACTGGCCGTGAATCTCCCTTTATATCTCCGTAAGTATGGCAATGGAAGCCAGTTACGGTCTGGCCCACCATTCCCCTGGTTAGAAATGAATCATCTGCTACTTCCGCTTCCACTCGGTCCGTGCCAATGAGCGGATGAAATGAAACATCCAGAATTCCTAAACCTTGTCTTTCAACTGGACAGGGTGATTTGCGCCCAATATCTGTCTTATTGGCCAGTAGTTGAAATCCAGAACACATTCCCAGGAGAAATGATCCTTGGCTTTCCATGGTCCTGATCTCCCTTTCCAGATCAGGGCTTAAGATCTGGGATTCCATGATACTGCCTCCCGGTATTATCAGGCCATCAAGCACTTTATGTGCTTTTATTCCTTTAACCAAGCCATTTTCCTTGACCAAATGGGTAGGAAGTCCTCCGAAGTCTTCAAAGGCTGGTAAAGATCCTTTAACGTATAATAAGCCTATTTTTTTCATATTTCACTGATTTTTAGATACTTTAAAAAATCTGATCAATTTCGTGCATTCTATTTTAAACCCTCTAAAGCTGCAATAATCTTTACTATCTTCTCATCTTCCAGGGGTTTGGCCTGCAACTGCATTCCAACAGGAATGTCCTTCACCTTTCCAGCAGGGAAACTAGCGGCAGGAATTCCGGCCAAGTTGGCGATGACCGTAAGGATGTCATAGGCATACATTTCCATTGGTTCTAATGATGTGCCAATTTTATGAGGTAGTTTAGGGACTGTGGGACCCACCAAAGCATCCGCCCCCTTGAGAAGACTTGTAATTTCCTTTCTAATAAGTGAACGGGCCTGGAGGGCTTTTTTGTAATATTTGTCGCTGTACTCTTTCTGGCTGATATAGGAGCCCATGTGTATTCTACGCAATACCTCAGCACCACACACTTTTTCTATGCGTTCGCCGTACTTCCGACCATCATATTTGCGGGTGGCAGAGAAGAACTCTACATAGTTAATCAGGTAGTAAGTTGGTAAACATAATTCCAAATAATCGAAGCTTAATTCCACTACTTTTGCGCCTAACTCCTCCATTTGATGGATGCGTTTGTCTAGCATATTAACGATGGCGTCATCAGTTACCTCAAAGAACTCCTTAACTACACCCAAACGCATGCCTTTAAGTGCTTTTGAAGAATCAGGGAGGTTATGAGTGAATTCTGGAACCTGCCAATCTATGGATGTGCACTCACGATTATCATGTCCTGAGATCACCTCCAACATTAAGGCCAAACCACCAGCATCCCGGGAGAAGGGACCAATCTGATCGAAGCTCATTGCCAGATCTAGGAGTCCCTGCCTCGAAACCGCACCATATGTAGGTTTAAATCCTATTACCCCACAGTGAGAGGCAGGGTTACGTATTGAACCTCCGGTGTCAGACCCCAATGCAAGATCACACATACCAGATGCCACAGCTGCGGCACTGCCCCCGCTAGAACCACCGGGTATCCGGCCTAGAGCAGCAGGATTGTCTGTATGTCCAAAAAAAGATGTTTCGGTGGAACTTCCAGCTGCAAACTCATCCATATTTGTCATCCCAATAATTATGCCATCTTCAGCCTTTATACGTTTTATAACTGTGGCATCATAGCTGCCCAGGTAGT
>Ga0209048_10000074_pt1 | contig 92763 bp, 97 predicted proteins | sample FrelakmetCRP12CR_FD_187146 | JGI IMG/M metagenome (GOLD analysis project Ga0209048, IMG submission 187146) | Freshwater lake sediment microbial communities from the University of Notre Dame, USA, for methane emissions studies - CRP12 CR (SPAdes)... | ecosystem: Environmental > Aquatic >...
CAGCAACGCGCTTTCGGTTCTTCAACCCTGATCGCGATGAAGATCGCCAAAAACTTGAAAATCGTGCCATCGTTTTTACACAGTCTGGACCCTTTGCGGCGGCACCAGGCTCGCTTCGCTGACCAGGGTCTCGACCAGAATCCACGTGGAGGGGCCGCCGAAAATGGCGGTCAGCGCACCCTGCGTCGGCGCCCGCTTCAAGAAGGTGCCGGCGAGCGTCACCTCGTAGGCGTTTTCGACCATCTTGAAGATGCTGGCGCTGGAGTACAGCGCGAAGCCGAGCACGATCGCGATGTGCATGACGCGCAGGAATTCATGCCGGTCGCGGTCAACGCGGGAAAATGGGCAAAATCCGCAGTCCATGGCATTAGCGAAAGCGGAATCGACCTGCTTGCCAATTGAGTGGATTCGATATACTGTATGAATCAACAGTATTTTGAGTCCGCTGCGATTCGCTTGCCAAATCTTGCGTGAATCGAACCGCCGGTTTTCTTCCGCAGCAATTTCTATTCCATCCCTGGCCCCTGTGCCATAATCCCGTCAAATTCACGAGGTATCTCCATGGACGACAACAAGGCAAAGGCGCTCGCAGCGGCGCTTCAGCAGATTGAAAAGCAATTCGGCAAAGGCTCCATCATGAAGATGGGCGATGCCGAAATCGATGAAGGCATTCAGGTGGTATCCACCGGTTCGCTGGGTCTGGATATCGCGTTGGGTGTCGGTGGCTTGCCACGTGGCCGGGTTGTCGAGGTCTATGGTCCGGAGTCTTCGGGCAAGACCACGCTCTGTCTTCAGGTCATTGCCGAAATGCAGAAGCTGGGCGGGGTGGCGGCCTTCATCGATGCCGAACACGCGCTCGATCCGCAATATGCGCAAAAGCTCGGCGTCAACGTTGGCGACCTGCTGATCTCGCAGCCGGATACCGGCGAACAGGCACTGGAAATTTCCGACATGCTGGTCCGTTCCGGCTCGGTCGACATCATTGTCATCGACTCGGTCGCTGCCCTTACTCCGCGTGCCGAAATCGAAGGCGAAATGGGCGATCAGATGGTCGGCCTGCATGCCCGCCTGATGAGCCAGGCGCTACGCAAGCTGACGGCCAACATCAAGAAGACCAACACGCTCGTTGTCTTCATCAACCAGATCCGGATGAAGATCGGCGTCATGTTCGGTTCGCCGGAAACCACCACCGGCGGCAATGCGCTCAAATTCTACGCCTCCGTTCGCCTCGACATCCGCCGCATCGGCTCGATCAAGAAAGGCGACGAGGTGATTGGCAACGAAACCCGGGTCAAGGTCGTCAAGAACAAGGTTTCACCACCCTTCCGCGAGGCGATTTTCGACATTCTTTTCGGTGAAGGAATTTCCCGAGCCGGCGAAATCGTCGAGCTGGGCGTCGCCCACAAGCTGGTCGAAAAATCGGGCGCCTGGTATTCGTACAAGGGTGAAAAGATTGGCCAAGGCAAGGACAATTCCCGAGAATTCCTGCGCAGCCATCCGGAGATTGCCCAGGAAATCGAGGCGAAGATCCGTGAAGCGGCCAGCACCAACGTGATCAAGCCGACCAAGTCGGCGCCGGCCGATGCCTGATTCCGGTCGGGCGCTGCGGGTTGCCGCGCTACGGCTGCTGACCCGGAGGGATCACAGCCGGGCGGAGTTGAAGGCGAAACTTGCCGCCACAGCCGAATCGGAGGAGCAACTCGATACGGTCCTCGATTTATTGCAGGCCGAGCGCCTGCTGTCCGATCATCGCTATGCCACTCAGCGCGTGGTGGCGCGCGCCGGCCGTTACGGCGATGCGCGGCTGAAACAGGAGTTGCGACAGCAGGGTGTCAGCGATGAAGATATCAGTGCCGCGTTGCCCGAAGGTGGTGACGAGACGGTGCGCTGCCGGGCAGTCTGGGCGAGAAAGTTCAGCCAGCTCCCTCAGAGTATGGAAGAACGAGCCAAACAGATGCGTTTTCTGCAATATCGGGGATTCTCGAGCGAGGCGATTCGCCGGGTGATGCGCGGAGTCGATGAATGAGCAATTCACCTATTTCAACGCTTTCTGCGCAGAGCCTGCGCAAGAAATACAAGGCACGCACCGTTGTCGAGGACGTCTCGTTCGAGGTGAAGAGCGGCGAAGTGGTCGGCTTGCTGGGCCCCAATGGCGCCGGCAAGACAACTTGCTTCTACATGATTGTCGGTCTCGTTCCGGCTGATGGCGGCGAGGTTTATATCGACGATTCAAGGCTGACCCATCTGCCGATGCACAGCCGGGCCCGTCAGGGGCTTTCCTATCTGCCGCAGGAAGCTTCGATCTTCCGCAAACTGACGGTCGAGGAAAACATCCGGGCCATCCTCGAATTGCTGAATCTCCCCGAGCCGGAGCTGAACGATCGCCTCGAAGGCCTGCTCGGGGAGCTGCATATTGCCCATGTCCGCCACATCAACGCGGCCGCGCTTTCCGGCGGCGAGCGCCGGCGGGTGGAGATCGCCCGTGCGCTGGCCACCAATCCGCGCTTCATCCTGCTCGACGAACCCTTTGCCGGGGTCGACCCGATCGCCGTGCTTGAAATCCAGAAGATCATCCGCTTTCTCAAGGAACGGGGGATCGGCGTGCTGATCACCGATCACAATGTACGCGAAACACTCGGCATCTGCGATCATGCCTACATCATCAGCGCCGGACACGTGCTGGCTGCCGGGAGTTCTGCTGAAATCGTCGCGAACGAAAGCGTGCGCAAGGTATATCTTGGCGAACACTTCAAGCTCTGATCGCCGGATTGCGCATCGAACCCGATAAATGAAACCGGCACTCCAGCTAAAACTCTCCCAGCATCTGGCACTGACGCCCCAGTTGCAGCAGTCGATCAAGCTCCTGCAGCTTTCGACGGTCGAGATGCAGCAGGAAATCGAGAACTACCTGCTCGAAAATCCGATGCTGGAGCGCGACGACGATGGAGCCTCCGAGTCGTTCGCGTCGGCCCAACAGTTCGATGCGCCGCGCAGTGACGCGGTCGAACGCGCCGATCATGATGAACGTGAAGAGCGCGATGCGCGGGACGACCGCGAACAGGCTGTTCCCGCCGCGCCCTCCGACGTTGACGATGACCGCTGGAGTTCTGATGCCGGCACCTTCACCGGCGCCGGACGCGATGACGACGATGACAGTGATTCCCAGGATATTCAGGCCAACACACCGACACTGCGCGAGCATCTGACCTGGCAGCTCGGCATGACCCAGTTGTCCGGGCGTGACCGCAGTCTCGTCGTTTTCCTGATCGAGGCGCTCGACGAAGACGGCTATTTGTCGACGCCGCTGGCCGAGCTTCTGGAAACGCTTCCCCCGGAATACGAGATCGAACTCGAGGAGCTGGAAATCGCGCTACGCCATATCCAGAGCTTCGATCCTACCGGTATCGGCGCCCGCAGTCCCCAGGAATGCCTGGCCCTTCAGCTCAAGTCCTTGCCGGAGTGCGCGGAGAATCCACTGGCGCTGTTGATCGTCGAGAAGCATCTCGAACTGCTGGCAGCTCGCGATTTCGTGAAAATAAAGCGCTTCACTGACTGTGATGACGAAGCCCTGAAGGCCGCGCATGCGCTGATTGTCAGTCTCAACCCCCGTCCCGGCGCGCGTTTTGCGCAACTCGAGGCGCGCTACATCACGCCTGACGTCATCGTCAAGAAGCTCAAGGGCAAGTGGACCGCCTACATCAATCCCGATGCCTATCCCCGGCTGCGCGTCAATCGGCTCTATGCTGAAGTGCTGGCGCAGCAGCGCCGTGGCAATGGCAAGCTGAGCGGCCAGTTGCAGGAGGCGCGCTGGCTGATCAAGAACGTCCAGCAGCGCTTCGAGACCATTCACCGGGTGACGCAGGCTATCGTCGACCGCCAGCGCCAGTTTTTCGAACATGGCGAAGTGGCGATGCGCCCGCTGGTCCTGCGCGAGATCGCTGATATTCTGGGCCTCCACGAGTCGACCGTTTCACGGGTGACCAGCCAGAAGTACATGGCAACACCGCGCGGGATCTTCGAACTGAAATATTTTTTTGGCAGTCATGTCTCCACCGATTCAGGCGGCGCGTGCTCTGCCACTGCCATTCGCGCGCTGATCAAACAGTTGATTGGCGCCGAAGATGGCAAGAAGCCCTTGTCGGATAGCCAATTATCCGAAATACTAGGCCAGCAGGGAATCGTTGTAGCTCGACGCACGGTGGCAAAATACCGCGAGTCGCTCAACATCCCGCCGGTCAATTTACGCAAGACCCTGTAGTGAGAGGAGAAATAAATGAATCTGCAGATCGCTGGTCATCACATTGAAGTTACGCCGGCATTGCGCGTGTACGTCGAGAACAAGCTGGATCCCGTGGTACGCCATTTTGACAAGGTCACAGGTGTCAACGTAGTTCTGTCCGTCGAGAAACTGAAGCAGAAGGCTGAAGTGACGGTACATGTGCCCGGCAAGGATATGCATGTCGAAGAATCCGGCGACGATCTCTATGCCGCCATCGACGCTATGTTCGACAAGCTGGACCGTCAGGTCCAGAAATACAAGCAAAAAGTCCAGGACCACCATCGGGGCGACAAGCCTGCACACCAAGTGGCTGGCTGATCGCTGAACGGCCGCGGTGACTTCACCGTGGCCTTTGTTTTGTGCTTCCCATGAATCCTCTGACCAATCTCCTGTCGGCCTCGCAGGTGCTTCTTGACTTCGACGCCAGCAGCAAGAAGCGTGTCTTTGAACAAGCTGGCATGCTCTTCGAGAGCCACCTCGGGCTAGCCCGTTCCGTCGTGTTCGACAGCTTGTTCGCCCGCGAAAAGCTCGGTTCCACCGGCCTTGGCCAGGGGATCGCCATTCCGCATGGCCGCATCAAGGGCCTCAAGCAGGCTGCCGGTGCGTTTCTGCGCCTCGCTACCCCGGTACCCTTCGATTCGCCGGATGGCCGTCCGGTCAATCTGCTGTTTGTCCTGCTGGTACCTGAACAGGCGACTGAGGAGCATCTACAGATCCTGTCCGAACTCGCCCAGCGTTTTTCCGAGCGACCATTTCGCGAAAAGCTGCTGGCCGCGCAAGACTCGGCTGCTGTCGTCGCTCTCTTCCAGGCCTAGATTATCCGTGGCAGGCCACATCAGTCTGAACCAGCTTTACGAAGACAACCGCGAAAAGTTGCTGCTTAACTGGGTGGCCGGGCAGCGCGGCGATCGTCGCATCGAAATCAAGGGTTCCAGCAACTATGGTTCTGATGTGGTCGGCCACATCAACGTCATCCACCCTGAGCGCATGCAGGTCATGGGGCGGGCCGAATACGACTGGGCGACATGCATCGGCGAGCGCCGTTTCACCCACCAGTTTCGCGAGTTGCTGCAGGCCGAGCCGCCGGCGGTCATTGTTGCCGACGGACTGACGCCGCCTGATGCACTGCTGGAAGCCTGCAAGGCATCGGATACGCCGCTGATCCTCTCGCCCAAGCATTGCTCGGCGGTGATCGAGCTGCTGCGTATCTACCTTTCGGCGCGCCTTGCCGAGACAGTCAATCTCCATGGTGTGTTCATGGACGTTCTCGGCATGGGCGTCCTGATAACCGGCGACTCCGGTGTCGGCAAGTCCGAACTGGCGCTCGAACTGATTTCACGGGGCCATGGCCTGGTCGCCGACGACGTTGTCGAGATGGGCCGCATTGCCCCGGCGACCGTCGAGGGGCGCTGTCCAGGCATGCTGCGCGATTTTCTCGAAGTGCGTGGCCTCGGCCTGCTCAATATCCGGACGATCTTCGGCGAGACTGCATCGCGCCGCAAGATGAAGCTGAAACTGATCGTCCATCTTCAGAAATCGGCCGTTGGAGCCGATGCGCCTCGTCTGCCGCTCGATGCACAGACGCAGGAGGTGCTGGGCGTGCCGGTGCGCAAGGTGGTGATTCCGGTGGCGGCCGGACGCAACCTGGCGGTGCTGCTTGAAGCGGCAGTGCGCAATACCATCCTGCAACTGCGCGGGATTGACAGCATGCAGGATTTCGTCGATCGACAGCAGCGCATGATGCTTGACGACGACGCCTGATTGCCAGATAGTGGCCTCGCCTGTAACCATTTCCAAAATAGGGGACCTACGATGAAGATCATGATTGCCGCATTGCTTGCCAGTTTTACCTTTACAACCGCTTACGCTGCCGACGACTGTGCTGCGATGGCCGCCGAGAAAAAGCTGGCCGGCGCCGCCAAGACCAGCTTCATGAAGAAATGCCAGGCTGACGCCAATGGCGCCGGTAGCGCTTGCGAAGCGACGGCTGATCAGAAGAAACTGGCCGGCGCCGCGCGGACGAGTTTCGTCAAGAAGTGTGAAGGTGACGCCAAGGGCAATCAGGCTGGTGCGGCTTGCGAAGCGACGGCCAAGGAAAAGAAACTGGCCGGCGCCGCCAAGAGCAGTTTCATGAAGAAGTGTGTAGCCGACGCTCAGGCGCCGGCTAACTGATTTTCGGGTCGATTTTGGTGTCGACCGCGCCGCTTCCGCTAGGGATACCGTCCCCGGCGTCGCCGGGGACATAAAGGAAGTACCCTCGGCGTGGCCTCGGGCCGGGTACGACGGCCGCCTTCGGGCGGCCTTTTCTACAGATGTTCGAATTCGGCGAAGTCGGCCTTCGGATCACTAGCCGAGCCGCCAAAACAGATCCGGCCACTACCCTTGAGCTCGATTTCCCGGCGCCGTACCATGACCTCGTTTTGCCCGCCGACGCTGACATAGCTGCCGTTGGTGCTGCTGTCGATGTAGAAATAGCTGTTGTTGCGCCGCTCGACCCGGCCATGCGAACGCGATGCCTTGCGGTCGACAATCAGCAGCTTGCTCGCCGGGTCTCGTCCCATCGTCAGGAAAGGTGATTTCTCGTCGAGCAGGAAGGCGTTGCCGTGATAGCGGATGCACAGGCGATCGACATCGGCCATAAACTGGCTGGGCGTGGAGTCGATCGTCACGCCGTATTTGCGTTGATTGTCTTCGTGGCTCAGCCAGTCGATTTCGACCAGTTCAAGCCCTTTTGCGCCGTCTGCGACGCGCCCGAGTTCCGGCTTGGGCCGGCTGAGGATCGCTGTTTGTCGCGGAAATTCGTCAATCAGCGGCGAACTCGCGAGAATCTGGTCGATGCGCGCCATGCTTGCAATGCGTTTCACCATGGTAACGGAATCGCCGGTTATCGTCTGTCCATCCGCTTCGCTGGCGCCAACATGAAGACCAATACGGATCGTCAGCTTGAGGCCTGAAACCGGGGGCAGCTTCGAGACCCGCAACTGCATGTTCACGGCTGCGTGACAGGCTTCTTCCGCGGACTCGAAGGCGGCGAGCAATTCTCCGCCCGAGACATTCACCGTGCGCCCGCCCTGGCCGGCGATCGAGCGCTCCATGCGCTTGACGCAACGCTCGACGGCGTAGGCTGCCTCGGTATCGCCCAAGCGCTCGAAAAGCCGGGCGCTTCCGGATACATCGGCGAACAGCACAATCATCTTGGGTTGCTTTTTGTTCATCACGTCGAGGTCCGATTCAGAGTGCGGATTATCGCATTCTCCATCAGAGTAGACCAGCTTCAAGGCGCCTGCGCTGTTTGCGGATTTCGGCATGGCTATCTCCGGGAGTGGATCGATCAACATGCGATCAGTATCGGGTTCGACAAACCGGACATGCTGTGAGGTTTTTCACATGCCCATGAATTTTATGGAAAAACTGCCTCGTCAGGCGTCGTTCCAGGATTCGCCGCAAGCGCAATCGGGACGCCGCCGCTGAGTGGCATCTCGGGTTGGTCGAAGGCGATGTCGCCTTCTTCAACCGCAGTGTCGAGTGTCAGCCCGCGAAAATCGAATTGCGCGTTGTCGGCCAGATGGGAGGGTACGATGTTCTGCATGGCGGTAAATACGGATTCGGTGCGTCCCGGGTAACGACGATCCCAATCTTCCATCATCTCGCGGATCTTCTGGCGTTGCAGGTTGTCCTGCGAACCGCACAGGTTGCAGGGAATGATCGGGAACTCCATGCCGCGCGCGAAGCGGGCGATATCTTTCTCCGCACAATAGGCGAGTGGCCGGATCACGATGTGCGCCTGGTCGTCGGTGACCAGCTTGGGTGGCATGGCCTTGAGCTTGCCGCCGAACAGCATGTTGAGAAACAGGGTGTGAACCATGTCGTCGCGGTGGTGCCCGAGGGCGATCTTGTTGGCGCCCAACTCCTTGGCGGTCCGGTAAATGATCCCGCGGCGCAGGCGCGAACACAGCGAACAGGTAGTCTTGCCCTCGGGGATTTTGTCCCTGACGATTGAATAGGTATCGGCCTCGACAATCCGGTACTCGATTCCCAGCGTCGCGAAGTAGCGCGGCAACACGTCGGCCGGAAAGCCAGGCTGCTTCTGGTCGAGATTCATCGCAATCAGGCGGAATCTGACAGGCGCCCTTTGCTGCAGTGCCATCAGGATGCTCAGCAGCGCGTACGAATCCTTGCCACCGGAAACACAGACCAGAATCGTGTCGCCGTCCTCTATCATGTTGTAGTCGCCGATCGCCTTGCCAGCCCTGCTCTCCAGGATTTTTCTGAGTTTTTGCAAATTATTTGAAGTATTCATGGTCAAGGGCTTTGATCCATCTGCTGCGGTCAACCGCGCAAAGGCGCAAGTTTAGCTTGAGACTCCCATAATCCACCGGCCAAATTCATTTTGGGCAGCTAAAATCGGCTCTTTTCCGGAACCTCGATGAACCTGCCGCCACCCTCTCCCGAAGCCTCTGCCCATAGCCGGGAACTGATCGCCGCAATCGGCCGCGAGATCGTTGCGCGAGGGGGCTGGATATCGTTTGCGCGCTTTATGGAACTGGCTCTGTACGAACCCGGCCTCGGCTACTACTCGGCGGGTGCGAGAAAATTCGGTGCGGCTGGAGATTTTGTCACTGCGCCTGAGATGAGCGCATTTTTCGGGCGGGCACTGGCCCATCAGATTGTCCAGGTAATGGACGCTTCCGTGCCGCTGGTGCTGGAAGTGGGCGGGGGCTCCGGTCGTCTGGCTGCGGACTTGCTGCTCGAACTCGAACGCATCGGAAGGTTGCCACAGCGTTACGACATCCTAGATCTATCCGCCGACTTGCGCGAACGTCAGCAGGCTACACTGGCCGCCGCCGCACCCCATCTGCTCCCGCGTGTTAACTGGCTGGACCATCTGCCGGAAGCGCTATCGGGGGTTGTCGTGGCCAACGAACTGCTTGACGCCATGCCGGCTCATGTCGTGGCCTGGCGGGAAAACGGCATTTTCGAGCGCGGTGTCCAGCTTGATGAGAAAGCTGGTTTCACGTGGAACGAGCGACTGGCGACCGGCACTTTGCTGGCGGTAGCCGAGGAAATCGGCGCGCAGTGCACTCTACCGCCGGGCTACGAGAGTGAAATCAGCCTTGCGGCGCGTGCCTGGGCTGCCGAATGGGGCCACCGCCTGCAGAGAGGCGCACTGCTGTTGATCGACTACGGTTTCCCGCGCCGCGAGTTCTACCATCAGCAACGCGGGCGCGGCACCCTGATGTGCCATTACCGCCATCATTCGCATCCCGACCCGTTCTACCTCCCCGGTTTGCAGGATGTCACGGTCCACGTTGATTTCACGGGAATTATTGCCGCCGCCGATGCGGCCGGGCTGGATCTGCTCGGATACACCAGCCAGGGGCAGTTCCTGCTCAACTGCGGCATCCTCGACCTGCTGGCCGAGGAGCAACCGGGAACCCCTGACTATATCCGCGCCAGCGGCGCCATCAACAAGCTGCTGATGCCGCACGAGATGGGCGAACTGTTCAAGGTCATCGCCATCGGTCGTGGCATCGACCGGCCGCTGCGCGGGTTTTCCAATGGCGACCAGAGCCGTCGTCTGTAGTGCCTGGAATTTGGTCTATAGTTACGCCATGCGCCGCTATCCGTTCTCGTTCATCAGCCTTACCGCCCTTGGTGTGCTGTGCGCCATTCCAGGCCTGATCAGCATCGCCGGCTTCGGGGCTGCCGTGCATCCGGTCCTCGACGACCCGATGGCCGGCTTGGCATTCATCGTTTCCGCCGTCGCCCTGATCGGTTCCGGGGCATTTCCCCTGGTCATCGAGAAGCTGAAGGAAAACGAAGGTAGCTAGGGCGCCAGCGGTTCGCCGGAACCGTCCCGTATCCCCCCTGAACACCGACCCGACAAACAAGGTAGCGGAGGTTTTGCATGTCCCTTGTCAGTTACGAACTTGCCGATGGCGTCGCCATTATGACCATGAACCGGCCTGAGGCGCTCAACGCACTGAACGGAGAAATGATTGCCGCGCTGGAAACGGCAACCGCCCGGGCAGCCGCTGACACCGAAGCACGCGTGGTTATCCTGCGCAGTAGTGGCGAACACTTCATGGCCGGGGGTGATCTGAAGTGGTTCGCCGAAGAGATTGCCAGGCGCGACGCCGAGGATATCGAGGCGAGCATGAGCGACAAGCTGGCGCATGTACATGCCACCACTCTCAATATCCGGCACATGGACAAGCCGGTCATCGCTGCCGTCCGTGGTGCCGCAGCCGGCTACGGCATGTCGATGATGCTGGCCTGCGATTTTGCCCTGGCGGCCGATTCCGCCTACTTCACGCTGGCTTACTGCCACATCGCCCTGTCACCGGACGGCGGCGCCACCTGGGCCCTGCCGCGCCTGGTCGGCTTGAAGAAGGCGACCGAGATCGCGCTGCTGGGTGAGCGCTTCGACGCGCAGACGGCGGTCGGACTCGGCTTGATCAATCGTGCCGTGCCAGCCGCCAGCCTTGACGAAGAATGCCTGACGCTCGCCACGCGTCTTAAAAAGGGACCGGCCCGGGCGCTGGCCAGGACCAAGGCGCTGCTCAACCAGTCATTCTCGAGTTCGCTGGAAACCCAACTGGCGGCCGAGCAGGCGAGCTTCGCCCGGTGTGCCGCCGAACCGGACTTTGCCGAGGGCCTCAAGGCTTTTGCCGAGAAGCGCAAACCCCGCTTTGCTTGAAGCAATTCGCAGAACCGGGAGCGCCGGTTCAGCGCCGCTCCGGCCACAGCGTGGCGCGCAGGGCGTTGATCAGGCCCGTTATGCCGTCCTTCTGCTGGGCCCAGAAATGATCGGCATGCTCGGGTGAAGCGAGGACCGGCGAGTGGACGCCGGTGGCCGGCAGGCCAACTCCCATGTATTGGGTTCCGAACAGTCGGTCCCAGATCGGGAAAAGGATGGCGAAATTGCAGCCGTAGCGATATTTCCCGCCGTCGGGCAGATCGACGGCGTGATGCCAGCGGTGATAGCGCGGGCTGACCAGCAGGCGTTCGCCGAGCCAGCCGAAACTCAGGCGGGCATTCACGTGGGAGAGATTCTCGACGATACGGATCGCCACCATGAGACCGATGAAATGTCCCGGCGGTACGCCGATGCACAGCGCGATCACGGCAAACCAGGCGCCGCCGATCAGGTCATCGAGCAAATGATTGCGGCTGTCGGTCCACAGCGACATCTGGCGCTGGCTGTGATGAATTGCATGCAACGCCCACCACCAGCGGAAAGTGTGCGACAGGCGGTGGCGCCAGTATTCCGCGAAATCGATAATGACCAGATAGATGAGAAAGGCGAGCAGCGGATGCCTTTCCAGCGACGGAAAGGCGTCCTCGAGCTGCAGCGGAATGACGTCATGAAAGCGTAGCCAGCCCTCGATGCCGGTGATGAAGGGCGTTAGCAGGGCGAAGACCGCGAGCGGAATGATGCCCAGGCGATCGAGAAAAGCGTAAAGCACATCGACGCGCACGGCCTTGCGGTCCGGCCAGTGCTCGATCGGCCGGAAAAATTCGAGCGGACGCAGCAACAGGTAGGCAATGCTCAACTGCAAGACGCCATAGAGGAAAAATTCGACACCGTCGAACGCGGCTTCCAGATAGCTGCCGAAACCCAGCGCCAGCAACGGCGGCTGCACAATATGTTCGAGCAGCCAGCCCTGAATCAGTACGAAGGTGTCGAGAAAATTCTGGAACATGTGGCGCTTGACCCTTCCGCTTATCTGGCTTGCACCAGCGTTGCGAAGCAGAAGCCCCGGGCCTCGAGGCCGCTCAGCAATTCATCGAGCGCCGGCGCGAACGGATCCTTGCGCGACCAGATACCGAGATGCGCCATCACGATATCGCCGTCCTTAAGGTTTTTCAGTGCGCGTTCGACCAGAACTGCGTTGGGATAGTTTTCGGATGGCAATTCATCACCCAGAAAGCCGGCCGGCGCCCAGCCGACATGGCGGTAACCGCAGGCCTGCGCAGCTTTCAGCGTCAGCGGCGTGGTGCGCCCGCCGGGGGCGCGCCACAGCGGATCGAGCGCGCGACTGGTGAGCTCCTTGAAGCGCCCGTCGGGATGGCGGAGCTCGGCGCAGATGGCGTCGCCGTCAAGGTTCTCGGTCTTGCCGTCCATCAGCCGGTATTGGGTCAGCTTGCCCTGGTCCTGGCGGAAACTGCCGTGCCGCCAGGTATGGCTGCCGAAGGTATGGCCCTCGGTGACGCGGGCCTGCCAATAGGGCGCCCAGCTCTTGTCCAGCGCGTAATCGCCACGCAGCGTCTTTTCATTGGCAACGAAAAAGGTGGCCTTGGCCTTGTGCTTCGCCAGCGTCTCGGCGATCAATTCGGCATAGCGCATGTTGCCGGTGTCGAAAGTCAGGTAGAGTGTGCCGCTGCAGGCTGCATTCGCCATGCTGCTTGCGCTTGCAACGGCAGCGAACGTCAGGCTCAGCGCGAAGCTTTTGCTGCTCATTTGAGGGCTGCGTGATTCAGGAAAAATACCCCGTGCGGCGAGTTGCCGACCGCTATCGAGGTCTTCAGGGTTTTGGTCGTCAGGTCGATGACCTGAACACGCCGGGCGAAGCGCGCCGTGGCCCAGAGTTCCTTGCCGTCAGCCCGGACCTCCATGTCGTCAGGGCCGCCGGGAACGTCGTATTTTTCGACGACGGTGAGCGTTTGCGTATCAAGCAGCGAAATGCTGCCGCCGCTGACGGAGCGATTGGAGACGAAATAATAACGACCGTCGCCGCGCGGATGGATGTTGTGAGCGGCGGTATCGGTCGGGATCTTCTTGATCGTCTTTTGCGTTTTCCAGTCGATCACCTCGACGTAGCCCTCACCCATGATGGCGACCAGCAGGTAGCGGTTGTCAGGCGTCATTACAATCCCTGCCGGTGTCGGACCGACAGGCATCACCCATTCCTTCTTCAGGGTCTTCAGGTTGATCGCCATCACTTCGTTGGAATCCTGCAGGGTGATGAAGACATATTCGCTGCGGGCATCGAAGGCCATGTGTGACGGCGTGCGCGGTGCGTGCAGCCGGGCCTTGAGCTTGACATCGAAGGCATCGTAGATATCGACGCGGTCGAGGCGCAGGGAATTGCTGACGAACAGTTTGTTATCAGGCGAGAAACCTAGTTGATAAGGGTCGGAGATGTCGCGAATGCGCCTCTGCTCCTTGCCGGTCAGCGGGTCGAAAAAAACGAGCTGGTTCGAAGCAGAGCAGGCAACGATCACCGATTTGTCGTCCGGCGTCGGCATCAGGTGATGCGGTTCCTTGCACACCGGTGTCTTGCCGATCACCTTGTAGGTTTCCGTATCGATCAGGCTGATCGTTCCGTCTGCTGAGTTTAGTGCGATGGCGAGGGCGGGTGGTGCAGCGCTGACGCTGGTGGCGGCGACCAGCAACGGCAGGCTGGTGCAGGCTGCGGCGAACCGGATCCGGCGAAAAATGACAGTAAGCATGACCAAGATTTTGCGTGAGGAATGTATCTGGTGTGAGCGGACAATTATGCCCTACTCATCGGCTTCCATGATCAGGCACGGTAACGCGTGGGGTCGGTGACGCCGGCGGTGGCGAAACCTTCGGCGCGCAGGCGGCAGGAATCGCAGGCGCCACAGGCAAGGCCTTCGGCGTCGGCCTGATAGCAGGAGACGGTGAGGCCGTAGTCGACACCGAGCTGGATTCCCTTGCGGATGATCTCGGCCTTGGAGAGATCGATCAGCGGCGTGTGAATCGCGAGCTTGATGCCCTCGACACCGGCCCGGGTCGCCAGATTGGCCATCTTTTCGAAGGCGGCGATGTAGTCCGGCCGGCAATCCGGGTAGCCGGAATAGTCGACCGCATTGACCCCGACGAAGATGTCGTGGCTGCCCAGCACCTCGGCCCAGGCGAGCGCTAGCGAGAGCATGATGGTGTTGCGTGCCGGAACGTAGGTGACCGGAATACCGGGCTGCACGCCCGAGATCGGGATGGCGATGCGGGTGTCGGTCAGCGCCGAACCGCCAAACTGTGCCAGAGCAAGACTGAGGATACGGTGTTCGCTGGCGCCAAGCACCTTGGCGACTTGCTCGGCTGCCTTCAGTTCGACGCTATGGCGCTGGCCGTAGTCGAAGGACAGGCAGTAGCAGGCAAAGCCTTGGCTGCGGGCGATGGCAAGGCATGTGGCGGAATCGAGGCCACCGGAAAGGAGAACGACAGCAGGCTTCATGGGCCGGCAATATACCCGAATTTGACCGTCGACCGCGCCCGGAATGCAAAGGGACGCTTGGCTCAAGCACCCTCGGCGTGGCCTCGGGCCATGGGGTGCAGCAGCACCTGCATAATTACAGACTACAGACCGGCGCTTCACGCCCTGCCCTACTTGCCTTTGGCGTTGCCCCACAGCAGTTTGTGCAACTGCAACTGGAAACGCACGTTGAGGCCGTCCGCGAGAATCCAGTCGGCGAGCGCTGTCGGGTCGACCAGACCCTGGGCCGGTGAAAGCAGTACCGGACACAAGGCATCCAGTTTCCGCTCGCGCAACAGGTCACGCGCCCATTCGTAGTCACCGCGCGAGGCGATGACGATCTTAATTTCGTCGCGCGGATTGAGCAAGGCGAGGTTTTCCCAGCGATTCTTTACACATTCGCCGGAATCGGGCGCCTTGAGATCCATGATACGCGCCACGCGCGGGTTGATGCCGGCGATGTCGAGGGCGCCCGAGGTCTCCAGCGAAACGTCATAACCGGCATCGCACAGCGCGCTCAGTAGCGGCAGGCATTCCTTCTGCGCCAGCGGTTCGCCGCCGGTAACGCAGACCTGACGGGCCGGATACTTCGCCACCTCGGCCAGTACCGATTCTACGGTTGCTGGCTCGCCGCCGGTAAAGCTGTAGGTGGTGTCGCACCAGGTACAACGTAGCGGACAACCGGTCAGGCGCACGAAAACGGTGGGCAGACCGGCGCGCGAAGCTTCTCCCTGCAGCGAGAAGAATATTTCGGTGAGGCGCAGCGCCAATTATTTCTTCTTCAGACGCTCTCGGGCGGTACCGGCGGCCGGCGAATTCGGGTACTTGGCGATAGCCGTTTCCAGCGAGCGCTTCGCCGCCGCCGGGTTACCCATTTCCTGCTGGCAGTTGGCCATCGCCAGCCATGCGTCGGGCGCCTTCGGGCTCTCGGCATACTTCGTCGTGACCACGCTGTGCGCCTCGATCGCCTTGGCGCAATTGCGCTGGGCGACCCAGGCATTGCCTAGCCAGAACTGGGCATTCGGGGCCAGTGAACTGTCCGGGTATTTCTGGACGAAGGCGGAGAAGGCCCAGGCCGCTTCCTTGTACTTGGCCGCCTTGAACTGGTTCAGGGCTGCTTCGTAATCCTTGTTTTCGCGCGCCGGATCGGCAGCAACGGGAGAATTTGCTCCACTGGCCGGGTCGACCGCGGCACTGCTGCCGCCACCTTGCGGCTCGAACTTGCGCAGACGGGTGTCGAGGTCGAGATAGAAATCTTGCTGCCGCTTCTTGGCGGTTTCCAACTCGTAGGTCAGGGTTTCGACCTGGCCTCGCAGGCGGGCGATTTCTTCCGACTGACGCTGCAACTGGTTGGCCAGATCGAGCTGCGACTTGCCCTGCTGGTCGAAACGCGCCTCAGTCTTGATCGAGAGATCCTTGATCTGGCGACGCCCCTCTTCGTCGTCGAACATGCCCGCCTGGGCCTGGCTGGCACCCAGGGCAGCAATGAGCAGGGCGATTCGCGCGACCCGCATGTTTAGAACTCGCCGCGGCCGTCAGGGGCCTTGTACAGCATGTCGGCACGGCGGTTATCGGCCCAGGCGGCTTCGTCATGACCGGCGTTCTTCGGCTTTTCCTCGCCGAGGCTGACCGACTCGACCTGGTCTTCCTTGGCGCCGAGCATGATCAGCGAACGCTTGACCGCGTCGGAACGCTTCTGGCCGAGCGACAGGTTGTATTCGCGGCTACCGCGCTCGTCGGTATTGCCCTGAATCAGCATCTTGAAGCCGCGGTTGGCAACCAGGTACTTGGCGTGGGCGCCGACCAGATCCCGGTATTCGTCCTTGACTTCGTATTTGTCGAGGTCGAAGTAGATGCTGCGCTGCGACAGCACGCTCTTCGGATCGGTCAGTTCGCGCGGCAGACCGCGCGAGTCGAGGCCGCCGGCGGTGACCGGCGTGACGCCGGAACCGCTGCGCGATTCGACCGGCGCGCCTGACGTTTCATCGACCGGCGTCGAACTGCAACCGACGATCAGGGCAGACAGCAGGGCGGGAATAAGAAGTTTTTTCATGGTGTTCTCCGTTGAAGATTATTGAATGAATGGACCCCAGGCCGGTTCGCGGACATCGCCGGCGCTGATCGAGAGGCGTTGTTTGATCCGGCCATCGCTGGAAACAGCGGAAAGGACGCCGCGTCCGCCAATTTCCGTGGCGATCAGGATCATGCGGCTATTGGGGGCGAAACTCGGGGATTCGTCCTTGTGGGAATCGGTCAGCACCTGCACCTGTTTGCTGGCGAGGTCCATCACGGCAAGCTGGAAGCGGCCGTCGCGGCGCGTGATGAAGGCCAGGCTCTTGCCGTCGGCTGACGGGCGCGGCGACACGTTGTAGCTGCCGTCGAAAGTGACGCGCTGGGCATCGCCGCCGTTGGCGCCCATCCGGTAGATCTGCGGGCTGCCACCACGATCCGACGTGAAATAGATTGTTCCACCGTCCGCTGAGTAGCGCGGTTCGGTATCGATACCGGCCGACTGGGTCAGACGTTGAACGCCGGTGCCATCGGCATTGACCAGGTAAATCTGCGAATTGCCGTCCTTGGAGAGGACGATGGCCAGACGCCGGCCGTCTGGCGACCACGCCGGGGCAGAATTGGAACCCTTGAAGTTGGCGACCACCTGGCGCTGGCCTGAAGCCAGCGAATGGACATAGATGACCGGCTTCTTCTTCTCGAAGGAGACATAGGCCAGCTTGCTGCCATCCGGCGACCAGACCGGTGAAATGATCGGTTCGCTCGAGCTCAGCGCGGTCGCCGCGCCCTGCCCGTCGGCATCGGCGATGTGCAGGCGGAACTGGCCGCCGGTCTTGACGACATAGGCGATGCGTGTCGAGAAGACGCCCTTCTCGCCGGTCAGCTTTTCGTAGATGTAGTCGGCAATGCGGTGTCCGGCGGCGCGCAACTGGTCGTTGCCGGTCACGAAGACCGCCCCGCCCAGCGCCACCTGCTTTTGCGTGTCATAAAGGCGGAAGCGCGCTTCCATGCGGCCATCTCCACCACGCGCCAGGCTACCGGCGGCCAGCGCGTCGGCGCCGCGGCCTTTCCAGTCGCCGAAGTTGATCTGCGCATTTTCGTCGAGCGTGGCGCCGCCCGGATCGACCAGCTTGAACAGGCCGCTGCGCTCGAGGTCGGCGCGCACGGTGGAGGTAACGACCTGCGCGGCAGCCGCGTCGCCGGTGAAATTGGCGATTGCCACCGGAATCCGGTTGGCGCCGGCACCGGTGATCTCGATGGATAACTGTGCCTGGGCCAGCGTGGCGGCCATCAGCGACAGGACAAGAAGGATTTTGTGGAAGATCTGGGGCATGGGACTCGATTTCGTCATGGGTTCGCGCGATTCTACTCTTCAAAGGGCCGATATTTGATTTTCAGATCGCGCGTGAAATGTGCGGGATCGTCCGGTGGTGGCAACGGTGAGGATTTTCTAATGGCCCGTTCGATGGCGGCATCCAGGCTGCTGTTGCCGCTCGATTTCGTGAGCCTGACCTCCAGCACTTCGCCGCCAGGCAGTTGGTTTACATCGAAAATCGCTTCCGGGTTGCCCTGGATATTGGGTGGTAGCACGATATTGCCGCGCACCTTGCCGCGGATCTTGGCGATGTAATCCTGCACGCCCTTTTTGCCGGCGGCTGCGCGCTGCTCGGCCTCGGCGGCCGCGGCATTGGACATTTGCTGCCCGCTGGTATGCGGACGGGTCTTCAGATGCGCGGTTTCGCTCGCCAGTTCCTTGCTGAAATCCGGCATCTGGGGTTGCAGCTTCGCCTCGGGCTTCTTTTCCGGCTCTGGTTTCTTGGGCTCGGGTTTGGGTTCCGGCTTGGGCTCTGGTTTCTTCGGTTCCGGCTTGGGCGGCTTCTTCTCTTCCTTGATCGCGATATCCGGCTTTACGGGAGGCGGCGGCTCGGGCTTCGGCTCGACCTTGGGCACTGGCTTCGGCTCAGGCTTCGGCTCAGGCTTCGGCTCGGGCCTCACTTCCGGTGGCGGCGGGGGTGCCGGCGCGACCCGGACGGCCGGCAGCTGGCTGCTGGACCACAATTCCACCTCGACGGCGTCCGGCTGGCTGCGCTTCCATTGCACGCCGAGAATGAGCGCGGCGATCAGGCCTGCGTGCACCAGAATGGTGAATGCCAGCGCCTTTTTCCTGCCAGGCTCATCAATATCGTCCGGGATCATTTACCCGTCGTCTGCACCAGAAGGCCGACATGCTTGACCGGCACGCGTTGCAGTTCGTCCATGACCGACAGCACGGCCTCGTACTTGACGTTCTTGTCACCGGCGATCAGCACCGGCTGCTCGGGATTCCTCGTTTGGGCGGCCTTGATCATGGCCAGCAGTTCCTTGCGGTCGACGCGGATTTCCTTGCCATTTCTCGCCCGGTCGGTCAGCGTCATGCTCTGGTCGGCCTTGATCGCCACTTCGAGCGGCCCGACCGGCGAGGTGTTCGCCTTGCCGACCGAGGGCACGTCGATGGTCGACGTGGTCATCATCGGCGCCGTCACCATGAAGATGACGAGCAGCACCAGCATCACGTCAATGTAGGGAACGACGTTGATTTCGTTTTTCAGGCGGCGCTGGCGCATGGCTTAACGCATCTGCCGCTGCAGGATGTTGGAAAATTCTTCCATGAACGACTCGTAACGGGTCGCCAGGCGGTCGATGTCATGGGCGAAGCGGTTATAGGCGAGTACCGCGGGAATCGCCGCGAAGAGACCGATGGCGGTGGCGACCAGTGCCTCGGCAATACCGGGCGCGACGGCGGAAAGCGTTGCCTGGCCGACATTGGAGAGGCCGCGGAAGGAGTGCATGATGCCCCAGACGGTGCCGAACAGGCCAATGTAGGGCGACACCGAGCCGACCGACGCGAGGAAGGCGAGGTGTGCTTCCAGTGCATCCATCTCGCGCTGGTAGGTGGCGCGCATGGCGCGCCGCGAGCCGTCGATGACATCCTTGGAGTCGAGGTTTGTCTGGCCCTTGAGCTTGGCGAATTCGCGGAAGCCGGCCTCGAAGATGCGCTCCATGGAACCGGCATGGTGGCGGTCGTTAACCGCGCTGTTGAAAAGATTGTTGAGATCGCCGCCCGACCAGAAATCGCGTTCGAAGGTTTCGGTCTTTGCACGCGCCTGCTTGACCGAGTACCACTTCATGAAAATGTAGTACCACGACATGAAAGAGACACCGGCCAGCAAGGCCATGACCATCTGCACGACCGCACTGGCGTTGAGGATCAGGTGAAGGATGGAGAGATCCTGGGTAACGTTCATTTCAATGCTTCCAGTTTGCTGTGCAGGAATTCGGGGATCGGGGCGGGTGTCATCTTGCCGACATCGACGCAGGCGATTTCGACGACGCCGGTGACCAGTTCCTCATCACCGCGGCGGACATGCTGGCGAAAGACGACGCGCACGCGGGTCAGTTTCTCGACTTCGAGGCCGACCGTCAGCAGGTCGTCGAGCCGCGCCGGCTTCAGGTATTCGCAACTCGCCTTGCGCGCGACGAAGGCGATGCCGGCCTCGGCCGCCAGTTGCGACTGGTCGTGGCCGACCTGGCGCATCCATTCGGTGCGGCAACGCTCGAAAAATTTCAGGTAATTGGCGTAATAGACGACGCCCCCTGCATCGGTATCCTCGTAATAAACGCGGACCGGGATGGAGAAGGCGTTGGCACTCTGCTCATATTTCATCGGCCGATTTTACCTGACTTCGCAAGAATCGTTTGTAACGGTTTGTTTCCATGCTAATTATGTCAATTTATCGGACACTCAAAATCTTCAGTGGCACCCGCTATTCTTCGGAGAGCAGGTCGCGCACCACCGCGCTGTTCGGTTCGGCCAGACCGAAGTGACGATAGATGGCTGGTGTCGCGATACGGCCGCGCAAGGTGCGCTGCAGGTAGCCCTGCTGGATGAGATAGGGTTCCAGCACGTCCTCGATGGTGTCGCGCGCTTCGCCGATGGCGGCGGCGAGGTTGTCGACACCGACTGGGCCGCCGCCGAATTTGTCGATGACCGCCGACAACAGCTTGCGATCCATGATGTCGAGGCCGGCAGAGTCGACGTCGAGCATGACCAGCGCCGCATCGGCGATGGTGCGGGTGATATTGCCGTCGGCCTTGACCTCGGCGTAGTCGCGCACCCGGCGCAGCAGACGGTTGGCGATGCGTGGCGTGCCGCGTGAGCGCCGGGCGATCTCCAGCGCGCCTTCCGGGTCGAGCGGCGCATTGAGCAGCGATGCCGAGCGACCGACAATGCTTTGTAACTCCTGCGCGGTGTAGAACTCGAGCCTGGCGACGATGCCGAAGCGGTCGCGCAGCGGATTGGTCAGCATGCCGGCGCGCGTGGTGGCGCCGACCAGCGTGAACGGCGGCAAATCCAGTTTCACCGAGCGCGCGGCCGGGCCTTCGCCGATCATGATGTCGATCTGGAAATCCTCCAGTGCCGGGTAGAGGATTTCCTCGACGACCGGGCTCAAGCGGTGGATTTCATCAATGAACAGTACGTCGTGCGGTTCGAGGTTGGTCAGGATGGCGGCGAGATCGCCGGCGCGTTCAAGCACCGGGCCCGAGGTCGAGCGCAGGTTGACGCCCATTTCGTGGGCAACGATATGGGCCAGCGTCGTCTTGCCGAGCCCTGGCGGGCCGAAGAGCAGCACGTGATCGAGCGATTCGCTGCGCTGGCGGGCAGCCTGGATGAAGATTTCCAGTTGCTCGCGGATCTTGACCTGGCCGGTGTAGTCGGCCAGCCGCTTGGGGCGCAGCGCGCGCTCGATTGCCTCTTCCTGCGCCGATTTCGCTTGCGGCGCGATGATGCGGTCGACGGTGACAAGCTTGTCGGTTTCGATCATGCGGATGGTTCCTCGTGCGTCCAGCGCCCTAATAGCATGTGGCCGAGGGCCAGTAGCACCGGGCCGAGAAAGATGCCGATGAAGCCGAAGACCAGCACGCCGCCGATCACGCCGAGGGCGATCAGCAGGATGGAGATGCCGGCGCCGCGCGCCATCAGGAAGGGCTTCAGAAAATTGTCGATGCTGCTGATGATGAACAGGCCGTAGAGCACCAGAAAGATCGCCCAGCCGGTTTCGCCCTGGTCGTAGAGCCAGGCGGCGGCACTGCCCCAGATCAGCGGCGGGCCAATCGGGATCATCGACAGGAAGAAGGTGGCGAAGCCGAGCAGCACGGCAGCCGGTACGCCGGCGATCAGAAAGCCGATCATCGCCACCGTGCCCTGCGCGGCCGCCGTGCCGACGATGCCGAGCATGACGCCGATGACCGTGGCGCGCGTCCGCTCGAGAATATCTTCACCGAGATCGCCACCCAGCTTGCGCGCGCCGACGTAGATGGCGTTGGCGATGGCAGCGCCGTCACGATAGAGGAAGAAGATTACGAGCAACACCAGTGCGAGTTGCAACAGGCCATTGCCGGCGACCTTGCCGGTCGCCAGGGCCAGGTGCTGGGCCGGTGTAACGAGTTTTTTGAGCGCTGTATTGAGTTCCGTCCGGTTGCTGGCGATGCGGTTCCAACTGGTTTGGATTTCGCTGCCGATGATCGGCAGGTCGCTCAACAATTTGGGCGGATCGGCCGGCAAGCCCTGCTCGATGCGCGGGCGTATCTCGTCCACCAGGTTATCCGCGCTGCTCGCCAGGCTGCCGACGAGGAAGATCATCGGCAGCAACATGACCAGCACGAGGAACAGCGTCATCAGGGCGGCGCCCAGCGTGTTGCGCCCGCCGATGCGCGGCAGCAGCTTTTCCGAATACACGGGCCAGGTGCAGATCCAGAGCACGAAAGCAAAGAGGATGGCGCCGATCATCGGCAGCAGAACGGCGATGCAGCCGATGATCAACAGCGCGACGAGGGCGATCTGCGCCAGGTGTTTCGGGTTGTCTTCCGTAGGCACGCGCTAGACCTTCGACAGCAGCTTGAGCGCCTGACGGATACCATCCGAGGTGCCGACATCCGGTGGCAACTGCTTCATCGCCGAGGCAGCTTCCTTCTCGTTGTAGCCAAGGGCAAGCAGGGCATTGGAAATGTCCTGTTTTGCGTCGTCGACCGCAGCATGCAGGGAAATGCCGGTGGTTTCGGCCAGCTTGCCCTTCAATTCGAGCAACAACCGTTCGGCCGTTTTCTTGCCGATGCCGGGCACCTTGATCAGGCGCCCGATCTCCTGCTGCGCCACCGCTACCGCGAGATCGCCGACCGACAGGCCGGAGAGCACTGACAGCGCGGTGCGCGCGCCGATGCCGGAAATCTTCAGCAACAGGCGGAAGGCAAAGCGCTCCGCTTCGGTCAGAAAGCCGTACAAATAGTGGCCATCCTCGCGCACCGCGAAGTGGGTCAGCAAAGTCGTCTTCTCGCCGCTTGCTGGCAGGTTGTAGAAGGTGCTCATCGGCACGTCGATCTCGTAGCCGACGCCATTGACGTCAAGCACGATCTGCGGGGGATTTTTTTCGGCGAGTACGCCAGTCAGTCGTCCAATCATCCCGCTATGCTAACCGATCAGCCGTCCGCCGCGAACGCGAAAACCGGCGGTTGCCAGCGCGCCCAGTCCCTGCCCGCCATGGGCGTGGCAAATGGCGCAGGCCAGGGCATCGGCGGCATCGGCGGCCGGCGCGCCGGGCAGGCTCAAAAGCTTCACCACCATGTGCTGGACCTGTTCCTTGGCCGCCTTGCCCTGGCCGACCACCGCCTGCTTGACCTGCAGCGCCGTGTATTCGGCCACCGGCAGCCCGGCATGGACCAGCGCACTGAGCGCCGCTCCGCGTGCCTGGCCGAGCAATAGCGTCGATTGCGGGTTCACGTTAACAAAGACCTTCTCCACTGCCGCCTGATTCGGTTCGTAGGTGGCGATGACCTCGCTGATGCCGGCAAACAGTGTCTTGATCCGCTCCGGCAGCGATTGCTTGTCGTTCGACTTGATGCAGCCGCTCGCTACATAAAGCAACTGGTTGCCATGCTTTTCGATGACGCCGAAGCCGGTCACCCGCAGGCCGGGGTCGATGCCGAGGATGCGCGGCGTATTCATTTCGCCCTGGCCACCAGATAAACACCGCTCACCGCCAGCAACATGCCGGCTGCCGCGTTCAACGTCAGTTTTTCGCCAAAAACCGCCCAAGCGATCACTGCCGTGGAAATTGGCGTCAGATAGAACAGACTGGCCACATTGACCGCGCTACCGCCGCGGATCAGCAGATTGAGCAGGCTGATGGCGCCGAGCGACAGCACCAGCACCAGCCAGCCGAGGGCGAAGATGAAATTGGGCGTCCATTCGATGCGGAACTCCTCGAACCAAGCGACGGCGATCGCCGTGAGGATTGCCGTCGGGACGAATTGAATCACCGAACCGGTGCGCAGATCAAACTGCGCGCAGAAACGTTTCTGGTACAGCGTGCCGGCGGTGATGCCGAGCAGCGCGACGAGCGCTGGAATCAACATCGGTCCGAGCGCCACACCCTCACCGAACTTGCCGGAAACCAACCAGCCCGACGCCGACAAAGCCGAGCGCCAGCCCGCCCCACTGCCGGCCGCTGACCTGTTCGCCGAGCAGCCAGCTGGCGCCGAAGGCTGTCAACAACGGCTGCATGCCGACCACCAGCGCCGTCACGCCGGCCGGCAAGCCATGCTTGATCGCGACGAAGACACCGCCGAGATAGACCGCATGGACCAGCGCGCCGGAAACGCCGATGTGCAGCCATTGCTTTGGATCTCTCGGCCACGGCGCACGGGTCGCCAGTGCGATGACGGTTATCAGTGCAATGACCAAACCGTAGCGGGTGAGCAGGAAGGACAGCGGCTCGGCATACGGCAGCCCATACTTGGCGCCGATGAAGCCGGTGCTCCACAGGAAAACGAAGAGGAAGGGGTAAAGGCGCTGCATCAAATAAAAAGGCGGCACCGGTGGCCGCCCTTGTCCGCCCGCCACCTGGCGTTCATTCGTCCATCACGGCAGTGGTGTAGATTTCCTGAACGTCGTCCAGGTTCTCCAGCGCATCGAGCAGTTTCTGCATCCTGACCGCATCTTCGCCGGTGAACTCGTTTTCGCCTTCCGGCTTCATTGTCACCTCGCCGAATTCCGGCTTGAAACCAGCCGCTTCCAGCGCATCCTTGACTGCCATGAAATCAGCCGGGCCGGTGATGACCTCGATCGATCCATCTTCATTGGTCGCCACATCCTCGGCGCCGGACTCGATGGCAGCATCCATCAGCGCCGCTTCGTCGGTGCCGGGGGCGAAAATCATCTGGCCGCAATGCTTGAACTGGAAGGCCACGCAACCGTCGGAACCCATGTTGCCGCCGTATTTCGAGAAGGCGTGGCGGACCTCGGCCACGGTACGGACTTTATTGTCGGTCAGGCAGTCGACCATGATGGCCGCGCCGCCTATGCCGTAGCCTTCGTAGCGAATCTCTATGTACTCGACGCCTTCCAGCTCGCCGGTACCTTTTTTGATCGCGGTGTCGATCTTGTCCTTGGGCATGTTCACGCCCTTGGCCTTGTCGACCGCCACGCGCAGGCGCGGGTTGAAGTTGATGTCGCCGCCGCCCATCTTGGACGCAACGGTAATTTCCTTGGCAATCTTGGAGAAGGCGGCGCCGCGCTTTTCGTCCTGACGGCCTTTACGATGCTGGATATTGGCCCACTTGGAATGTCCGGCCATGGTTTACCTCGAAATGTGCTGAGCATTGATAGAATCAAAGGATTTTATCACGCCGGAGTCAGCCGCCATGTCCGAACCTCTCTATCTTGCCAAGTCCGAAGACGGTTACCCTGCCCTGTTGCCGCAAATGGCCAACCGTCACGGCCTGATCACCGGCGCCACCGGCACCGGCAAAACGGTGACCCTGCAGTCGATGGCCGAACGCCTGTCTTTCGCCGGGGTGCCGGTGTTCATGGCCGACGTCAAGGGCGACCTCTCAGGTGCCGGCGCGGCTGGCGTCGTCACGCCGAAACTGGAAGTCCGCCTCAAGGACCTCGGTCTCGAAGGCTTCGTTCCCTACGCCAACCCGGTCGCCTTCTGGGACGTTTTCGGCCAAGGTGGTATTCCAGTGCGCGCCACGATTTCCGACATGGGCCCGCTGCTCCTCGCCCGCCTGCTCAACCTCAACGACACCCAGGCGGGTGTGCTGCAACTGGTCTTCAAGATCGCCGACGACCAGGGCCTGCTCCTGCTCGATCTGAAGGATTTGCGCGCCATGGTCCAGCACGTCGGCGAAAACGCCAAGGATTTCACCACCGAATACGGCAACGTCGCATCGGCCTCAATCGGCGCCATCCAGCGTGGATTGCTGACGCTGGAACAACAGGGCGGCGACCAGTTTTTCGGCGAGCCGATGCTCGATATTCACGACCTGATGAAAGTCGACGAAAACGGTCGCGGCGTCATCAATATTCTTTCGGCTGAAAAACTCGTCCAAGCCCCGGCGCTCTACTCCACCTTTCTGCTCTGGCTGCTCTCCGAACTCTTCGAGCAACTGCCGGAAGCCGGCGATCTCGACAAGCCCAAGCTCGTCTTCTTCTTCGACGAGGCTCACCTGCTGTTCAGCGATGCGCCGCAGGCGCTGACCGACAAGGTCGAGCAAGTTGTCCGCTTGATCCGCTCCAAGGGTGTCGGCGTGTTTTTCGTTACCCAAAACCCGCTCGATGTTCCGGAAAAAATCCTCGGCCAGCTCGGCAACCGTGTCCAGCACGCCCTGCGCGCCTTCACCCCGCGCGACCAGAAGGCAGTCCAGGCGGCAGCGCAAACCATGCGCGCCAACCCGAAGTTCGACGCCGCCACGGCAATCACCGAACTCGGCGTCGGCGAAGCGCTGGTTTCCTTCCTTGATGAAAAAGGCCGTCCCACGGTGGTCGACCGCAGCATGATCTTCCCGCCCGCTTCCCGCCTCGGTCCGCTGACCGCCGACGAGCGCCAGGCCGTGATCCAGGCTTCGCCATTCCACGCCATCTACGACCAGACCGTCGACCGTGAATCCGCCTACGAACGCCTGCGCGGCAAACCGGTAGCCGCCCAGCCGGCGCCGGGCGCCATTCCAGCCCCCGCCGGCCGTGGCACACCGGACGCCAACGATTGGGGCAACCACGCCGGCCAGCAGGCGCAGCAGCGCCCGGCCCCGCAACCAAGGCAAAGCGCCCCGGCCCCGCAGGAAACCTCCGGCGGCGGCATCTTCGGCGGCCTCGGCGACCTGCTCGGCGGCACCACCGGTCCGCGTGGCGGCCACCGCGAAGGCGTGCTCGAGGCCGCCGCCAAGAGCGCTGCCCGCGGCATGGCCGGCACGGTTGGCCGCAGCGTCGGGCAGCAGATCCTGCGCGGGGTGCTGGGGTCGATCCTGGGCGGTCGGCGCTGAGCTAAGGGCGGTTCCGGATCGCACAACTACCTGACAAATTGCGGTCTGGGCCCACGGGCGAATTTACAGAACGAATGTTGCACTCGCCGGTCGAATCGCTAAGTTGCCGATTTCGAGGTATGCGACTGTTTACAAGGCTCAAGGCTGGGTGGCTTTTTTGCTCAGTCATTGTTTTTACCAACCTGAGGAGATCATCATGAACGTGGCAGATATGTTGATTCATGTGCATCCGGAGTTGGATGTACCGGCAAGAAGCAATTTGGAAAGAAGGCTGGCGAGTTGTAGTGGCGTTGATTGCGCGGAATTCAATCATCACGCGCATCCCCATGCGCTGATCGTGAAATTCGACCCGGACACTGTTGATGGCATGAAGATTCTGGGCATGGTGCGTAATGTTGACCCGGTGGCGACCATAGTGGGCCTGTAATCCTGCCTGCTGCTGTTCGTTTGGTCGAATAACAAAAACCGGTAGCCGCCCAGCCGGCGCCGGGCGCCATTCCAGCCCCCGCCGGCCGTGGCACACCGGACGCCAACGATTGGGGCAACCACACCGGCCAGCAGGCGCAACCGCGCCCTGCCCCGCAACCCCGGCAAAGCGCCCCGGCCCCGCAGGAATCCGGCGGCGGCATCCTCGACGGCCTCGGCGATCTGCTCGGCGGCACCACCGGCCCGCGCGGCGGTCATCGCGAAGGCGTCATCGAAGCGGCGGTCAAGAGCGCCGCGCGTGGCATGTCAAGCCGGGTGATGTCATCAGCCAAGGACTGGCTGATCGAGTTCCAGTAAGCGATGACTGCGGGAGACTGCCGGGGGCAATCACTTGGAAGCGTTCTATACTCTTGCCTGCATCTGTTTGCTAATGGGGAAAAGGCATGTTGAAAGCCGGACTAACGCTACTCTGTGGGCTCTTGATGGTGACAAGCGTTGCTGCCGAGGTGTTGATCAAGGAGTCGGAGGCGAAGCTGCCGCCGTCGCCGGCGACCGCCCCGGCGACTCGCGCCATCACGCGCGGTCCCGGAATCAGGGTGGTGTCGCCGGAGGGGGCAGTTGTATCGCCCTTCCCGTTGCGCGTTGTTTTCGAGCCGCGGGGTGGTGCAAAAATTGACCTCTCATCGGTCACAATGACCTATCTGCGGACACCGAATGTCAATCTCCTGGACCGGGTGCGTGGTGGCCTGAGCGAGAAGGGCATCGACCTCGTGACCGCCGAAGCGCCCCCAGGGGAGCACCAGGTTCGCCTTACCGTGCAGGATAGCGAAGGGCGCCAGACCAGTACCCTGCTCAACCTGAACGTGGTCAAGTAAATTGCGCTGTCCCTACTGCGTTAGTGAAATCTCCGAGCAGGCCTTGGTTTGCCCCGTGTGCCGGCGCGACCTCTATTTGTTCAAGTCCTTGCTCGAGCGGATTGAATCCCTGGAGCAGCAGGTGGCGGCCCAGGGTGCCCTGCTGGCCGAGGGTGGGCAGCACTTGGAGGAAGTGGCATCGGGATCGCCTTTCCACGTAGTGCCACCGCCGGAAGAGGAAGAGATTCCGGTGCTGCCCAACACTCGTGAGTGGCTGTCCCGCTGGCTGCTACCGCTGGTTCTGCTCCTGGCGGCACACTGCTTGATTACCGTTGTGTACGACCTGAATACCCTGTATCTGCGTGTTGTGTCGCTGCTCATTCCGCTGCCTTTCGGACTGCTGATGACGGCCGGGTCGTGTCGCTCCTCGCTCATCCAGGCCTGTGCTGTGGTTTCCCTTGCGCTGCTGGCCGTCCTCGGTATGAGCGGCGTGACGGCCTGGGTGGACGGGACGCCCGTACTGCCTCACGGTGCGCGGGAATGGCGGGAATTCATCGAGTACGCGGCCAGCATCGGACTCAGCTACACGACCGGGATATTGATTGGGGGCATGTCCCGCCAGCGGAAACGCGCCGCTGCGTTTCGCGAGGCAGGCATGGCTGTGGCTCTGGCGCGCCTCGTGAAAAGCGGCGGTGAGCACACGGAGCAATTCCAGGCGGTGGTGAAGAAATTCAACGAACTCGGCGGTGCCTTGACCGCCGCAGCGACGACGGTGCTGTCGGTTTATACCGGGTTGAAAGGTGTGATCGGTAACTGACGCCGGTGGCGTTGCGGTGACCGTTGGTCTCCTTGTTGCCGTCGAACCCTTCCAGCACATTGTGGCAGTTGGCATAGCCGGCCCCAAGCATTTCCTCCGGTCAGAAACCGCCGTCCGTGCGTCGAAAAAACGCGTCAATTCTTGAAAAACGTGGCTTCGCAGGGCCTGAGTTCGATCCGCGTGGCCTTGCCGCTCGTCGGCGTGAAGGTGCCGCGCATGCGGTAGGAGTAGGGCGAGCTCGGGCGGGCGTGGCCCACTGCATAGTCCGCGTTTCCAGTGAGCCCGCTGGAGTTGATCTCGGCCGATCCGTCTGCCTTGATGACGCCGACCCAGGTCAATGACGATGGCTGGCCGACTTGCCCATATTGCGCTGTTAGCTGGCCTTCCTTGACGTCACTGAAGAAGTTGAAGGTGTAGCCCTTGGCAACCCTGCCGCCGTAGCCAACGTCCTCGCAGACCAGCGTGACCGCCCAGCGACCGTCGAAGGCCGTGGATGATCCCGCGGAAGACACGGCGGGTGGCACAGTGGATGACGGGGCAGAGGGTGCCTGCTGGTCGGCCTTGAGCTTTTTCAGCCGGTTTTCGGCCAGCGCCTTGTAGCTGCCCGCTGGATATTTCTGCAGGTAGGCTTCAAAGTCTGCTGCATCGTTGCTGCGCTCGATGCTGGTCCAGAAGGTCTTTTCGATTTCACCGCGACCGGGTTCGACGGTGACCTGAAAATGGAAGCTCTTCTGCAGCGTCTTGGGACCGTTGACATAGGGGGTCTGGGTTTGCCCGCTGGCCTTTTCGACCTCGGCGCTGGCGGTCGTCAGGACGCCGTCCAGGGTCAGGTCCTTGCCCTTGAAGGCGGTCAGCAGCCCGGCGGTGAATAGCCCGTTGCGCCCAGGGCCATCGGAGGCGACGTTGCCGGGGTCGGTGGCGTAGACGATCACGGTGCCCTTCGGCGTGCTGCCGGGGCTGGCCAGCCCGCGCGACTGGCCGGAGCGAAATTTGCCGGTGATCGGGTTGTTGCGGCAGGCATCGAGCATCACGATGTTGGCGCCGCTCTTGCCGTTGTCCATCTCGTCGAGAACCTGATTGAGATTGATGCCCTGATAGGGTACCGAGGCTTCGCTTTCGATGCGGGCATTGACCGGGATCAGGTAATTCTGATTCTTGACCTGGATGCCGTGCCCGGCATAGTAGAAGAGCGCGACTTCGCTGCCGCCGATCTTGCTGCCGAATTCGGCGATGGCCTGGTTCATACCTTCGAGCGTCTGGTTCTTTCTCTCGATGACTTCAAAGCCGAAACCGCGCAGCGCCCTGGCGATGTCTTCGGCATCGTTGGTCGGGTTTGCCAGTTTCGGCAGGTCAGAATGCTGATAATTCCCGTTGCCGATCACCAGGGCTATGCGCTGCCCCCGGGCGCTGGCGCCGGCGGCCACCGCGACGCAGACCAGCGCCAGGGCGAGTGCCCGCAGCAGGCGCGAAGACAAGGCTGGAAGAAAGTTGGATGGCATGGTGTCTGAATACTATGCTCGTCACGTCGCTGATGCAATTGGTCTTGGCTGGCCGAGCGCTCCTTAGTGGAACTGATGAACTTTCGGCCAGCTGGCGTAGAATAAATTTTTGCCTAATTATCTTGGAGCAGACTATGAAAACGTTCCTCCCCATCGCCCTGCTGCTCGCTGCGCTGCCGGCGCTCGCGCAGGATGTCGCCGCGCTGACCGCCGAAATCAAGAAGACGGTGTTGCCGGTCGTGCCCAAGGTGGTCAATGCCATGCAGGAGGCGGTGGCGGCGAAGGGTGTCGCCGGGGCCATTCCGGTCTGCAAGGATGAAGCGCCGAAGCTGGTCAAGGAGAAACGCGACGAGACCGGATGGGCGATTCGTCGCGTCAGCCTCAAGACGCGCAACGCCGAACGCGCCACGCCGGATCTGTGGGAAGCACGTCAGCTCGCCGATTTCAACATTCGCGCCGCCAATGGCGAGAAGCTGGACACGATGGAGAAGAGTGAAATCGTCACCATCGACGGCAAGCAGGTCTTCCGTTACATGAAGGCGCTGCCGGTCAGCGATGTCTGCCTCAACTGCCATGGCCCCGCCGACATGCTGGATGCCGGCCTGAAGGCGGAACTCGCCAAATACTATCCGCATGATCAGGCCACCGGCTATGCCAAGGGCCAGATTCGCGGCGCGCTGACGGTCAAGCGCCCGCTGTAGTTCCCGACCCTGCCTTGGTCGTTGGAAAAATCGAACGCCTGGCATGATTCGCCCGCCTGGGGCGCCGGTCTGGCACTGCTGGCGGCGCTAGGGTTCTCGCTCAAGGCGATCTTCGTCAAGCTGGCCTACCCGTATGGCGTCGATGCGATCACGCTGCTCGCCTTGCGCATGGGTTTTGCGCTGCCGGTTTTCCTGTGGGTCGGGCTGGCCGAACATCGGCGCGCCAGGAACAAACTGACGGGCGGCGACTGGGGGTGGCTGTTCGTGCTCGGTTTTCTCGGCTATTACGGCGCCAGCATTCTCGATTTCCGGGGACTGGAATACATTTCGGCCGGGCTGGAGCGGCTGATCCTGTTCACCTATCCGACACTGACCATCCTGATCGGCGTGCTGTTCCAGGGCAAGCCGTTCTCGAAGCGCGAGGCGGTCGCCGTCGTTCTCTGCTATATCGGCATCGGTTTCGCCTTCATGCACGACCTCGGGCTGGGCGATGCGCAAGACGTGTGGACCGGCAGTGCGCTGGTCTTCGCCTCCAGCGTTTCCTATGCGCTTTATCTGTCGGGCAGCGCGCCGATGATCACCCGCCTCGGCGCCATGCGCTTTTCGGCGCTGGCGATGTTGATGTCCTCGGCGGTCACGCTGCTGCATTTCTCCTCCTCTCACCCGTTGACCGCATTCATCCAGCCCCTGCCGGTCTATGGCTGGGGACTAGCGATGGCCTTGTTTGCCACGGTCGTGCCGGTCTTTGCCCAATCGGCCGCCATCCGCCGCGTCGGGGCTGGGCGCGCTTCGCTGTTCGCCATGGTCGGGCCGCTGCTGACCATCGGCTTTGGCTGGTGGCTACTGAACGAATCGATCTCCGTCGCCCAGATGGTGGGCGCCGCGCTGGTCGTCGCCGGAATTCTGATCGTCAGTCGCCGGTCATGATTCGCGCTTCGGGTTAGAATCCCGTGCATGATCGGCATCCTACTTATTACCCATGGCAGCTTTGGCGAGGCGCTCGTGCAGAATGCCTGCCATGTCCTGAACAAGCGCCCGGTTCAGGTGAACCAGCTCGGCGTTTCGGCGCAGGACGATCCGCTCGACCTGCTGCCGCTGGCCCGCCAGATGTTGGCGCTGGTCGATAACGGCAAGGGGGTGCTGGTGCTGACCGACATTTTCGGCGCCAGCCCCGCCAATCTGGCCATGAAGCTCCTTGAACCGGGGCGTATCGAAGGCCTCGCCGGGGTCAATCTGCCGATGCTGCTGCGTGCCATCAACTATCGCGAAAAAGGCATGGAAGCGCTGCTGCTACGCGCCCGCGACGGTGGTCGCGACGGTGTTTTCAACATGCTGGAGCATTGACATGCTGACCAGGGAAACCGAAATCATCAACAAGCTGGGCCTGCATGCGCGGGCTTCGGCGAAGCTGACGCAGATGGCCGGCAAGTACCAGTGCGAGGTGCGGATGGCCAAGGGGCCGCGCCGCATCAACGCCAAGAGCATCATGGGCGTTATGATGCTGGCTGCCGGCAAGGGCTCGAAGGTGATCCTGGAAACCGCCGGCGCTGATGAAGCCGAGGCGATGGATGCCTTGCTGGCCTTGATTGCCGACTACTTCGGCGAGGGGGAGTAAAGGCATGAGCTTTACCCTGCACGGTCTGCCGGTCTCCCCGGGCATCGCCATCGGGCGGGCCATGCTGATGTCGCACGCGACGCTCGAGGTGTCGCACCTGACCCTCGCGCCGCGCATGGTGGACAAGGAAATTGCCCGTTTCGACGCAGCCATCATGGCGGTCAAGGGCGAGCTGGAAACGATGCGCGAGACGACTGAGCACGCCCCGGCGGAGCTGGCAGCCTTCATCGACATTCACACCATGTTCCTCGAGGACCCGGAACTGGTCGACAAACCGCGCGAGATCATCCGCGAACGGCGCTGCAATGCCGAATGGGCGCTGGTCCAGCAGATGGAATACCTGGTCGACCAATTCGAGCAATTCGACGATCCCTACCTGCGCGAGCGCAAGTTCGATGTCGTGCAGGTGGTCGAGCGGGTAATCAAGGAACTGGTTGGCCGCCCCGGCCGTACCGTGACGAAGGCGGCCAAGGGCGTCTCCGAGGAAATGCTGATCGTCGTCGCCCACGACCTGTCGCCGGCTGACGTCATCAACTTCAAGGAACACCGCTTCGCCTCGTTCATTACCGATGTCGGCGGCGGCACCTCGCACACGGCGATTCTCGCGCGCAGCCTGGCGATTCCGTCGGTGGTGGGCATGGAGAATGCCCGCACGCTGATTCGCGATGGCGAGCAGATGATTGTCGACGGTACGCGCGGCGTCGTCATCGTCAATCCCGATCCGCGCGTGCTGGAGGAATACCAGCTCCGCAAGAACCAGATCGAACTGGAGAAATCGAAGCTCAAGCGGCTGAAGACGGCCAAGTCGCAGACCATCGACGCGGTTCCCGTCCAGTTGTTCGCCAATATCGAGCTGCCGGGCGACGTGCCGGGGGCGCTCGCAGCCGGCGCCGAGGGCATCGGCCTGTTCCGTACCGAATTCCTCTTCCTCGACCGCGGCGACATGCCGGACGAGCGCGAGCAATACGAGGCCTACAAGAAGGTGGTCAAGGGCATGGGCGGACGCCCGGTGACGATCCGCACCTTCGATCTCGGCAACGACAAGGACGTTCACTCGGACGGTATGTCCGCCGAGCGCGTCAAGACCAACCCGGCGCTCGGACGTCGCGCCATCCGCCTGTCGCTGGCCGAGCCACGCATGTTCCAGACCCAGTTGCGGGCGATCCTGCGCGCCTCCAAGTACGGTCCGGTCAAGCTGCTGATCCCGATGCTGGCCCACGCCCACGAAATCGACCAGACCCTGGCCGCGCTCGAGCAGGCCAAATCCAGCCTGCGCGGCGAGAAGGTCATCTTCGATGAAAAGATCGAGGTCGGCGGCATGATCGAAGTGCCGGCGGCGGCGCTCGCCATCGGCCTTTTCCTGCGCCGCCTCGATTTCTTGTCGATCGGCACCAACGACCTGATCCAGTACACGCTGGCCATTGACCGCTCCGACGAGCAGGTCTCCAGCCTCTATGATCCCTTGCACCCGGCGATCCTGATGCTGATTGCCCATACCCTGGCCAGCGCCGAGAAGGTCGGCATCCCGGTTTCGGTGTGCGGTGAAATGGCTGGCGACCCAAGGCTGACCCGCCTGCTGCTCGGCATGGGCTTGCGCAACTTCTCGATGCATCCTTCACAGATTCTTGAGGTCAAGAGCCATGTGCTGAAGTCGGAAGTCGAGGTGCTGGCGCCCATCGTCCGCCGCATGCTGCGCCTGGATGAACCGGTCAAACTGCTCGAGGCGCTGGAAAAGCTGAACGCCTGAAGCGGCCTCCTAGAACTTGCCGTTATCGACCTGGTCGACAAGCTGTGTGGTCACTTGGTCGAAAGTGAGTGCCCGCTTACCCGTGTGGTCCTTGAGGAAATCGTCGGCGTCCGTCTTGGTGGCCAGCGGGACGAATTCATGCCCCATCGGTCCGAGGACATCCGAGCCGATGACGAAGTAGGCCAGCTGCGCGTCGACCTTCCCGAGGTTGTAGAAATCGGTGACAGCGATCGCCTTGATGTCTTCCTTGCGATGCCCCGGGGCGTACTTCGGCAGATCCTGCAGATACTTGAACATGTCCTTGGCGCCGTCGAAATGATGCGCGTGGCCGTCCTTGTAAAGCACGGTTGCTACCCAGTTCGGGTACTTCGAGACGATCATGCCGCAGACTGGGCAGAGATCCCTGACGGCTGGCTTGGGAATCCCCGAAAGCGCGGTCTGGGCATGGGCGCTGGAGATGAACGCCAAGGCCCAGAGTAGCCCGGTTATCCCGAGAAGGCGGTAGAGGGTAGGCATCAACCGGGTTTCGGCTCAGCCATTTTCTTGCGCCGCTCGGCGCGATTCCGGCGGATCATCGACACGTCGTCGGCCATGCCCAGGTAGGATTCCCGCAGCGCATCGTCGAACTTGGCCAGCGTGCCACTGTGTTTGTTCTGAAATTCCTTGGCCGTTTCAGGCGCGGCAAAGGAATGCTTGCTGCGCTTGGTCATGACATGCTTGAGGTCGGCGCCTATCAGGTAGGTCAGCTTGTCGACCGGCACCAGCGGGCGTGGATCGGCACTGTTGGCAAAATCCGGACCCCAGATTTCCTTCGGTTCGCGATCGACGTTGAGGCCGAGGCTGAGCGCCATGCAGTGAATGGAGCAGGTTCCGTCGACCAGGTCATCGGAATACTGGACCAGCATGCGGGTGCGGTTGTGCTCCTTGCGATCCATGCCGCAATAGGGGCATTTCGGGTATTTCTCGAACTCGTTTTCCAGTGGCTTGGCATCCGGCGGATTCCTTGGGATGAACTGGTTCGGCGTCCCGTCGCCGGGGCAGGTCGGCGCCGCCTTGGACTGTGTGGTGGTGAGCGCCAGTCCGCCGGAGGCAAGCGAAAGTTTGAGCAGGTCGCGGCGTTTCATGGTGTTTCTCCCTCGGCGAATGAATGCCGCTGATATTAGCCTTTGCCGATGTGCCTGCCGTGCGGCATATTGTCGCAATTGCCGGCAGGCGCAGCGGTCTCAGCCGACCAGTTTGTGCATGACCAGTTTGTGCATGACCAGAAAGTAGTTGGCGCCCTGCCACAGCGTCGCCAATCCCAATGCGATGACGAACAGCCCTGCCCCTTTCTGCATGGCGCCGCGCAGCCTTGGGCCGAGCTTGCCGAACAGGAAGCTGGCGAGCAGCATCGAGGGTAGCGTGCCGGCGCCGAAGGCGAGCAGCAGCAGACCGCCTTCCGCCACCGAGGGCACGGTCGTCGCCTTGACCGCCATCGCCATCGTCATCGAGCATGGCATCAGGCCATTGACCAGGCCGGCGATGCCTGCCCCGCGCAGCGCGCCCTTTTGGGCGGCGCCGGCGAACTGCTGGCGCAACCAGCGCGCCGGTGCGAAGCCGACCGTCAGCTTGAGCGGCGACAGGCCGAGCAGTTCCAGACCGAGCAGGATGACGATCAGCCCGGCGACGATCTGCAATACGCCTTGCGCCAGTCCGATCTGCCCGGTCGATACGAGTACCGCGCCGAGCGCCGCGGCAATCAGTCCGACCACTCCGTACACGCTGATTCGCGCGCCGTGGTAAGCCAGATAGGGCGCGATGTTCAGTCGGCCATTCCCTGCAGTCCGGGCCCGGATGAAATAGCCGCAGACCAAGCTGCCGCACATGCCGAGGCAATGGCCGCTGCCGAGGATGCCGGTCATGAAGGCGGCGAAATAGCCGAAACCTTCGACGGCATGGTGCAGCGAGTGATCCACCGCCTGCCTCAGTCCTTTTTCAGCAGGCGCAGCGAATTGACGACGACCGAGACCGAACTTGCCGCCATTGCCGCCGAGGCGATCATCGGGTTGAGGCGGCCGGCCGCCGCGACCGGGATGGCGATGGTGTTGTAGCCGAGGGCCCAGAACAGGTTTTCGCGGATGATGCGCATGGTGCGTCGCGAGATCGACAGCGCTTCGGCTGCCTTGCCGAGGTCGCCGCGCACCAGGGTCAGGTCGGCCGCTTCGACGGCAATGTCGGTGCTGCCGCCAATCGCCATGCTGACATCGGCCGCCGCCAGTGCCGGCGCGTCGTTGATGCCGTCGCCGACCATCGCCACGATTTCGCCGGCAGCCTGCAGCGCGCGGATCAGTTGCAGCTTGCGCTCCGGCGTCGCGCGGGCCTCGACGCGGTCGATGCCGACCAGTCCGGCGACATGGCGTGCGGCGGCTTCGACATCACCGGTTGCCATCAGCGTCTTGATGCCGAGCCGGTGCAGGCGGTCGATGGTCGCTGCGGCATCCGCCCGCGGCTGGTCGGCGATGGCGAAGAAGGCCGCCAGCTGGCCGTCGAGTGCGGCCAGTACCGGCGTCTTTCCTTCCCCGCCGGCGCGCGCGCAGTTCTCGTCCAGCGCGGTCGTCCGGACGCCGCAGGCGATCAGCCATTCGGCATTGCCGATGACGACGCTGCGGCCGTCCACGTCGGCCGCGATGCCATGCCCCGGCTCGACCCTGAAATTGGCCACTTTTTGACCGTCGACCGCGCCCTGCAGGCAACGGGGCCTTGGGCTCAAGTCCCCTTGGGGGGTAGCAAACAGGTGAGCGAACTCGCGCAGGGCCTTGGCCAGGTAATGTTCCGACCCATTCTCGGCGGCCGCCAGCAGTCCGAGCAATTCCTTGTCCGGCAGGCCGCTCAGGTTCTGCCAGTCGCTGACCGCCGGGCGTCCTTCGGTGATGGTGCCGGTCTTGTCGAAGACCACGGTGGTGACCTTGGCGCCGATTTCAAGCGCCGTGCCGTTGCGGATGAAAATGCCGCGCCGTGCCGCCGCGCCGGTGCCGACCATGATTGCCGTTGGCGTCGCGAGACCGAGCGCGCAGGGGCAGGCGATCAGCACGACGGCGATGGCATGGGCCAGTGCGTGCGTGGCCGGCGCGCCGCCGAGCAGCCAGCCGCCGGCCGTGACCCCGGCAATGCCGATGACGCCCGGAACGAAGACAGCGGAGATCCGGTCGGCCAGCTTCTGGACCGGCAGTTTGGCACTCTGCGCCGCGTCGACCATGCGCACGATGTGCGCCAGCACCGTGTCCTGGCCGACCGCGGTGGCGCGCAGCGTCAGCGCGCCGTTCTGGTTCATGCAGCCGCCGATCACCCTGTCGCCGGCCGCCTTGCCGACCGGGAGGCTTTCGCCGGTGAGCATGGCTTCATCGACTGCCGAACTGCCGGCGATCACTTCGCCGTCGGTCGGCACCCGCTCGCCGGGCCGCACCAGCAGGATTTCGCCGGGGACAACTGATTCGACATCGACGACCATCTCGACACCATCACGGAGGACGGTGGCGGTCGCCGGCTGCAGTTCGATGAGCTGGCGGATCGCTTCGCCGGCCTTGCCCTTGGCGCGCTCCTCGAGATAGCGGCCGAGCAGCACGAAGGTGACGATGCTTGCCGCCGCCTCGAAATAGAGAAAGTGCGCGCGGCGGTGCGGCAGCAGGCCGGGTAGGCTGTAGAGGTAGGCGGCACCGGCGCCGAGGGCGATCAGGGTGTCCATGTTGGCGGCCCGGTTGCGCGCCAGCTTGAAGGCTTTCTCGAAGAACGGCAGGCCGGCCCCGAAGACCACCGGCGTGGCCAGCACGAATTGCAAGAGGCGCAGACTGTAACGGTGCGGCATCGCCATGCCCAGCACCATCAACGGCGCGGTCAGCGCGGCGGCGGCGAGAAAGCGCTTGCGTGCCTCTTCGCGCAGGATCTTTTCGCGCTCGACGAGGAAGCGCCGCTGGGCGAGCGTATCCATCGGGCGCGGCGTGTAGCCGAGGCGATCGACGAGCGCGAAAACCGCATCGCGATCGAGCTGGCCGTCGACGGCACAGGTGGCCGCCGCAAAGTTGACAGCGGCGTTCTTGACGCGCGGGTCGCGCTGCAGCGTCAACTCGATCAGCGCCGCGCAGGAGGCGCAGGTCATTCCCTCGATCGCTACCGAACTGCGCTGCAGCGGGCCTTCGGGAACGGCTTGCGCTTCCGGCTTGAGCGTCCGCGGGCTGCGCGCCAGCACGGTGGCGATCTGCGTCACGGCGGCAAGCAGATCGGTACGCGTTATGGCCGCCGGGTCGAAATGGATGGTCAGCGAGCCGATCCGGCACTCGGAACGGACTTCCCGAATGGCCGGCCGCTTGCGCAGCAGGATTTCGAGCAGATAAAAGCGCTCCCGGTCGCCCTTGAGCGCCGGAATGACGATCCGGATGCGACGCTGCAGGACGTGCGCGACTTGAATGTCGAGCGGCGCGTTCACGCCGCGGCCCTTCCTTCGACCGGCGCCGGGAGCGCCTTCGCCGGGGCTGGCGCCGCGCCTTTGCGGTAGCGTACCAGCAGGAAGGTAAGGTAGAACACCGTCAGCCAGGCGTCGGCGTGGCGGAGCGGTGACTTGATCCAGTGCTGCGTGATCAGGTTCCAATGCACGCGAATCAGGTAGAAGGCGACAATGTCATTGGCGAAATTGATCACTGCCTTTTCGTTGAGCAGCGATGGATTGAAGGCGCGGCGCAGCGGCGTCAGCTTGCCGGAAGCTGCATTTGCGGCGGCCGATTGCGGCGGCGCCAGCTGCGCCTGGACGCGTTGCAGGAAGTGCCGGGCCACCGTTTCAGCCTGCTTGACTCCTTGGGAAAGCTGCTGGCCGATCTCACTGAAACCGGACGCCGCTAGCTTTCCGGGCGCGGCGGGTTGTGCCGCAGCGGCGGCGGCATCCAGACTGCCCTTGAGGACCAACGCAAGCTGGCGCAGGCTGCAGGCGATCGGGTCGTAATGAACACCCATCTTGCCCGTTCCGACATCGATTTGTACCAGCCTGACACCGGGGATGCGCAACAGCGCAGCCTCGATGACGGCTACCGAGCCGGGATTGGCAAGCGTTGCCGGCAAGGCAAAGCGAACATGACCTGCGCTCTTGTGCAGGACCAGAATCTGGCGGGAAATGGGATTCACGGACGGGATACTCATGGACGGACTCGTGACACGGGAAGGTTGAATCAGGCGCTCGCCGCGGCTTTCCTGGCCCTTGGCTTGGCTGACGGGGCGCCGGCCTCGGCGCTGGCTTGGGCCTTGGCCTCGGCTTCATTGCCTTCCTGCGCTTCGGCGACCAGATCATCCAGCGATTCCCTCTGCTGCAGCACGAAATCTTTGCCCATGTCGGCCGCCTTGGTCACCGCCTGAATGATCTCGCGACGATATTTGTGCAACAGGTAGCCGGTCGTCACACCGGCGGCGAAAACCACCAGCGGCGCGCGCAGGAAGGAGAGCGCCGGGTTGGTGGTCAACACGCGGGCGGCGGCATAGCCGCCGGCACCCATCACCATCGGCTTCATCATTTCGCTCATGACCTGCGGGGCCTGACGGGCGGCTTCGGTCATCATCGGTTGCATCATCTGGATTCTCCTTGAGAAGGGTTGTTGGCTGAAGGGCGAGGCGGATCCTCGATATCGTTCAACATCTGGTAAATCCCCTTGCAGCCCTCGCAGCAAAAGTGGAATGTCCGTTCCGCCGTCGGCAGGCTGAAATCCTGCAGGCCGACGGGCAATCCGCACAGGTCGCAGCTTTTATTGTCGCTCATTTGAGCAATTCCGCCACCTGGCGTTCGAAGGTCGCCTCATCGGCCTCGCCGACGATCTTGCCGCGCACGATGCCGCGGGCGTCGACAAAGAAAGTGGTCGGCAGGCCGACGACACCATAACTGCGGGCGATCTTCGACTGCTCATCGAGGAGCGCCGGGTAGCTGACGCCGATCTTCTTCATGAACGCGACCACGGCCGGCTTGTCCTGCCCGGCATTGACTGCCAGCACCTGCAGCCCGGCGCCTTGGTGGCGCTGGTAAACGGTCTCGATGATCTTCATCTCGCCTTCGCAATACTTGCACCAGTCCGCCCAGAAGCGGATGACCAGCGGCTTGCCGACGAAGGCAGCCGGGAAGTGGACCGGCGTGCCGTCGGCGGCGAAGGTCTGGAAGGTCGGCGCCGGCTGGCCGCTGTTGAGCTGCACGGCAGGCGCGCCGCTGTTGCAGGCAGCCAGGCAGAGGACGGCCATGATCACCGCCAGCGAGCGCCGCAGTATCTGCATTTTGGGCTGAGTGAAGTTCACCATGGGGTCATCCTGCCGGGTTGGTCATGATAAGAGAATCAGGTTGGATTTCAGCACCATGATCGTCGCCACGGCCGCAAACAGCGCAAAGCCCACCGCTGCCACGGCCGCCAGCCGTCCGCTCGCCCGGGGAACCAGCACCTTAAGGCTGCCGACGCCGGCAAAGGGTTGCAGGACGCCGGCGCCGAGGCCGGCTGCGGTCGACACAAAAAGTGGCACATAAAGCAGATAACCCTGATAGCCGTATTCCGGCTTGAGCAGGCAGAACGGGCAGTGGTGATGCGGGTGCTCGTACACGTAGAGCGAGACGAAGGAGAGGATGCCGACGATGGCGGCGACGAAGGCGGCGGCGCTGGCCAGGGCGGCAACGACGCCGCTCCAGCGCTGGCGCAATCCGGCATGCAGCGCATTGGCGAAGATCACCACGCCGAGCGCGCCATAAAACAGCAGAATGGCCGGCTTCGCCTCCATGCCGGACGCTTCGCTGGCCAGCGCCGGCCCCTGCTCGGAAAACAGGCTGCCGCAGCACGAGGTGATGACATCGGCGCGCAGATTCAGGAAATACTTGAGCTGCAGCGCGAATGTGGCGGCCAGCGCCGGCAGCAGCAGAAGCAGCAGCGCGTACTTGACGCGGACCAGTGGGTAATCAGGCGCCTGATTGTCGACTTGATTGAGCGTCAGCCAGACGGCGGCCAGGAAAAAAACCGCGATCTGGGCATACAGCATCGGGAAGCCCCAGGCATTGGCATTCAGCGTGCCGACCGCGCACATGGCGCCGACGAACATCACCGCCATCTTGTCGGCGTTGAATACGGTGAGCAGCAGCGCGCCGATCTGGGTGACGAAGACGAAGGCGGTCAGCGTCGAAAATAGGTAGGTGCGCCGTTCGAGAATGAGCTGCAGTTCGCTGCCGCTCTGCATGTCCCAGCGCCGGATCACCTGCAGCGCGAACGGCGCCGCCGCGACGAGTACCAGCAGGCTGACGGCGCCGGCCAGCAGCAAGGCGATGATGGCGGGCTGGAAGAGCATGCTCAGTCGGCGCTGTCGACCAGGCGTCCGTCACGCAGGCGAACGACGCGGTCGACGACGCTGGATTCGATGACCAGCGGGTCGTGGCTGGTCAGCAGCACGGTGCGCCCCTCGTCGATCAGACGGCTCAGGATGTCGAGAAACTGACGGGACAGCGCCGTATCGAGATTGGCGGTCGGCTCGTCCGCGATGATGACTTCCGGATCGTTGATCAGCGCCCGGGCGATCGCCACCCGCTGCTGTTCGCCGCCGGAAAGCCATTCGACGCGAGCGTTGCGGCGGTGGCCGAGATCGAGGCCGGCCAGTTGATTTTCGGCCTTTTCGCGCAGTTGACCGTAAGGCAGGCCGAGCGGGTAGGCCGGCAGCATCACGTTGTCGAGCGCCGACAGGCCGCGCACGAGATTGAATTGCTGAAAGACGAAGCCGAAGGTCCGGCGCCGGATTTCGGTGAGAAAGCGCTCCGGCAGGCCGGAAACGTCCTCGTTGCGCAGGCGCACGCGGCCCTGCGTCGGACGCGCCAGGCAGCCGAGCAGTGTCAGTAGCGTCGTCTTGCCTGAGCCGCTGGGGCCTGAAAGCGCCGTCACCTGGCGCGCCGCGACCGTCAGGCTGATGCCGCTGAGCGCCCAGTATTCGTTGGGCTGGCCCTGGTTGAAGGCCTTGTGGATGTCGTCGAGTTCGATCATCTCAGCCCCGCATCACGGCATCGGGATCTGTGATCGCCGCCCGCCAGATCGGCACCAAGACGGCGACGGCGTAGGGGAATACCGTGAAGAAGAGGAGCGTGGCGATCTGCAGGCCGTCGATGGCGGGAAGCAGCGTGAAGCTGGGATACAGCACGGCCCAGCCCTTGAGCACGGGCGCGAAGAGGGCGGCGGAAAAATGGAAGACATGGACATAGGCGGCGAGATAGCCGATCAGGAAGGCAGCCAGCGCGATCAGCATGCTCTCCCAAAGCTTCATGCGGATCACGTCGCCGGTTTCCCAGCCGATCGCCTTGAGGATGCCGATTTCCCGCTTTTCCTCGGCGGAAAGTCCGGAAGCCTTGTCCCAGGCCAGAATGGCGAAGGCCAGGATGGCCGCTGAAAGGAGCGCCAGCGCAATGCCTTCGCGCCAGTCGAAGATCGACTGATAGGTGCGCAACACCTCTTCGCGCAGGATCGGCCGTGAATCGGGCAGCGCGGCGGCCAGTTTGGTCGCCACCGTGCGCACCTCCTGCGGGTTGGCGACGCTCAGTGCGATATCGGTGAAATGGCCGGCCGGGTAATCGAAGAAAGCGCGGAAATCGGCTTCGTTGAGCAGCACGAGGTCGGCGCTGACCAGTTCGGATTCGGCCGGCAAAACGGCGTCGACCGTGAAGGAGAACAACTTGCCCGAATAGGAGCGGAAGGACAGCACATTGCCCGCCTGAACCCCGCGAAAACGCGCCAGCCCGGGGCCGACGACGATGCGGCCAGGCGGTGGCGGATTCTCTCTGGCCACCTGGAAAGTGTAGTTGGCCTTGACCACCGCGTCGTAGTAATAGCCCCAGAGCCGGCCTTCGACCTGCTGCACGCCGCGGATGCGCCCGATGCGCTCGATGTAACCGGGCGGAATCAGGTCGTGGCGGCCGGCCACCATGCGCTGCAGCAGCACTTCCGGCGAATCCGCCAGCACCCGCGCCGCTTCCTGGCGTAGAGCCGAGGTCAGCAGGGTGACCGAGGCCAGCGCGAAGACCAGCAGCGAGAACACCAGCACCAGGCCGATGTTCTTGGTCTTGCGCCGCGTCAGCGAAGCCAGCGTGAAGTCAATCAGGTAGCGTTGCTTGGCGATCCAGAGGCGCATGGTTTCTCAGGTGGGCCGGCGGCGGCATCAGGCTGCCGGAGGGAAAGTGTTCCAGACTCAACGGGTGATCCTGGGCGGCGGAATGCAGGTCGGCGAGCGACGGGTGGCGGGTGTAGCGGGCCTCGGTGAACAGGGCGAGATCGGTCAGCTGGAGTTTCGCGGCCAGTTCGGCGCGCACGGCCTGCTCGCCCGCCCGCTTCTGCGCGAGTCGTCCGGCATCGGCGAAGCTGGCGAGAAAGAGCACGATGAGCAAGGCGAAGACCCATGCCGCCAGGCCGGAGGGGCGGGCGGAGGTCATAAGCCCTTGCGGATGGCGGCGCGCAGGTCGTCGGCCGGCGCGCCGTAGGGCAGCGTCGCCACCAGCTTGCCATTCTTACCGACCAGATAGGTATTGGCGCTGTGGTCCACCGCGTAACTGCCGTCCGAGCGCGGCGGCTGCCTGACGTAGCCGGCGCCGAAGGCCTTGGCAATGGTCGCGATCTGCTCCGGGGTGCCGGTCACGCCGATCAGGCTGGGATGGAAATAGGCCGCGTAGTTCTTGAGGCTTTCCGGGGTGTCGCGCGCCGGATCGACGGAAATCAGCACCGGCTGGATTTCCGCCCGCTCCTCGGGCGTCATGCCGTTCAGCACCTCGTTCATTGCCGCCAGCGAGGTCGGGCAGACATCGGGGCAATTGACGTAGCCGAAGAAGACGAGCATCAGCTTGCCGCGAAAGTTGTGGCTGTCGACCTGGCCGGCCGGCCCCTGAAGCAAGAAATCGGCGCCCGCCGGCTTGCCGCTCTGCGGTGCCGGCGAGCAGGCGGCCAGCAGGATGCAGGAAAGGAGGAGGGAAATCAGCTTGGTCGTCAGGCGATGCATTATTTATGTGCGCGAACGTTGGTTACGGAACGATCGCGATTCTTCTGGCACGGCGGCGGCATCCGCCGGCTTGAGGGAAATCAGGGGAAACGCCGATCTCGCGGTCAGGCGCGATTGGCGGCGCGCATCAGCAAGCCGCGCAGCGCGATCGTCACGCTGGCGCCGAGTCCGACCCGCTGCGCCAGCGCCGGTACCAGAATCAGCGATGCCAAGGCCAGACCGGTGCCGATCAGCAGCGCCGGGAATTCTTCACTTTCTTCCTGCTGAACCTGCAAATTGTTGTTCATGGCGCCTCCTCCGTTTGTCCGTGCCCACTTTACTCAAGGCGGGTCGTGCAGCGGTTTGATTTTAGACAAGAAAATGCCCGGTGCTATTGCGACAAATTGTCGCAGCCGGGCGAAGGGCGTTGGAGGGGGTTCAACGCAAAATGGGGGTTGATTCGATGTTTGCCGTTTCGATTCGCTGTGCCTCGCCAATGCCGGTGCGGCGTCTGAGATCCGCCACCACCTGGGCGCCGTCGCGCCGGGCGGCAACCGCAGTTTCACGGCGATCGCGTTCGTCGATCATGGCCCGTGCCTGTTCGCGCCAGGCCTGCATCTGCGGCGAGTGGGCGTGATGCATGTGATGTTTCAAATGCGCCGTGAACCAGCGATGCGCCTCTTCGGCATTGGCCTCGACGCCCTGTCCGGTCTGGTACATAAGGCCGATCTGGAACTGCGAAACCTTGTCACCCTGTTCCGCCGCCAGCTTGTACCAGCGCATCGCCGTCGCGTAATCCAGCACGACGCCGTCTCCATACTGATGAATGACCGCCAGGTTGTAGGCGGCATCGACATTGCCCTTGCCAGCCCAGCTTTTCCAGATAGCGACAGCCTGCACGGTGTCGCCCCCTTTATGCAGCCTGGCGGCCTGGCGCAGGTCGTCATCGGCATTTCCGGCGCCGGCGGAAAGGCTGGTCGTGATGAGCATCAAGGAAACAGTAATGCCGGCAAGGAAACGGTTCATGGGCAGTCGAATCATCGAGGGTTGGGGAGCGATGAATGCTAAACCTGACCACACCTCCTTGGAATTAGACAAATTGTCGCGCGGCAATTTGTCACATTCCCAACCCCGGTCATTTCGACAAGAATTCGCGCCCACCAATAAATCAAACAGAATCGGGAGTGTTTCATGGGGTATCGCGTCCATCCGCTGGCTGCCGCAATGGCGGTCACCTTCTCGTCAACGGCAATCTGGCACAGCGCCGCCGCCCAGACCATGCCAGTCCTGGGCGAAACGGTCGTCAGCGCTAGCAGGCCGCAACCGCTCCCCGATTCGAGCGTCGTCGGCAGCAGCCAGCTGGCGCCGATGCGTGCCACGACCAGCGATACCGCCAGCCTGCTGCGCGACGTGCCGGGCATGAGCTTGTATGGCGCGGGCGGCGTTTCCAGCCTGCCGTCGATTCATGGCCTGGCCGATGACCGGCTGCGGATCACGGTCGACGGCATGGATCTGATCGCTTCCTGTCCCAACCACATGAATCCGCCGCTGTCCTACCTCGATCCGACCAATGTCGCCAGCTTGAGGGTCTATTCGGGCATTTCGCCGGTCAGCCTGGGCGGCGACAGCATCGGCGGGACGATCATCGCCCAGTCGCCCGCCCCCCAATTTGCCGCGCCCGGCCAGGATTTGCTGACCAAGGGTGAAATCGGTGCCTTCTACCGCAGCAATGGCGATGCCTTCGGCGGCAATGTTTCGGCAACCCTGGCGACGGAGAGATTCAGCGCCAACTACGCCGGTGCCTACGCGCAGGCCGACAATTACAAGGCGGCCGGCAACTTCAAGACGACGACGGCCACCGGCCGGGTCGGCCACACGCTGCCGCTGGATGAGGTCGGCTCGACGGCTTACAAGACCATTAACCAGAAGCTGGGCTTCGCCTTCAAGGGCGGCGACCATCTTGTCGAGGCCAGCTTCGGCTTCCAGAACATTCCTGAACAACTTTATCCGAACCAGCGCATGGACATGCTGGACAACGATCAGCAGACCTTCAACCTGCGCTATCTCGGCCAGTACGGCTGGGGCCTGTTCGAGGCGCGCGCGTATTACGAGAAGGTCGACCATTTCATGGACTTCGGCCCAGACAAGCGTTATTGGTACGGGGATGCACCCCCGCCCCTGGGGTCAGGTGGTCCGATGGCAATCAATGGCAGCCCCTGCTCGCCGATCAGCGCGACCTGCGCCGCCGGCATGCCGATGTATTCCAAGAGCACGAACTCCGGGGTCACGGCCAAGGCCGACATCGATCTTACCGATAAGGATCTGCTGCGGGTGGGCGGCCTCTACCAGACCTACAAGCTCGACGACTGGTGGCCACCGTCCGGCGCCGCCATGTGGCCGGGCACCTTCGACAACATCAACGACGGCCAGCGCGACCGCGCGGGCCTGTTTGGCGAATGGGAGTCGCGCCTCAACCAGGAATGGAAGAGCCTGCTGGGGGTCCGTTATGAGCGGGTCAAAACGGACACTGGCAACGTGCAGGGGTATGACTCGACGACCAATGGCATGGGCATGATGGCCAATGACCAGAAGCGCGATGCCGCCGCTTTCAACGCGCAGAACCACGAGCGTACCGACAACAACTGGGATTTGACCGCGCTCGCCCGTTACACGCCAAACGCTAACGGCGACATCGAGTTCGGTTTTGCGCGCAAGGTTCGCTCACCGAATCTCTACCAGCGCTACACCTGGTCCACTTGGTCGATGGCGGCGGTCATGAACAATATGGTCGGCGACGGCAACGGCTACATCGGCAATATCGATCTGAAGCCGGAAACGGCGTACACCGTCGCCGCCACCTTCGACTGGCATGCCGCGGACCGCAGTTGGGAACTCAAGGCGACGCCCTACTACACGCGGGTCAACGACTACATCGATGCCATTCGCTGCCCGGTCGGCGCTTCCTGCACGCCGGCCAACCGGACGACGACCAACCAGTTCGTCGTGCTGCAATACGCGAACCAGGAGGCGGCGCTCTATGGTCTCGATCTTTCGGGGCGCATGCCGCTGGCCAAGACCGGTATCGGCGAGTTCGGGTTCACCGGACTGCTCAATTACACCCACGGCGAGAACCTCGATACCAATGACGGCCTGTACAACATCATGCCGCTTAATGGCAAGCTGGCGCTGACGCAGCAGATCGGCGGCTGGGATAACGCCATCGAACTGGTACTGGTGAAGGGCAAGGATGACGTTTCCGACGTGCGCAACGAAATCACGACGGCGGGTTATGGCCTGACCAACCTGCGCGCCAGCTATTCGTGGAAGCAGGCACGCATCGATTTCGGCGTCGAGAATCTCTTCGACAAGTTCTATTACATGCCGCTCGGTGGCGCCTACACGGGTCAGGGGACGACCATGATGCTGAACGGCATTCCGTGGGGAATAGCAGTTCCCGGCATGGGCCGTTCGCTATACGCCGGCGTCAATTTCAAATTCTGAGGGCAATCCTCACCATCCCGGCACATACAGCCCCGGCCGCCGCCGGGGCTTTTTCCGTTTCAAGAGAGGAATTGTGAAATGAGCCTGCTTTTTGCCGTCGACCGCGCCCGGAAGGCAACGGGCCCCCAGACTCAAGTGCCCTTGGGTTGCGACGCGACGCAAGTCCTTCGGCGCGATGCCAGCCGGCAACTGGCTGCCGGCCAGGGCATTTATCGGGCGGGCAGCGAAGGTCTGGCCTGGCGGATCAGCGCCGGGGTCGTCCGGCTCGACGCGGCCGGCAAGGGCGGCGAACCGACGTTTGCCAGCCTGGCGATCAAGGGCGATATTCTCGGCTGCGAAACCCTGCTTTTCGGCGCCTATACCTTCAGTGCAAGCGCGCTGACCGAATGTCGTCTGATGCCGTGGCCAGAAGGTGCAGGCGCCCCTGCCGGGAAAGCCCTGCTCGAATCGCTCGCCATGGCCCAGCGCCGGTCAGCTGAACTCGTTGCCCTGCGCGGCGGGCAGGCGGCAGACCGCGTGCTCGGCCTGATTCAACTGCTGGCCGATGGCGCCGGCCGCGTCATCCTGCCGACCCGTCAGGACATTGCCGACATCACCGATCTTCGTTTCGAGACCATATCGCGCATCATCAAATCGTTCGAGCGAGAGCGTGTCCTGTCACCACTCCGCATCGCCGGGGTGCACGCCACCCGGGCCTTCCAGATTGGTCACGCGTCTGGCTGTTGAATCCCGCTTGTTGCTCCATGAAGTTAAAATCAACAAATGAGCAGCGTATTGCTGGAACTTCCCCCGGAAATCCCCGAATGGCGGCGGAGCGGTCGTTTTTTTGCCATTGCGATCGCCCTGCATCTCGCGGTATTGCTCTACCCGCTTGCCCCGACGACCGGTCACCTGGAAATTCCGCCGCCGGCGACGGTAATGGTTCGCCTGGTTGACACGGTTGCGTTGCCTGCGCCGATGCCCGTACAAGCTGCCCCCGCCGTCGTTCCCAAAGCGATGCCGGCCCCGGTGCGTGAACGGCGTGCGGTCGCCCCACGACCCGTTATTGCCATGCAACCCGAGCAGGCGGTGCCGGCTGCCAATTTTTCTGTTCCTGCTGTTGCGGCTAGCTCCCAAGTCGCAACCGCCGAGTCGGCACCGGGCATGGCCTCGCCAGCCTTCACGCCAGCACGCTTCGAAGCTGCCTATCTTCACAATCCGCGCCCCGATTATCCGCCGCTGTCGCGCCGCCTGGGCGAAGAGGGCAAGGTGCTGCTCAGGGTTCGCGTCAGCAGGGAAGGCCAGCCTGCCGCGGTCGACCTCGAAAAAAGCAGCAATTTCGCGCGCCTGGACGAAGCCGCCCGCGCGGTCGTTGCGCACTGGCGTTTCGTGCCAGCACGGCGCGGCGACGAAGCGATCGACGCGACGGTCATCGTTCCGATTGTTTTCCGGCTGGACGGTTGAGGCCGGATTTTTGAAAAAACCGATCCGGAATTGACGACGGGGACCGAAGTCCCCGCCGGCTATCTTTGGTAACAAGGCTCTAGCAGCCCCGGCTAACCGTTTTTAGGCGGCAATAGCGAATTGCTCATCATTGGCAATTATGGATTTGCTTCATTAACGTCGATCGCCTGACGAGTTGCCTGCGCACCTTTGCCCGCCCTGTCGAAACCAGTGCACCCCCATCTAAAGGCACCGGATGCCCTTAGGTGGAGGTGGCGGGAATCGAACCCGCGTCCAGAACGCCTCCAGATTGCCGGAATTACAACCATGTTTCGATTATGGGGGCGGGGGTGCCGATTTACAAGGGCCGGATGCCTCGTCCGCAGGCAAAAGATCGCCTACTGCGGTTCGTTGCCACAAAGCTCGCGAAACCGCTTGATCATACTTTCGGGGTAGCTCTGGGTCGAGCGGACCTTCTTGGTCGTGTTGTCAAAAAGCACGTCGAAGCGGGCGGGTTCGTTCCACGCGTCGCAATAGCGCCACTCCCAGACCAGTTCGTCGCGCCGCTCGAAATAGACCGTCCATTGCGGTACGGACGGACCGAGTATGCGGAGAACCTGGTCCTGGGTCATGTCCTCGCGAATCAGGGCGAAGTGCTTCATATTGAGGACGGCTTGCCGGCTCGTCATCAGCCCGTTGCCGTCGATCGTCACCATGTAGGTGTTGAAGCCAGCCGGGCCGCGCGGGTAGGCCAGAAGCTGGCCGCCGTCCGGCTCCTGCCAGCGCATGGCGGGTTCTCCCATGAGCTGGATCACGTCGTCGCGGCTGCTGACGCCCGGCTTGAGTCCGCGTCCGTCATAGGAGGCGCAGCCGGCGATCAGGAGGGCGCAGATCAGGGCGAATATCGTTTTCATGGGAAAGACCTTATTTGGCAGTTTTCGCGACCGGTTTGAGTTCGCCTAGCCATGGTTCGAGGCGCTGGCCGACCACCAGCGTTGCGCTGAAACCGTTGCCGCCGCCGGGTTCGCCTTGAGCGCGCAGCGATTCAAGCGGTTCTCGCAGCGCGTGGGGTACATGAATCTGGCCGCTGCCGATCCGGGAGATGTAACCGGTCGCTTGCGACGTGTTGCGTTCACGACTGCGCATGGCGGGTCGCACGGTCCCGTGGAGCAGCAGGAAGCGACCGCGGTCGGGGTATTTCTGGCGTAGCAGGCGGGCATCGAGTCCGGCGTCGATGACGAACAGCCGGCTGTTCGAATTTTCTTCCTGGGATAGCGCCTCCTGAGCCCGTTTGGCGCGCTCGGCGAATTCCTTGCTGCCGACGTTGGCTGCGGCCGCCGCGGCATGCCGCGTTGCGTTTTCCCGCGCCTTTTCGAGCGCGCGTTGCGCCGCCGGGCCGTTCAGTTCCATGACGAGGATCACCTCGCGCGGCAACTGGCGGGTGTAGCGGCGGTGTCCGACATCCGATCCCGTGTCGTCGGCCGCAAAACCCAGGGCCGCCATATGGGCGGCATCGAGCCATTCGGGCGTGCCGCCATTGGTTGTAAAGCCGCTGATGAATTCGCCCGCCTCGCGGTCGGCAACGCGCCAGTTCAGGTTGAGTGCGAGACCGCTGTTCTCCGTCAGGCGCAGGCTGCGCCAGGGTAATCCAAGTTCCCGCTCGCTGAGGGTCAGCACGCTTTCCGGGGTGGCCGAACGGTTCCACCAGACGCCGCCCAGTGCCACTGCATTGGTCAGCAGAATCAGCGCGATGCCGAGGCCGAAGGTGCGGCCGCGTGTCCATGCTTTCATGGCGCGCCCTCCCCGGCTGACGGACTGAAGGTCTGGCGCAGCCGCTTGAGGATGAGCAGGATCAGCACCGCGGTCAGGCCGACCACCAGGAAGAACAGGTACTTGGGCATGATCGCCCACCACCACTGGTAGAACTTGGTGTAGAGGAAGATGACGAAGAAGACGATCCCGGTGTTGACCGTTTCCGGCCAGCCGCGCCGCGCGCCGAGCCATATAACCAGAGTACTGGCGCCGAAACCGGCGACCTGGTAGCCGCCCTCGATCAGGCCAGGGTCGAGGTCGAGGTAGCTGCCGTGGGCCCAGTGGCTGAGGATCAGCATCGGGATGAACAGGCAGAGCAGGCCGAAGACCCGGTACAGCGGCGCGAAACCGGGGAATCGCCGGTGCGTGACCAGCAGCGGAAAGACGAAGAGCAGCGCGGCGACCGGGAAGAAATTCTCCGGGCGCTCGCCGGCATGCAGCCAGTAGACGCCGTGCCAGGTGCCGACCCGTGCCTGGACGTAGGCGATGACACAGCAGATGCCGGCCGCCAGCAGCAGGCGCAGGTCGCAGGTGTAGGCGAGCAGGAAGGCCAGCGCTGCCCACGGCAGCAGGGCCTTGTCCGAGGGCGTGATGTTGAAGATCTGGCCGAGCATCGTGATGTTGAGTACGAAGCAGGCAAAAGCGACGAGCGCGGCCAGCTTGGTGAAATAACCGGTGGCATCGCGCCGCTGCAGCCATATCGTCAGCCCGAAGCTGGCGAGCGAACTGGCGATCAGTATGGCGACCTGTGCCGCTTCGGCGAAATGGCCCCAGAACTGGTAGAACAGGAAAAACACGCTGGCCGCCAGCGCCAGTGCCCCGAGGAAGGAGGCGACGCGCATGCCGAGCGAAAGCTGCTTGGCGCGGCTGTCGCGGTCGACGTCGAAAAGCGCGGCAAAATCAGCCAGCAGGTGTTCGTGGTGGTTGTTTACGGCCGCCTGCTGCGCCGCATCGAGCCGCAGCACGCCTTCGTCGGCGAGGCGCGCGAGTTCATTCCGGAAGGTATGAATGTCATCGGCGCGCTGCTGCGCCTCGGTGCGTGAGGGTGCCGGCCTTTCAGGCATCGCGTTCGGCACTCAGCAGGCGCTCGCAATAACGGGCGATGAGGTCCACCTCGAGATTTACCCGGCTGCCAGGTTTCAGATGCTTCAGCGTCGTGTTTTCGAGGGTGTGCGGAATCAGGTTGATGGTAAAGATGCTGCCGGCGGCCTCGTTGGTGGTCAGGCTGACGCCGTTGATGGTGATCGACCCCTTGCGCGCGATGTAGCAGCCCAGTTCCTGCGGCGCGGCAATTTCCAGCAGGCGGTTGTCGCCGACCGCATCGAAGCGCAACACTTCCCCAACCCCGTCGACGTGCCCGGAAACCAGGTGACCGCCAAGACGGTCCATCAGGCGCAGCGCCTTTTCCATGTTGATCTCGCCCGGCGCATCGAGGCCCACCGTGCAGGAAAGCGTTTCCGGCGAGACGTCGACCATGAAATGGTTGCCTTCCTTGGCCACGACGGTCAGGCAGACGCCGTTGCAGGCGATCGAGTCGCCCAGCGAGACATCATCGAGGCCGAGGTTGGTCGCTTCGATGTTCAGGCGAAAACCGGCTTCGCGCGTGGTGAGGTGGGTAATGTGGCCGACTGCGGCAATGATTCCGGAGAACATGAGAGGCACCGTTCGTTCAAAAACCTAACTTTATCACGCTCCCTTGACCTCGCGGCTTGCACGAAAGGCAGCTTGGTAATAGGGTTTTCACCTTTGAGAAACTGATTCACCAAAGGGAGAGAAAAATGAAGAAAACCATCCTTGCCGCGCTGCTGTCAGCCCTTGCCGCGACCGCGCTGGCCGACATAAATGTCGGCGTGACGCTTTCCGCGACCGGCCCGGCCGCATCGCTCGGCATTCCCGAGAAGAACACCATCGACCTGCTGCCCAAGACGATCGCCGGGCAGAAGGTCAATTACATCGTCCTCGACGATGCCACCGATACGACGACCGCTGTCAAGAACACCCGCAAGCTGATCAGCGAGAACAAGGTCGATGTCGTGATCGGTTCGACCACAACCCCCAATTCGCTGGCGATGATCGATGTCGCCGCCGAAGGCGAAACGCCGATGATCGCCATGGCCGCTTCGTCGCGCATTGTCGAGCCGATGGACGACAAGAAGAAATGGGTGTTCAAGACGCCGCAGAACGACGCCCAGATGTCGACCGCCATCGTCGAGCACATGACCAACAACAACGTGAAGACCGTCGCCTACATCGGCTTCTCCGATGCCTACGGCGAAGGCTGGTGGAACGAGTTCTCGAAGATCGCCGAGGTGCGCAAGATAAAGCTGGTGGGCAATGAGCGCTTCAATCGCACCGATACCTCGGTGACCGGTCAGGTCCTCAAGATTCTCGCTGCCAAGCCGGACGCCGTGCTGATCGGCGGCGCCGGGACGCCGGCCGCGCTGCCGCAAAAGTCGCTGAAGGAAAAGGGTTTCAAGGGTGTCATCTATCAGACGCACGGCGTCGCCAATGCCGACTTCCTGCGCGTCTGCGGCAAGGATTGCGAGGGCACCGTGCTGCCCACGGGGCCGGTCCTCGTTGCCGACCAGTTGCCGGCCGATCACCCGGTGAAGAAGTCAGCCATGGAATACGTGACCAAATACGAGGCCGCCCAGGGCAAGGGCACGGTGTCGACCTTTGGCGCCCACGCCTGGGATGCTGGCCTGTTGCTGGCGACAGCCGCACCGGTCGCGCTGAAGAAGGCGCAGCCGGGCAGCAAGGAGTTCCGCGCGGCGCTGCGTGATGCGCTGGAGGGCACCAAGAACCTGCCGGCCGCGCATGGCGTCTTCAACATGAGCACGACCGACCATCTCGGTCTCGATCAGCGTGCGCGAGTCATGGTCAAGGTCGAAGGCGGTACCTGGAAACTCGTCAAGTAAGCGCTCGCTTGCGCTGTCAGGCTTGCCCTGACAGCGCTGTACCATGCCGTTTCCGGTAACTTATGGATTTGCAAATCTTCCTTCTCCTTGGTCAGGATGGCATCACCAGCGGCGCCATCTATGCCCTGCTGGCCCTGGCCCTGGTGCTGGTGTTCACGGTCACCCGCGTCATTTTCATCCCGCAGGGCGAGTTCGTCGCCTATGGGGCGCTGACCCTCGCCTCGCTGCAGGCCGGCAAGGTGCCGGGCACGGTCTGGCTGCTGCTGGCGCTGGGGACGATGGTGGCGCTGATCGACGGGAGCAGGCTGTTGCGCGAGGGACGTTTCCGCAAACTGCCGCCCTTGCTGATCTTCAATATCGGCATGCCGCTGGCCGGCGCCGGCGCCCTGTTCGTCGTACCGCCGGCCCAATTGCCGCTGTGGGCGCAGGTCGCCGTGTCGATGTTGCTGGTCGTGCCGATGGGTCCGATGATCTATCGCATCGCCTTCCAACCCTTGGCCAGTGCTTCGGTCCTGGTTCTGCTCATCGTGTCGGTCGCCGTCCATCTGGCATTGACCGGCCTCGGCCTGCTCTTCTTCGGCGCCGAGGGTTCGCGCACGCCGGCGTTCACCGACATTAGTTTCGAACTGGCCGGGGCTCCGCTACAGGGTCAGACCCTCCTTATCGTCGTTGCCTCGGCGCTGCTGATCATCGGTCTCTATTTCTTCTTCGAGCGCACCATCTACGGCAAGGCGTTGCGGGCGACCGCGATGAACCGCACCGGGGCACGCCTGATGGGCATCCCGCCGGCCCTTGCCGGCAAGTTGTGCTTTACGCTGGCGGCGGCGATCGGTGTTTTCTCCGGCATCCTGATCGCGCCGATCACCACCCTCTACTACGATTCCGGTTTCCTGATCGGCCTCAAGGGCTTTGTCGGCGCCATCATCGGCGGCCTCGCCTCCTACCCGGTTGCCGCCCTCGGCGCCTTGCTGGTCGGCCTGCTCGAATCCTATTCTTCGTTCTACGCCAGCGCCTTCAAGGAAGTGATCGTGTTTACGCTGATCATCCCGGTGCTGCTGTGGCGCTCGCTGACCGCGCACCACGCCGAGGACGATGATGAGCACACGGACATTGTCAGCGCCGACCCCGGGCACGCGCAGATTGCCAGCCGCTGGCGCCGCTATCTGCCGTTTGCCGTCTTCGCTGGCCTGTTGCTGCTTGCTCCCCAAGTACTGCCCGAATTCTCGGTCACCCTGCTCAACTACATCGGACTCTATGCCATCGTCGCGGTTGGACTGGTGTTGCTGACCGGCGTCGGCGGCCTCACCTCCTTCGGGCAGGCGGCTTTCGTCGGTCTCGGCGCCTACACGACGGCATGGCTGACCACGACGCACGGCTTTTCGCCGTGGGTCACGTTGTTCATCGGACTCGCCATCACCGGTGCGGTCGCGTTCTTCCTCGGTTTCATCACCTTGCGCATGGGCGGCCATTACCTGCCGCTGGGTACCATCGCCTGGGGCATCAGCTTGTATTTCCTGTTCGGCAACCTCGAATTTCTTGGCGGCCACACCGGCATTACCGGCATCCCGCCGGTATCGCTGTTCGGTTGGGACCTCAAGTCGGGTCGTGAGTTCTACTACCTGATCTGGATTGTCGTGCTGCTGGCTATCGTCGCCATCCGGAATCTGCTCGATTCGCGCGAAGGCCGGGCGATCAGGGCGCTTCCGGGGGGTACCGTGATGGCCGAGGCGATGGGTATCGATACCCATCGCACCAAGATCAAAATATTTCTGCTCGCCGCGCTGCTGGCGAGCGTTTCCGGCTGGCTCTACGCCCACATGCAGCGCTTCGTCAATCCGACGCCGTTCGCGCTGACGCAAGGAATCGAATACCTTTTCATGGCTGTCGTCGGCGGCATCGGCCATGTCTGGGGCGCAGTTCTGGGGGCTGGCCTGATCACCATCCTGAAGCAGTGGCTGCAGGACTGGCTGCCGCAGATTTTTGGCCAAAGCGGCAATTTCGAGATCATCGTTTTCGGCATCGCCATGGTCCTGATCCTGCAAAAGGCGCGCGCCGGACTGTGGCCGCTGATCATGCGCCTGCTGCCGGTCCGCACCCTGCGCCGTGAAATCCCGCAGGCGGAATTGCTCCCCAAACGCGGGTTGACCGCACCCGGCGCGCTGCTTCTCGATGCGAGCGAAGTGACCAAGCGCTTCGGCGGCCTGGTCGCCAACAACAACATGGCGCTGACCGTGAAGGCCGGCGAGGTCATGGCCCTGATCGGTCCGAACGGCGCCGGCAAAAGCACGATGTTCAACTGCATTTCCGCGGCCAACCCGGCAACCGAGGGCAAGATTGCCTTCCTTGGCGAGTCGACGGAGGAGCTCGCCGCGCGTGAAATCGCCCGTCGCGGCATGAGCCGCACCTTTCAGCACGTTCGCCTGCTCGGCCAGATGTCGGTCCTGGAAAACGTCGCCATCGGCGCTCACCTGCGTGGCCGTAAGGGCTTCATTTCCGCGGCGCTGCGACTGGATCGTGGCGAAGAGAACCGGCTGCTTGCCGAAGCGGTTCGCCAGATCGAGCGGGTCGGCCTTGGCGAGCGCTTGTTCGATCCAGCGGGCAGTTTGTCGCTCGGCCAGCAGCGGATCGTTGAAATTGCGCGGGCGCTGGCCTCCGACCCGTGCCTGCTGCTTCTCGACGAGCCGGCCGCCGGCCTGCGCTACAAGGAAAAACAGGCGCTGGCCGAGTTGTTGCGCAAACTGCGCGCCGAAGGCATGGGCATCCTGCTTGTCGAGCACGACATGGATTTTGTCATGGGGCTGGCAGACCGAGTCGTCGTCATGGAGTTCGGCGAGAAGATCGCCGAGGGCAAGCCGGAAGAAGTTCAGCGTGACCCAAAGGTGCTCGAAGCCTACCTCGGGGGGGTGGATTGATGGTCACCAAGCACCCTCGCCTGCATGAGCATGAAACCATACTCGAGGTGAATCGCCTGTCGGTTTCCTACGGCAAGGTTGAGGCTTTGCACGAAGTCAGCCTGACCATCCGCCGTGGCGAGATCGTCACTGTCATCGGCCCCAACGGCGCCGGCAAGACGACGCTGCTGCTGGCGCTGATGGGCCTGCTGCCGGTTGCCGGCGACATCGTTTATATGGGCCAGGCGCAGGGTCGCGAACGGGATGTCGAACATCTGGTACGCCACGGGATGACGTTGGTTCCGGAGAAGCGCGAACTGTTCGCCGAAATGAGCGTCGAGGACAACCTGGTGCTCGGCGCCTTCGACCGCTACCGCACTGGCCATCGCGACCACATGGAAACCATGGACGAGGTGTTCGAACTGTTTCCGCGCCTCGAAGAACGCCGTGCCCAACTCGCCGGCACGCTCTCTGGAGGCGAGCGCCAGATGCTGGCGATGGGCCGCGCGCTGATGGCCAAGCCGAAGCTGCTGATGCTCGACGAACCCAGCCTTGGGCTGGCGCCGCTGATCATCAAGGAAATTTTCCGCATCATTGCCGAACTGAAGCAGACCGGCGTTGCCATCCTGCTGGTCGAACAAAATGCCCGCGCCGCGCTGCAGATCTCCGACTTCGGCTACGTGCTGGAAACTGGCGAAGTCTCGCTGGCGGGGCCAAGCGACGAACTGGCCGCCGATCCCCGCGTCATCGAAAGCTATCTGGGGCTAGGGCACAAGCACTGATCGGCTGGATCCGCTGTTGACCGGGAAGTAAGCTAGTGCGGTCCGTGTTCGTTCGGTCGATCGTTGCGCCCATGATTGCCGCCGCGATTGCCATCGCCCGGCGGTGCCTGGCGTGGTTCGCTGCGTGGCATTTCGCGCGGCTGGCTGGGCGCCGGCATCGGGCGCGGTGCTTCACGTACCGCAGGTGCCGGCCGCTCACGCGGCGCTTCGCGATAAGCTTCGGGCCGTGGTTGCGGTGCCGATTGCTGAATTTCGCGCATCGGGGGCGGCTGGTAGCGGCGCTCTTCGCGCGGTGCGCTCGGCACCGTCATCGGTTGCCGCTGTTCGCGTTCCATGCGCGGGGCTGCCGGCATGGCTGGAGCAACTGGTGCTGCCATGCGTGCCGGCCTTTCTTCCGGGGAAGGAGCGCGGCCCGCGCGGCCTTCGTCGTTCCGGATGATCATTGGCGGCGGACGGTTGGCGTCTGGGTTTGCGCCGCTATCAATCCGATGATTGGCTTGCGGTGAAGTGCCGCGTGGCATGTCGCTTGGCGCCCGCTGCTGGCCGGCGGGCGGCGGAATGAATTGGTGCACCGGGTGGGCATCCGGTTCGCCACGCTGCAACTGCATCGGGGGTGTGGCACCGGCAGGCGGTAGCGCGTCGCGACCCGGCGCCCGGCTGGCCACCGGCGCCTTGTCGAGTTCGTGCATGTCGCGTGGCCTCATGGCGGTACCGTTGATCGGCTTGCCCTCGCGCAGCGTGTTGGCCGGCACGACCGTGACGGCGTGCGGCTGGCCGCTGTGCAGGTAATGCGGTTGATAGTCCGGTCGCGCAGCGCGGTCGATTTCCCGGACATTGGGGACGTGCGTGACGTTCATCTGGCGCAGGTAATTCGGGCTCGTGCGATAGGCCGGCACATAGACCTCGCGTGGCGCCAGCGGAAACCAGCCCACTGCCGGGGCCGAACCATAGCCGAAACCGCCATTCCGGCCCGGATTGCCATGCCAGCCGACCAGCGCCGGCGCATACACCGGGCGGGCGGTGTAGGCGCCTGGCGCCCAGCCCCAGCGTCCGCCGGTCTGGACCCAGCGTCCGTAGTGGAAAGGTGCAAAGCCCCAGGGGGCCGCGTCGATCCACGTCCAGCCCCAGGGAGCAACCCAGGCCCAGCGCCCATCGCGGTAGGGCGCCCAGTCCTCGGCCACGGCACGCGGATACCATACCGTGCCGTAATCCGCGGCCGAGTCCCAGTCGCCGTAAGCATCGAGATCCTGGTAGCCGGTCATGTAGGGGGAAACATTGCGCCGGGCGAGCGCCGATTTTTCCTGGTTGTCGCGCGCCGAAACCCAGGTGTCGAAATCATCGCCGTAAGGTGCTGATTCCATGCCGGCAGGGCCGTGGCGACCAATGGCGGCCATTTCACCGGCCCGCACGGTAATCGACCGGCCGCCGGCAATCACCTCGGCAGTGCCTGACTGGGCGGCGACGGTCGTCCGGTCGGGCCGTACCTCGATCCGGTAGCGCCCGGTGCCGGCAAAGCGGACCCGCCCTTCCGGCGTTTCGATTTCAAGATCGTCCGCCTGGTTGCGATCGCGGATGGTGACGGCCAGGGTGCCGGTCGCCAGTCGGAGATTCACGATGCGGTCGTCGACGGTGACGAATTCCGCCCGGCTGTTGCCGGCCAACCGGTAGGCGGTCGAGCCGACCCAGACTTCGGCCCGGCTGCGGCGCTCGGTGTCGAGGATGGCGCCGCTGCTGATCGGCCAGTTGACTGTTGCCGGATTGCCGGAATCCTGACGGTTGGCGCGGAAGGTCACGTCACCTTCGGTCAGCGACAGGCGACCGACGCGGGCTGGCGGGTCGCTCTCGGCCAGCGCCGGCGTCAGAAAGCCGATCAGGACGATCAGGCCGAGAAAATAGCGAAACAGTGAAAGCATCATCAACTCCATCAGTCGCGGCCGCCTGTATGGCTTGCCGCGTGATCATTTAACGTATTAGAGCCCGATCGGATGCATTTCGGTCACAAAAAAATCGTTTCAGGATGTTACCGGTGCCCCTGTCAGTTACGGAGTCGGTGCGACGCGAGTGGGGAAAAACCTGTTATTTTTCAGCCCCCTGACGTAGAATCCGGCTCCCGATACTGCGCCGCAACATTCCCCTTTTCATGCATTTCCCCACCCGTTTCGATGTCATCGTCGTCGGCGGCGGCCATGCCGGCACCGAAGCCGCGCTCGCCGCGGCGCGGGCGGGTGCGAACACGCTGCTGCTGACGCACAACCTCGATACGCTCGGGGCGATGAGTTGTAATCCGTCGATCGGCGGTATTGGCAAGGGGCATCTGGTGCGCGAGGTCGATGCGCTGGGCGGGGTGATGGCGGCGGCGACCGACGAGGCCGGCATCCAGTTCCGCATCTTGAATGCCTCGAAAGGCCCGGCGGTGCGCGCCACCCGCGCCCAGGCCGACCGCGTCCTGTACAAGCAGGCCATCCGCGGTCGACTGGAAAATCAGCCCAATTTGACCCTCTTTGCCGACGCCTGCGACGATCTGATCGTCGAGGGCGAGCGCGTGGCTGGCGCCGTCACCCAATTGGGTATCCGCTTTTTGGCCGATTCCGTGGTGTTGACCGCAGGCACCTTCCTCAACGGCAAGATCCACGTTGGGCTGGAGAACTACACCGGTGGCCGCATGGGCGATCCGCCCTCTGTCTCTCTCGCCGCCCGGCTGAAAGAACTCAAGCTGCCGCAAGGCCGCCTGAAAACCGGCACGCCGCCGCGCCTCGATGGCAAGACCATCGATTTCTCGGTGATGGAAGAGCAGCACTCGGATACCCCGCTGCCCGTCTTTTCCTTTCTCGGCAACGCGGCCCAGCATCCCCGCCAGTTGCCGTGCTGGATCACCGAAACCAACGAAAAGACGCACGACATCATCCGCAGCGGCCTCGACCGCTCGCCAATGTACACCGGCGTCATCGAAGGCGTCGGGCCGCGCTACTGTCCGTCGATCGAGGACAAGATTCACCGTTTTGCCGACAAGAACCAGCACAACGTCTTCCTCGAACCGGAAGGCCTGACGACGCACGAGATCTACCCGAACGGCGTGTCGACCAGCCTGCCCTTCGACGTTCAACTGGCGCTGGTGCGTTCGATCAAGGGGCTGGAAAACTGCCATATCCTGCGTCCCGGCTACGCCATCGAATATGATTTCTACGATCCGCGCGGCCTCAAGGACACGCTGGAGACAAAGGCAATTAATGGCTTGTTCTTTGCAGGCCAGATCAACGGCACCACCGGCTATGAAGAAGCAGCCGCCCAAGGGCTGCTCGCCGGCATCAACGCCGTGCGCTATGTGCGCGACGAGGCGGGCTGGTGCCCGAAGCGCAACGAGGCCTACCTCGGCGTGCTGGTCGACGACCTGATCACGCGCGGCGTGTCCGATCCCTACCGGATGTTCACCAGCCGCGCCGAATACCGCCTCAGCCTGCGCGAGGACAACGCCGACCTGCGCCTGACCGAACGGGGGCGCGAGCTTGGCCTGGTCGACGACATCCGCTGGGCCGCCTTCTGCCGGAAGCGCGATGCAGTCGTGGCCGAGCAGGAGCGCCTGAAATCCACTTGGGTCAATCCGAAGATACTTCCTGCCGAAGATGCCCTCCGCGTCCTCGGCAAGGCCATCGAACATGAATACAACCTGTTCGAACTGCTGCGCCGGCCGGAAATTTCGTATGGCGAACTGCTGACCCTGCCCGGCGCCGGCGAGGCGCAGACCGACCCGCTGGTCGTCGAGCAACTCGAAATCTCCGCCAAATACCAGGGCTATATCGACCGCCAGGCCGAGGAAGTGGCACGCTCGGGCTCCTACGAGAGTACGCCGCTGCCGGCCGATCTCGACTACTCAAAGGTGGCCGGCCTGTCCAACGAGGTCAAGCAGAAACTGGCGCAGCACAAGCCGCAGACCATCGGTCAGGCCTCCCGGATTCAGGGCATCACACCGGCCGCCATCTCGCTGCTGCTCATCCACCTCAAGCGCTTCAGCCTGTCGCAAGCCGCATGAGTCAGCAAACGCTTGCGGCCGGTCTGGCCGATCTCGGACTGAACTTGCCGGAAGCGGTGCAGCAGAAATTGCTTTCCTTCCGCGACCTTCTGCTCAAGTGGAACAAGACCTACAATCTGACTGCGCTGCGCGATCCGGAACAGGCGATTTCCCACCACCTGCTCGACGCGCTGGCCATTCTGCCGAGTATCGGCGCTGGTTCGCTGCTCGACGTCGGCAGTGGCGGCGGTTTGCCCGGCATTCCGCTGGCCATCGCGCGCCCCGACTTGTCGGTGACGATGGTCGATGCCGTGCAGAAGAAAACAAGCTTCCTGCAACAGGCAGCCATCGAACTAGACCTAAAGAATGTTACGGTCTACCACGCCCGAGTCGAGGAAATGAGTGGCCAGTACGCCCAGATCTGTTCGCGCGCCTTTTCTGAATTGGCACTTTTTGTCAGCCTGACCCGCCATTTGCTGGCCCCGGGCGGTCGCTGGCTGGCGATGAAGGGCGTGCTGCCGGATGACGAAATTGCCGCGCTGCCGGCCGGCATTATGGTGGACGCCATCATTCCGCTGAAGGTGCCGGGGCTGGACGCCGAACGACATTTGATCATTTTGAAAGCCGGGTCATGAAAGTACTCGCCATCACCAACCAGAAAGGCGGCGTCGGCAAGACGACGACGGCGGTCAATCTGGCTGCCTGCCTTGCCGCCGAGGGCCGGCGCGCCCTGCTGATCGACCTCGATCCGCAGGGCAACGCGACGACCGGGGCCGGCATTACCAAGAAGGAAGCGCTGCCGACGGTGTACCAGCTATTGATCGGTGCCGCTACGCTGGCCGAGGTCTGCATCCAGACCGAATTCGGTTTCGACGTGCTGCCCGCCAACCGCGAACTGGCCGGCGCCGAGGTCGAACTGATCGAATTGAGCGAGCGCGAATATCGCCTGAAGAACGCCTTGCAGGCCGGCCATGCCAGCTACGATTTCATCCTGATCGACTGCCCGCCGGCGCTCAACATGCTGACCGTCAATGGCCTGGTCGCCGCCGATTCGGTGCTGATCCCGATGCAGTGCGAGTACTACGCACTGGAAGGTCTCTCCGACCTTGTCGAGACCCTGCGCAAGGTGCGCGCCCACCTCAATTCCCGGCTGGAAATCGAAGGCCTGCTGCGCACCATGTTCAATGCGCAGAGCACCCTGACCCAGCAGGTGTCGAACGAACTGGAAAGCCATTTCGGCAACAAGGTGTACAAGACCATCGTGCCGCGCAATGTTCGCTTGGCCGAAGCGCCCTCCTATGGCAAGCCGGTCATCGCCTTTGATAAAAGCTCGAAGGGCGCGCAAGCCTACACGGCGCTCGCCAGGGAAATTCTCGAAAGGGTCGCCCCATGATCAAGATGAAAGGACTCGGCCGCGGCCTCGACGCGCTGCTTTCGGGCAGCGACAAGCCGCACGGTGATGAACAGCGCAGCCTGCCGGTCGAGCGTCTGCGCCCCGGCAAGTACCAGCCGCGCACGCACATGGACGAAGATTCACTGGCCGAACTGGCTGCCTCGATCAAGGTTCAGGGCGTGATGCAGCCGATTCTGGCACGCGCCATCGACAATACGCCGGGCGCCGAACGTTACGAAATCGTCGCCGGTGAACGCCGCTGGCGTGCCGCCCAGCTGGCTGGCGCTAGCGAAGTGCCGGTTCTGATCCGCAGCATTCCGGACGAGCAGGCGCTGGCCATGGCGCTGATCGAGAACATCCAGCGCGAGAACCTCAACCCGCTCGAGGAAGCGCAGGGCCTGCAGCGCCTGATCGACGAATTCGGCCTGACCCACCAGCAGGCGGCCGACGCGGTTGGCCGTTCGCGCCCGGCGGCGACCAATTTGCTGCGATTGTTGCAGTTGACCGCAGCAGTCCAGGAAATGCTGATGACCGGCAAACTGGACATGGGCCATGCGCGTGCCTTGTTGCCGCTGAACGGCGCGCAGCAGGTCGCGCTGGCTCAGCGCATCGTCCACAAGGGATTGTCCGTACGCGAGGCCGAGCGACTGGTGCAGCATCTGCTCAATCCGCCCAGAAAAGCCCCCGAACAGGACGTCGACCGCGACCTGCTACGCTTGCAGGAAGAGCTTTCGGATGGTCTTGGGGCCAATGTGGCTATCAGGTCGAACAAGAAGGGGGCGGGCAAGGTGACGATCGAGTTCGCTAGCCTTGATCAGCTCGACGGATTGCTTTCGCGACTGCGCGGGTGATTTATGGAAGTTGCAATCACGTTTTGCGAATGCAAAAATACCAGAAATTTGTGCGCCGCAACAATTGACTCTTCTATAAGACATAGTTACACTCGTGAAGTTCTCAGTCGGGGCTTGTCTTGCACCCGCATGTGAGCTGGATACTCAGCCGACAAGCGGCGCTGGCAGTACTGCTGGCGATCATCGCCTGGGTGTTTGCAAGCGGTAATGCGGCAATCTCGACTCTGATCGGGGGATCGATCGGTATCATCGCCAACTTGGGGTATGCTCTCAGGGCCATGCGAATGACGACCGGGGATGACCCGCTCAGGCAGTATCGGGCGCAGTCGGCTGGAGAGGGGTTGAAATTCGCTCTGACCTTCGCCGGGTTTGCACTGGTTTTTTGGGGGTACAAGGAAGTTTCGGCGTTGCCGCTCTTTCTTGGCTATGCATCAACCTTCGTCATCTTCTGGATGGCACTCTTGAAGCAACGTTGAGCTGACTGGAGAAATCATGAGCGCTGAAGGCGGCCTGACCACAACGGCCTACATCCAACACCACCTGACCAACCTGGCCGTCTGTTCCGACGCCGCCAGGGATGCGACCGGGCACTGTCACGGATTCTGGTCCTTTCACCTCGACACCATTCTGGTCTCCGGAATTCTCGGTTTGCTCGTCTTCGGTCTGATGGCCAAGGTGGCGAGCAAGGCTTCCGCAGGTGTCCCGGGGGGGTTGCAGAACTTCGTTGAAATGGTCGTCGGCCTGGTCGATCAGCAGGTCAAGGATACCTTCCACGGCAAGAGCAAACTGGTTACCCCGCTCGCTATCACCATTTTTGTCTGGGTGTTCGTGATGAATGCCATGGACTTGATTCCGGTCGATTTCCTGCCCACGGCAGCCCAGATAGTCACCGGTAACGAACATCTGGCCTTCAAGTTCGTGCCGACTACCGATCCCAATCTTACCTTTGCCATGTCGATCAGCGTCTTCTTCATCATGCTGTGGATGAACATCAAGGTGAAGGGCATCGGCGGTTTCCTGCACGAAGTATTCTCCGCGCCCTTCGGGATGAAGCTGGCTCCGGTGAATTTCCTGTTCCGCGTGGTCGAGGACATCGCCAAGCCGATCTCGCTGGCCCTGCGACTCTTCGGCAACATGTATGCTGGCGAAATGGTGTTCATCCTGATTGCCCTGCTCGGGATCTGGCAACTTCCCCTGGCTTTGCCGTGGGCGCTGTTTCACATCCTGATCATTACCCTGCAAGCCTTCGTGTTCATGATGCTGACCATCGTGTACATGTCCATGGCCGCAGAATCGCACTAAGTGTTTTAGCAGTTTCCCGTCGTTTTTGACTTAAACCGTAACAACCTACCCTACTGAGGAGTAAACATGGAACTCGCAACCGTTCTCTCCAACACCGCCATCGCTGTGGCCATCCTGATCGGCGCCGGCGCTCTGGGCACCGCCATCGGCTTCGGTATCCTTGGCGGCCGTTTCCTGGAAGGCGCTGCCCGTCAGCCGGAAATGATCCCGACGCTGCAGGTCAAGATGTTCATCGTTGCCGGTCTGCTTGACGCGGTGACCATGATCGGTGTCGGTATCGCCCTGTTCATGCTCTTCGCCAATCCGTTCATCGCTCTGGTCAAGTAATCTTCCACGCGCCTGTAACCCTATTACCAGGAGGTTAGCGTGAATATCAACGCGACACTGATTGGCCAGGCAATCTGGTTTGCTGTCTTCATCTGGATCACGATGAAGTATGTCTGGCCGCCGCTGCAAAAAGCAATGGCCGACCGTCAAGCCCAGATCGCTGAAGGCCTGGCTGCGGCCGAACGTGGCAAGCATGAGCAAGAGCTTGCCGCCAAGCGTTCCGCCGACGCGCTGCGTGAAGCCAAGGAGAAATCCGCGGATCTCGTCGCTCAAGCCGAAAAGCGTGCGCAACAGATCGTCGAAGAAGCCAAGGGCAATGCCAAGGTCGAAGCCGACAAGGTTGTCGCCGGCGCCAAGTCTGAAATCGACCAGGAGGTCGAACGTGCCAAGCAGCAACTGCGTGAGCGCGTCGCCGAACTGGCGGTTGCCGGTGCCGAGAAGATCCTGCGCAAGGAAATCAACGCGTCCGCGCATGCTGACATGCTGGTCGCCCTGAAACAGGACCTGTAAGCAATGGCTGAATCCGTCACTATCGCCCGCCCCTACGCCGAAGCGCTGTTTCTTGCGGCCAAGGAAAGCGGCAATCTGGCCAAGTGGTCCGGGCAGGTTTCCCTGCTCGCCCAAGTGGCTGCCAATCCCGAGGCCCGCGAGGCCATCGGCGATCCCAATGTGGCGGCCCCGCAACTGGCCGACCTGTTCCGGTCTGCCTGCGGTACGGCGGTAGATTCGGAGCTATCGAACTTCATCCAGCTGCTGTCCAAGAACGATCGCCTGGCGCTCTTGCCCGAAATCGGTGCTTTGTACGAAAGCTACAAGCAGGCCGAAGAAGGTATCAAGCAGGCCATGATCGTTTCAGCCTTCCCGATTGACGCTTCTCAGGTCAACGCCCTTGTTCCCCAACTCGAGACCGTGTTCAAGTCCAAACTCGAGGCCTCGGTTTCGGTCGATCCCGAACTGATCGGCGGTATCAAGGTAATCGTTGGCGACCAGATGCTGGATGCTTCAGTCCGTGGCAAGCTCAACGCCATGGCTACGGCGCTGAACAACTAGGAGAATTTCATGCAGTTGAATCCTTCCGAAATTTCTGAACTGATCAAGAGCAAGATCCAGAACCTGCCAGGCGCATCGGAAGTGCGCACGCAGGGCACGGTAGTTTCCGTTACCGACGGTATCTGCCGTGTGCACGGCTTGCAGGATGTCATGCAGGGCGAAATGCTGGAGTTTCCCGGCAACACCTTCGGCATGGCGCTCAACCTTGAGCGTGATTCCGTCGGTTCCGTGGTTCTTGGTCCTTACGAACATATCTCCGAAGGCGACGTGGTCAAGACCACCGGTCGCATTCTGGAAGTCCCTGTCGGCCCCGAACTGCTTGGTCGCGTGGTCAATTCGCTCGGCCAGCCGATTGACGGCAAGGGTCCGATCAATGCCAAGCTGACCGACAAGATCGAAAAGGTCGCACCGGGCGTTATCTGGCGCAAGTCGGTTTCACAGCCGGTTCAAACAGGTCTGAAGTGTGTGGACGCCATGGTGCCGGTTGGTCGTGGTCAGCGCGAGCTGATCATTGGCGACCGTCAGACCGGCAAGACGGCTGTTGCGGTCGACGCCATCATCAACCAGAAGGGCAAGAACCTCTTCTGCGTCTACGTCGCCGTCGGCCAGAAGGCATCGACCATCGCCAACGTCGTACGCAAGCTCGAAGAGAATGGTGCGATGGAATACACCATTGTCGTGGCTGCCTCGGCATCCGAATCGGCTGCGCTGCAGTACATCGCTCCCTACTCCGGGTGCACGATGGGCGAGTATTTCCGCGACCGCGGTCAAGACGCGCTGATCATTTATGACGATCTGACCAAGCAGGCCTGGGCTTACCGTCAGGTCTCCCTGCTGTTGCGCCGTCCGCCGGGCCGCGAGGCTTATCCGGGCGACGTGTTCTATCTCCACTCCCGTCTGCTGGAACGCGCTGCTCGCGTATCAGAAGCCTGGGTCGACAAGCTGAGCAACGGCGAGATCAAGGGCAAGACCGGTTCGCTGACCGCTCTGCCGGTGATCGAAACGCAGGCCGGTGACGTTTCCGCCTTCGTTCCGACCAACGTCATCTCGATTACCGACGGCCAGATCTTCCTGGAAACCGATCTCTTCAATGCCGGTATCCGTCCCGCGATCAATGCCGGCGTCTCGGTGTCCCGCGTCGGTGGCGCAGCCCAGACCAAACTGATCAAAAAGCTCGGCGGCGGTGTCCGTCTGGCTCTGGCCCAGTATCGCGAACTGGCCGCTTTCGCGCAGTTCGCTTCCGACCTTGACGAAGCGACCCGCAAGCAGCTTGAGCGTGGTCGCCTGGTCACCGAGCTGATGAAGCAGCCGCAGTATTCGCCGATGAGCATCTCCGAAATGGCCGTCACGCTGTACGCGGCCGACAAGGGCTACTTCGACGACGTCGAAGTCAAGCGTGCCCTCGAATGCGAGAAGGCCATGATCGGTTACCTGAAGGCCAACTGCGCAGACCTCATGAACAAGATGGAGTCAACCGCAGACCTGGATGGCGAATCCGAGAAGCAACTGGCCGCCGGCATTGCCGCTTTCAAGAGTAGCTGGGCCTGATCTAGGAGAACGCCATGGCTAGCGGCAAGGAAATTCGCAACAAGATCAAGAGCGTCGAAAACACGCGCAAGATCACTAAGGCCATGGAAATGGTGGCCGCCTCCAAAATGCGCAAGGCGCAGGACCGGATGCGGGCCGCCCGACCCTACGGCGAGAAGATCCGGCGCGTTGCAGCCAATCTGTCCCATGCCCTGACCGAGTACAAGCACCCCTTCCTGACCAAACGGGATCCGGTGCAGTCGGTCGGCCTCATTTTGATCACGTCCGACAAGGGCCTTTGTGGCGGTCTCAACGCCAACGTCCTGCGTCTGGTTGTCGGCAAGATGAAAGATCTCGACACCCGGGGAATCAAGTATCAGTCGACCTGTATCGGCAACAAGGGCCTCGGTTTCATGCAGCGCGTGGGCGGCAAGGTTGTCTCCAATGTCACGGGCGTCGGCGATACGCCGCACCTCGAAAAACTGATCGGGCCGGTCAAGGTTCAACTTGATGCCTACCTGAAGGGCGAGATTGACGCGCTTTACATCGGCTACAACCGCTTTATCAATACAATGAAGCAGGAGCCGGTGTTCGAGCAGTTGCTTCCCTTGTCCGGTGAGGCTGTCGGATCGGCCAAGACCAAGTGGGACTATGTTTACGAACCGGATTCCAAGGACGTCATCGACGATCTGCTGATCCGTTATGTTGAAGCTTTGATTTATCAGGCCGTGGCTGAAAACATGGCCTCCGAGCAATCCGCCCGGATGGTCGCCATGAAGTCTGCTTCCGATAACGCGAAGACCGTTATCGGTGAATTGAAGCTGATCTATAACAAGACCCGTCAGGCGGCGATTACCAAGGAACTGTCGGAAATCGTGAGCGGCGCCGCCGCCGTCTGACGCAAAAGCAAAGCTTTTAATTATTGGGGATTTGAAAATGAGTCATGGTTCCATCGTTCAGTGCATCGGCGCCGTTGTGGACATCCACTTCCCGCGCGACGCGATGCCCAAGGTGTATGAAGCGCTCAAGCTGGATGCCTCCGAAACCAACGGGATGGCCGAAGAAGGCCTTACCTTCGAGGTTCAACAGCAGTTGGGTGACGGCGTGGTTCGCACCATCGCCATGGGTTCATCCGACGGCTTGCGCCGCGGAATGAAGGTCAACAGTACTGGTGCAGCGATCTCCGTGCCGGTTGGTGAAGGTACGCTGGGTCGCATCATGGATGTGCTCGGTCGTCCGATCGACGAAGCCGGCCCCATCCCTGGCGGCGAACTTCGTCCGATTCACGCGTCAGCGCCGAAGTTCGACGAACTGTCCTCCTCGGTTGACCTGCTCGAAACAGGCATCAAGGTTATCGACCTGATCTGCCCGTTCGCCAAGGGCGGCAAGGTCGGTCTGTTCGGTGGCGCCGGCGTCGGCAAGACCGTCAACATGATGGAATTGATCAACAACATCGCCAAACAGCACGCCGGCTTGTCCGTGTTTGCCGGCGTCGGTGAGCGTACCCGTGAAGGCAACGACTTCTACCACGAAATGAAGGACTCCAACGTTCTCGACAAGGTCGCGATGGTGTTCGGTCAGATGAACGAGCCGCCGGGCAACCGTCTGCGTGTCGCGCTGACCGGTCTGACCATGGCCGAGCGTTTCCGTGACGATGGTCGCGACATTCTGCTGTTCATCGACAACATCTACCGCTTCACGCTGGCCGGTACGGAAGTCTCCGCACTGCTCGGCCGTATGCCTTCCGCCGTGGGCTACCAGCCGACACTGGCTGAAGAAATGGGCCGTCTGCAAGAGCGCATTACCTCGACCAAGGTTGGCTCGATCACCTCCATCCAGGCCGTGTATGTGCCTGCCGATGACTTGACCGACCCGTCCCCGGCCACAACCTTCCTGCACCTCGATTCCACGGTCGTGCTGTCGCGTGACATCGCCTCGCTGGGTATCTACCCGGCTGTCGATCCGCTCGACTCCACTTCCCGCCAACTCGATCCGCAGGTCGTTGGCGAAGAGCATTACGAGGTTGCCCGTGCCGTCCAGATGACGCTGCAGAAGTACAAGGAACTGCGCGACATCATCGCCATTCTGGGTATGGACGAACTGTCTCCGGAAGACAAACTCGCAGTGTACCGCGCCCGCAAGATTCAGCGTTTCCTTTCGCAGCCGTTCCACGTGGCGGAAGTCTTCACCGGCTCTCCCGGCAAGTATGTTTCCCTCAAGGACACGATCAAGGGCTTCAAGGGGATTTGTGCCGGCGAATACGATCACATACCGGAACAGGCGTTCTACATGGTCGGCGGCATCGAGGAAGTCATCGAGAAGGCCAAGACCCTGCAGTAAGAGATGTTCCCAGCAAAGGATCAAGCTATGGCAATTTCTGTTCATTGTGACGTCGTCAGCGCGGAAGAGTCGATTTTTTCCGGTCCCGTCGAATTCGGCGTTTTCCCGGGCGAAGCAGGCGAACTCGGCATACTGCCGCACCACACCCCGCTGCTCACCCGCATCAAGCCGGGCACCATCCGTCTGAAGGTGCAGGGGCAGAACGATTTCGAGTTGGTGTATGTTTCCGGTGGCATGCTGGAAGTTCAGCCGGGCATGATTACGGTACTGGCCGACACAGCCATCCGCGCGCACGATCTGGACGAAGCCAAGGCCATGGAAGCCAAGAAGCGTGCCGAAGAGGCTCTTGCCAACCGGCAGGCCGCAATGGACTATGCTGCTGCGGAAGTCGAACTGGCTCAGGCTATTGCTCAGCTACAGGCCATCCAGCGCTTGCGCAAGGCAACCCACTGATTCCGGAACAACCCACAATAAAAGGGCAGCTTCGGCTGCCCTTTCTCTTTATGTCACCGGCTTTGCAGGTGACGGTATCCCTTGTGGATTTCGGCCTGAAATTATCGTCGGTTACAGCCTGGAAATTCGTTTTTCCAGGCGTGCCACATCGTCGCGCAATTGATCGACGTCATGGCCGAACTGCACCAGGTCGCGTGCAGACGTTATGAGCCCTGACTCCTCCGTCGCAAATTCGGCTGCATTCAGCCCCAGCTTCTTTGCAGCCGATCGATGCCAGGCAGCGCCCTCAGCCAAAAGTCGGGAGAGGCGGTGTGCAGATATGTCGCCGATGATCGTGGCGAGGTCCGCCTCATAGTCCCAGCGCAGGTTCCTGAACACGAAAGCGAGCGTCTCGGCAAAGCTCGCGGCCCCGGTGATTCGTGCCGATCCAAATATGCTAGACGGGTCGGTAAGCATTCTGAAAGGCGCATCGGACGGCAACGAGATCGTGACGGCAGCGATCTCGTCCGGTTTGCCTGGCCGGAAAGCGCCCCGTTCGTCAACGGTCATCGTCAACTGGATCGGGCCACCTTCGATTCGGGCCGCTTGCGCGCTGAAAGGCTTGAGGCGCTGGCGGGCCCAGGCTTCCCGTTCAAGCAGATGATTCAGTAGCGGGACGAAAATATCAACTGGCGATGCCATCTTCAGCTCAGTTGCTGGATTCCGGCAACTACCCAGCCCTGGCCGCCAGCGATCGGCTTGACCAGATTCCAGACCTCGTCAAACGGTTGTGGCGCGGCATCCTTCTGCTCACGAATCATGCCGTGGAAACGAACGCTGGCAACGTATCGAGCTAGCTCAGAGACGACTTCGAGAAGTTCCGCATTCAATGTGACTACGTCGGTGGTCTGCACCGAGCCATGGCGGTCGGAAAAATCCAGGCTGATCTCGGCGAACATTTCCGGCGTCGTGAACTCCCGGATTTCTTCGAGCTTGCCGGCATCGTTGGCAGCCTGAAGGCGGACGAAGTTGAGCTTGGCCACGCGCAGAAACCCCTCCTGATCGAAATCCGCAGGAATCGCGCGCGGAACGGAGGGCGGCGGGTTAGCCTGAACGGATGCAGCAGGTGCTGGTGGTTGAAAGATTGTTTCCTTCGCGGGCGACATGCCCGGCCCGCCAATACCGGCGTATTGCATCGGCTCGCTCATCGGGCCGCGATCAGCCGGGCGTTTGCGGAAAATCATGCGGATCACGAAAGCGGCTGCCATGGTGAGGAGCACAAGCATCAGAATGTTCGCCATGCCTTCACCCAGGCCGAAGTGTGAGAGCAATGCCGCGAGTCCAAGTCCCGCTGCCAGTCCGGCCAGTGGCCCCATCCAGTTGCGCCCGGCAGGCGGGGTCGGCGCCGCAGCCGGAGTTGCCGCCTGTTGTTGAGCAGGTGGCGGAGTGGCCTGTTTCTGCGTTACCGATTCCCGCTGCATTCCCCTGGAAGCGCCGCCGCCCAGCCGTTTTGCCTCGGCATCCTGAATCGCCAGGCTCAGCACGAAAACCCCGGTACAGGCCAGTAACAAGAATCTTTTCATGAGCCCTCCCGATCAGAACTTGAAGCCGCGGTGCAGCGCAACGACGCCCAATGCCATGTTGAAATATTCGACCTTTTCAAGTCCGGCCTGTTCCATCATCTGCTTCAGTTCTTCCTGGCCAGGATGAACCCGTATCGATTCGGACAGGTAACGATAGCTTTCCGCATCGTTGGTGACCAGCTTTCCGACACGCGGGATGACGTGGAAGGAATAGAAGTCGTAGGCCGGCGCCAGGGGTTTCCAGATTTGCGAAAACTCGAGCACCAGCAGGCGGCCGCCAGGACGGAGAACACGATGCATTTCGGCCAGCGCGATATCCTTGTGCGTCATGTTGCGCAGCCCGAAGGCCACGGTAACGCAGTCGAACCAGTCGTCCGGGAATGGCAGCTTTTCGGCATCGCACTGGGCGGCGGGAACGACGTAGCCCTTGTCGAGCAGACGGTCGCGACCACGCGCCAGCATGGCGTTGTTGATATCGGTCAGCCACACCTGGCCGCTCTTGCCGACCTTTTTGGCGAAAGCGAGCGCGAGGTCGCCGGTGCCGCCGGCCACGTCGAGAACTCTGGAACCCTCGCGAACGCCGCTGCGCTGAATCGTGAACGCTTTCCAGATCCGGTGCATGCCGCCGGACATCAGATCGTTCATGAGGTCATAGCGACTGGCGACCGAGTCGAATACATCGGCTACCCGTCGAGCCTTCTCGCGTTCCTCGACGGTTTCATAGCCGAAGTGAGTGGTATCACTTTTCATGACTTCAATGGTGTGAACCGCAACTGCCGCCACTCTTCGGCGACGAGGTGTCGATATCGCGGGAAAGTCCCTGGGTTTCGATCTGCTTCAGGTATTCCTGCCATAACTCGTCATGATGTTTTCCGAGGTTGTGGAGCAGGTCCCATGAGTAGAGGCCGCTGTCGTGTCCGTCGGAAAAAACAAAGCACAATGCGTAGGTGCCGATCGGTTCGATGCGCTCCACTTCGACATTCCGCTTGCCGGTTTGCAGGGTTTCCTGGCCCGGGCCGTGGCCGCGTGCCTCGGCCGAAGGAGTGAAAACCCGCAGGAACTCGAAGTCCAGTTCATAGCGCTCGCCATTCTCGTAGAAGAGTTCGACAAAGCGGGATTTCTGATGCAACTTGATGTCGGTCGGAATCGGGGTGTCGCGTTTGATGCCTGCCATAACAGCCTCCAAGGTTAAGGCGCTAGTTTAGCGCACTCGCCGCCCCCTGGAGATGGCTTAAGTCAAAGCGTCTCGTAGCTGACCCGGTCAAAATCAATGCCGCGTTGCCTGACGTGTTGCATCCGCAACTGCCAGGTCTGCCCATCAGCAACGACTTCGAGCAGGCTGCTTGCCTTGTACATGCCCCCGGGAATCACGATCGAACCCTCCTGCCCAATGGCGGCGATCGGCGGCAACAGGAACGCCCGGACATAACGATTCTCGTATCCCGGTGCCTCGGGCGCGTGACGGACACCGACGGCTTCAGGCATGCCGGGCAAAACAGCGACACCGACAACCAGTCCGCCGGAATTTTCCTGCATCAGCCAGCTGGCCTGCCCGAGCAAGAAGCGGTCGCCATCATGTGGGCAGAGGGCCAGCAATTGGCTGTGGGAGATCCTCTGCCCGGCATGGCTACGACCCAGACGGAAACCGTTTGCCGAGTGGTTGATGACTGTCCATTCATCGATCGGGAAACTCGAATGCGCCTTGATGCTCAACTGTTGCCCAGGTGCGGCGCGTTCGCGGAAAGTGAACAGTTCATCGAACTGGTTCCGCGAATAGGCTTCTGCTGAATCCGGTTGGATGAACTCCTTGCCGCCGACGAAGAAATGCATGGCTTCATATCCAACAGCGACTTTTGCCGCCCCCTCGGAAACAAAGCGCCGGAATCTGCGTGGTGACGCCGTCTGTGTCCATGGACGGGACAGTTGTTCGAGCAGTCTGATGACGTGCCCCGACGTGTCTTCGCCGAGACCTAGTTGCGATGGAGTCAGGCGCTGATGCAACTGAGAAAGCATATGGCTCAGCTGTAGACCGAGGCGACTGGTGTCCAGACGGCGGGCATCAGGGCCGATGCCGTCCGAGGCGCCAGTCGGATGAAGGGGTTGGTCGGTCATCAGTTCGACGACATACGGTGGCACCTCGTATTCGTCGTCTACATGATGCAATGATACCAACGGCGCCCACATGCCCGCCCAGCGGCGGACAAGATTGAGGTCGCGGACACTGTCGCTGTAAGGATTGGCTATTTCGATCAGCAACAGGGTGACGTAAGCTGCCGCACAGTGCGTGGCCTGCAAATCATTTTCCAGCGAATCGTTGACCGGTGTGCAGGTGACGCCCCACTGCTCGGCGGTTTCGTAGTAGCCATGAAGGTCGTGCCAGATGCCGGCCGGTACCTCGCGCCGGGCGCGGAAATGTTCGATGATGACCATCCCCGTGTAGTACAGGCAGCGATGCAGAACCGTCGCCAGCAGCGTCGAATACTGGGGATTGTCGGCGGCGGGTTCCTGCATGCGCGCGCACAGCGCATAGGCCCTGCTCATGCGCTGCCATGCCGAAAGCACCTGCTGGAAACACTGCTCCTGTTCATCGGAGAGAACCAGTGGCTTGTTGTGATAGGTCTTGGCTCTTTCTTCCTCGACAAAGCTCAAGGGAACCCTGGTCTGTTCGAGAAGCGAAAGCAGAACCCCGGATTCCGGTGGATTCGTAATCAGCGCATCAAGGAATTCGATGAGTTGCTGTTCCGCCAGCGGCGGATTGGCCAGCGGCAGTTGCGAAAGAAAAAGCGATCCGGTGTGCAGATCGGGGATCGAGAGCGGGGACGATGCCGTGTTCATGATATTCAGCCTTGATTGTCTTCAGGGTGCAGTTGCTTGCGTAGTGCCTGGCGCATGGTGTCATCGCTGACGACGGCGCGTGGCCGGCCGTCACGTTGCTTGGTGCCCCAGATGGGTTCGGGAAAGTGGCCGTCGTCGCGCCAGCGCGGAATCACGTGCCAGTGCAGATGCGGTGTCATGTTGCCGAGGCTGGCCAGATTGACCTTGTCAGGAGCAAACAGGTTGCGCACGACCTTCTCGACGGCGAAAACCAGATTCATCATGGACTGGCGCTCGCCAGGATCGAGGTCGGTCATCTCGCGCACATGGGCCGTCCAGATGACCCGGCAGAAGCCCGGATAATGCGGATCATCGACCCGTACCACACGGCAGGTCGGAGATTCCCAGAGGGCCGTTCCCCCCGTTGAGGTGCATAACTCGCACATCTTGCCGTCCCTCTCCACGTTCATGATTCCGTAAGTTCGCAAGGATTGCACTTGCATAAAAATACTGCAAGTGCTTCCTGCGCCGCCCGCCAGGCTGTCGTGGTCGACCGGCAAAAACAGCCGGAAATCAGAGCAGTACGCGCTCGACCCCTCCTATGTTAGCTTTGGCCACGAAATCTGCCATCCAGTTTTCGCCGAGCAGGTGCTTGGCCATCTCGACCACAATGTAATCCGCCTTGGTACCCGCATCGTCGTCGTAGCGCGAAAGTCCCTGCAGGCATGCCGGGCACGAGGTGAGAATCTTGACCTCGCCGGTGAAACCGTCGGTACGCAGCTTGGCGGCGCCCTTCTCGATTTCGTCCTGCTTGCGGAATTTCACCTGGGTCGCGATATCCGGCCGGGAATAGGCGAAGGAGCCGGCGTCGCCGCAACAGCGGTCGGTCAGCGGCACGTCCTGACCCATCAGCGTCTTGGTCACCGCCAACGGCTCGTAGACCTTCATCGGCGTGTGGCAAGGGTCGTGATACATGTAGCGCGTACCCTCAATGCCCTGCAATTTGACGCCCTTTTCCATCAGGTATTCATGGATGTCGAGCAGGCGGCAGCCGGGGAAGATCTTCTCGAACTGGTACTTTTGCAACTGGTCCATACAGGTACCGCAGGAGACGATCACCGTTCTGATATCGAGGTAGTTCAGCGTGTTGGCGACGCGGTGGAAGAGCACGCGGTTGTCGGTCGTGATTTTCAGGCCCTTGTCTTCATCGCCGGACGAGGTCTGCGGATAGCCGCAGCACAGATAACCTGGTGGCAGCACGGTCGTGGCGCCGACTTCGTACAACATCGCCTGCGTCGCTAGACCGACCTGTGAAAACAGGCGCTCGGAGCCGCAGCCGGGGAAGTAGAACACGGCATCCGACTCCTCGGTCGTCTTCCGCGGATTGCGAATGACCGGGATGACCTTGTCGTCTTCGATGTCGAGCAGGGCGCGCGAGGTGCGTTTCGGCAGGTTGCCGGGCATCGGCCGGTTGAGGAAATGGATGACCTGCGTCTTGACCGTTGGCGCGCCGACCGTTGCCGGCGGGTGGGCGCGGCTGTCCTGGACCAGGCCAAGCGCCTTGGCCGCCTTGTGCGCCAGGCGCTGGGCCTTGAAGCCGAAGTCCATCATGCCGAAGCGCATCAGCTTGATCGTCGCCGGATCCTTCAGGTTCAGGTAGGTCATCGCCGCGAACGTGCCGGGGCTGAAGCGCTTCTTGTCCTGCTTGCGCAGGAAATTGCGCATCGCCACCGAAACATCGCCGAAATCGATGTCGACCGGGCAAGGCTTCAGGCAGCGGTGGCAGACCGTGCAATGGTCGGCAACGTCGTTGAATTCGTCGAAATGCTTGAGCGAAATGCCGCGCCGGGTCTGCTCTTCGTAAAGGAAGGCTTCGACCAGCAGGGAAGTGCCGAGAATCTTGTTGCGCGGCGAATAGAGCAGGTTGGCGCGCGGCACGTGCGTCGAGCAGACCGGTTTGCACTTGCCGCAACGCAGGCAGTCCTTGACCATGTCGGAAATCTTGCCGATTTCCGACTGTTCCATGATCAGCGATTCGGTGCCGAGCAGGCTGAACGAGGGCGTGTAGGCATTGCCCATGTCGCCGCCGGGCATCAGCTTGCCCTTGTTGAAATGGCCGTCCGGATCGACCTTCTGCTTGTAGTCGCGGAAGGGGCCGATTTCGGCTTCGGTGAGAAACTCCAGCTTGGTGATGCCGATGCCGTGCTCGCCGGAAATCACGCCATCCAGCGAACGGGCGAGGTGCATGATGCGCTCGACCGCCTTGTTGGCAGTCTGCAGCATCTCGTAATTGTCGGAATTGACCGGGATGTTGGTATGTACGTTGCCATCGCCGGCGTGCATGTGCAGCGCCACGAAGACGCGGCCGCGCAGCACTTCCTTATGTATGGCCTCGATGCGCTCGACGATCGGGCGATAGACGCCGCCGTCGAAGATCTTGGAGAGACGCGGTTTCAGCTCCTGCTTCCACGAAGTGCGAACCGAGTAGTCCTGCAGGCGATGAAAGAGCTTCGGATTAACCGCCTTGTTGGTCAGCTCGCCGGCCTGTACGCCAAATTCGCCAAAACGTGCTTCTGCTTCGGCCAGTGGCAGGTCGAGGTTTTCCAGCAGCCATGCCCAGCGCAAACGAACAGCGTTGACGTAATCGATTGCAGCCTGCCGGCGGTCGCCGATCAGCAAGTCCGTATCCAGCGTCGTGTCGCCACGATGCAGCGGCAGGTCGCCCTTGAGGAATTCACTCAGGGCATCGCACAGCGCCAGCTTGTTCTGCGTCGACAGTTCAATGTTGATGCGCTCGATGCCGTCGCAGTAATCGCCCATGCGCGGCAACGGAATGACTACGTCTTCGTTGAGCTTGAAGGCGTTGGTATGGCGCGAAATAGCGGCGGTGCGCGAACGGTCGAGCCAGAATTTCTTGCGCGTTTCGGCGTCGACCGCGATGAAGCCCTCGGCCGCCCGCAGGTTGCACATGCGGACCACTTCGGAAGCGGCGGCCATCACTGCTTTTTCGTCGTGACCGACGAGGTCGCCAATCAGCACCATCTTCGGGCGGCCATGGCGCTTGGCCTTGGTCGCGTAGCCGACGGCCTTCACATAGCGCTCGTCGAGGTGCTCCAGACCGGCCAGCTGGACGCCGGCGGCATGCCCGGCACCGCCCGGCTTGAAGTAATCGGTAATTTCAACGATGGCCGGCACCGCTTCGCGCACCTGGCCGAAAAATTCGAGGCAAACAGTACGCGTCACTGGTGGCATCTTGTGCAGTACCCAGCGCGCGGCGACGATGATGCCATCGGTGCCCTCCTTCTGCACGCCCGGCACGCCGCCGAGGAACTTGTCGGTGACGTCCTTGCCCAGTCCGGTCTTGCGACAGGCGGCACCCGGCAGGGTCAACTTTTCCTCGCTGAGCAGCTTCCTGCCGCTGGGGTTGAAACGCTTGAGGCGAAACTCGACCATTTCCTGCTCATGAATCTTGCCAAAGTTATGGTTGACGCGTTCGACTTCCAGCCAGTTGCCGTCCGGCATCACCATCTTCCACCAGGCCAGATTATCGAGTGCTGTTCCCCACAGCACGGCTTTCTTGCCGCCCGCGTTCATCGCGATGTTGCCGCCGATGCAGGATGCGCTGGCCGAGGTGGGGTCGACCGCGAAAACGCGGCCGGCTTCCGAAGCTGCTTCCGAGACACGCTCGGTGATGACGCCGGCGCCGGTGCGGATGGTCGCATACGGCTTGCTATGGCCGGGCAGGACGATTTCCTCGACCGTGCCGATGTCGATCAGTTTTTCGGTATTGATCACCGCCGAGTAGGGCGTCAGCGGCACTGCGCCGCCGGTATAGCCGGTGCCGCCGCCACGCGGAATGATAGTCAGGCCTGCTTCGATGCAGCCGCGCACCAGGTTGCCGATTTCTTGCTCGGTGTCCGGGTAGAGGACGACGAAGGGATATTCGACACGCCAGTCGGTGGCGTCGGTCACATGCGAAACGCGGGCCAGGCCGTCAAAGGCGATGTTGTCCTTGCGCGTGTGCTTGCCGAGGATCTTCTGCACCTTGCGGCGCAAATCATAAGTTTTTTCGAAATGCTCGGAAAAGCGGTTGACCGCAAGCTGGGCGGCATCGACCAGGCGCTTGACCTTTGCTGAACGCCCCAGGTCCTCGCTTTCCGTCGCCTGGCGGCGCTTTTCGACCTCGATCAGGCGATGGCGCAACGCATTGACCAGCGCCGCGCGCCGCTCGCGATTGTCGAGCAGGTCGTCTTCCAGATAGGGGTTGCGCTGGACGACCCAGATATCGCCCAGCACCTCGTAAAGCATGCGCGCCGAGCGGCCGGTAACGCGCTCCGAGCGGAGTTCGTCAAGGACGGCCCAGTTGTCGGCGCCGAGCAGGCGGATGACGATCTCGCGATCGGAAAACGAGGTGTAGTTGTAGGGGATTTCGCGCAGGCGGGCAGTCATGGAAGCAGCCAGGGTCCGTCAAAAGCTGGATTTTAGCGTATTGCAGCGCAACACGCGGGCTCGGGTAGGTGTCGGAAACGTCGCCAAGGGTTCAGTCGGGTGGTGCCGCCTGAATGGGCAGCCATTGCCGGTCGAATTTGCTGACAGCGAAATATGAACAAAGTTTGCGCTGGATCAAATGCAACCTTTGCTGCACCGCCACATTCTTCTTATACTGTGAATTATCACGAACGCATGCGGGGCGCAACCGTGCATGTGCAATTCCGAGTGGGCCATACCGGTCTTCTCGTCCCGTTGGCCGGAAAACCCTACCGGCTGCACCGTGGTGGCCGTCGAGGCGTCTGCTCTCAAGGTGAGCGCTTCGATTGACCGACGAAGTTCGTCCTGTTCGCGCTTCCGGACCGAATGGTCGCGGGGGGAACAGTGTTTTCGATCACGGCGCGCAATCATGTATTGCAGCGCGTCATACTTGGGGTACGACAGTCTTCATGGAATCGATGTCGAATCTGGCCATTTCCGGCGTATTCATGCTCGGCCTGGGTGTGCTGCTGGCCTGGATGCTGGCCATTGCCAGCCGCAAACTGTACGTCTACGAAGACCCGCGCATCGACGAAGTCGAGGGTCGCCTGCCGAAATCCAACTGTGGTGCCTGCGGTCAGGCCGGTTGCCGCAACTTCGCCGAGAAGGTCGTCGCCGGTGAGCTTTCGCCTGCCCAGTGTTCGGTCAGCTCTCCCGTGCAGCGCCAGGATATCGCGGACTTCCTTGGGGTCGCTGCCGGCCAAGTTGAGAAGCGCGTTGCCCGGCTGGCCTGTGCCGGCGGTCGTCACGTCGCTTTCCTGCGCGCCCGCTATGCCGGTCATAAGTCATGCCGTGCCGCAACCGTGGTGTCGGGCGGCGGCAAGGAATGCGCCTGGGGCTGCCTGGGGCTGGGCGATTGCGCCAGCGTCTGCACCTTCGACGCCATCACCATGGACATCCATGGCCTGCCGAATGTTGATGCTGACAAATGCACCGGCTGCAACGATTGTGTTGAAGTCTGCCCGAAAGGTCTGTTCTCGGTCGAGCCGGTCAGCCGCAAGCTCTGGGTGGCCTGCAAGAACAAGGCGGACGGCGATACGGCAGAGGCTGCCTGCGAAGTTGCCTGCACCGCGTGTGGCCGCTGTGTGACCGATGCGCCGCCCGGCCTGATTCGTCTGGATGGCAATCTGGCGACGATCGTTTATGAATTGAATGCCTTGTCCACGCGCGGCCCTATCGAGCGTTGCCCGACCGGCGCCATCATCTGGTTCGATACGCCTGGCAAGGCAGCCAAGGGGGCCGCCGCCAAGAAAATCCTGCGGCAGGATGCGTTGCCGTTGCATTAACTTGCACTGAGTTGCACTGAATTCTTTAGGAGCTTGTCATGTTGAAGAAACTGTTCCAGTCCTCGTCCGCAACCGGTGCCGATCAATCTGCCGCCAAAGTCAAATATCCCGGCGTGCGTGATGCCGTCGATGGCAATACCGCCGTGATTCACGTCGAGCGCGAAGCCTCCGACGCGGCGGGATCCTACCCGATCACGCCGTCGACCCAGATGGGCGAATACTGGGCTGAAGCCGTCGCGCAGGGTCACATCAATATCTCCGATCGTCTGCTGATCTTCATCGAGCCGGAATCCGAGCATGCCGCTGCGGGCGTCACCGCCGGCATGGCGATGACAGGCCTGCGCGCCGTCAATTTCTCGTCTGGGCAAGGTGTCGCCTTCATGCACGAGTCGCTGTATGCCGCCGTCGGCAAGCGTTTGCCCTATGTGCTCAACATGGGCTGTCGCGCCATCACCAAAGCTTCGCTCAATGTCCATGCCGGCCATGACGACTATCACTGCATCGACGATACCGGCTTCATTCAGGTGATGGCGAAAAACACCACCGAGGCGGCTGACCTCAACCTCATCGGCCGCAAGGTCGCCGAGTTGTCGCTGACGCCCGCGATCATCGGCCAGGATGGCTTTTTGACTACCCACCTGATCGAATCCACTGTGCTGCCCGAGCGCGAGTTGGTCAAGGAGTTCCTCGGCAAGCCCGATGATATCATCGACTCGCCCACACCCGCGCAGCAAATGTTGTACGGCCCGAAGCGCCGTCGCGTGCCGGTGCTCTGGGACGTGGATACACCGATGGTCTCTGGCGTGGTACAGAACCAGGACGCCTACATGCAGGCTACTGCTGGCCAGCGCCCCTACTTCTTTGACCACATCGAATTCCTCACCGACCAGTGCATGGAAGAGTATGCCGGCCTGACCGGCCGTCGCTACCAGCGCGTGTCGACCTACAAGATGGAGGATGCGGAATACGTCATTCTCGGCATGGGCAGCATGATCGTGCAGGCCGAATGCGTCGCCGACTATCTGCGCGAAACACGCAAGCTCAAGGTTGGTGTGGTGAATGTCACCATGTATCGACCCTTCCCCGGCGATCTGATCGGCAAGGTGTTGCGCGGCAAAAAAGGCGTGACCGTGCTCGAACGCACTGACCAACCACTCGCCGAAGATCTGCCGCTGATCCGCGAAGTGCGCGCCACGCTCATCAAGTGCATTGAGAATGGCGCAGCGTCCGAAGCTGAAAAGCCTTTCCCCAGCTATGCGTCCTATGCCGCCGGCGACATGCCATCCCTGTATTCCGGCTGCTATGGCCTCGGTTCGCGTGACCTGCAACCCGAGGGGATGATTGGTACCATCGAGAATATGCTGCCGCAGGGTGGCAAGCGCAAGTTCTTCTATCTCTCCGTCGACTTTGCCCGCGACCCGCTTAACCCCAAAGACGAAATCCATCAGCAGGATCTGCATGAAAAATATCCGCAGATCAAGGCACTGGGGCTGCGCGGCAGCGAGAACCCGAACCTTCTGCCGAAGGGCGCTATCACCGTGCGCATGCACTCTGTCGGCGGCTGGGGTGCCATCACCACCGGCAAGAATCTGGCGATGACGTTGTTCGAACTGCTCGGCTGGGACATCAAGGCCAACCCGAAATACGGTTCTGAAAAGAAAGGTCAGCCGACGACGTATTACCTCTCGGCTGCACCCGAGCCGATCCGCATCAACTGCGAATACACCTTTGTCGATGTGGTGCTCTCGCCTGACCCCAATGTTTTTGGCCACTCCAACCCGCTGTCCGGTCTGAAAAAGGGTGGTTACCTCATCATCCAGTCGAATTCCGGCAAGGAAACCTGGGCGACCTTCCCGTTCTGGGCGCAGAAATTCATCGTCGATAACGACATTCACGTCTTCTACCTCGATGCCTTCCAGATTGCCCGCGAAGAGGCTGGTTCGGCCGAACTGCAATTGCGCATGCAGGGCAACGTCTTCCAGGGCGCTTTCTTCGCCGCCAGCCCGACCATGAAGAATGCCGGGCTGACCGAAGCCACGCTGTTCGCCGCCATCGAGGCACAGTTGCAATACAAGTTTGGTGGCAAGGGCGCACGCGTGGTGCAGGACAACCTGCGTGTGGTGAAGCGCGGCTTCACCGAACTGACCGAGATCACCGACAAGCAAGTCGGCATGACCCGCAAGCTGTTCGCCAAGCAGGATGTCGGCCTGCCCGTCATGCTGCAGCAACTGCCCGCCACCGATGGTGGTATTGCCGATCTCCATGGTTTCTGGGAGCGCACCGGCAATTTCTATCTGACGGGCAAGGGCTCGGACAACCTCGTCGACCCCTTCATCGGCACCTCGATCATTCCGGCGGCGACCGGCGTATTCCGCGACATGACCGGTATCCGCTTTGATCATCCGGTGTGGACGGCCGAAAACTGCACGGCCTGTGGCAATTGCTATACCGAGTGTCCGGACTCAGCGATTCCCGGTCTGGTCAGTTCGGTGGCGGATGTTTTCAACACCGTGATCAATCGCATCGAAACCACCGGCATGCCGACGCGCTTCCTGCGCCGCGCCGCCCGCACTGTCGAGAAGAAACTGCGTGGTCTGATCGCCAGCGACGGCGTGGCTGTGCGTCCGCTGATCAACCAGGCGATTTCCGCCACGGTGGCCGAAGCGCCGGCGGAAGACCAGGAAAAAATGGCGGCCGAGTTCAAGCTGTTCACTGCCGAGATGGGCGACTTCCCCTTCAGCACCACCAAACCCTTCTGGACGCAGAAAGAGAAGAAAGCCAAGGGCAGCGGCGGCCTGTTCTCCATCACCATCAACCCCTACACCTGCAAAGCTTGCGCCATCTGTGTCGCGGTCTGCGAAGACAACGCGCTGAAGATGGTGACGCAGACCGACGAGTCGACGGAGCGCATGCGCAAGGACTGGAACTTCTGGCTCGACCTGCCGACGACGCCCAAGGAATACAGCCGTATCGACAGCCTCGACGAAAAGATCGGTGCGCTGGAAACTCTGTTGCTCGATAAGCACAACTACAGCTCGATGGCTTGCGGCGATGGCGCCTGCCTGGGTTGCGGCGAAAAGACGGCGATCCACCTGTTCACCTCGACGGTCGCCGCGCTGATGCAACCGCGCGTCAAGGGTTATGTCGAAAAGATCGACGACCTGATCGGCAAGCTCGAGCAGCACATGCGCATCAAGCTGGCCTCCGCAGTGGATGTCACCGATACTGGCGCCGTGATGCGTGCGGTCGATGCCACCGGTCAGCACGATCTCACCTTATCGAATCTGGCTGCCAAGCTGAACGAGAACAAGCCCTCGCAGCTGCTCGACCCGGCCTGGGTGAAGAACACCGCCCAGCTGCTCGAAAAGCTCAAGGACCTGAAGTGGCGTTATGTCGAGGGGCCGAGCAAGCGCGGCCGTTCCGACATGGGTATCATCAACTCGACGGGTTGCACGTCGGTATGGGGCGCGACCTATCCCTTCCATCCCTATCCCTTCCCCTGGACATCGCATCTGTTCCAGGATTCGCCCTCGGTGGCGATGGGCATCTTCGAAGGCCACATGGCCAAGATGGCCGATGGCTTCAAGGCCATCCGCAAGGCCGAGAAGGAGCTTGCCAACGACTACCTGCCGGCTCGTGACGACGATTTCTTCCGCCGCTTCAACTGGCATGATTTCTCAGCTGACGAATGGCTGCTCTGTCCGCCGGTCGTCAGCCTCGGTGGCGACGGCGCGATGTACGACATCGGCTTCCAGAACCTCTCGCGTGCGTTGATGTCCGGCATGCCGATCAAGATTCTGGTGGTCGACACGCAGGTCTATTCCAACACCGGCGGCCAGGCCTGCACCTCGGGCTTTATCAGCCAGGTTTCCGACATGGCGCCCTTCGGTTCAACCGGGCGTGGCAAGCAGGAAACCCGCAAGGAAATTGCACTGATCGGCATGGCGCACCGCACGTCCTTCGTGGCGTCGAGCACCATCGCCCACGTCAATCATCTGCTGGAAAACTATATCGACGGCATCAACAGTCGCCGCCCGGCGCTGTTCAACATCTACGCAGTTTGCCCACCCGAGCATGGCGTCGGCGACGACCGTAGCGTCGCACAGAGCAAGCTGGCCGTGGAAGGTCGCGCTTACCCGCTGTTCCGTTTCGATCCGGATGCCGGCACGACGTTCAGCGAATGCGTTAGCCTCGAAGGCAACCCGTCGCTCGACACCGATTGGCCGGTCTATACGCTCAAGTACAAGGATGATGTGGGAACCGAGCTGAGCATGAGCCTGCCGATGACCTTCGCCGACTTTGCCGCGACCGAGGCGCGTTTCCTCAAGCACTTCAAGAAGGCGCCGCCGGAGACCTGGAACGCCAACATGGTGCCGATCGCCGACTTCCTGGAACTCGATGCCGATGAACGCGAAGGCAAGTTCCCCTTCATCTGGGCTGTGGATCAGAAGAACCGGCTGATGCGCCTGTTGTGCACCGCAGAGATTGTGCGGTCCACCGAGGAGCGCCAGAGCTATTGGAAGCAATTGCGCGACATTGCCGGTCTCGGCGCCCAGCCGACAGAGGCCGATGCGGATGTCACCGAACGCGTGCGTGCCGAACTGCTGGCGAAGATTACGGCCAGCCTCGGCATGGTCGGCGGTGCTTCCTACAGCGGTGCCGCACCGGCGCAGGCCGCAAAAGTCGGCGCTGGCGGGACGGCAAGTGCCGACCATAGTGGCGGCAATGGCGGTGATTACGAGCCGGTCTGGATCGAATCGCCCGAGTGCACGGCCTGCGACGAATGCACCACGATTGCGCCCAAGGCGTTTGCCTACAACGACCAGAAGCTGGCGACGGTGATCAATCCCAAGGGGGCGAAATACGCCGACTTTGTGAAGGCGGCGGAAAAATGCACCGCCGGATGCATCCACCCGGGCACGCCGTGGAACATGGCGGAACCCGGGCTGGACAAGCTGAAGGCACGCGCGGCGAAATATAACTGAGCATCCCGGCGATGAAATTTATCTCTTATCTTCGTGGCGAGGCCTTCCAGCGGGGGGTGCATCCGCCATCCAGCAAGATGACGGCGCAGATGAAAATCCGCCGCCTGCCTTTCCCGCCGAAGGTGACGGTGCCGCTGTCGCAACACATCGGCAAGGTGCCGCGCCCCGTCGTCAGGGTCGGTCAGGAAGTGGTGCGCGGCCAGCCGATTGCGCATACTGAAGACTGGCTTTCGGTGCCGCACCATGCACCGGTTACCGGCGTGGTCGAATTTATTGGGTTACGGCCAAGTGCGCGCGGGCCGTGGGTCGAGTCCATCGTGATTCGCGCCTATCCAGGCGCCACGCAGGAAGATCTGTGGGGCCAGCCGCGCGATCTATCGACCGCCAACGGGAGCGAAATCCTGCAGGCGATCTGGGATACTGGCATGGTCGGCTTGGGCGGCGCGGCCTTCCCGACCCACGCCAAGCTGACGGTGCCCAAGCAGGCGCATGTGCATACGCTGGTGGTGAATGGCTGCGAGTGCGAGCCTTACCTGACCTGCGACCACCGCGTGATGGTCGAGCAGGCCGACGACCTGGTCACTGGCATCCGCTATGGTATGCGGGCGACCGGCGCGGTACGCACTATCGTCGGTATCGAGGACAACAAACCCGACGCCCTGGTGGCGATCGATGCAGCTATAAAACGCGCCGGCGTCGTGCCGGAGGGGGAGATCCACGCCGAACTGGTGCCGACCAAGTATCCGCAAGGTTCCGAGAAGATGCTGGTGATGGCATTGTTCGGCGTGGAAATTCCGGCAGGCAGCCTGCCGGTAGCACTGGGCATGGTGGTAAACAACGTTGGTACGCTGGCGGCGCTGGGCCAGTTGCTACCGGCGGGCCGCGGCCTGACCGAGCGGGTGGTCACTATCACCGGGCCGGGTGTCGCCCGTCCGGGCGACTACATCGTGCCGATCGGCACCCCGTTGCGCTTTGTCCTCGACTATGCCGGTGCGCCGGCCGAATCGCACCAGGTCATCCTCGGCGGGCCGATGATGGGCCAGGCTATCGCATCTCTCGATGTGCCGGTAACCAAGGGCGTATCGGGCGTGCTGGTGTTCCGCAAGGAAGACATGGAGTCGCGGGAGGTATTGAATACCTATCCGTGCATCAAGTGCGGCGAATGCGTCGAGTCCTGCCCGATGGGCCTTAATCCCTCGACCCTGGGCCTCCTGGCGGCCAAGCGTGAGTATGAAATGATGGGTGACAATTTCCACCTCGGCGAATGCTTCGAGTGCGGCTGCTGCACCTATGTCTGTCCGTCCAACATTCCGCTTGTCCAGCAGTTCCGGGTAGCGAAGCAAGTATTGAGAGAGCGAGCCGCGGCATGAGCGCTACCGTCGAAATCCGTCCCGCGCCCCACATCAAGGGGGAGCGTAGCGTCGAAAAGATCATGTCGCACGTGGTCTATTCGCTGCTGCCGATCTGTGGTTTTTACATTTTCCAGTACGGCATCTCCGCCGTGGCAATCATACTGGTCACCACGGCGGCTTGCCTGCTGACCGAACGCTGGTTTATCACCACCGGCACCCAGTCGGGCAACCTCGGCGACTATTCTGCAGTGATCACCGGCCTGTTGCTGGCGCTCACCCTGCCGCCTGGCTTCGCGTTGTGGATGGCCTTTGTCGCCGGTGCTATCGCCATCGTGCTCGGCAAGGCGATTTTCGGCGGTATCGGCCACAACACCTTCAATCCGGCACTGGTCGGTCGGGCTTTCGCCCAGGCGGCCTTCCCGACCGCCATCGCCACCTACACGCCGTCTTTCCTGCCGGGGCGCTTCACCGAGTTCATCCCTTCGTCGCTGGCCTGGCCGCTGATGACCCCACCGGATGTTGTCATCTGGTTGAAAGAGCGACAACTCGATGCTCTGGCGGGCGCTACGCCGCTGGCCAAATGGAAGTTCGAAGGCGTGTCGGTCGACGCCTGGGATTTGATGTCATCCTTGAGTGGCCATTTGGCCGTCGGCCCATCGCCGCTCCTGATCCTGCTCTGCGGCGTCTACCTCGCCGCCCGCCGTTACATGGACTGGCGTATCCCGACCGCCACGCTCGGCAGCGCGTGCATCGCCGCCTGGGCACTGTTCAGTTTCGACCCGGGCCACTATCCTGATCCGTTCTTCATGCTGTTTTCCGGTGGCCTGATCCTCGGCGCGGTGTATATGGCGACCGACATGGTGACCTCGCCGGTCACACCGCGCGGCATGTGGATCTACGGCGCATTGATCGGCTTGCTGACGGTACTGATCCGTTACTTCGGTGGCCTGCCCGAAGGCGTGATGTATGCGATCCTGATCGCCAATGCCGCAACGCCGATGATCGAGCAGATTTCCCAGCCGAGGCCTTTTGGCAAGGGCAAGCAGAAGCACCGTGGCGCTTCCTATCCGCTCAATCCCAGCTACATTTCTCGCGAGGAGGATGCTGCGGTGACGCCGAAGAAGCGCATCCTGAAGAACAAGCCGAAACGAGACTCCGGGAGCGAGCCATGAGTGCCGAAACCCTAGCTGCTCCCCAAGTGACGCCTACCGCAGTCTTGCTGCGCGTGCTGGGCATCGTTTCAGCCATCTGCGGGCTGATCATCGTTGGCTCCTACGAGATCACGTTGCCTGCGGCCAATGCCAACCGCCGGATTGCCCTCGAACGGGCAGTGCTCAAGGTGGTGCCGACGGCCAAGACCATTGCCGAGTATTACGCGCTGCCTGCGGGAGGTATCGAGCAGGCCAAGGGTGGCGAAGCACCGGCGGGCGTGGCCAAGTTCTACGCCGGCTACGACGATGCCGGCAAACTGACCGGCATTGCCGCCGAGGCCGGTGCCAAGGGTTATGCCGATCTGGTGCGTGTCATGTTCGGCTACGATCCAGTTTGCCAGTGCGTGACCGGCATCAGCGTCGTCTCCATGCGCGAGACGCCGGGCATCGGCGACAAGATTCTCATCGACAAGGATTTCCTCGCCAACTTCAAGGAGCTTGACGTCAAACTGAAAGAAGACATGTCGGCACTGGTCAACGAGGTCAAGGCCGTCAAGCATGGCACCAAGACCAACCCCTGGCAGATCGACGCCATCGCCGGTGCCACCGTCACATCCCGTGCCGTTGGCAAAGGCATCAACGATGCGGCCCAGTTTCTGCTGCCCAAGCTGGTGCCCAACATCGAGAAACTCAAGGTGAAATCATGAGTACGAACACTCCCGTCAGTACGGCTACGGCTCCCCGCAACATGCAGGAGTTCATGGAAGGCATCTGGGAACGCAATCCCGTGTTCGTCATGGTGCTGGGCATGTGCCCGACCATGGCGGTGACGGTGTCCGCGATCAACTCGATTTCCATGGGACTGGCCACCACTTTCGTGCTCGCCGCCTCCTGCTGGCTGGTCTCGTTGTTGCGGCACGTGATCCCGAAGGAGGTACGTATCGCCACCTACATCGTGATCATCGCCACCTTCGTGACCGTGGTCGATTACGCCATCCAGGCCATCAGCCTGGAAATGTATGAAGCCCTCGGCGCCTACATCCAGTTGATCGTCGCCAACTGCCTGGTGCTTGGTCGCGCCGAGGCACACGCGGCGAAGTTTCCGCCCGTGGCGGCCACGCTCAACGCCACCGGCATGGGCCTGGGCTTCACGCTGGGCCTGACCATGATCGGCGGCGTGCGCGAGATTCTCGGCAATGGCACGCTGCTCGGCATTTCGCTGTTCGGCGCGGACTTTCAGCCTTGGGTGGTGATGGTGCTGCCACCGGGCGGCTTCTTCGTCATGGGGGGCTGGCTGTTACTGTTTGCCATCTATCGGGAACGCAAGGATCGCGGCAACGCTGCTCGTACTGCGGAGGCCAGCCATGGTGCATGAATCTCTCGGCCAGATCCTGGTCACCACGATCCTCTCCGGCAACTTCGTGCTGGCGATGTTTCTCGGCATGTGTCCATTCCTCGGCGTTACCCACAGCGTCGCGGTGGCTTTCCCGCTTGGTTTGGCGACAACCTTTGTCATCGCCATTGCCTCCATTTCAGCTTACCTGCTCAACCTGGTACTGGGACCGCTGCACCTCGAGTTCCTGCGCCTGATCTGTTACATCGTGGTTATCGCGGCTGCGGTGCAGTTGGTCGAGATGTTCGTCAAGAAGACCAGCCCTTCCCTGTTCCGCGCTCTCGGCATTTACCTGCCGCTGATCACCACCAACTGCGCGGTGCTGGGCGTGGCCTTGTTCCAGACCGCACGTGAATACGACTTTTTGCAGTCGATGACCTTCGCCATCGGTGGTGGCGCCGGCTTCACGCTGGCATTGACGCTGCTGGCCAGCGTGCGCGAGCGGGTCAATCTCTCCGACGTGCCCAGTGTGTTGAAAGGTACGGCCATGACGCTGATGCTGGCCGGAGTCTTGTCGCTGGCCTTCATGGGCTTTGCGGGAATCGGCGGATGATTGCGAATCTGCTCATCACCATCGGTGTGATTTTCTCGGTCGCCATGGGCGGCATCATGGTCGAGCGCCTGTACCGGCGCTTTGCCCGCCAAAATCCGCAACTTGGGCCTTTCCGCAAGGAGGGCAAGCAGGATTGCTGTTCCTGTTCCGGCGGCAGCGGCTGCAGCAGCGACAAATCCTGCGGCACCTGAGTGGATTGTCTGCGCTGACGGTTGCGCCAGCGAAGTCCTGCGGAACGTCAGGGGTTGACACGGTCGACCGATGGAAACAGGCAAAAAGCCGTTGTTCCCCGCTTCAGCCGTGACGTTTGGCCACGCCACCCGTAGAATCTCCACTTTGCTTTGATGAGTCGTGCCATGCACCCGGATTATTTAGAGAAAGTTCTCAACGCTCAGGTTTACGACGTGGCGATCGAAACGCCGCTCGAACTGGCCGGCAACCTTTCGGCACGGGTTGGCAACAAGATCATTCTCAAGCGCGAGGATCTGCAGCCGGTGTTCTCCTTCAAGCTGCGCGGCGCCTACAACAAGATTGCCAGCCTGTCGGCCGAGAAGCTCAAGCGCGGCGTGATCTGCGCCTCGGCCGGTAACCACGCCCAGGGCGTCGCGCTGTCGGCGGCCAAGCTTGGCTGTCGGGCGGTGATTGTGATGCCGACGTCGACGCCGGGCATCAAGGTCGATGCCGTTAAAAGCCGTGGTGGCGAGGTGGTGCTGTTCGGTGATTCCTATGACGATTCCTATGCTCATGCGCTGGAGCTGGAGAAAGCGGAGAAGCTGACTTTCGTCCATCCCTTCGACGATCCGGAAGTGATCGCCGGCCAAGGCACCATCGCGATGGAAATCCTGCGCCAGCATTCGCGCCACAACGGGCCGATCCACGCCATTTTCTGTTGCGTCGGCGGCGGCGGGCTGATCGCCGGGGTGGCCGCCTACATCAAGCGCCTGCGCCCGGAAATCAAGATCATCGGGGTCGAAGCGAAGGACGCCGATGCGATGGCCCAGTCGCTGGCCAAGGGCCATCGCGTTCGTCTGGAGCAGGTGGGCCTGTTCGCCGACGGCGCGGCGGTCAAGTTCGTCGGCGAGGAAACCTTCCGCCTGTGCAAGGAATACGTCGATGAAATGGTGCTGGTCGATACCGACGCCATCTGCGCCGCGATCAAGGACGTTTTCGAGGATACCCGCTCGATTCTCGAACCGGCGGGCGCGTTGGCAATCGCCGGCGCCAAGGAATACGCCCGTCAGCACAAGCTGAAAGACAAGAATCTGGTGGCCATTGCCTCGGGCGCCAACATGAACTTCGACCGCCTGCGCTTCGTTGCCGAGCGCGCCGAGGTCGGCGAGCGGCGCGAGGCGGTGCTGGCGGTGACCCTGCCGGAGAAACCGGGGGCCTACAAGAAATTCCTCGGTCTGATCGGCAAGCGCAATGTCACCGAGTTCAATTACCGTTACCACACGGCGAACGAAGCCCACGTCTTTGTCGGCATTCAGGTGGCCGACCGCAACGAATCGACCAGGCTGGTCGAGCAACTGGCCAGGCACGGCTACCCGACGCTTGACCTGACCGACGACGAAATGGCGAAGAACCACATCCGCCACATGGTCGGCGGCCACGCCCCGCAGGTTTGCGAGAAGGGCATGAGCGAGTTGCTCTACCGTTTCGAGTTCCCCGAGCGGCCGGGCGCGTTGATGAATTTCCTGACCCGGATGAGCACCGGCTGGAATATCAGCCTGTTCCACTACCGCAACCACGGCGCCGACTATGGCCGCGTGCTGGTCGGCATGCAGGTGCCGCCGAACGAGATGGGCGAGTTCAAGGCCTTCCTCAAGAATCTGGGTTATGCCCACTGGAACGAGAGCCTGAACCCGGCGTACAAGCTCTTTCTTGGCTAGCCCGGCATGATGCCGGAAGCCTTCATCGCCCGCTGGAAAGACAACCCGCTGACCGAGCGCGCCGGCGCCCAGGCGCATTTCGACGATCTCTGCGACCTGCTTGGCGTCGACAAGCCGCGCGACCCGGAAAATTACTGCTTCGAACGCGGCGCCAGGAAGGCCAGCGGC
>Ga0209048_10000075_pt1 | contig 92711 bp, 78 predicted proteins | sample FrelakmetCRP12CR_FD_187146 | JGI IMG/M metagenome (GOLD analysis project Ga0209048, IMG submission 187146) | Freshwater lake sediment microbial communities from the University of Notre Dame, USA, for methane emissions studies - CRP12 CR (SPAdes)... | ecosystem: Environmental > Aquatic >...
CGATTCCAGGCACTGCTCACCAAGTACGAGGTCAAGCCATGATCGGCACGCGCCTTGGCCCTTACGAGATCGTCGCCTTGCTCGGCGCGGGCGGCATGGTTGAGATGTACGCCGCCCAACAAGCACCCGAGGTGGCTTGACCTGAGGGGGTCACTACAGTAGGGGACGAGAAGTCGCGAGCTCTTCTTGCGCTTCGATCTCTTGCCCCGCTACCCACACTTCTACAACCTCCACCGCGCCCATGCCTCACTCGGCCGCAACCTACCCTTCAGCCGCCTGAACCTAAACAAGCATGTGAGACACACCTAGGCGAAGGTGGGGTGTCCGTCGACCAGGATTGGTTCGCCGTCGAGCGTGAGCGTGGGGCGCAACAAGATCCCGTCGACGTGATACGGGATGTCCACGTTGCCGCCCATCGAGGCGTTGTTGCCGAACGCGACGTGCACCGTGCCCAGGATCTTCTCGTCCTCGAGGATGCGGCCGGTCAGCACGGCGCGGTCGTTGGTGCCGACGCCAAGCTCCGCCAGCGTGCGCGCGGCCGGCCCGAGACGCTCGAGCTGAGATGCAAACTCGCGCGCCTGAGCGCCGCCCGAGACCTCGCGCGCCATGCCGGCCTCGACCGTGATCCGGACCGGCTCCGCCAGCATCCCGATTCCGGCGAGAGCGCCGTCCACCACGATCACGCCTGCGGCCTTGCCCTCCTCGGGACGCAGGTAGGCCTCGCCCGAGGGCAGGTTGCCCCATTGGCCGGGTGCGAGGATGAGGCCAGTCGAGGCGATCGCGGTGATGCCGGCGATGGGAATGGAGATGTCGGTTCCACGAGTGGTCGTGACGCGGGCGACGCTCGCCGCCGTCAACAGTCCGCTCACGCGCACCGTCCGGGCGGCAATGGCATGGACATCCGCACTCATGGTCCGTACCAGGCACTCTTCGGTGATGCCGGGCATGGTCGCGACGCGAGCTCCCGCCGCCGTCGCCGCCCGGCGGGCGGCGGTGTGCGTGATCGACTTTGAGGTCACTGCGATGACGACATTGACCGCCGCCATTGCCGCCGGCGCCGGCGTGGGCGGCTCCTGGCCGGAGAGCTCGCGCTCCGGGTAGACGAGGAGCGCGGCCTCGGCGCCAAGCGAGCGCGCGGCTTCGAGCACGGCCCGTGCCAGTCTCTCCATGGGCGGGTCGGAGAGCACCAGCACGCTCTCGCCGGCCTTCACGCCAAGACAGTCACGGACTGCCGCCAGCGCGGCATCGGCAAGCGCTCCCATCCTGGCCCGGGTCTCCAATCGCGCTAGTGCTGCGTCACGCAGTAGACCGGCACACGCGCACGCTGCGCCAGGTACTGGCTCGTCGAACCGAGCACGAGTTCAATGATGCGGCGATGACCGTGCGCGCCGAGGAAGATAAGATCGAAACCGGCCGGATCAAGCAGCGCGAGGAGCTCCTCCTCGACCGCCTCGCCCACAACCGGGCGGAAGTGTGTCTGCAGCTCATACGGCGCCAGGTACGCGGCCGCGTCATCAAGCCGTGCCCGTGCGCGCTCCTCGCGCTCGTCAACGATGACGACCTCGAGCGGGAGCGCGAGCGCACGCGCGAACTCCGCGGCATGCTGCAACGCCCGCACGGCCTTCGGGCTGCCGTCATAGGCCGCGAGTGGGGAGCGCGGCAGCTCGGCCTGCTCCGGCACTACGAGCACAGGAGTTGGGGAGCGCCGCAGCAGCGTCTCCGTCGTCGGGCCGAGCGACCCTTCGTGGAAGCGGGCGTTGACACCGCGCTGGCCGACCACGAGCAGGTCCGCAGAGCTGCCGCGCTCGAGCAGCCCGTGTGTGACCACCGCGCGCACGACGTCAAACTCGCCACTGACCCTCTCGGCCTCGCAGCGGGCCAGGAAGTCTTTGCGGATGATCTCGGCGACCTCGTCGAGCGTGCTGCGCATCTGGGCTTGGAGGTTGAGGAACGGCTCGAAACCCATCGCACCCGAGATGTCGGTGATGAAGGCGCCCTCAAGGAACGCGGCATCGATGACATGGATGCCGTGCACGACCGCGTTGAGGCGCCGGGCGAGCGCAATCGCGAGGCGCTCGGCGGCACGGGCGTGCGCCGAGCCGTCAAGACCGACCGCAATGTGCTTGAGCATGGTCACCCCCGGCGTGTTCCTTGTCCCGACTCGAAGCGCGCTCTCGCGCCGCCCACCCCAACGCTACGTTAGCGCCGGGGCCGCTTCCGGGCAAGTGGTCGGGAATGCCGCTGGCTGGCCGCGGTTTAGCTCTAGAATGAGTGCCTGTCCGCGCGGCTCTGCTGCTGTGAGCGCCGAGGCGTTACGGGTGGCCGGGGAGGGGTGAGATGGCGACGGTGAGAAAGCCGGGCGCGGCGCTGCCGGTCGCGGACGCGCTCGCCGCCTATCGCACCATGCTGCTGTCGCGGAGGGTGGACGACAAGGAGATCCAGCTCAAGCAGCAGAACCTGAGCTTCTTCCAGATCAACGGCGCCGGGCACGAGCTCGTAGGCGTCGCGGCGTTATTCCACCTGCGCGCCGACAAAGACTGGTTCTTCACCTACTACCGCGACCGCGCGCTGGCGATCGCGCTTGGAATGACCCCCTACGAGATGTTCCTGGGTGCAGTGGGCGCTGAGGCAGGGCCCGATTCGAGGGGCCGCCAGATGCCAAACCACTTTGGCCAGCGCCGCCTCCACCTCGCGCCTCCGTCGTCGGCTACCGGCACCCAGTGTTTGCAGGCGGTGGGCTTCGCCGAAGCCGGTCGCTACCTGTCAGCCACCAAGGCGGCCCCGGACACAATGCCTGTGGCGCCTGACGAGGTGGTGTGGGTATCGCTGGGCGATGGTACGACCTCGCAGGGCGAGTTCTGGGAGTCGCTCAACACCGCGTGCAGCCGCCAACTGCCGCTGCTCTACGTCATCGAGGACAACGGCTACGCGATTTCGGTGCCGGTCGAGGTGCAGACGCCCGGCGGCTCGATCTCGAAGCTCCTGACTGGTTTCCCCCATCTCGGCGTGTTTGAGGTCGACGGCTGCGATCTGCTCGAGAGCCATCGCGTGTTCGGTGAGGCGGTGGCGCGCCTGCGCGCCGGTGGCGGCCCGGCGCTGGTGCACGCGCACGTGGTGCGGCCGTACTCGCACTCACTTTCGGATGACGAGCGCCTGTACAAGACCGCCATCGAGCGCGAGCGCGAGGCCGAGCGCGATCCGATTGCGCGCACGGCGCGGCTTCTGCGCGAGCACTACGGCATCAGCCAAGGCGAGCTCGACCGTGTCGCCGCCGAGGTCCAGGTCGAGGTCAACGAGGCGGCGGAGCGGGCGGTGCAGGCGCCGCAGCCCGAATCGGCGAGCTGGGCGGACGCGATTTACTCCCCGGTGGTTGACCCGTGTGCACCCGGGTTTGCGAGTCAGGCGCGAGTCGAGGACCCTGCCCCCAAGACCATGGTCGATCTTCTCAATGCGTGCTTGCGCGACGAGATGGCGCGCGACGAGCGCATCGTCTTGTTCGGCGAGGACGTCGCCGATGCTTCGCGCGAGGAGGTGCTCGCCGAGGTCAAGGGCAAGGGCGGCGTCTTCAAGGTCACGCACGGCCTGCAGCGCCGCTACGGCTCGCGGCGCGTGTTCAACTCGCCGCTCGCCGAGGCCAACATCGTCGGGCGCGCCGTCGGCATGGCGCTCCGGGGCTTGAAACCGGTGGTGGAGATCCAGTTCTTTGACTACATCTGGCCCGCGTACATGCAGATCAGGGACGAGCTCGCGAACATCCGCTGGCGCTCCGGCGGTCAGTGGTCGGCGCCGGTCGTGATCCGGGTGCCGATCGGTGGCTATCTGAAGGGCGGTGGTCCGTACCACTCGCAGTCGGGCGAGGTCCTGTTCACACATATCCCCGGCCTGCGCGTGGTGATGCCTGCGAACGCCCTCGATGCCAATGGGCTCCTGCGCACGGCGATCCGCTGCGATGACCCGGTGCTGTTCCTCGAGCACAAACACCTCTACCGGCAGACACACAACAAAGGCCCGTACCCTGGGCCCGAGCACATGATCCCGTTTGGGCGGGCGCAGGTTGTGCGGGAAGGGGACCGCCTCACGGTGATCACCTATGGCGCCACCGTGGTGCGCTCGGCGCAAGCAGCGCGTCGGCTCGCCGACGCGACGGGCGCCGAGGTGGAGGTCATTGATCTGCGCTCGCTGGCGCCGTACGACTGGGAGACGGTCGCCGCGTCGGTGAAGAAGACGCACCGCGCGCTCGTCGTGCACGAGGACTGCATGTCGTTCGGCTACGGCGCCGAGATCGCCGCCCGCGTTGCGGACGAGCTGTTTGCCTATCTCGACGCGCCTGTGCGCCGGGTCGCGGGAAAGGACTCGTTCGTTGCGTACGCGCCTACGCTCGAGGAGGAGCTCCTGCCCCAGGTTGACGGCATCCTCGCCGGCATGAAAGCGCTCCTCGCGTTCTAGAGGAGATGCAAGCTGCGGCGGGTCCGCTACACTTGCCCAGCCGTAAGCCTGGGGAGGGCGCACGTGGGCTGGTTCCGCATCGCGAAGCGCTTCGAAGTCGAATCCGGACATCGGCTGTCGAAACACCCGGAAAAATGTCGCTTCCCGCACGGGCACACGCGCACGGTCGAGGTCGTCGTGCGCGGCCAGGCGCTCGACGCAAACGACATGGTGTGCGACTACCAGGCGCTCAAGCTCATCGTCCTCGCTGAGCTCGAGCGCTTCGACCACGCCATGCTGCTGGCCGCAACCGACCCGCTGCGGGCGCACTTCGAGCCCTTCGCGGCCCGCGTCGTGCTGCTCGAGGAGGGGGATCCGACGACCGAGGTGCTGGCGCGACACCTGTTCCAGCGCCTGCGGGCGGCGTTTCGCCCCGGGATCGAGGTCAGCAGCGCGTCAGGCGCCAACTACCGGGTTCCCGAAGGTGTCGTGATCGAGCGCGTGCGGGTGTGGGAAACGTCGTCAACCTGGGCTGAGTATGGCGAGGACGCCTGACGTGCCCTCCGCGCTGCGTGAGCTGACCCCCGCGATCGCACGGGATGAGCTTCGGGGCTGGCTCGAGTACACGGCGCAGCCGATCGCGGTAACCGGCGCCACCGGTTTCGTCGGTAAGAACCTCATGGAAGCGCTGTTGGGGTGCGGCGTGCGGCCGCGCGTGTTGGTTCGCGATCCGGAGCGGCTCACGCCCTCGGCGCGCGCTGGCGCTGACGTTGTCCGCGGCGACCTCGATGACGTAGCAGCTCTTGCGGGCCTGGTTGCCGGGGTCGGCACGGTCATTCATCTTGCCGGCCTGGTTCGTGCCGAGAGTGCGGCGCGCTTCGATCGCGTCAACCGCGTCGGCACCGAGAACCTCGTGCGCGCGCTCGCCACCGGAGCGCCGAACGCGCGCCTGGTCCATCTCTCCTCGCTCGCCGCGGCGGGGCCGAGCGCGGCGCCCGGCGGCAAGAGCCCTGAGGAGCCCGCCCAGCCGATCTCCAACTACGGGCGCTCGAAACTCGCCGCTGAGGAGGCGGTGCGCGCGTTTCCCGGCCGCTGGACAGTCCTGCGCCCTCCGGCGATCTATGGTCCATATGACACCGATGTGCTCCAGTTCTTCCGTATGGTCGCGTCCGGAGTTGCGGTGCTCCCTGCTGGGGAGCGCTACCTCACCGTGGCCCATGTCAGCGACGTCGTGCGCGCGGTGCTGGCAAGCGCGGCAGGTGCAGGCGGGCAGCAGGTTCTGCACCTGGGTGAACCCGAGGCGCGTACGATGACATGCACGCTCGAACTGCTTGCCGACACCGGTGGCTGCAAGGTCAGGCTAGTACACCTTCCTGGAGTCGTCTTTCGCGTTGTTGGGCTGGTGGGGGATGGGCTCCAGAGAATCGGCTTCCGGCGCGTTGCCATCACCTCGGACAAGGTCACCGAGCTGCTCGCGCGTCACTGGACGTCGCGTACCTCCGAGTCGCTTGCTTGTCTGGGTCTCGCTGGGTACGTCCCGTTTCGTGAGGGGGCGGCCGCAACCTGGGCGTGGTACCGCGATCACGCCTGGCTGCCTCATGCTAAGATGCCGGCCGTTTGAGGCCGCAGCCAACTCGGAGTGGAGGTCGCGTGGACATTTTCCAGAAATGCTTCGATTTCCATGATGCCGACGCGGTGAAAGAGGCGGGCCTCTACTCCTACTTCCGCACGATCAGCTCGGCGCAGGACCCGGTCGTGAGGATGGACGGCCACGAGGTCGTGATGCTCGGCTCCAACAACTACCTCGGTCTGACCAATCATCCGGAGGTCAAGCGCGCGGCGCAAGACGCGATCGAGAAGTACGGCACTGGCTGTGCTGGATCGCGGTTTCTGAACGGGACGCTTGATATCCACATCCGGCTCGAGGAAAAGCTCGCCGCCTTCATGAAGAAGCCGGCGGCGCTCACGTTCTCGACCGGTTTTCAGGTCAACCTCGGCGTCATCTCCTGCCTGGTCGAGCGCGGCGACGTCGTGTATCTGGATAAGCTCGACCACGCCTGCATCATCGACGGCGCCAGACTTGGCTTCGGCGCTGTGGTCAAGTTCAACCACAACGACGCGGAGGATCTCGAGCGTCGGCTCGCCGTACGTGACCCAAAGAAGGGCGCGCTGATTGTCGTGGATGGCGTCTTCTCCATGGAGGGCGACATCGTCAACCTGCCGGCGATCGTCGCGCTGGCGCAGAAGCACTCATGCCGCGTGATGGTGGACGACGCCCACGGCATTGGGGTGCTTGGCGCTCACGGGCGCGGCACCGCCGAGCACTTCGGCGTTGAGGACAAGGTCGATCTCATCATGGGCACCTTCTCCAAGTCGCTCGCCTCCGTCGGCGGTTTCATCGCCGGTGACGAGCGCGTCGTGACGAACTTCATCAAGCACCGCGCGCGTTCGATGATCTTCTCGGCGGCGGCGCCGCCGGCCTCGGTGGCCTCGGTGCTCAAGGCGATCGAGATCATCGAGCGTGAGCCGGAACGGCGAGCGCGCCTGTGGGAAAACACCAGGTTCATGGCGGAAGGCCTGCGTGCGCTTGGGTTCGACACCGGCGAATCACAAACGCCTGTGATCCCAGTCGTTGTGGGCGAGGACCGGATCGCGTTTGTAATGGCGCTGCGGCTGCAGCAGGAAGGCGTGTTCGTCAATCCGATTGTCTCGCCGGGGGTGCCGCCGGGACGCGCCATGCTGCGGACGTCGTTCATGGCGACGCACACGAGAGAACATTTGACGCGGGCACTGGAGGCCTTCGCCAAGGTCGGCAGGGAGGTCGGGGTGATCTCATGAGCACCGAGGCCGTCCGCGTCGACATCGTATCGGGGGCCGGAGACCTGAGGCAGTTTGTCAACCTGCCGTGGCGGCTGTACGCCGGTGATCCGTGTTGGGTGCCGCCGCTCAAGAGCCAGGTGCGCACCATGGTGGATCCTCGGCACCCGTTCTACGCCCGGGGCAAGGCGGAGCGCGAGATTTTTCTCGCCTGGCGCGGGACGCGGGTCGTCGGGCGCATCGTCGCGATCCTCAATCACGCCTACAACGATTTTCACGCCGACCGCGCCGGTTTCTTCGGCTTCTTTGAGTGCGAGGATGACGCGACCGCCGCGCGCGCCCTTCTCGGCGTCGCATCAGAATGGCTCAAGTCGCACAACTGCGATCAGTTCGTCGGCCCGGTGAACCCCTCGACCAACTACGAGGCCGGGCTGCTCGTGCAAGGCTTCGACACGCCGCCGGTAGTGATGATGACCTACAACCCGCCTCGCTACGCGGAACTGCTCTCTGGCGCGGGCCTTGTCAAGGCGAAGGACCTCTTCGCCTACCAGTCGCCCGTGCACGGCGGCTCGCTTGAGCGGCTCGCGCGCTTGGCCGAGAAGACGCGCCAGCGCGAACCCGAGCTTTCCACCAGGAGCGTCAGGCTCAAGGAGTTCTCGAGCGAGCTTGTCATCATCCGCGATATTTACAACCGCGCCTGGGAAAGGAACTGGGGGTTCGTGCCGGCAAGTGAGCCGGAGTTCGAGTGGCTGGCGAAGGAGCTCAAGCCACTCGTCGACCCGCCGCTCCTGCGCATCGCATTCATGGGGAGCGAGCCAGCCGGCTTCCTGCTCGCGTTGCCGGACGTGAACCCGGCGCTTGCCGCCCTCAATGGCACGCTGGCAAACCCGATCCGACTCCTGCGCGCCACCCTGATCGGCCGTCGCCGCGTCGGTCTGCGGGTCATCACGATGGGCGTCAAGCCGCAGTTCCGGCTGCGCGGGATCGAGGGCGTCATGTTCTACGAGGGGCTCAAGATCGCGCTCGACCGCGGCTATCGCACGTGCGAGTACTCCTGGATCCTGGAGGACAACGAGCTCGCCAAGCGCACGGTGCGCCTCATGAATGCGGAGCTCACCAAGGTTTACCGCATGTACGCCGCACCGCTGTGACGCCGGGACCGGCGCCACATCAGGCGCCCGTGACGGTCTCCCCGTCAGGCACCTCTCTGGCGGCATGGCCGGCCAGGCGCACGCCCGGATAGACCAGGCAGTTACGGCCGATCCTGCACCCGGCAGGGAGTGCGGCCTGTTTTCCGATCACGGTGATGCCGCAGAAGAGGTGGGTTGGGAATGCCCGATTCGCAACCGACACGTCGCCCACCCCAAGTGTGCACCCCGGGCCTACCTCTACGCCCTTGTCGAGCACGGCATCGTCGACGGTGGCGTGATCGCCCAGGACGGTGTCGTGCATGATCACGGAGTTGCGCACGCGCGCGCCCTTGCCGACATGGACGCCGCTGAAGAGGACGCTGTTGACGACCTCGCCCTCGATGATGCAACCGCGCGCGATGAGCGCGGCCTGCACCACGGCGCCCTGGTGGACACGCACGGGAGGCCGGTCGCCGCTTCCTTTCTCGTTTGGGCGGGTGCAGACCTCCCACTTGGTGAGATCGAGGCCCGAGGTCGGCTGCAAGCAGTCGAGATTCGCGTCGAGGAACGAGCGGATGGTGCCGACATCGCGCCAGTACCCCTCGAAGGGGAAGCAGAGGAGCCTGCGCGAGCCCAGCATGCGCGGGATGACGTCCTTGCCGAAGTCGTAGCCCCGCTTCGCCGCCACGACGCGGCGCAATTCCTCGACCAGAACCCGGTAGTTGAAGACGTAGATGCCCATCGAGGCGAGGTTGCTGCGGGCGTTCGTGGCCTTCTCCTGAAAGTCCACGATCCAGGAGTCGGCGTCGGTGACCATGACCCCGAAACGATGCGCGTCCTCCCACGGCACCTGCATCGCGGCGATGGTCAAGTCGGCGCCGGCGGCCTCGTGCGCGGCGATCATGCGCTCGTAGTCCATGCGGTAGATATGGTCGCCGGAAAGGATGAGGACCTTGTCGGGCCGGTAGTCCTCCATGAACCACAGGTTCTGATAGGCCGCATCCGCAGTGCCTTTGTACCAGTCTGAGTCGGCCTCACCGGTGTGGGGTGGCAGCACCTTGATGCCGCGCTCGCGGCCGACGAGGTCCCATGGCTCGCCGCTGCCGACATGGTCCATGAGCGAAAACGGCTTGTACTGAGTGAGCAGGCCAACGCGCGCGAGACCGGAGTGCATGACGTTGGAGAGCGTGAAGTCGATGACGCGGAAATTCGCGCCGAACGGAACTGCCGGCTTGGCCCGGCGTGAGGCAAGGATGTTGAGGCGGCTGCCGACTCCGCCGGCGAGCAGCATCACGAGCGTGTCGCGCGCGGATCTCATGGCCCCACCGTCGTTCCTGCCTGGATCTCGCGCGAAGAAAAATGCGACTCGAGCGTCTCAGGGGCGATGATGCAGTCACGGCCGATCACGATTCCAGCCGGGATGCGGGCGCCTTTACCGATCACACTCAGCCCATCGGTGACGATGTGGCGCGCCGCGTCCCGAGGGACGACGTCGCCGAAGCCGACGCGAGCGCCGGGCCCGATCAGGACCCCCTTGTCCACAATCGCGCGGTCGAGGATCGCACCGGCGGCGACAGTGCTGCCGTGCATGACGATCGAATCACGCACCGTCGCGCCCCGTTCGATCACGACGCCCGGCGAGATGATGCTGTTGCTGACCGCTCCCTTGAGCACCGCGCCGGCGCAGACGAGCACGCCGGCGATGGCAGCCCCGCTCTGGACGATGACGGGTGGGGGGTCGGCCGCCACGCCGATCGCGAGGTTGGTGCGCACCCGCCAGGCCTCGAGGTCGGGCGGCGCGCTGGAGAGCATGTCCATGTTGGTCGCGTAGTAGCTCGCGATGGTGCGCGCGTACTTCCAGTATCCGTCGAAGACGTGGCCGTAGACGGCCTCGCCCTCGGACACCATGCGCGGGATGACCTCCGAGTAGATCTGGAAGGTGCGGCCCTCGGCGGCGTTCTGGCGAATACGCTCCTGGAGCACCTTGGTGTTGAAGAGGTACACGGTCATGGAGGCGAGGTTGCCGCGCGGCTTGGCCGCCTTTTCCTGGTACACGAGGACGCGGCCGTCGCGGTCGAGCTGCGCGGTGCCGAAGAGGGATGCCATCTCCCACGGCACGGGCGTGAAGGCGATCGTGAGCGCGGCCTTCCGGGCAAGGTGCTGCTTGATGAGCGGCCGATAGTCCATCGCGTAGACGTGATCCCCGGACGCGATCAGCGTGAGCTCCGGGTAGTAGTGCTCGAGGAAGTTGAGGTTCTGGAAGACCGCGTCAGCCGTGCCACGGTACCAGTCGGTGTCCCGCGCGCCGCGGTACGGGCTCAGAATCCTGAGTTCCCGGGTGCGCCCAAGGTAGTCCCATGGCGCGCCGCTGGCGAGGTGCGAGTTCAGGGAGTAGGGCCGGTACTGCGACAGCACGCCGACCACGTCAATGCCGGAGTTCATCATGTTCGACAGGACGAAATCGATGATGCGATACATGCCCCAGATCGGAACGGCGCTCTTGGGCCGCATCGCGGTGAGGACGGAAAGCTCGTCCACCCGGCCGCCGGCAAGCACCATCGCGACGATTTCTTTCTTCACCGCTATGAGCCTAGCGGGCGCCTGCCGAGGGTGTCAAACACCGATCGGCGCGAACGTCGCGGTGAAGTGCGGCAGCACCGGTGGGCGGTGCTCGCAGCGCAGGCCGGAGATCTCGCGACGGCGCTGGTAGAGCTCGGCGATGCCCTCGACGACATAGTCCATGTGGCTCTGGGTATAGACACGGCGAGGGATCGCGAGCCGCACCAGGTCAAGCGCCGGCCAGAGCCACGCGCCCGTCGCCAGGTCTTGACGGCCAAACATGACGTTGCCGATCTCGCACGCTCGCACGCCAACGTGCTCATAGAGCGACACAGACAGCGACCAGGCCGGGAATTGCTCGTCCGGGAGGTGGCTGCAGAAGCGCCGGCCATCAAGGTAGACGGCGTGGCCGCCGAACGGCTTGAGCAGCGGCACACCGGCGGCGGCGAGGTGCTCGCCGACGTAGGCGGTGGAGGCGATGCGGTACTTCAGATAATCCTCGTCGAGAATCTCCTCAATGCCGACCGCCAGCGCCTCAAGATCGCGCCCGGCCAGGCCGCCGTAGGTGGGGAAGCCCTCGGTGAGGATGAGTAAGGTGCGCACCCGTTCGGCCCAATCGTCGGAGTTGAGCGAGACGACGCCGCCGATGTTGCCGAACGCGTCCTTCTTCATGCTCATGAGCGCGCCGTCGCTGAGCGAGAACATCGCGCGCGCGATCTCGCGCGGCGAAGCGGCCTCGAAGCCGGGCTCGCGCAGCTTGATGAAGTACGCGTTCTCCGCGAAGCGAGCGGCGTCGAGCAGGAGCGGGACGCCAAACTGATCGCAGAGCTCGCGCGTGGCAAGGAGATTGGCCATGCTCACGGGCTGACCGCCGCCCGAGTTGTTGGTCACAGTGATGAGCACGAAAGGCACGCGGTCGCGGCCGTTCTCGCGTAGGCACGCCGCAAGCGCGGCCACGTCGAGGTTGCCCTTGAACGGGTGCTCGTTGTCGGGATCGCGCGCCTCGGTGACCGGAAGATCGAGCGCCACGGCGCCGGCATCCTCGATGTTGGCGCGCGTGGTGTCAAAGTGCGTGTTGCCGGGCACGCAATCGCCGGGCTTGACGACGGCGCGGCACAGCAGCCGTTCGCTGGCGCGGCCCTGGTGGGTCGGGATGACGTGGGTGTGGCCGAATACGTCGCGCACGGCCTGCTCGAAGCGGAAGAAACTGCGCGCACCAGCGTACGACTCGTCGCCCTGCATGATGCCGGCCCATTGCTGCGCGCTCATCGCCCCGGTGCCCGAGTCGGTGAGCAGGTCAATGAGCACATCGGCGGCTTTGAGGCGAAATGGGTTGTACCCAGCATCGCGGATCAGCCGCGCGCGTTCGGCGCGCGTGGTCATTCGGATCGGCTCAACCATCTTGATGCGGAACGGCTCGATGATCGTCCTCATCCCGGCCCCCGGCGAGCACGTGCCCGCTCCTCATCACACAGACGCAGTCATCGTAGCGCGACGAGCAGCAAACGGGGTCGCCCTGGTGGAGCTGGTCTTCTTCCCTCGGGGAGGCGTCCTAAGAGCGGGTGGCGGCCCGGCTGGAGGCGACCTTGGCGCCCGGAGCGCGGATCGTGTGCGCCTTCGCTTGCAGCCTGGCGGCCTCGTCAAAGAGGCCAAGCGCCGCCTGCGCCTGCTCGTCGGAGTCGAGGAATGCGCGATAGCCCTCGGCGAGCGACGCGCCCGCGTTGAGCACCTCGGCGCGAAGCCCGACCTGGATGTCACGGCGATCCACCGCGTTGCCGAGCGCTGCGTCCATGTCCTTGGCGGTCAGCCATTTCTCGCTGACAGCACGGGCGCGCAAGGTGGCAAGGACGTCATCACCGGCGGTGAAGGTGTGTGCCGCCGCCGCCTTGTCCTGTTTGTCGGCGAGATAGCTTACGGCGAAGCGGAAGAAGGCAGAGTTGGCGAGCAGGTGCGCGACGCGGTCCGAGTATTCGCCGAGCTTGGCGCTGTGGTCGGGTGTGATGCCGCCGCCACCGAACACCTTGCGGCCGGTGTCGGTAAAGAAAACCGATCCCTCCGGGACCGGTGTCGGTGCCGGTTCGGTCCGTTGCGGAGCGGGTGCGCCGTGGCCATTGCCCTCCTGAGGGTGGAGGTAGTCGAAGAAGGAATCGAAGTCTCTCTGGATACAGCGACCCGAAGGGGTGTAGTACTTTGCCGTTGTCAACGCCAGCGCCGCGTCGTGCACAGGGTAGATCGTCTGAACGACGCCCTTGCCGAACGTGGTTTCGCCCACGAGCACGCCGCGGTCGTGATCCTGCACCGCTCCAGCCACAATCTCGGCTGCCGAGGCCGAGCCTCGGTCCACCAGAACCACGAGGGGTCCGCCGAAGTGGAGACCGTCGCGCGCGGCCTTGTAGTCCTGCATCGAGTCGGCTGTGCGGCCCTTGGTGGTGAACACCTCCTGCCCGGGCTCGAGCAGCATCCCGGACACCGCCACCGCCGAGTCCACGATCCCGCCCGGATTCTCGCGCAGATCGAGCAGCAGGCGCTTGGCCCCATCTTTCTGGAGGCGGCCGAGCGCGTGCCCGACCTCATCGCCGGTGGTGCGGATGAAGTCAGCGATGCGAATGTAGGCCGTCTCCTTGTCGATCATGAAGGCGTAGCGCACCGAGTCGGTCGGCACGCGCGCGCGCTCGATCGTCAGGTCAAGAGGAGCGGCGAGGCCGGGACGGCTGATCGTCACGCGCACCTTTGAGCCCTCAGGTCCGCGTAAACGGCGCGCGGCCTCGTCGAGGTCCATGCCTTCGGTCGTGACGCCGTCGACCGCCTCAATGATGTCGCCAGCGTGCAGGCCGAGGCGAGCGGCGGGGGTGCCCTCGATCGGGGTGATCACCGTGATGCGGCCGCCGCGCATCGAGATCAGCACGCCAATTCCGTGAAACGATCCCTGTTGTCGTTCGCGCATGTGCGCGTACGCTTCCGGGCGCAGGAAGTTGGTGTGGGGGTCGAGCAGGCCGAGCATGCCGTCCACGCTGCCGTACACGAGATCGACCGCGTCCACCTTGCGCGGCGCGTTGTCCTGAATCAGATGCAGGAGCTCGGCGTAGCGTCGCAGGAACTTGTCCGTTGTCGCGAAATCGTCGTGGCCGGATTGCCCGGCGAGGGTGCCACCAATGGCTCCTGCGGCGATTACTGCGCCGGCGAAAACAACCCGTACAAATGCGCGCATCAAACCCCCTTGGGCGCGAGACTGTAGCACACTATACTCACGCTGCTGGCGCAGCGCGCTAGAGGGCAGGTGAACATGTTCGGCTCCGTAGGTGTACCTGAGCTCATCATGATCTTCGTGGTGGCCCTCCTGTTGTTCGGGCCGAAGAAGCTACCCGAGATCGGGAAGAGCCTCGGCCGCGCGCTGGGTGAGTTCAAGCGTGCCACCAACGATCTGCAACGCTCGCTCGAGGACGAAGTCGCGGCGGAGGACCTGCGCGGCGCCAAGCGCGAGATTGAGGGTGCGCTCAAGGACGCCATTGCTCCGGCCGCGCCAGCGCCCACTGTTGCGACCGCCGGAGCTCAGGAGACGAAGGCGATCGAGCCGATCGCGAGCGCGCCCGCGCCTCAGCCGAGGCCGACGGAGCCCAAGTAGGCATGGCCGAGCCCTGGCCGCGGTCCTCGGAAAGCGGCGAGGAGCTGCCGCGCATGACGCTGCTCGAGCACCTCGAGGAGCTGCGTCGCCGCCTCGCTTGGTCGCTGGGCGCGATCCTGGTCGGCTTCTTGTTGTGCTGGGGCTTCGCCAAGCCGATCTTCGTCTGGTTCTCCAGGCCGCTGACCCAGTTCCTGCCGGCGGGCGACAAGCTCGCGTTCACCGGACTCGTCGACCCCTTCATGCTCTATATGAAGGTGGCGCTGCTGGCCGGGATCTTTGTCGCGTCACCGGTGCTGCTGCACCAGTTCTGGCTGTTCGTCGCACCGGCGCTCTACCGCAACGAACGCCGGATCGTGGTGCCGTTCCTGATCTTCACGACGGTGTTCTTTCTCGGCGGCGGCTACTTCGGCTACGCGATCGCGTTCCCGATGGTGTGCCAGTTCCTGCTTGGCGTCGGGTCCGACTTCCGCCAGGTGATCACGGTCAACGAGTACTTCTCGATGTCCAGCAAAGTTATTCTGGGCATGGGTCTCGTGTTCGAGCTGCCGCTCCTCATCCTGATCCTGGCGCGCCTCGGCGTCGTCACGCACCGCTTCCTGCTGAAGTACTTCCGCTACGCGGTGCTGATCATCTTCATTATTGCGGCGATCATCACGCCGACGCCGGACATCCCGACGCAGACGGTGTTCGCGGCGCCGATGATCGTGCTCTACCTGATCGGGGTGTTGGTCGCGTGGCTGTTCGGCAAGCGCCGCAGCGATGAGGAGCCCGCCGAGGAAGGCTAGCGCTCCCCGCTCAGACATAGGCCGGCGGCGCTCTCGTTGCGTGGCCGTATTCTCGATCGTGTGCGCTAGGCTTCTTGTTCCAACCCGGGCGTGTCCTCCCGGGGTGCCTGTCGCTCACGAATCGTCTGGTAGAGGGCGAGGTAGCGCTGCGCTGAGGCCTGCCACGAGAAGTCGCGCGCCATCGCGCTTGCGCGCACCTGGGCGAGTCGGTGGACGTCATCGAAGGTGGCGCGCGCACGGGCGAGTGCCGCCGTGAAAGCGGCCGGCGTGAGCGGAGCGAACACGATGCCGGTGCCGTCGGGCTCGGCGGCGTCGGTCACGGTGTCGGCCAAGCCGCCGGTGCTGTGCACGATCGGCAACGACCCATAGCGCATCGAGATCATCTGGCCGAGCCCGCACGGTTCGTAGCGGCTCGGCATGAGGAAGAAGTCGCTTGCCGCATAGATCTGGTGCGCGAGCCGCTCGTCGAAGCGTGCGAAGGTGTACACGCGATTAGGATGGGCGGCAGCCGCGCCGCGCAACGCGTCCTCATAGCGGCGTTCGCCGGTGCCGAGGACGACGAGGTCGAAGCCGAGCGCGAGAAGGTCGTCAAGTGCGGCGAAGACGACGTCGGCGCCTTTCTGCTCGGCTAGGCGCGAGACCATGCCGAGGAGCGGGCGTTCCGACGCCGCGACGCCATGCTCTCGGGCGAGCTCGGCTCGTGCTGCGCGCTTGCCGGCGGCCACGCCGCGAGCGTTGTACGGCGTTGTCAGATTGATGTCATGAGCCGGATCCCACTCCGTCGTGTCAAGGCCGTTGAGGATGCCGGTGATGACGCTGCTGCGCCCGCCCAGGACGCCTTCGAGGCCGCAGCCAAACGCGGGCGTGAGGATTTCACGCGCGTACGTCGGCGAGACGGTCGTGATGGCGTCCGCGGTCGCAAGGCCCGCTTTGAGCAGGTTAACCTGGCTGTAGAATTCGAGCAGCTCAGTGGTGAACCAGGCGCGCGGCAGGCCGCACGGGTCGAGCACCCAGGGCGCAAACGTCCCCTGGTAGGCGAGGTTGTGGATCGTAAGGACGGTGCGCGCGCTCGGCAGGGCCGTGCGCGTCGCCGGATCATGCGCGAGCAGCACCGGCGCCAGCGCAGCCTGCCAGTCATGCGCGTGCACGATGTCGCAAGGGCCGGTCCGGGCGAACGCGGCGAGAGCGGCGCGGACGAAGAACACGAAACGGACGGCGTTGTCTGGGAAGTCGCCCTCCGGCAAGGTGTAGAGCGCGGGCCTGACATAGAGCGGCGGGCAATCGAGCAGCAGCACGCGCGCGCCGCGTTGGCTGACCTCTCTGACGGTGGCGGTAAGGCCAAGCGCCTTGACCTCGAAGCAGACGCGACCAGGCAGTGCATCGGCAAGAGAAGCTCGATGCCCGGGCACGATGACCGTCACGTCGTGGCCGAGCGCGGCCTGTGCGATGGGAAGTGCGCCAGCGACGTCGGCGAGGCCGCCCGTCTTGGAGAATGGCACCACCTCCGAGGCGAGGTGCGCGATGCGCATCGTCACGCTCCCGCTTCGAGCGTGACCTCACGCAGGAAGCGGGCCGCCTCCTCGGGCGCGGTCGGGTTGATCGCGAAGCCGGAGCCCCACTCGAAGCCGGCGATGCGGGTGATGCGCGGGATGAACTCGATGTGCCAGTGGTAGTCGTACTCGATCGTGCTCCAGTACGAGGGCTGGCCCGGCCGCGGATGCGGGCTCGGCGCCGTGTGGAGGATGAAGTTGTAGGGCGGATCGTCGAGTAGCTCCCGGATCCGGCGCAGGAAATCGCGCACAAGGCGGGCGAGGTCCTCGAGCAGCGGATCCGCGCAGTGCGCGAAATCGTGGCTGTGCTGCTTGGGCAGCAGCCAGGTCTCGAACGGGAACGAGGAGGCGAAGGGCTCAATCAGCACGAAGCGGTCGGTCTCGAGGGCGATGCGATCGCCGAGCGCGCGTTCCTGCTGGATCAGGTCGCAGAAGATGCAGCGCTCCTTGTGCGCCCAATGCTGGCGGGCCACGTTAAGCTCCTCGACGACGGCGGTCGGGATGATCGGCGTGGCGATGAGCTGCGAGTGAGGATGGTAGAGCGACGCGCCCGCGTCGCGGCCATGGTTCTTGAAGAGCAGCACGTAGCGAATGCGGATGTCGCGCCGCAGATCCACGAGGCGCTCGCGCCACGCCTTGAGCACGAGGCAGATCTCTTCGGCCGTCATGTCGGCCGTGGTCCGCATGTGGTCAGGGGTCTCGACGATGACTTCGTGGGCGCCGATGCCGTTGACGCGGTCGAACATTCCGACGCCCTCGCGGATCAGCTCGCCCTCGATGCGGAGGGCGGGGAACTTGTTCGCCACGACGCGCACCTGCCAGTTCGGGCTGTTGGGTTGCCGCGGCCCGCGCGAGAGCGCGAGGATCTCCGGCGGCGTCGTGTGCTCACTGCCGTACTCGAACGGACACGCCGCCACGTCGCCCGGCGGCTCCGGCCCGGGACGCTTGAACTCGTGAGGACGGAACCGGCGCTCAGTTGCGATGATCGACCATCGCCGCCGGATCGGATCGAAACGCAGTTCGGACATTCCCTCACCCCTCTCGCACGTCGGTCATGGCTCGTCCACCTCGATGAAGTCAAGCCGCCAGAAGCCCTCGGCCGGCATTCGTTCCCCTGCAATCTCGAGGGCAAGTAGGACCAGTCCGCTGGGGAGGGGAACACCGGCCTCCAGGCACACGTCTACGGCGCACTCCCTAGGCAAGTCGTCGGGAAGTGTCAGGCTGGTGCGTTCGCCGGCGGCGACCAACGTCGCCACCAGCGGTACCGGGCGTCCAGAGCCAGGGCGCGGGTCGACACGCAGCCATATGCGATCAGCCCCGGCGCGCAGAGCGACGCGGGCGAACCGGATGTGCGTCTGCGGCGCCTCGACCCAGTTCGCGACGCTCCACTTGAAGTAGCTACTGGTGCGCCCGTCGAGCACCGGCGCGGGCCAGGTGCGCGACCGCGGCACGCGCAGCCGGACCGCGACTGAACGCACCGGCGCCGACAGCTCGGCCGGCGGTGTAAGACCGGCAGCGACTGCCGCGTCGCGGAGATGGGCGCGGAAGAGCTCGTCGTAGAGCGGGGCAAGCAGGGTCGGGTTGTCGTCGCCGAGCCACCACCACCAGTCGCTGCCTTCGGCGGCGAGCCACGAGGCGCCGCCACGTGCCGCGCCTGCGTCACGCAGGCGCGCAAGCAGCTCCCAGCCATGGTTCTTTTCCTCGTGGCCAATCCAGGTCGCGAATACGCCGCCGATCCATGAACCGGGGTGGAGGTACGGCAGCGTCTTTGGCCTCTCCGTCTTCACGCGCTGTGCCAGCGTGACGGGTTGAAGTTCCCGAACCTCTTCGAGCTCACCGGCAAGCCTCGCGAGGAAGGTCGCACCGCCCTCGGGGTAGTTCGTCCACGGGTTCTCACCGTCGAGAGCGATGACGATGCCGGCCTCGGACGGCAGATGCTGCGCCATGCGGCGCAGGTTGCCCACGAGCTCGCGCGCGGCATCTCTCTCGCTGCCGAAGCGGTGGCCCTGGAAGCCGATGAAGTCGGAGAGCTCGCGGTGACGAAAGAAGAGGAATGGCCCCCCGGCCGCGAGTTGCCACGGGTAGAAGAGCTCACCGCCGGTACCGGTCTCACCGGTCAGGGCGCGTCCGAGCGAGGCGGCGAGAATGCCTTCGTCGGTCACCAGCCAGCGCACCCCGTGCGCGCCATAGAGCGCCACCGCGGCCTCGGAAACGGCGCCTTCCGGCGGCCAGCACCCGGTCGGCTCGAAGCCGAAGGCGCGCGCGCTCGCGAGCCCGACTCGCATCTGCTCCTCGGCGTCCTCTGGCGCCGAGAATTGCGGCACCGCCGGCGCGGCGTGCGGCGCCCAGGACGCCCGCACCACGCCCGAGTCGATCAGCAGCGGCATGATCGGGTGCGCGAACGGCGAGGTTGAGATCTCGGCGCCGTTCGCTGCCAGGCGCCGGTAGCCATCCAGCAGGCGACCGGGGCACGCGGCCAGCCAGGCGACCGCCTGCGCGCGTGCCGCCTCGCCGAAGCCGGCGCCACGGCGGGCGATCTCGGCCAGCTCCGACTCCCAGGGCAGGTTGGGCCGCGCGTAGGCAAGGATCAGCAGCACCTGCAGGTCGGCAAAGTCCTGCACGGTGTAGCGGCGCACAAGATCAGCGAACGGTGCGCTGGTAGCGCGCGCCGCCAGCTCCGCCAGCCGCGGCCACGGCCGGAGCTGGTTTGGGTGCAGGAGAAAGGCCCAGCGCAGAAGCTCCTTCTGCGCTGCTGGCTCAAGCGCCCGCGCCGGCGTCGAGAGCGCGTCGAGGAGCGGATCGTGCGCCGTACCCTGGTCGTAGGCGGCGAGTTGCTCGAGAAAGACCGGCGTGAGGTTGAGCACATGGCCGCGGGCGTCGCTGGCCGCGAGGGCGTGGACCAAGGTCAGATACTCACCGGCAGCGTGCAAAAGTACCCACGGCGCATGGACGACGCCGTCGGCCGTACGGTACTGGGGCTGGTGCAGGTGCCAGAGGAAGGTCAGCTTTGCCATGCCCAGCCCAACCACGTCGCTGTCCAGCGGCGCATGCCCTTGATCAACCCTCCGTATCGGAACGGTCGCGAATGACCCCGCGTCACATCCGGGCCCTGCGACCCGTCGCTGCCTTCGAGCTCAGCATTCCGCTCCCAGGCGGCTGCCCATCGTACCCCACCCCTGTCGTGTTGCTGGCGCACGCGAGCACAAACGGTCAACAGGGGACGCGCACCTGCGGCTCAAGCTTCGAGGCTGAAGCTCTTCCACCCGGCCTCGTCGAAGAAACCGAAGCGCCGCTCCAGCTTCGCCATCACGCGCGCACCTGGAAGAAGGCCGGCGCTCAAGCGCAGGTGGCCGTTACCGCCGCGGCCAGCGAAGCGGGCGCGGGCGACGGGCACACCGGAGCGCGCGTCGCGCACGACCGCGGCGCCAGAGTGCCGCGGCAGGTCGATCGTCAGCCGAACCGGCGCTGCGTCGGGTGCGCCTACGACCAGGCAGAGCGTGCGGCGGCCGAATGCGCGCGCGTGCGGCCACGAGACGAGGTCGAAGACGAGGTCGGCGCCGTCGCGGCGCAGCGCCCGCAGCGGGTGGCGGTGCAGCCCATGCGGCGGCTCGGCCTCGAAGTAGCGCTCGGGCGGGTTCGCGAACGCGAGCAACCAGGAGCGACGGACCGCGAGCTGGGTGGCGTGGCAGCGGATCGCCGCGCGCTTGTCGGCCACCTGCGCGGGCGACAGCGGTAGCTCAAGCGCTCCCCCGGGGTGAGCGCGCAGCCACGGGTTGTGGATGAGGTAGCGCAGGCGCCGGCAGGCGGGCGGCAGCCAGCCGCTGCGTACGAGCGCCTGATCGAGGAGCACCGCGAGCGCGCTGTGGTCGGGGTGGTAGTCGAGCGCCGACGGTCCCGCCACCAGGGTCGGCCGCCAGTCGTGCAGCACGCCGGCAAGCGTTTCGAATGCGTGTGCGTCGGCGCGCATGAGCAGGTCGGTGATGCCCTGGTCCGGGAAGCCCAGGAATGCTGTCACGGTGTCGGCGACGCCGAGCGCCTGCAACGCCGCGTGTATTTCCGCTTTCCGGCGCGCCGCGAAGCGCTCCCGGTCCTGTGCGCCGATGCGCCAACGGCGCTCGCTCACGCGCTGTGCCCAGGTGTTGTTCTCGCCCGTGCTCCAGTACACGATCCGGGTCGCGGCTCCCACGGCGAGTGCGTGTTGCAACAAACCGCCCGTGGCAAGGCTCTCGTCATCGGGGTGGGGCGCGACCACGAGCAGGCGGTCGGCTGCCGCGAGGCCCACCGTCTCATTCACGAGCGTCTCGTCCGGGGAGCGCGCACAGGGACTGAAGTCTAGCAACGTTTGGCCGCCGGTGGGACGCAGAGACAATGCCGTAATCTGTCCTGTCTGGAGGCTGGAGGTGCGGGCATGGCGCGCTCTCCACCGGTGCGAAATGCCCGCGACCGCCACGACCTGACGGGTGAAGGCGAGGACTAATTCTGCTCGTCATGTGCCACCCAACTCCGAGCTTCGCGCGTTCCGCTGGCGCTGGGCGCAGTCCTCCCGGGAATCCAAAACGTCGCTCCACCGCCTGACACCTCCGAGCCTCGTGTCGCGCCGACCTGCCGGGCAGGGCATAATGAGTCCGCCGCTTCCTCAGGCGCTCCCATCCGAGGCGAGAGACTTCTCAAGGCCGCCTGCTTGTGCCCTCAGGCGCCAAACGATGGATCCTGAGGAGCTTTGACTCCGCCTCCCGCGCGGCTATCATCGATCGCGGTGAGACAGGAGATTCATATCCTCTATGCCGATGGGTCAACCGCGATCTCACCAGTCCATGGGGACCGGGTGAACGCCTTGGCTGTTCTTGCGAAGGTGGGGTCTTGTATCCAACGCTCCCGTGGCGCCGGGTCCGGGTACTGTTACCGGTTGAAGGCCCTTTTGGCGCCGGGTGGTTACGAGAAGGCCCTCTTTGTTAGCCGAAGGCTCCAGAGTCTGAAGCCGGTGGACCCGTCTGCCACAGGGTCACGGCCGTCGCAAACGTCGCCCCGGCATGACCGCGGCAACGCGATCAACGCATTCCGGCGGGTGCCCCAACTCGAACCGACTGATTCATGTGCCCAAGCCGAGTTGCTGAGGTTGAATCCGTTTTAGACCAGACGAGGCCAGATTTGGATTTCAAAAGATTTCTGCCCTGGCCAGTAGACGCGTGGACGGACCGGCGCTCCCGGCTCCTGATCATTCTCCTGATCGTGGTTTGCAAGCTTCTCTTCTGGGGCAGCGGCTTCCTCGCCGCGCGCTGGTTTCCCTTGGATCCACACCGGTATTTTTTGGGCTTTCACCACTTCCAGGCGGAACCTCGCCTGACGGACAAGCCCATTGATTTTTTCAGCCTGTGGATAAATGGCGACGCCGAGTGGTATTTGAGCATCGCCGCCAAAGGCTACCCGAATCAGGAGGCCATGGCCGCTGATCGCTCCGCAACCTCACCCTTTCATTTTTGGCCGTGGGATTCAACGGCCAGGATTTTCAAATACACCGAGTGGGAGAGCGACCGAAAGTACGCTTTCTTTCCGCTCTTCCCGCTCCTCATCGCATTGGTTCACCTGTTCCTTCCTCTCAACCTTGCCGCATTCGTAGTCACAAACCTCGTCAGTGGGTTGGCTTTTTTCCTGCTCCACGAGCTCGTCCTGCTCCACACCGGGGAGCGTCGGACGGCCTTGGTCGCGGTCTTGCTCTTGATGTGCTACCCATTCTCGGTCTTCCATCAAGCATATTTCGCCGAGGGGCTCTTTCTCCTGTTGGCTGTTGCCGCCTTCTATTTTCTGAAGCAAGGCCGCTGGCCGCTCGCGGCGGTCAGCGGAGCCCTGCTCTGTCTGGCGAAGGCCCCCGGTTTCCTTATCGCCGTGCCGCTCCTAGTCGGCTTGATTCGACAGCAACGCGCCAACGGTCCCCGGTCCTCCACGCGCAAGTCGGGCAAGCGCCCGCGAACGAAGAAGGCAGCCTCGGAAGCTGCGATCACGGCCCGGCGTCGACGGTGGAGCCGATTGGCCTTGACTGCCATTCCGCTGGGACTGCTGCCGTATGCGCTGGTCAATTACCTGAACACGGGTTCCTGGAACTACTTCTACCTGGTGCAACAGAAATGGGGCAATAGCCCATCCCTGGTCGAAAACCTGATCGACAACGTGCTCCTCCGCGGATACCACTTCTTCCAAATGCGGTTCATGTACTTTTCCAACTCCCAGGTGGACTATGTGCTGATGCTCCTCTCCCTCGCTTTGCTCATCTACGGTTACCGGAAGCTGCCCCGGGAGTGGTGGATCTTCGGGCTCCTGGTGGTCTGGCTGCCGGCCGTGGCCGGCAAGGACCTGATGTCCTTCTCCCGATATCTGGACGTATGTTTCCCGCTGTTTGCCCTTCTCGCCAGCATCGTCCGCAAGCCGGGCTTTCAGGCCATCCTGGTGGGTCTTTTTTTCGTCGCGAGCTTGCTGACCCACGGGCTGCTCGTGAACTGGTACTGGCTCGGATAGGCCTGCACGAGCATTACCGACGAACGACAAGTCGGCCGCACCCTCGAAAATGTGGAACGATGGACCAAGTGCCCGCGCTCGGCGCGCAACTGGCAGCTTCTCCTGAAGCCCATTTCTTTATCGCCGAAGGGAGAGAGAAGCTACGGTAAGGAAGGTATTGTGTCAGCTTAGCCAATGACACGCAGCGGCGGCGTGACCTCGAGGCGGTGTGAGCGCGCGTGCCTCGGCTGGCCAGACGGAGTAACCTGTCCGGCGAGCGGAGGAATGATGAGGAAGACAGAATCCAGGTGGCGAGCACGTTGGACTGGCTGCGTCCTGGCAGCTGTCGTAGGGCTGGGAGCAGTGGGGGCCGGTGGCGAGGTGCCTTCGCCACGGTCGGTGCTGGGGCTGGATGTTGGCCAGGACCGCGTGCTCGCAAGCTACACCGAGTCGCAGAGGTACCTGCGCGCCCTGGCGGCGGCGAGCGGCCGTATCAGAGTCGTCGAGGCCGGCCCGACCGTGGAGGGGCGCACCATGATCGCAGCCGTGGTCTCGTCGGCGGAGAACATCGCGCGCCTGCCGCAACTGCGTTCGGGCTGGGCTCACCTCGCCGATCCGCGCGGCCTCGATGCGGCTGCGCGCGACAAGCTGCTCGCCACGCTGCCAAGCTGCGCGCTCATCACCGCCGGGATTCACAGCAACGAGGTTGCCGGTCCGCAGGCTGCGCTCCTGCTCGCGCACCGGCTCGCAATCGCCCCCGAGGGCAGCCGGGAGGCGCAGTGGCTCGCGAAAGCGGTCGTGCTCATCGTGCCCTCGCTCAACCCCGACGGCCAGGATGCGGTCGTAGAGTGGTACCGCAAATGGCTCGGCACGCCGTACGAAGGCAGCAACCCGCCCTTTCTCTTTCACCGCTACGCCGGCCACGACAACAACCGCGACTTCGTCTACCTCACTCAGCCCGAGAGCCGCGCGTTAAACCGGCTCGTGTACCACGAGTGGCACCCGCAGCTCTTCCTCGACCTGCACATGATGGGCTCGACTGGTCCGCGCCAGTTCGTGCCGCCGTTTGCCGATCCGATCGCGCCCCACGTCCATCCGTACGTGTGGCGCATCACCTCGCACCTGGGCACGCTCATGTCGCTGCGCCTGGAGGAGGACGGCAGGGCCGGCGTCGTCTCCGGGTGGACGTTCGACGGCAACTGGATCGGCGGCACGCGCAACACGGGCTGGTGGAAGAACGTGTTCGGCGTGCTCACCGAGACCGCGAGCGCGGCGCTCGCGACGCCGATCCAGATCGACGAGGGCGAACTGCGCGGCGGCGGCAAGGGGCTCACCGACTACCGTCAGCAGATCAACTTCCCGAACCCATGGCGCGGAGGTAGGTGGGGACTGCCGGAGGCCGTCGCCTACCAGCTCGACATCATGGAAGCGCTGGTGGAGTTCGCGGCGGTCGAGCGCGAGGCGGTGCTGCGCGACTCGTCGGCGATGGCGGCCGAGGCGGTCGCCAAGGGCGAGCGCGGCGACCCGCACGCGTACCTCGTGCCGCCTGGGCACGATCCGGCGCGCTGGCGCCACCTTGTTGAGCTGTTGCTCACCGCAGGCGTAGAGGGTTTCGTGGCGCCTGAGGGCGTGAGCGCGGACGGTCTCGCCTATCCGGCCGGAACCGTCGTGTTCCCGGCCGCGCAGCCGTTGCGGCAGTACCTGGTGGACGTGATGGAGCGGCAGCACTACCCGGAGATCGCGCCGGCGCCGGAGGCGGAGATCCTGCTGCCCTACGACATCACCGGCTGGACGATGCCGCTCGAGCTGGGCGTGCGCGTAGCTCGCTCCGAGGCCGCGCCTGTCGGCAGGCTCACGCCGCTGGCGGGCGTAGCACCGCCGGCCGAGGAGAAGATCGGTGGCGACGGCGCGTGGTTCGTGGTGCCAGGTGGACAGCTCGGCGGTTTTGCCGCAGCCAACATGGCGCTCGCCCAGCACGGCACTGCGCACCGCCTCACGGCAGCGAGCAATGATGGCGGCCGCTTCGCGGCGGGGTCATTCGTCCTCGGGAACCTGTCGCGCGCTGCGGCCGCGACGATCGCACGCGAGACTGGCGTGACCATGACGGCAACGGCGACACTCCCGTCTGGAGCGAAGCCGCTGCAGCCGGCGCGAGTTGCGGTCTACCACCCGTACCTCGGCCTCGAGGACGCCGGCTGGCTGCGCTTCGTGCTCGAGCGCGCCGGTTACCAAGTTGCGGTTGTTGACAGCGCTGCGGTCGGAGGCGACAAGCTGCCCGAGGGGACGCGCGTGCTCGTGCTGCCGCCGATGGACGCCAAGGTCTTGTTCGACGGCCCGCGCGTGATGGGCGCGGTGGCGCCGCCGCCCGAGTACCGCAGGGGTATCGGCAGGGATGGCGCCGAGACGGTCAAACGCTTCTTCAACGGCGGTGGGACCGTGCTGGCCTTCGGTGGTGCGGCGGAGTGGCTCGCCGAGACGCTCGAGCTGCCTGCCACCAACGTACTGCGCGGGCTCAAGCGCGAGGAGTTCAACGCGCCCGGCGCCATCGTCATGCTCGCGGTGGACAACGAGTCGTTGCTCGGGCTTGGCATGCCGGAGCGCGTCGCGGCGATGATGGAGGGGACAACCGCGTTCCAGACCAGACCGGTGGGCGGCGAGGTCGCGCGCGTGGTCGCGGCGCATTTCCCCGATGAGGCGCTCGTACTCTCGGGCTGGGTGCGCGGCGAGGAGAAGCTGCGCCGCCGCGCTGCCGTCGTCGAGGTCAGGCGCGGCGCAGGCCGGGCGGTGCTTTATGCCTTCCCGCCTTATTTCCGGGGCCAAACCGAGGCGACGTTCCCGCTCCTGTTCAACGCCGTGGAGGCGAAGATGATGGACGCGCCGGCAATCCCGGCCGCCAAGACGAACTAGCGTCGGGCCGCGCTTGGCACCCCGGCCCGCTGGGAGGTTGTCCGTGGACATGATGCGCATCGTCGAGCGTCAGGCGGAGCAGACCGCCACGCGCATTCTTTTCCTGGTCATGGACGGTCTCGGCGATATCCCGCGCGCGGACGACGGCCTGACGCCGCTCGCCGCCGCGCGCAGGCCGAATCTCGACCGCCTTGCGCGCGAGGGCTGTTGTGGCCGCTTCGATCCGGTCGGCCCCGGCATCACGCCCGGCTCCGGCCCGGGTCATCTCGGGCTCTTCGGCTACGACCCGACCGAGTACGAGATCGGCCGTGGCGTGCTTTCGGCCGTCGGCATTGACTTCGAGCTCCAGCCGGGCGACGTCGCCGCGCGTTTCAACTTCTGCACCCTCGACGGTGCCGGCGACATCAGCGACCGACGCGCCGGCCGCATCTCCACCGAGGAGAACCGCCGCCTGGTGGCGCGCCTGCGCGAGCTGCCATCTCCGCCGGGCGCGACGATCTTCGTCGAAACCGAAGCGGAGCACCGCGGCGCGCTCATCGTGCGCGGCCCGGGGCTCTGCCATCGGCTCGCGGACACCGACCCGCAACGCACCGGCGCGCCGCCGCTCCCGGTGCGGGCGCTCGACGCAGCGGCTGAGCCGACGGCAAGGATCGTGACCACCTTCGTCGCCGAGGCGCGCACGGCGCTCTCAGGCGAGCCGAAGGCCAACGGCATGCTACTGCGCGGCTTCGACTCGCTGCCCGAGATCCCGTCGCTGCAGGAGCGCTTTCGCTTGCGCCCGGTGTGCATTGCAACCTATCCGATGTACCGGGGTCTTGCGCGTCTCGTTGGCATGGAGCTGCCGCCGGCTCCGCCTACCCTGGCTGACCTGTTTGCAGCGGTCAAGGCGTCGCGCGAGGGACACGATTTCTTCTTCGTCCATGTCAAGTACACCGACAAGGCGGGGGAGGACGGCGACTTCGAGCGCAAGCGTGCGGTGATCGAAGAGGTTGATCGCCTGCTGCCGGGGCTGCTCGCGCCTGGATTCGAGGTCGTGGCGGTGACCGCAGATCACTCCACGCCGGTCGCGCACAAGGCGCACTCGTGGCATCCAGTGCCGGCGTTGCTGTGGGCGCCCGGCCGGGTGTTCCGGGATGCGGTCGCGACGTTCTCCGAGAGCGCGTGCGTCTCGGGCGCGCTCGGGCGGATGCCGCTGCGGTTCCTGATGGCGGAAGCGCTGGCGGCGGCCGGGAAGCTGGCCAAGTTCGGCGCGTAGGCGCCTGGGAGAACAAGACCGGCCGACGACGTGGGCGCAGGTGGGGCGTGCCTTTTCTCGTGTTCCACCTCCGTCAGCGCTTTGCATTGACCCGGAGCACGCTCCACGCCCACACGTGCGCGCTGGCGACGAGATTCTGAGTCCCGGATCGCGCCGCGACAGGCTAGCGCGAGGGCGGCCCCGGCGGCTCGACGTGGATCGTCACCCGCTCGAGCTCGGGTAGGCGGGCACGCAAAGCCTGCTCCACCTCGTCGGTGAGTGTGTGCGCCTGGGCGATCGACATGTCCGCCGGCGTGACGCAATGAAACGACGCTGAGAGATCACGCCCGCTCCGCTGCACGGTGAGGTTGTGCGGATGGCAGTCGAGCCCGCGCTGGCGGATCACGTCCAGAAGGACGTCGTGCAGCAAAGCGACGTCATCTTGCGGCTTGCCCTTACGCGTGCCGGCCGGGGTGCGCGGCTCGAGATGGCTGACGATCTCGCCCACGCCGGGAAGCCGGACGCGCAGCGCCTGCTCAAAGGTGCTTGCCTGCTCATGCGCGGCGGCGACGCTGAGGTCGGCATCAACCTCGAGGTGAAGCTCGATCGAGCGCTGCCCCATGAGCTCGTACACATGGAGCTCGTGGGCAGCGAGGCCGTGCTCGGTCGCCAAGCGCCGTACGATCGCAACCACGTCCTCGTTGTCCGTGCCGCCGCCCACAGCGAGAGGCTCAACGTGGACGACGACGTCGGCGCCCGGCAGCAAGGCGCGGATGGCAAGCTCGGCCCCGGTGGCAATGTCGTGGGCGCGGGTCAGGCTCGTTTCGCGCGGCACGATCAGGGTCACGTCGGCGAACGCCTGCGGACCGCTGCGCCGGACCCGGACGCGCTCGACCTCAGTGACGCCCGGAATACTGACCGCACTGCGGACCTCGTCGAGCAGCCCGGGCGGCACCTCGTCGATGAGATCGGCGATCGTCTTGCGGCCGAGTTGGACGCTCACCACGATCACGATGAGCGCCACGCCAAGCGCGGCCACGGCGTCGGCGTGCACGAGCCACCCCAGCCGCGGCAGCGCCGACACCCGGACCGCGACCAGGCCGGCAATGACCACGCACGACGACCAGATGTCGGTGGAGAAGTGCAGTGCGTCGGCCTCAAGCGCCTGGCTGCCGGTCTGGCGGGCAACACGGCGGAGCGCACGGCTGCGGGAGACGTTCACGACGATCGACATGATCATCACGGCGAAAGCCCATACGTTCGCCTCGACGTGAACCTGCTTCACCAGCAGGCGCGCGGCGGCCTCCCAGATGATCCAGACGCATGTCACGAGCAGGAGCGCGGTCTCGAGCAGCGCCGAGAGATTCTCGACCTTGCCGTGGCCGTAGGTATGTCGTCGGTCGGCGGGGCGGCCCGAGACCCGCACCGCAGCCCACGTCGCCGCCGCGGCGACGAGGTCGAGACCCGAGTGGGCGGCCTCGGAGAGAATGCCGAGGGAGCCCGTGAGCGCGCCCACGGCGACCTTGGTGACGGCGAGGACGACCGCCGCCAACACCGAGCTCGCCGCGACCCGCTGCTTGGCGTGCTCACGCTGCGCGACCGACAGCGCGAGGCCGATCTCGTTTTCGGTGTTCATCATGAGAGCGGCAAGATCCTTCAGTGGGGCATCATACAGGACGGCCATCATGCTGGGGCGGCAGGAATCAGCGCCCACGGCGTGACGTTCGCACCAGTGGAGGGCACAGGTGATGAAGTTTCTCGCCGTTTTCCTGGGTTTCCTGTTGTTCGGTAGCGTCATCCGGGCGGGCGACATGCTCAAACAGGGCGACGCGTTTCCAGATTGGCGGCTCTTGGATCAGACCGGCGCCGAGGTTTCTTCGGCCGGTCTCGCGGGCAAGACGTACCTGCTCTGGTACTACCCCAAAGCCATGACGCCCGGCTGCACCAAGGAGGGCTGCACGCTGCGCGACAACTTCGCCTCCTTTCAGAGCGTCGGGGTCGAGGTGCTGGGCATTTCCTTCGACGATCCCAAGACCAATGCCGAGTTCGTCGCTGCCGAGCACTTTCCGTTCCGGCTCCTCTCCGACAGCGACAAGAAGCTTGCCGTCGCCGTCGGCGCTGCGGACTCGCCCGCGCGGCTGTGGGCGCGGCGCATTTCCTACCTTGTCGGCCCTGATGGCAAGGTTCTGCGTGCTTATGGCGACGTGAAGCCCGCCGAGCATGCAGGCGAGGTACTCAAAGATCTCAAGGCGGTCGGCGGCGCGAAATAGGCGCGCGCGTTGCGCCGTCCGCTGGCAGCAGCGCGGCTGTTCGCTAGCCCGGCCAGGCGTGGCGCAAGACCTTGTCGGTGGCGCTGCGTTGCAGGCGCCGCGCCCAGTCGTTTACGTCGATGGCGTGCTCGGCCTCATTGCAGGCGGCGGGGCTGGCGTGGGTCGCCGGATGCCTCGGCTGCAGGAACGAACAACAGTCCTGTTGCGGCAAGATCGAGAGCTCGAACGTTCCGATACGCTCGGCAGCGTTGATGATTTCCTGCTTGTCCATGCCGATGAGGGGACGCAACACGGGCATGTGCGCGACGCGATCAATGGCGGCGATGTTCTCGAGCGTCTGCGATGAGACCTGGTTGAGCGACTCGCCGGTTACGAGCGCGTGGCAGCGCCAGCGCCGCGCGATCCGCTCCGCCACGCGCAGCATCATGCGGCGGTAGAGGAGGATGCGCAAAGCCGCCGGGCAGCGTGCCACGATCTCGCGCTGGCAATCGCCGAACGGGACAACCGCAAACCGACACGATCCCTGGTAGGGGAGAAGAACCTCGAGCAGGCGCTCGACCTTGCCGATGGAGGCGTCGCTCGTGTAGGGCGCGGAGTGAAAGTGGATGTAGTGCGCCCTGGTGCCCCGCTTCATCGCCAGGTACGCCGCCACCGGGGAGTCAATGCCGCCAGAGATGAGCGTGAGCACGAGTCCCGAGGTGCCCACCGGCAATCCGCCGGGGCCCGCAACCACGTCGCGGAAAAGGTAGATGCCGTCGTTCTGCACGACCACGTGCAGCGTGACCTCCGGATGCTCGAGGTCCACCGCCATGCCGGTGCCCGCCTGCACGAAGGCACCGAGACGGCGGTTCACCTCCTCCGAGGTGAGCGGGAAGCTCTTGTCCGAGCGCCGGCAGCAGATCGCAAAGCTGCGTGCCCGCAGCCCGCCCAGTTGCGCGCCGACAAACGTCTCGAGTTGCTCGTACGTGAGACCGGCGAACTCGGCGGGAATGATGCCCTTGAGCCCGAACACGGTGTTGAGACGTGCCTGGACCTCGTGCCACGAGGTCGGTGTCGTGAAGCGGACGACGACCCGGGCGGGGAGCGAGATCTCCGCCACCGGTAGCCCAGCGAGAGCGGCGCGCACGTTGCGCACCAAGGCGCGCTGAAAGAAGCCCCGGTTGCTGCCCTTGAGCGCGATCTCGTGTACGGTGCCAAGGACGAAAGAAACGAGCGTCACGTGGACTCCCGTGCGCAGGCTAACACGCGCCGCCGCGCCGCCTCGCCCTCGCGGCTCAAGTCACTCGAGGCAGCCAGCAACTCAGCAAGGTCGGCGAGCGCTCGCGCTGTGTGCGATAGGGCGAGCGGCGCGAGGTTGAGTTCACGGCCCTGGCGATGCGGCGCACCTACGGACGACATGGCGCGAGCTACCGGAATTCAACCGCCTGCGCACGCGGCCACCGTGGCTTGCTGCGCTTTGGCGCAGCCGCGGCGGGGTTGCGCCTGGTGGCAGCAGGAACGAGATTGGATGAGAAGGACGACAGACTATGGCGCGCGTGAGGAGTCGCGCAGCCCTTCTCGCTTGTGTCACGGCGCTCGTAACAGGCGCATGCAACCACAGCTCGTCACTCCCGATGGAGCCGCAGGTGCAGGTGTCTTCTTTTACCGTTCGCACCGGCGCGGACGGTCCTGCCGGCACGCTCACCCTCACGACCGCGACGTGCCCGTGTGCCTCGAAGGGGTTCACCGTGGCCATCGACGGCGTGGTGGCGGGCACCGTTGGCTGCGCAGAGCAGAGGCAGTTCGCCGTGACGGCGTCTTCCTATGAGGTCTCCCTGTCCGCGGCCGACGGGCCTGGCGTGAAAACCACGGTCAAGAACCAAGCGCCGGACTCAGGAGCCACGTGCTCTATCCGCTGTGGATCCTAGCTCGCCTGGCGGCAGTCTTCAGCTCGCAAACAAAGCAGCGTTCACGCGCGTCCAAACGACCACGACCGTGGGCCGCAGCCCCACCTTAGCCGCGCCTGGGGTATGCGGGCCGGGGCGGCGACGCCAACAGAGGGGGCTGTATTGACGCTAAACTAAGCAGCGATTGACCTATGTCAACCAATGTCTCTGTTTCTCGGGGAGGTGCCAAACCATGGCCACGGTCCTGATTCAGATCGTCGAGCAACCTGGCGCCGGCCTCTTCCACGAGCTTCAATCCGCGATGCGCTCCGGAAGGCTCAAGACCTTCATGCTGGAGAAGCGCGGGAAGAAGGTGGTCCACAAGAGCACGGACTACCCGGGCTGGATGAATTGGTCGCACCAGCACGGCGTCATCACCGCCACCGTGCTGAGTCCCAACAAGCCGGGCGCCGAGTGGAAGCTCCTGTCTGCGTTCATTGGACGCCTGGCCGACAAGTACGCCCACATGATCGTTTCGATCGCGCTGCAGTTCCTCGCATCCGAGCCGTCCGGCAAAGGCGGCGCTGCGCTGCAGCGGCGCGTCAGGTGACGCCACCGTATTTGCCGCTGGCTCTGGGCCGTGTTGGGCAAGAATCCGCGCTGAAAGGGAAAGGCCATGAAGAACGAAGCCATGCTGGCGGCGCTGTCGGCCGCGCTCTGTCTCCCACTGACGTCGGCAGGCCAGAGGGCGCAGCCTACCGCTGCTCCTGAGCGCGCGCAGGTCATCGGCGCGGCCAGGGCGGTCATGCGACAAGCGCGCTACTGCACGCTCGTAACCATCGGCGATGAGGGTCAGCCGCAGGCACGAGTGATGGACCCGTTCCTGCCCGACGAAGACTTGACGATCTGGCTCGCCACCAACGTGGCGACGCGTAAGGTCGCGCAGATCCGAAAGGACGCTCGCGTGACGCTCTGCTACTTCGATCCCGCGAGCAAGGACTACGTCGCTGTGCTGGGGCGGGCTGAGCTGGTCCGCGACCAGGCGGAGAAAGCCAAGCGCTGGAAGGAGGAATGGGCCTCCTTCTACAAGGACAAGAACCGCGGCGACGACTACCTGCTCATTCGTGTCAAGCCCTGGCGCGTGGAGATCGTGAGCTATGCGCACGGCCTCGCGGCTGACCCGATGAGCTGGCGGCCGGTTGTTCTGGACCTCCGCTGACGCGGCGCGCCCCGGACGCGCAGTCCTGGGGTGGCCGCTGGTGCGAACTGCAGGCGCGGCCTGGGCGTCGTTGCGGCGCTGGCAGCGTCACGTCGGCAGGAACCGTGAACCGGGTCGTTCGCAGCGCAGAAGACCTCAAGGTGCCCAGCGCTAGAATTCCAGCAACAGATCTGCACGAGAGAGGAGGCGACCCGTGTTCTGCCCCAGCCCTGACTGCCTTGACTTCAAGGAGGATGGCGTTCATGGGGAGTATGTCGAGACCGTGACGATGTGCCCCAAGTGCGGCGCGGAGCTGGTGCCCGAGCTGCCCCCGGAAGGAACGCGCTGGCACGGGGCCGCAGCGGAACCGGAGCCTGCCGAGGTTGCGAGCGCAACGGTGGTGTACGCCACACCCACGCCGGCCGGACCACTAGTCGCGGTGGCGGCGTTCGACTTCGCCGAGGAGTCTGAAAGGCTGATGTCGCTGCTCGCCGAAAACGGCGTCGCGGCGTTCCAATTCTACGACGACGGTCGGGATTTTGAGGATCCGGCCGGCGTCGCGCCGTGCACCAGGGTGCTGGTCGCCGAGAGCCAGGCCGCGTTCGCGATGAGCTTGCTCGAGCAGGTTGAGGACGCGCCGTGAGCGGTCCCGGCAAAACGTGCGAAGATGCGAGTGGCAGGGGGGCCATGAGCGAGACAGCCGTTGGACCGGAGCACTTCGTCGAGCGCATCCGCAGCGAGGTCGTGCGCGCGGGCGGGGCCACTGACTCCGCGTTTCGGCTGCTCGAAGACGGGCTGCAAAATCACCCCTTGTCGGTCGCGCTCTGGTGCTTGCGCGGCGACGTCATCCAGCTTGCTGGCGAGGATGGCCCGCACACGTTCGACGAAGCGGAAGCGAGCTACCTGAGGGCGGCGGAGCTGGCGCCCACCGATCCCGAGCCGATCGAGTCGCTCGGGCACTTCTACGATGACGTCATGGACGACCCCCTGCGCGCCGAGCCGTACTTCCGTCGGGCAATCGCGCTCGGGGCAGGCGCATCGGCGCAGGAAGGCCTCGCGCAGGTGCTTGAAGAACTCGCCGAAGGCGAGGTTGAGTAGAGCACACCCGCGCCGGTACGGCGTGTGCGCAGTCAGGTGTGGACGGCAGCACTGACGTGGTTGATGGGGGGTCAAATGAAGAACCTGGTTGCACTGGCCGTCGTGGTGGCTGCCCTTTGTGCGGTGCCCGCCGTCGCGGCCGAGAGCGACGTGGTCGCCAAGGGCCAGGACGCCGCGAAGGCGTGGCTCGCCCTCATTGACGGCGGCAAGTATGCGCAAAGCTGGGACGCGGCCTCGAGCAAGTTCAGGGCGACCGTCAGCAAGGCCAACTGGGAGAAAATGCTGGCAACGCACCGAACCCCGCTCGGCGAGGTGAAGAGCCGCAAGGTGAAATCCGCCACCTTTACGCGCGAGCTGCCGGGCGCTCCTGACGGCGAGTATGTCGTGATCCAGTTCGACACCGTTTTCGCCAACAAGGCCTCGGCGGTCGAGACGGTGACGCCGATGCTGGACAAGGACGGCACCTGGCGGGTCTCGGGCTACTTCATCAAGTAGTGGCGCAGCAGCCGCGACGCGCTCGCGGACCTGAGCAGCTCCAACCAGCGTTCATGACGGCAGGGTGCGCCCGCGACGGCCCCTTGCCCGGATTGCTTGCATCCGGCGCTATGCTTGTTGGCGAGGCGGGGGCGAGACCATGGGCAAGGCAACAGGAACTCGGCTGAACCGGAGCCTGAGCGAGTCGGAGGAGGCGCTCATCGCGGCGCTGTTGTCCCACCTGCCCGAAGGCGCTGAGGGTTTCCTCGCGCAGCTCAAGCAGGCGCGCGTTGTCGATCACTGCTCGTGCGGTTGTCCGAGCATTGATCTGGCAATCGGCAAGGCGCGGAAACGCCCAGTCGGAGACACCGAGATTTTGATCGGCGCCGATGGCTGTTCGCCCGAAGGCACGCCGGTCGGCATCATCCTCTGGGTGCAGGCGGGCAACCTGTCGGGCCTCGAGGTGCACGCCTGGGACGCGGCCACCGACTTCAGCCTGCCCGAGCCCGACACGCTCGACAACGTCAGCATCCCGGATGCTGCCAGCTCGTAACCGCCTCCGTGACAGGTGTGTGTTGCGTGGGTGCGAGATCGCCGGGCGGTGTCGTCGCGTAGACGAAGGGGTCTGAGCGTGGCGGAGACGGTCATTCGAGCGTGGTGGGCACGGCTGCGGGGAAAACTGGCGCCGGTGCCGTGCCCGTACTCGCAAGCAGTCTGGCTCGACATGCCGCTGCGAAAGCTGCGAGCCGGCCCGAGGAAGATCCTGGGCTGGTTCGGCCTCAAGGCGGGTGAGCGCGTCTTGGAGATCGGCCCGGGGGTTGGCTACTACTCGGTCGAGGCGGCACGGTTGGTAGGGCGCGCTGGCCGCCTCGTCTGCCTCGACATCCAGCGCGAGATGCTGCAGCGCACACAACGCCGGCTCCGCGAGCGGGCAGCCGCCCCCTTCGCCCTCGTCCAGGGAGATGCACTGCGGCTTCCGTTGCGCTCGGGTGTCATTGACCGCGTCGTCTTGATCACGGTGCTGGGCGAGCTGCCGGCTCGGACGCAAGCGCTCGAAGAGATCAGGCGCGTGCTGCGGCCCGGGGGGAGGCTCTCAGTGTCGGAACAGTTCCCCGATCCCGATTTCGTGACGCTGCGCTCGCTGCGGCGCGAGCTTTCGGCATACGGCTTCGTCGAGGAAGCCAGCCGCGGTCATCTTGTTTACGCGTCGACGTGGCGCCTGGAGGGGCTCGCGGTCAGTTAGCGCCCGTGCGAGATGGGCGTCATCCCGACGCAGGTGTGTTTGCACCGAGGGACCGGCATCTGGCGTTGTCGTCTCACGAGGCAGAACAGCGGATCCCTCGTTGCGCTAAGGATGACAGACCTGGGGATCAGCGGAAGGAGGGCCACCGTGTACCTTTTTCTAATTCCTCTGCTGGTTGGGTTTGCGCTGAATTTGGTGTCCGTGTTCACGACCGCGTTCTGCCGGCGCTGGGGCGAACGCCGCGGCCGCCTGGCCACCATGATCCTGAGGAACGTGCTCGGGATACCGCTGTGGGTCGTCGGGCTCTGCCTCGCAGTGCGGGTGAAGTCGCCCATGCTTTTCGTTGTCACAGCGACGATGGAGGTTCTGGCATGGCTGCTGGTTGCTATGGGATCCGTGGTCATCCTCACCGCGCTTGTCGCCCTGCGCGCGCGCGCCGCGATGCCTTCGACCCGGGACACGCTTGTCGAGCACGGCTTATACGCGCACGTGCGCCATCCCATCTATGCGGCGATGCTGCTCGAGTTCGCGGGCATCGTGGTGATGAAGCCGACGCCTCCCGTCGGCGTGGCCTGCGCCCTTGGAGTTGTCTGGCTTTGTGCGCAGGCCAGGTGCGAGGAACTCGACCTGCTGCAGCGCGTGGCAGGGTACCGCGCCTACATGAGTCGGGTGCGCCGGTTTCTGCCCCGCTTTCGGGCCCGGGCGCCCGGCTGACAACCCTCATGCAAACACCGCAGACGCATGAGGAACGGTCGCTGACACCATATCCTGACTGGAGGTACGCACAGTGTCCACAGACTTCATGACCTCGTCTCCGCTCATGTGATCTCCGTACGAGCGGATACTCCCTGACTAGGAAAGCCGCTGCGACCGGCTCAAACTCGGCGGTGTTTGAACGCGGCCCCCGTCGCACGCCTGTGAGCAGACCGCCGCACGCGGGGGTCGCACGGATGAGAGGAGGCGCCGTTGGATGCGCTACGAATTGATTTCGAGCGTCTTGAATGGCAGGCATTCGCACCGGGCGGGCGCCACAAGCTCGCGGAGCGGGCCGGCAAACGCGTGCGCTTGGCGGAGTTCAGCGACGCGTTCGTCGAACGCGACTGGTGCGAGAGGGGCCACGTCGGCTACGTGCTGGAGGGCACGCTGGAGATCGCCTTCGAAGGCAGAAGCGAAAGCTTCGGGCCAGGAGAGGGTTTTGTAATTCGCGGGAACGGAGCGGAGAAGCACAAGGCAAGCTCGCTCGGACCGGTCGCGCGGCTGCTTCTGGTGGAGGACATCTGAGGCCTTGCTCGCTCCGTGGACCCGAAGCGGGCGTGGCCGGCACGACCCAGGGGCTGGTGGGGAGAGGAGATCGCCCATGCCAACGGTACACATTGAGATCTGGTCGGGGAAGCCCGAGGAGCTCAAGCAGAACCTGGCGCGGGCGGTCACCGACGTCATGGTCGAGCACGTCGGCTGCGAGCCGGGGGCGGTGATGGTGATCTTCAACGAGGTTCCCAAGCAGAACTGGTTCACGGGCGGGCAGAGCCACGCCGAGATCTCCAAGGACACGCGCTAGCCAGGCGCCACCCGGGTGCCGTCGCGGTGGTCGGGGGAGCAACGCGCCCCCTTCAGCATGCTTGGCGGCAGACCAGAACGCTGAAAACGGCTCAGGCAACGCGTGCTCATCGTTCGTCAGTCCCTAGGCCCGAACAGTCGAAGAGAGGTCACAGCGGTGTCAGGCACCGGCTTGGTGAGCGGTGCTGCCTTGGGGCAGCGCTCAGGTGTCGGACAGAGGGGGTACCATAGTGGGGGTTTGCCTCGTCCCGCCGCTGCCAGGGACGGGCTTGGGCCCGCGCAGTTAGGAGGACGCCGTGGTCAAGAAGATCGACCTCAAGAAGGAGCTCAAGCGCCTGTGCTCGCCGTCGGCGCGGAAGGCTGAGGTTGTCGAGGTGCCCGACTTCCGCTTCGTGACGGTCGACGGCTACATGGAACCGCGCGAGACGCCGTCCACATCGACCGCTTTCCAGAACGCGATCGCTGCCCTGTACGCTCTTTCCTCTACGCTCAAGTTCATGTCCAAGCAGCGCAAGACCAATCCCGTCGACTACGGCGTGACTGCGCTCGAGTGTCTGTGGTGGGTCGACGCAGGCGGCTTCGACTTCCAAGCCAAGGACCGGTGGCGCTGGACGTTGATGATGATGCAGCCGAAGCACATCACGCAGGCGATGTTCCTCACGGCCCTGAGAAAGCTCAGGGAAGAAAAGGACAGCCCGACCCTGGCGAAGGTCCGCTTCGACACGTTCCGCGAGGGGGTGGCGATCCAGATCATGCACGTCGGTCCCTATGCCGACAAGCCGGGGACGATGGCGCTGCTCAAGGCCTTTGCGCAGGGGAACGGATATCGCTATCGTGGCAAGCATCACGAGATCTACGTCGGCGACCCGCGCCGAACCAAGCCTGAGAAGCTGCGCACGATCCTGCGCCAACCAGTAGAAAAGGCACCCGCTCCAGCCAAGGCTCCCGCGCGAGTGCGGCGCCATTAGCCGGACGAGGCGCCGCGGCCAACGCGCTGCTCTCCAACACGCGGCGGGTCGAGAAAACCCGGAGAGTCAGCCCCTCCGTGGTCTGACCAGCCAGTGGATAAGCCCGGCGACGAGAACGCAACCGACGATGACCACGGACGCGATGAGCAGGTTTTCGTGGATCTGGCTGAGCACCGCTCGCCACTGCCGGCCGACGAACACGCCAAGCGAGACGAAGGTGAACGACCATACGAACGCGCCGGCGTAGGCGAAGAGAGCAAAGTCCGGGAACTCGAGCTTGGTGGTGCCGGCTGCCAGAGCCGTCAGGTGGCGGATGCCGGGTAGGAAGTAGCCGAAAAGCAGGCCCCAGTGGCCAACACGCTCGAAGCCATCGTGCGCGCGCTTGAGGCTGTCCTCGGTGATATGCAGGAAACGGCTGTACCTCGTGACGAGGCGCAGGCCAAGCGTTCGACCAAGGGCATAGCTCACGGAGATGCCGCACACGCTGCCGAGAAACGCGGCTGCCAGGGCGGGGCCAGGCTGCAAGAGCCCGCGATAGACAAGCACGCCGGCGACGGTGAGGGCCGTCTCGTCAGGGATCGGGAGACCGATGATACCGAGCGCGATGAGGAAGAAGAGACCGACGGCGCCATAGTGAATCAGCCAGTGCGTGAGAGGTCCCATCATGGCGTTCGCTGCCTGGTTCGGTCCTTCCTTCGCTCAGCCTGGCTCCGGCGGAGCGCCGACTGATGTGATGTTAGCAAGCGGCGTTGTAATCTGCGCGCACCATGAGGCGATACCACCATCTCGGAATCCCGACCACGGTTCCGCGCGCGGGTGAGACGTACCTGGAGCGCTTTGGCACCTACGTCTCCGGTTACGAGGAGAGCCCGTTCGGCATCGAGTGGATGCGCTTTGAGCCGGATGCGCCTGTGCCGGAGCTGGTGAAGACCGTGCCACACCTCGCTTTCGAGGTGGACGACCTTGAGGCGGAGCTCGTGGGGAAGGAGATCATCATCCAACCCAACAGCCCAAGCGCGGACGTCGTGGTGGCGTTCATCGTGGACAACGGGGCGCCGGTCGAGTTCCTCCAGTTCACGAAGCGCGCAGAGCTCGGTTCCACCGGGCCGGAGGTCGGGAAGACATTGCCAGTAGCCACGGTACCAGACTAGGCCCGCAGGCGTCGGCACGACCCAGGCTGCGCGACGCGGGTGAATCTGGCGCCAGAGACGGGTACGCTTGTAGCCAGGAGAGCAGATGGCACAGAAGACCAGCTACCACATGACGCCGGCGGAGTTCCGCCGGCACGGACGAGCGGTCGTGGACTGGGTCGCCGACTACCTCGAGCGGGTCGAGTCCCTTCCCGTGGCATCACAGGTGCAGCCGGGCGAGGTGCGGGCCGCACTGCCGTCGCACGCGCCCGAAAATGGCGAATCGCTCGAGGCGATGCTGGCGGACGTGGACCGGATCATTCTGCCCGGGATCACGCACTGGCAGTCGCCCAGCTTCTTCGCCTATTTCCCCGCGAACTCCTCGGGCCCGGCCGTCCTCGGCGAGCTGCTCTCGGCCGGTCTCGGCGTCCAGGGCATGCTGTGGGCCACAAGCCCGGCGTGCACGGAGCTGGAGACGCACGTCCTCGACTGGGTGGCGGAGCTGCTCGATCTTCCGGCTACATTTAGCTCGCGCTCCGAGGGCGGCGGCGTGATCCAGGACTCGGCCTCGAGCGCAACCCTGTGCGCCCTGCTCGCGGCGCGGGAGCGGGCGACCGGCTTCGCCAGCAACGAGCGCGGCTGCGATGGTCGTCTTGTCGCATACGCTTCGACGCAGGCGCACTCGTCGGTCGAGAAGGCGGCCAAGATCGCCGGGATTGGCCGCGCGAACCTGCGCCTCGTCGATGTAGACGAACACTTCGCCCTGCGGCCGGACCTGCTCGCCGCGGCGATCGCCGCCGACCGCGCCGCCGGCAAACTTCCGTTCTTCGTCTGTGCCACGGTTGGCTCGACTTCTTCGAACGCCATTGATCCGGTGCCGGACATCGCCCGCATCTGCGAGGCGGAAAAACTGTGGCTGCACGTGGACGCTGCGATGGCCGGCACGGCGGCGCTGTGCCCGGAGTTCCGCTCGATCCACCGCGGCCTCGAGCGCGCCGACTCGTACTGCTTCAACCCGCACAAGTGGATGTTCACGAACTTCGACTGCGACTGTTTTTTCGTCGCCGATCGCGCCGCGCTGATCAAGACGCTCTCGGTGTTGCCGGAGTACCTGCGCAACCAGGCCACTGAGTCGGGCGCCGTTTTCGACTACCGCGACTGGCACATCCCGCTCGGGCGGCGTTTCCGCGCGCTCAAGCTTTGGTTTGTCATCCGGCACTACGGCGCCGAGGGCCTGCGCTTCCACGTCCGCCGGCACGTCGAGCTGGCACAACGATTCGCGGGCTGGGTGCAGGCGTCGGATGAGTTCGAGCTCGCGGCCCCGGCGCCGCTCAACTTGGTGTGCTTCCGCCACCGCGGTGGCGATGCCATCAACCGGCGCCTGCTCGACCGGTTGAACCGGAGCGGACGGCTCTACCTGTCGCACACCACGCTTGCGGACCGGTACACGCTGCGGCTGTGCGTCGGCCAGACCACCACGGAGGAGCGGCACGTCGAGGCCGCCTGGAAGGAGATCCGGCTCACGGCCCGGCAGCTTGCCGGCGCCGCGTCCTGAGCGCACGGAATGATCGGTCCCCGTGGGCTAGGGGGCGCTGATCTCGCGCAGAACGAAGGGCGCGTCGAGCACGACCCCGTCTGCAGGCAGCTCGTGACGCCGGACGACGTGGAAGCCGGCCACGACGGCCGCGAAGCGGTCCGTGGGCAGGCCGATGCGCTCCACCCACGCCAAGCTCGACGGAGCGAAGACGTCCGGCAAGGCATAGACGTGTCTCGCGGAACGGGCGGTGTCGCTCCAGTAAGCAAGCGCAACGGTGGCCGGCTGCCGCTGCCGGCGCGCGCTCGCGACAGCGAGCGTGAGATCCACGACGCGGCGGCCCGATAGGTAGGGCAGCGCGAGGCGCACGCGCGCGTCGGTGCCGACCGAGATAACGACCGCGTCCGCGGGCGTGTTTTCGGAGACAAACGAGGCGACCATGCAGGTGCGGCTGTTCTCCTGCCGCGCCTGCGGCACCGCTGAGCCAAGGCCGTTGCTGACGAGGAACACCACGAGCACGCCCGCGAGGGCAAGGGTCCCGCCGCGGGGGCCCAGTTCCTGTGCGCCGTAGGCGATGAGTACGGCAAAGAGCGGCGTCGCGGCGACCACGTGCTCGACGTTGCCGACATCCCATACCAACCAGAGCAGGACGAAGGCGGCGAGTGCGAGCCCGGCCGTGGCTGCCAGCGGCGGGCGCAACCGCACGGCGGCAACAACTCCGGCGAGCAGCAACAGCACGAGCACGGCGGTGGCGATCGCGCCGGCACCGTCGAAGGCACGTGCCACGCTCTGGGTGAACAGCGGCACCTCCCGGTACCAGCCCCAGACCGCTAGGTTGCGCATGGCTGACAACGCTGCCAGCGGCTTTGGCGTCACCAGATAGGCGCCGTAGCCAGGTGTGATCGTGCGCAGCCACGCCGCCGGGGTGTGGGCATGGTGGAACAGCGAGAGGTTGGCCACGACGATCAGAGCAGTCAGGCCAATCGCTGTCACGGTCGCGCGCAGCGCTTCACGCGGCCGCAGGCGCACGAGGCTCGGCAGGAGGAGCAGGCCGAGCACGAGGTGCGCGGCCGTGGCAAGCGCCACGCTTGCGCCGGTCGCTGCACCGTCGGGCTGCTCGCGGCCGACGACCCAAAGCCAGGCCAGCACCGCCGCCGCGCCGAGCGCGTACACCTCCATACAGGTCGCGAAGTGCCAGAAGCCGCCACACGTGGCTGCTACCGCGGCCGCAAGCATCGCCAGGCCGCCGGGCATGCCGGCTTTGGCCAGCATGAGAGCGAGCCCTGCCACGACGGCCGCGGCGAAGCACGCGGAGAGCGCTGCACCGACATCCGAGACGAGCGGGTTGAACCCAAGAGCGCGTAGCAGCCACAGCAGGGCCGCGACCAGGAGGTTGTAGAGTGGGTGATGCGGGTGCGCGAGCTCGCCGGCCGCACCGCGCCCGCTGACGAAGCCGTCCACCGCCATGGCGAACACGGTGTCGTCGCCGCCAAGATCACGCGTGCGCGTGAGCAGGTAGGCGACCAAGGATGCCACGCCGAGCACGAGCGCCTGGGGCCGTGGCGATGTGTTCGCACGCCATCCAAACATGGCGCGTCACGTTAGCACGCGATTGCTGCAACCAGTTTCATGACCGCACAGGGGTTCTCACGGTTTCCGCCACGAGGGTGCGGGTTGGGGGCTGTCTTGACGCCAGTTCGCTCGGCGGGTCGGTCGGAGCGACGAATGGCGGAGGGGAGGAGATTCGAACTCCTGAGGGCTTGCACCCTGGCGGTTTTCAAGACCGCTGCCTTAGACCGCTCGGCCACCCCTCCGCGCCAAGGCGAGATTAGGCTGAGCGGCAGCTAAGCTCAAGTACAGCCCGCCGAGATGCCCAGACCCGTGCGTTGCACTAAACTGCACCGCCATGACGATGCTCGCCGGGATGGCCCCTGTCTTTCTGCTCCTTGGCCTCGGCGTTCTGCTGCGCCGCCTTGGCGTGCTGGACGAATCATCCTGCAACGGCCTGAACCGACTTGTGGCCAACGTTGCGCTCCCGGCGCTGTTCATCTCCACCATCGGCACCTCGCCGCTGGAGTCCGCGCTGTCGCCGCGGCTCATGCTGGTGACAACGATTGTCGTCGGGGCAGCGACGCTGCTCGGCTTGGCGCTGGCACGCGCGTGGCGCCTGCCGCGGGAGCAACGCGGCGTCGTCGCCCAGGGGGCGATGCGCGGCAACATCGTCTACTTCACCTTTCCGCTGATCCTCGGCCTCTACGGCAGCAGTGCACTGCGCCTGGCCGCGGTCACGTCGACGGCCCTGATACCGGTCATGAACCTGCTGGCGGTGGCAGCGCTGGAGAGGTATCGCGCGCAGGGTGACCGCAACACACACATTGTCGTGCGTGTGCTCGCCAACCCTCTGGTCGAGAGCGCGCTCCTGGGCCTCGTACTTGCTGCGCTGCACTGGCAGCCCTGGCCCTGGCTTGGGTCGTCGCTCAAGACGCTCGCAGACCTCGCTTTCCCGGGAGCGCTGCTGACGCTTGGCGCGCAGCTCGAAATCGGGCAGTCGCGTCGCCTCTGGCGCCCACTCGTTGGCGTTGCCGGCATCAAACTGCTGCTCATGCCGGCCCTGGGATGGTGCCTGCTCGCACTTTTGCGCGCGCCTGGGCGTGAAGCGGCGATTGGCGTCCTGATGATGGCGGCACCGACGGCGGTGGCGAGCAACGCGGTGGCCGCCGACCTCGGCGGCGACCCCGAGCTGGCAAGCTCATGCGTGCTTGTGACCACGGTGCTCTCGATCGCCACCTATCCGGCGTGGGTGCTGCTCCTGGGTGCGCGATGAGGTTTCCTAATGCACCGTCCACGCGCGGCGACAGTCAGGTTCGGGAATAGAATTCAGGGCATGAACCAGGGCGATCTTTCGCGCGCTGCTGAGATCCTGCGGTCGGCCGGCCGAGTCGTCGCCTTCACCGGTGCCGGCGTGTCGGCGGAGAGCGGGGTGCCGACGTTCCGCGGCGCAGGCGGGCTGTGGGAGGGCCACGCGGTGCAACAGGTTGCCACGCCGGAGGCGTTCCATGCGGACCCGCTCATGGTATGGCGCTTCTACGACCAGCGCCGGATCAACCTGACCAAGGTGCGGCCGAACCCCGCCCACACGGTGCTCGCGCGCTGGCAGGATCGCTTTCCCAGCTACCAGCTCGTCACACAGAACGTGGACGGCCTGCACCACGCTGCGGGCGCACGCGAAGTCGTGGAGCTGCACGGCAGCATCTGGTGCGTGCGCTGCGTGGGCTGTGGGCACGAGCGCGAGGACCGGTCGGCGCCGTTGCCCGACTTGCCGCCGCGCTGCTCCGCCTGCGGCGGGCTCGAGCGGCCCGGCGTCGTCTGGTTCGGCGAGTACCTGCCGGCCCGCGCGATGGCGCTCGCGACTGCGGCGGCCGAAGCGTGCGACGTGCTGGTCGTGGTCGGGACCTCGGCGGTCGTGTACCCGGCGGCCGGGTTGGTCGAGGTTGCCGCCAGCGCGGGCGGCAAGGTCATCGAAGTCAATCCGGAGGCGAGCCAGGTCGCTCACCTGGCCGAGGTCGAGCTGCGCGGCCCGGCGGGCGTCGTGTTGCCGCTGCTGGACGAGCTCGTGGGAGATCGCTAGCCATGCGGGTGTCTGACCTGCCGCGGTCGGAACGTCCGCGCGAGAAGCTGATCGCGCAAGGCGCGCGCAGTCTCTCGGACGCGGAGTTGCTCGCGGTCTTGCTTCGCACGGGGACTGCGCGGCGGCCGGTCCTCGATCTGGCGCGCCGCTGGCTCGAAGAAGCCGGGGGGCTCGATCGCCTGGTGGCCGCGGACCTCCAGACGATCCTTGCCCAGCCCGGCGTCGGGCCCGCCAAGGGCGCGGCGCTGGCGGCCGCGCTTGAACTCGGGCGCCGGGTGGCATGGCGCTGCCTCGAGGGTCAGCCGGTGCTCGACCGTCCCGAGGCGGTCGCGGAGTTCCTGATGCGCTCGTATGGCCTTGACCGAGTCGAGGTGTTCGGCGTGCTCACGCTCGACGCGCGCAACCGCCTGCTGCGCAGCCACGAGCTGCACCGCGGCACGCGCAACCGGGCCGACGTCGAGCCCGCCGAGATCTTCAAGTGCGCGATCGCCGAGAACGCCCATGGCGTGATTGCCTGGCACACACACCCGTCGGGCGATCCGTCACCGAGCGACGACGACCTCGATCTCACGCGTCGGCTCGCCGAGGCCGGGACGCTGCTCAACATCGCGTTGCTCGACCACCTCATCATCGCCCGCGGTGGCCACGTATCGCTGCGCCGTCGCGGCGTGTTGAGCTAACAGGCTGCCCCGCTCACGCAGTTGCCAGCCGCGCGGCCACGGGCCGACACCGGAACCGGACCGCCAGAGGTGCGGCTAGACGCTGCTACTTAGGCTTCACCTTGCCGGTCTCTGCCTTCACGTCCACGGTTGTGGCGATCATCCTGTACTGGATCGTCACCTTGGCACCGACCTTGAGGTCACCGTTGATCTTGGTGGCGGCGTCGCGGCCGACCTCCCACTTGTCGTCGCCCTTCTGCACGACGATGACGTCGTTGCTGACTGACAGCACTGGCCCGGTGACCTGGTAGGTCTTTGGCCCGGCGGCAAAGATGGTGCCGACGACCAGGGCCACGACGACAAGGCCGACGATGATGAGAGAGCGCTTACGCATGAGATCCTCCTTTGGCTGGAGCCATGGTAGGCGGCCGCGGCACGCAACGCAATCCGATTACGGCCTGAATGCTATTCTTCGCCGACCGAAGGATGAGGGAGTCGCTGTGGCGCACGAGAGCTTTTACATAACGACGCCGATTTACTACGTCAATGACATGCCGCACATCGGCCACATCTACACGACCGTCGTCGCCGACACGATCGCGCGCCATAGGCGGATGCAGGGCCTGGACGTACGCTTCCTTACCGGCACCGACGAGCACGGGCAGAAGATGGAGCGCACGGCGCGCGAGCAGGGTTTGGCCCCGAAGGAGCTTGCCGACCGCGTGGTCGTGCGCTACCAGGAGCTGTGGCGGGCACTCAAGATCACCAACGACGATTTCATTCGCACGACGGAGCCACGCCACCGCAACGGCGTGGCCGCGCTGATCGCGCTGCTACGCGAGCGCGGCGACATCTACAAGGGGAGCTACGCAGGCTGGTACTGCGCGGGCTGCGAAGCGTTCTTCCCGGAGGCGCAGCTCGTGGAAGGGCGCTGTCCAGATCAGGGACATCCCGTCGAAGCGCTCGCGGAGGAATCGTACTTCTTCCGCCTCTCCGCCTATCAGAACGCGCTGCTGCGCTTCTACCGGGAGCAGCCTGAGTTCATCCGTCCGGCCAGCCGGTACAACGAGGTCGTGCGCTTCGTCGAGATGGGCCTCAAGGATCTCTCGATCTCACGCGTGTCGCTCAAGTGGGGGATTCCGTTCCCGGATGACGACGCCCACGTCGTCTACGTCTGGCTTGACGCCCTCGCCAACTACATTTCGGCGCTCGGCTTCGGATCGGCGGAGCACGCGCTCTACGAGCACTACTGGCCGGCGAGCCTGCACCTCGTTGGCAAGGACATCCTGCGCTTCCACTGCGTCTACTGGCCGGCGTTCTTGATGTCGGCGGGGCTGCCGCTGCCGCAGCAGGTGTTCGGCCATGGCTGGTGGCTGCGCGACGAGCGCAAGATGTCGAAGAGTTTCGGTAACGTGGTGCGTCCCGACGACCTCATGGCCCGTTTCGGAGCCGACGCGCTGCGCTACTTCCTCCTGCGCGAGATGACGTTCGGCCAGGACGCCACCTTCTCGGATGAGGGCTTCCTCGCGCGCTACAACGCCGACCTCGCGAACGGGCTCGGCAATGCCTCTGCGCGTGTGCTCGCGATGGCGCGCCGCTACTTCGGCGGCCTCACACCGAGCGAGACCTCGGCCGATGGTCCACTCCGGAACGCGGCCGAAACCGCGGTCGCGAGCTACCGCGAGAGCATGAACCAACTCGAGTTCCACCGCGCGCTCGAAGCGGTGTGGCAGTTGATCGCTGCGGTGGACGGCTACGTCAACGAGACGGCGCCCTGGGCGATCGCGAAGCAGGAGGGGAACGCGTCCGGGCGGCTCCAGCGTGCGCTCTACAACTGCCTCGAGGCGTTGCGCCTGGTCGCGGTGATGGTTTCGCCGGTGATGCCGGCAACGGCCGCGCGTCTGCTCGCCCAGCTTGGAGCTGGAGACAGCAGGGTGGATGAAGACGCACTGCGCTGGGGCGGGTTGCTTGCCAGCCGCCCCCTCGGCGACGAGGGCGTGCTTTTCCCGCGCGCCGACGTGGATGAGTTCTTCGCGGAGGTTAAGGTGGACGAAAACAAGCTCACAGCGAAAGCCGCACCTGCTCAACCGGACGCCGCCAAGGCGCCGGCGCCTGCCACGACGCCAGTAGCGGCATCGGCGCTTGCGCCGGTCGAGGGCGAGCAAATCGGCATCGAGGAATTCGCCCGCGTCAAGCTAGTCGTGGGCCTGGTCAAGGTCGCCGAGCGCGTGCCCAAGTCGAAGAAGCTCGTGCGGATGGAGGTGGACCTCGGTGAGGGTGCGTTGCGCCAGATCGTGGCCGGCATCGGGGGGCGCTACGCGCCCGAGCAGCTCGTCGGGCGGCAGATCGTCGTCGTCGCCAACCTCAAGGCGGCGACGCTCATGGGCGTCGAGTCCCGTGGCATGTTGCTCGCCGCTTCGGACGCCGGTGAGCCGTTTCTGCTCTCGCCGGACGGCGAGGTCCCCCCGGGCACGGGCGTGAAGTGAGTATGGCGCGGTCGCAGGGGCGCCCGCGGCACGCGGACGTCCTGTCGTACGACGGCCGGCGGCGAGTCACGCCGGTGATCTTCACGCCAGGGCCAGAGGAGGCCGTCCACTTCTGATGAGCGCGCCCGACTCCGGACGCACGCGACGCGGGCCTGGTCTGCGGCGCGGGCGCCGCGACGGCTGAGTCCCGGGCGAAAGGCGAGCCGCGCCGGAGCGTCGGGTTTTGTGTAGAGTGGCGGCGTGATTCTGAAGCTCCCGTACGGTCGGGGGTCGGTCGTGGCGGACCTGCGCGGCCTGCACTGCCGGGAGCTTCGGCCCGAGGCGCCGCTGCACGCCGCATCGGTCGCCGCCCTTGTCGAGAGCGCGCTGGGCCGGCCTGCCGATGGGCCGCCACTCGCCGAGCGCGCACGCGGCGCCAGGAGGGTCACGATCCTCGTACCGGATGCCACGCGCAAGGTCCCGCTCCCGGAGCTGCTCCCGCGGATGCTCGCCGCGCTGGCCCATGCGGGGGTCCAACGGCACGCGGTCACGGTGCTGGTCGCGTGCGGGACGCACCCACCGGCGGACCCGCAGGTGCTCGCCGCACTCGTGGGTCCGCTGCCCGAGGGCGTGCGCCTGCTGCAGCACGACGCCCGCGACGAGTCGCTCTTGGTCGAGGTTGGCCGGCTGACCACGGGCGAGCCCGTCCGCCTGCACCGCGCCGCCGTCGAGGCCGACCTCCTCGTCGCCGTCTCGGCCGTTTCGCACCACTACTTCGCCGGCTTCACCGGTGGCCCCAAGCTCGTTTTCCCCGGTGTCGCCGGTTATGAGGAGATCCAGGCCAACCACCGTAAGGTGCTCGATTTCGCCGTGGACCCGCCCCGCCGCCACCCGGGCTGTGAGCCGGGTGTGATCGCCGGCAACCCGGTGGCCGAGGAGATCGCGGTTGCCGCCCGCTTGCGCTCCCCGGATTTCGCGCTCCTGCTCGTGGAGGGCACCAAAGGCCAGCCGGTGTGGTCGGCAGGCGGCACCCTCGAGGTCGTTTTTCCCCTGGCATGCGAGCGCGTCCAAGCGTGGTTCGAGGTGGCAGGCGGGCCGTTCCGCAGGGTGGTCGTGAGCGCCGGCGGGTTCCCTACGGACGCTACGCTCATCCAGGCGCACAAGGCGCTGGACGCGGCCTGTCGCTTCGCCCTGCCCGGGGCGGAGGTGCTGTTCGTGGCCGCGTGCGATGGCGGAGCCGGTTCGGCCGACATGGCGCCGTTCCTGGCCGATCCGCGGCCCGAGGCGATCATCGCCCGGCTCGCGGCCGACTATGTCCAGTACGGCCACACGACGCTGCGCCTGGTCGAGAAGACGGCGCGCTTCCGCGTCGTCATGGTGACCAGCCTCGACGCCGAGCTTGTCGCCCGCGTCGGCATGCAATCCGTGCGCGATCCGCAACGGGTCCTTGACCGCTGGCGCGACGAGGCGCCGCACGAGACCATTGGCCTCATCGCCGGCGCGCCGGTGTTTCCTCGGCAGGCGTAGCGGTCTTCCGCGAGCGGCGCATTTCCATCAAATCGCGCCAGGTGTCGCGCTCGAGAAAGCTGCCTGGGACGTTCGCTTCCATCTCTTGGAAAAGCGCGAAGGGCGCCGCAAAGGTCATGAAATCGTGCCCGACCTGCTGCGCCACGTACTTGCGCGCGGAAAGGTCGGTGAGGCCGACGACTGCGCGCGGCCTCGACGAGAGGGCCTCGCGGAAGGCGAAGATCCCGATCGTCTGGCAGCCGGCGCCCCACGGCATGGTTACGTTGTCGTTGCTGTCGCGGCCGTAGTTGGCGAGCACCACCAGGGCTGAGAGCTGGTCGGCATCGACAAGGAAGACCACGACCTCGGGCTTCTCGCCCGGGCGCACCTGTGCCAGCGGCTTGAACACGACAAAACGTGTCGGAACCTCCGTGAGCGGCAGAGCGTCGACGAACTTCTTGACCAACTCCGGGCTCTTGACGTAGCGCTCGCCGTGGATCAGGTCGCTGGACGCCCCTCGCCGCAACCACGTCGATGTCGTCGGCGCTGCGGCGCCGGCGCCCTCCTGCGGCCCGCTTCCGGTCGAGAGAAACTGGTAGAAACACTCGATGCCGCCCGGCCAATCCCGGTACGGGTTGCCGAAGCCGAGGCCGGCGCCGCCGCCCAGGCAGCCGAAGGTCTGGCGGTCGGCTGCTGCCGGCTTGCCCTTGGCGGCGCTCGCAAGCAGCAGCCACATGACGCAGCCCCACTTGCCTTGAGCGAACTGCACAGCGCCCTCGGGCATCTCGTCGGAGAAGAGAATCGCCACGGGTTCGTGCTGCATCTCGATTGCTCGTGCGATTGCGCTTTCCATGGCAGTCTCCTCTTCGACGGCTACGATGATAGCTGGGGCACAGGCGGCCGGCTCGCCTCTGCACGCCGCGCTGCGCGGCAAGGGGGTGGGCTTGGCGGTTGACGGTGCTTGCGTCCCGCATGATCAACAACATCCGCTGAGCGGGGATCGCCGCGAGCAGGGTCACCCTGGGTCACAGGGGTGAGGCGAGTAGGTCCCGGAAAGCACCGTGCGCCCGTGGAAGGGGCCGTGTACGACGTGTCCTGTCGCACAGCGCACCGCGCGGCTATCCCCGCGGAGGCGCATGAGGTCGCCGCTCTCCTGGTGATTCTCGGCGAGGTGAGCACGCGCGAGGGTGGCTTTTCGAGATCCTCAAGCGCCCCTTCATCCGACAGTCCCCGTGACATAAGGAAGTGCATTCCCGCTCGGCCAACTGCCTCAATACTGACTCGATCGTCTGCCGGTCGGAAAAGCTACAACCCGACGGACGCTCTGGTCCGACAGCCTTGTCTTGACAGACGACAAAGTGGGCGCTAGTTTAGCGGGCAACAATCCCTTGGGGGGGATTCTCTGTGCAGAGCAATATATGAGGATGCGAGGTCGAATATTCTGACCTGCGTGCCAGTAACGACGACGATCTTCCAACGGGGGAGGTCTGTCGCTCATGCACGTCAACCCTCGATGCCGCGTTCAGTGGGAGCGGGCGTCTGCCTGCTTCGGCGGCGTTGATCGCCACCATAAGCCCGCCGACGAATTGGGGGCCGGTGTCCGGTAGGCCGCGAAAGGCCCTTCCGGAGTATGAGAAAGGATGAGGCTCGATGACCCTCGAACTTAACCGGCCATTGCGCTCCCGGTGGAACTGGCGCGCGCCGCTCGTAAGCGTCGTCATCATGATGACGGCTCTCGTCGGGATCGCGCAGACTGACGCGCCGAAGGCGTCGATTTCCGTTCCCGAGAAGAACTTGGCGGGCACGCCCTCGGCCGACAACGGGGCCAAACATCCCGGCATCAAGGGCCAGATGCGAAGCGTCACCAACCTCGAGAGGAAGGCGGCTGCCGAACGCATCAAGGCGATTCGCGCCGCCGAGGCGGAGAAGAGCGGGAGCGGCTTCAAGCCCCTGACCGGCTCTGCCGCCTTCGCTCCGAACGTCCACGCGATGTTGATCGCACCGGCCGATCTCTACTTCGGCCCCTACCCCAACTACGCCAATAGCCCGACCAACATGCGAAAGTTCGTTGATTCCCTGCCGGGCCTGACGGCTGCAGGCGTAAACAACCTCGGGAACTACATCCCGCTCGCCGTTGCGGACACCGCGACGTTCCCGGGAAGTGACTTCTACCGGATCGGCCTGCGAGACTACTATCATCAGTTCCACTCCGCCCTGCCGGGCACTCTCACCCGGGGCTACTTCGACCTCGGCAACGCGGGCGACTCGGCCAACCACTACCTCGGGCCGCTGATCCTGGCGACCAAGAACCGGGCGGTGCGCGTGCTTTTCCGGAACATGCTACCCATCGGTTCCGGCGGCAACCTCTTCATCCCGGCCGACACGACCATGATGGGTGCGGGCGCGGGCTCCAACCCGGACGGCACGATCACCGGGAACTACACCCAAAACCGCGCGACCATCCATCTCCACGGCGGCAACACGCCGTGGATCTCGGACGGAACGCCGCACACTTGGATCACCCCGTTCGGGGAGAGCACGTCCCCCTTCACGAAGGGCGAAAGCTTCCAGAACGTGCCCGACATGGTGGGACCGGGCAAGCCGATCCCGAGCCCTTCCCCGACCGACGGAGCCGCAACGTACTACTGGACCAACCAGCAGGGTGGGCGCCTAATGTTTTACCACGACCACGCCTACGGCATCACCCGCCTCAACGTGTACGCGGGCGAGGCCGCGGGCTACCTGCTCGTCGATCCGGCGGCGGAGTCGCTGCTGCGCACGGCGACCATACCGGGAACGATCCCAGACACTACCAATCTAGCGACCGCCGATCTCAGCCACGTGCTGCTCCTGGTCATCCAAGACAAGGCGTTCGTGGACGCCACGAAGATCGGCGCTCAGGATCCGACCTGGCAGTGGGGCTCCAACCTGGGAGCCTTCGTCACCGGTGGCCTCTGGTTCCCCCACGTCTACATGACCAACCAGTGGCCTGACGCCCCGGACCTGAGCGGCGCTAATCCGATGGGCCGCTGGGACTACGGCCCCTGGTTCTTCCCGCCCGTCAACGCGAGCTCGCTGGCCCACCCGCCGATACCCTGCCCGACCGTCGCTAGCCCGACGCAAATGTGCCCTGGGATACCCAACCCCACCCTGGTGCCGGAAGCGTTCGTCGATACGCCGGTGATCAACGGCACAGCGTACCCCTATCAGGTGATCGCTCCGGCGGTCTACCGGTTCCACATTCTCAATGCCGCCAACGACCGTGCATGGAACCTCCAATTTTACTACGCGGCGACGGCCACCGGCAGCGTGTGCAAGAACGGCGCGGTCGCGGACCTCTCGCTGTGCACCGAGGTCTCGATGGTCGCTGCTGTTCCGCACAACACGACCACCACCCCACCGCTGTGCACCGTAGCGACGACGGTAGGCGGACAGTTGCCCGGGGCCGGGCTCGACGGCTCCGGCAACCCGATCAACGGCACCGGACTGCCTGCCACCTGCTGGCCGACGACATGGCCGACCGACGGCCGGGACGGTGGTGTGCCCGATCCGCTGACGGCCGGGCCGCCAATCATCCAGATCGGCAGCGAAGGAGGTCCGCTGCCCTTGCCTGCGGTGATCCCCTCGACGCCGATGGGCTACGAGTACAACCGCCGCAGCATCACGGTCCTCAACGTCTTCATTCATGGGCTCTTCCTCATGCCGGCGGAGCGCGCCGATGCGGTCGTTGACTTCTCCAGCGTGCCTGCGAATTCGGCCCTCATCCTCTACAGCGACGCGCCCGCCCCAGTCCCGGCGTTCGACTCGCGAAACGACTATTACACGAGCGATCCCGACCAGACGAGCATCGGCGGCGCCCCCACGACGCTGCCCGGCTACGGCCCCAACACACGAACCATCATGCAGTTCCGCGTCACGGGCACGAACCCAAACACGACGCCGTTCAGCCTTGCGACACTCTCGGCCTACCTCCCCTGGGTCTTTGGGGGCTACCAGCCGGTACCGATCGTCCCGGAGCCGACGTACCCAACCCCATCGGGTGGCAATGCGGCGGTCGCCACCTACTCGCGCATCCAGGACACCCAGATCACCTACACGCCGGTCGGGGCCGGCTCGCCGGTCACCACGCCGATGCAACCGAAGGCCATCCAGGAGCTGTTCGAGCTGGACTATGGCAGGATGAACGCCACCCTCGGCGTTGAGCTGCCGCTGGTCAACTTCCTCACCCAGACCACGATCCCCTACGGCTACATCGACCCGCCGACCGAGCTCCTAAAGGACGGCGAGGTGCAGATCTGGAAAATCACCCACAACGGTGTGGACAGCCACCCGGTCCACTTCCACCTGTTCAACGTCGAGCTGGTCAACCGGGTGGGCTGGGACGGCGCGATCAAGCCGCCCGACGCCAACGAGCTGGGGTGGAAGGAAACCGTGCGGATGAATCCGCTCGAGGACGTCATCGTCGCCCTCAAGCCGATGCGGCAGACATTGCCGTGGCCACTGCCAAACAGCGTGCGGCGCCTCGACGTGACCCGGCAGGTCGGCTCGACGACGGGCTTTACCGCCGTCGATCCCCAGAACAACCCCGTCACCACCGTCAACGACATAGTCAACTTTGGCAACGAGTACGTCTGGCACTGCCACATCCTCGGCCACGAGGAAAACGACTTCATGCGCGGGATGAGCTTCGGTGTGCCGCCCGACACGCCGGTGCTGTCGGTGACAGGCGGCGGCCCGACGGAGGTCAACCTGAGCTGGACGCTGACGTCGATCAACCAGACGGGCTTTACGGGCCAGCGAGCCACAGACGCGGCCTTCTCGCTGAATGTGCAGACGGCTCAGCTCGCGAAGACCGCGACAAGCTTCAACGACACCGGGTTGACGGCTGGGACGACCTACTACTACCGCCTGATGGCCTCAAACCTGGTCGGCGACACGCAGACCTACCCGCCGCCGGCGGTGGGCTTTCCGACCCGCTCCATGGACTCGGCTTGGTCTGCGACTGTATCTGCGACTCCCGCGGTCGGCGCATGCTTCTCGCTCACAACAGCTGCCAGTCCGGTCGCCGGGGGAACGATCGTCATGCCTGCCGCGAATTGCGTAGGAGGCTCGGGTTACTTCTCGGGGGCGCTGATTACGCTGATCGCCAACGCGGCACCCGGCTACACGTTCACGGGTTGGACGGGTACCGGTGGGACATTTTCGAACGCGACCTCAACATCAACGGTGTTCACCATCACGGCAGCAGCGAGGGTAACCGCTCACTTCGCCCCGGCGGGCGCCTTCGCCGGCTCGGCACGAATGGATATTGCCGGCCGAGACTCCGGCTCCGGGAACTGGTGGGTGGCGGTCTCGCACGGCACCGGGTTCACCAACGAGTTCTGGGGTTCGTGGGCGACTTCCGTCACCTGGGCCAACGTCGTCAAGGGTGACTTCAACGGTGACGGCAAGGTGGACCTCGCCGGTCGCGACCCAGCGACCGGGAACTGGTGGGTGGCGGTCTCGAACGGCAGCTCGTTCACGACCTCCCTCTGGAGTACCTGGCCCTCCGCAAGTGGGGCGCACGTCGTCGTTGGTGACTTCAACGGTGACGGCAAGGCGGACATCGCCGGCTTCGACCCCGCCACCGGCAACTGGGAGGTGGCGCTCTCGACCGGCACGGCTTTCACGAGCTCGGTGTGGGGGACGTGGTCTCCCTCGATCACGTGGACCGACTTCGTCGCGGGCGACTTTGCCGGGGATGGCAAGGTCGCTCTCGCCGCGCGTGACTCGGCTACTAGCTACTGGTGGGTGGCAAAGTCCACCGGCACCGGATTTGCTAGCCCCGTGGTATGGGCGCAGTGGAACCCCTCTGTCATGTGGGTGGATGTCCGGGTCGGCGACTTCAACGGTGACGGCAAGGTGGACCTCGCCGGTCGCGACCCAGCGACTGGGAACTGGTGGGTGGCGGTCTCGAATGGCAGCTCGTTCACGCCCTCCCTCTGGAGCACCTGGCCCGCCGCAAGTTGGGCGCACGTCGTCGTTGGTGACTTCAACGGTGACGGCAAGCTGGACCTCGCCGGCTTCGACCCAGCGACTGGGAACTGGTGGGTGGCGGTCTCGAATGGCAGCTCGTTCACGAGTTCTCTCTGGACCACCTGGCCCGCTGCAAGTTGGGCGTACGTCGTCGTTGGTGACTTCAACGGTGACGGCAAGGTGGACCTCGCCGGCTTCGACCCAGCGACTGGGAACTGGTGGGTGGCGGTCTCGAATGGCAGCTCGTTCACGAATTCTCTCTGGACCAACTGGTTGCCGTTAGTCACTTGGGTTGATGTGATGTAAAGCTGGTCGCTGGGTCGCCCGGGGCTGCCGCGCGGCCCAGCGTTGTTCTTCCATGCGAGGCTCAGACTCCAGAGGTTTGGTGGGCTGGAGGGATCGATACCGCGAAGGTCCGAGTCATTGACCACCTTGGCCATCCTGGCGGAGGCATCCGCTTCGCGACGCAACTCGTCGCGACGATTGCCGAGTTGCGGCCGCAGCACCAGTATGAGGTCGTTGGTTCAGGTACGGTGCTCAAGCGTTACCGATCCGCTCTCGGAGCCGTCCCGGGCAACGTAACCTTCCGCAAGTCGCGGCACCGTTACGCGGTCATGCACCGTTTCATCCACGCATTACGACACCCGGCGCTGCGGCGCGCGGTGATGACGTGCTCGATCTGTGGGCTGCCCTTGCGCGAACTGGCGAAGGGGAAGCTCGAACAAGCCGGGCCGGTGCTGGTGGGAGGCGGGACGCGCGACGCTGGCCACGCACCCGCGCCGTTTGGCGAGCTGCAGGGCTTGAGGCCCTACGATCTCCGCCACCCGCACGCGAGCCTGGTGCTCGCCCGCGGCGTGTCGCTGCGCACCGTCTCGAAGCGTCTCAGCCACGCCGATGCCGGCTTCACCCTCAGCGTGTACACTCACGTGGTGCCCGGCGGCCGAGAGGCGGTGGCCGTCGCAATCGGGCAGGAAATCTTCGGCAGGGGAAAGGTGGAGAGATGAGCGCGGAGAGTTGGCAACCACTTGGCAGCCAAACGGGCAAGTCGGCGACATGTGCCAGCCCATAAGTGATTGACTATATTCGTGAAGCAGACCGTGACCGAACGGGCGAGCACTTGTTTACAACTAAAGTTCACCCGTTCGCGCGGTGACGGAATTACTCCCGGGAGGTCAGGATGGCGCTGAATCTGGTTCCGAAACGGTTGTACCTGACCAATGGCGTCGGCGTGCACGCGGAGAAGCTGCAGTCGTTCGAGCTTGCGCTGCGCGACGCAGGCATCGCCTCTTTGAACCTGGTGTCGGTGTCATCGATCTACCCGCCCGGCTGCAGAATCATCACGCGCGCAAAAGGTGAGACCTACCTGGAGCCGGGCCAGATCGCGTTCGTGGTCATGAGCCGCTCCGAGTCAGACGAGGCGCACCGCATGATCGCGGCGTCGATTGGCGTCGCCGTGCCGCGCGACCGACGCATGTACGGCTACCTTTCGGAACACCACTCGTTCGGGCAGACCGGCAAGGAGGCCGGCGACTATGCCGAGGACCTGGCCGCCTCGATGCTCGCCTCCACCCTCGGCGTCGAGTTCGACGAGGACCAGTCGTGGGACGAGAAGCGCCAGATCTGGAAGATCTCCAACAAGATCGTCAACACGCGCAGCATCACCCAGTCCGCCGTGGTCGGCCGGCGCGGGCGCTGGACCACGGTGGTTGCGTCTGCCGTGCTGCTGTTTGAGTGAGAGCGCCATGAACGACAGCACGCACTCGTTCCTCTCCGGCGGGCGGATCCTGCCGGCGGGCGTGCGCGGCGATATGACCGCCGCGGAGCTCATCGAGGAGGCGTTCACCGCCTACAACGGCGCCCGTCTGCGGGAGGGCGCACGACTCCTGGTCCGCAAGATGCTCGCCGGCGACGTGACCGTGGGCATGTCGCTCACGGGCGCACTCACCCCCGGTGGCTACGGCCGCTCGTGCCTGATCCCGCTGGTCGAGGCCGGGTTCGTGGACTGGATCGTGTCAACCGGCGCGAATCTTTACCATGACCTGCACTTCGGCCTTGGCATGAAGCTTCATCACGGGTCGCCGTTCGTCTCCGACGTCGAGCTGCGCCGCGCCGGCGTGATCAGGATCTACGACATCTTTTTCGGCTACGACGTGCTCCTCGACACCGATGCGTTCGTGCGCGAAGTCGTCGCTGCAGACGAGTTCCAGCGCGCGATGTCCTCCGCGGAGTTCCACCACCGGCTTGGCCGCTACGTGGCCGAGCGCGAGAAGCTGTTGGGCACTGAGGGCTCCTCGCTCCTCGCGGCGTGCTTCCGCGCCGGCGTGCCGGTGTACACGTCGTCGCCGGGTGACTCCTCGATCGGCATGAACGTGGCGGCGATGGCGCTCACCGGCTCGCGCCTCGCGATCGACGCCAACGCCGACGTCAACGAGACCGCCGCGATCGTATATGCGGCCAAACGCTCGGGCCGCTCCGCGGTCGTGATCCTCGGCGGCGGTAGCCCGAAGAACTTCGTGCTCCAGACCGAGCCGCAGATCCAGGAGGTGCTCGGGCTGCCGGAGAAGGGGCACGACTATTTCCTCCAGGTCACGGACGCGCGCCCGGACACGGGCGGGCTCTCGGGCGCGACGCCGGGCGAGGCGGTGTCATGGGGCAAGATCGACCCCGAGCAGTTGCCGGACGCGGTCGTGGTGTACGCCGATACGACGCTCGCGCTGCCGTTGCTCACCGCCTATACGCTCGCGCGCCACGCGCCGCGCCCGCTCAAGCGCCTGTACGAGCGCCGCGAGGAGCTCGTGACGGCCCTGCGCGCCGCGTATCTGGACCGCAAGAGCGCAGACGCATAAGGTGCGGGCGTGTGCCCACAGGCCTGATGGTAGAGAAGGGCTGTGGAGAAACCCGAGAGCTCGGAGATCGCATGAGTGACGAACGCTACGCCCCGTACCAGGACTTCCTGGGCATCCCGCCCGCCCTCAAGCCTCAAGGCAGGGCGAAGGCGGCGATCCTGCCGCTGCCGTACGACCTCACGACCTCGTACCAGCCGGGCGCGCGCCGCGGTCCGCTCGCAATCCTGGAGGCCTCCACGCACCTCGAGACCTTTGACGAGGAGCTCGAACGCGAGAGCTGGCAAGAGGTTGGCATTGCAACTCTGCCGGCGGTGGCTCCTGACACGTCGGGGCCGGCCGCGACCATGGCGCGCATCGAGCGCGTGGCGCGCGAGGTGGTCGAGGAGGAGACGTTCCTGGTCGGCTTGGGCGGCGAGCACTCGGTGACCGCACCACTCGTGCGCGCCGTGCGTGCGCGCCACCCCAGGCTCGGTGTGCTCCAGCTCGACGCCCACGCCGACCTGCGCGATGCCTTCGAAGGCTCGCCACTCAACCACGCGTGTGTCATGCACCGCATCCTTGACGACGGTGTTCCAATCGCCCAGGTCGGCGTCCGCTCGCTCACCGGCGACGAGCGCGCCCTGATCGCCGAACGCGGCGTTTGCACGGTGTTTGCGCCGGAGGCAGTCAACGAGCCGGTGGAGCGCTGGATTGCGCGCGTACTCGCGGCGCTGCCCGACGAGGTCTACGTCACCGTGGACCTCGATGCCTTCGACCCCGCCATCATGCCGGCAACCGGCACGCCGGAGCCGGGCGGCCTCGGCTGGTATGGCGCCCTCGCCGTGCTACGCGCGATCGCCGAGCGCAAACGCATCGTCGGTTTCGACGTCGTTGAGCTCGCTCCGATTGCCGGCCATGTGGCGCCTGACTTCCTCGCCGCCAAGCTCGTCTACCGGCTGCTCGGCTACGCGTTCCTGTTGCGACGCTAGACAGCCGGGATGAGGTGGGCTGGAACTGCTTGGTCCGCGTTGGGAAGTTTGAACGGCTTTTTCGGCATCCGCCGCGAGCCATCGCGGCTGCGATCATGGATCTGGGTTGGCGGCGCCGCCGCAATCGAAAGGCGCCTCGTCGAGTCGTTGCTCGTCGGAGTCCGCGGCGATGACGCGTAAAATTCTGTTCTTGGGAGAGGCAGATGGACGTCCAAACGCTGTTCAAGCCGCTAGCCGAGTTCGAGGGCAGACTCGCCGAGCTGTACGAGTGGTACAGCGAGCTGTTCAAGCACGACGCCGAAGCGGCGTCCGTGTTCTTCCAGCTCGCGGTGGAGGAGCACGCCCACGTGACGATGATTGAGTATCAGCGCCGCATGGTGCGCATCAGCCCCACGGACTTTGCGGACGTGTCGCTCGATCTCAAACCCGTGGAAGAGGGGCTTGCGACCATCGCGACGCTCCGAAACGCGCCCCAACCACCGTCGCTCGAGGAGGCGCTACGCGCCGCTTTGACGATCGAAGCGAGCGCGGCCGAGTACCATTTCAAGGGCGCGATGAAGCAGGCTAACCCGGGCGCCGCGCGCCTGCTCGACGCGCTCGGCACCGCCGACCGCGACCACCTGGGGAAGCTCGTCGATTTCGCGAAGAAGCGCGGCGTCGAGCAGCCCGCACGACCTTGAGCCGCGGACTCGCGCGGGAAGCGATGGGCTCCCGTTACCCGTTCGTGCAGGAACGAGAAGACGTTGTGCCGGCTAGATCTCAGTTCTGCGGTGTGCGATCAACCGCAGCAGCCGGGTGATGACGGCGTGGAGCAACGCATACACAATGATCGCAATCACGATCGGCAAGGCCAGCGTGTAGCCACCTGCCGATGGGCTTGCGAGGATCCCGCGAAACAGGGAGCAAAAAGGATCTGTCACGGTTCGTATGAGTTGCACGAACCCGCTGCTTGATCGGGCCGCGATCAGCGCGAGCACGAGCCGAATCGCCAGCAGCATATAGATGACGTAGAAAACATAGTCGATGACCTGCGAAATGCGCGCCAAGCCGCGCGCACGTCTAACTTCGCGATCTGTCCCGACGACCTCGTCGATGGCCTTGCCGCGAAACCGTCCGGCGACCTTGTCCATCTCTTGCGCTTCGGCGCGGGTCGTGTGCTCGGCACGCTCGGCGATATCGGCATTCACATCCCGCTCGACCTGTGACTTCATCGACTCATGCTGAGCCGCACGGCGGGCTTCGTCAGCGGTCACCTTGTTGTCTTCCATCGCATCCTCCCGTGTTGAAACTCGCGCTCAAGAGCCTGTTCCGGGGGCTTGAACGATCTCACCGTATCGGCGTACGCGGAGGCCATCGTCGAAGCGATGGAAATCTCTTGTCTCTTCTCGCCCTCGGCAGGCAGGTCATCTGCCGGCTGTGATTTCGGGGCAGGCTAAGTTCCTTTGAGGTGCGGGACAACCTTCTACCAACGTCTTCGTCTCCTGTAGTAGTAGCCACCCCCTCCACCGAAAAGAAGAACCAACACAACAATCAGGATGATCAGCTCCATGTTATTTCCCTCCTTTTTTGAGGTCGCCAGCGAGCCACCAATCAAATCGTGAACGCTATTGGAGGCTAGCCCTCAAGCCCCCCACCCGGAAGCGCACTTTCTACGCAGGAGCGAAGTCACGACTCAGGTAGAAACTACCCGCTTTGCTAGGAAGACGTGATGGATAGGAAGTTGCTTTCTCACCGCGACGCCACCTCATCAGCTTTCGGTACGTGATCCTGTTGGGTCTTGTCGCTGCCTTGCCCAGCGTCTGCCGGCGCCACTCCTCGTACTTGGAGACGTGGCCGCAACGAGCTGAGGCCCGGCAGCATCAGAAAGCCCGCCCTGAGACGAACCGCACGGCGCTCGGGGCGGTTTTCGCGTGCGCCTTGGTCAGCCGTCGGAATCCCAGTTGGCAGCCGTGTAAGCCCTGGCCAGTACCCGCTCAACGGTGCGCCGCGACCGCCGAAGAGGAAGTTCTGGGTGTTAGAGTGTTCGGCGTGGCGGCTGAGCCCGTGATCGGCATCGTCGGCGGCCTCGGTCCCTACGCGGGGATCGACCTGGCGCGGAAGATCTGCGATGAGACGGTCGCACACCGCGATCAGGATCACCTGCCGTGGGCGCTGCTGTCGTACCCGCGCATCGTTCCCGACCGCACGTCCTTCCTGCTCGGCGAGCACGAGCTCAACCCCGCGCTGCCGATCCTGGAGGTTATCGGCGAACTCGATCGGCTGGGTTGCCGCGCCGTCGGCGTCGCCTGCCATACGGCGCACGCGCCGGCAATCTGGGACGTGATCACGGCGGGTCTCGTGCAGCGGGGAAGCGGCATCACGCTCCTTAACATGGTCGCGGAGGTTGCGGCGTTCGTCCGGCAGACGTGGCCTGCGTTCTCCAGGGTCGGCGTGCTAACGACGATCGGCACGCAGCGGTCGGGCGTCTACCCCGCCGTGTTTGCCGAGCGCGGCCTGAGGGTCGTCGCGCTTGAGGAGGCGGCGCAGCGCGAGCTCATCCATGCTTCCGTCTACGATCCGGACTTCGGCATCAAGGCCCACGCGAGCCCGGTGAGCGAGCGGGCGAGGCACAACGTACGGCTCGCCGTGGAACGCGCCCATGCGGCCGGGGCTCAGGTCGTCGTGCTGGCGTGCACGGAGCTGCCGCTTGCGCTACCGGAAACTGCGGTCGGGGGGACGCCGGTGGTCGATGCCACGCGCGTGCTCGCCCGTGGTCTCATCCGGTCCGTGGCGCCCGAGCGGCTGCGAAGCTGACGCGCCGCGTGTCCGCGGCGACGGCTCCCGCCCCTACATGGCAGGCTTCGGAACTGGAGCGAGGCGGCCGTGTGCGCGCAGGATCTCAAGCACGCGGTCGAGCGGCAGCGCTTCCACGACATGGCCGGCGCGCCCGGTCACGGTGGTGGCGGCGAAGAGCGAGTTCAGCACCGCCTCCTCGGTGGCCTCGACCGCGGCGAGCAGGAGCGGAGAGAGGTCATCGTCTGCGAGCACGGGAACCGTGCGCACGCCGCGCTCGCCGTGCTTCACGCGCAGCGCAGCATGGACGGTGAACGCGATCGTGTAGTCGCCGCTGCCGTTGCTCGCGAAGCCGCCGACACGGGCGAGTCCCATCGGCGTGCGGGCCGCGAGCCGCCTGAGCTGGCGCGCGTCCACGGGCGCATCCGTGGCAAGCACGATCATGCACGAACCGCGCTCAGGCGGCGCGAGCGCGTCCCGGAACGCGAAACGGCCGAGCTCGACGCCGACTGGAGCGCCGGCAACGGTGAGCACGCCGCCGAAGTTGCTCTGCACCAGCGCACCCACGGTCCAACCCCCCAGCTTCGGCGGCAGCGCGCGCGACGCGGTGCCGATGCCACCCTTCCAGCCCAGGCACACCGTGCCGGTCCCGGCGCCGATGCTCCCTTCCGCAACCGGGCCTGAGGCCGCTGCCGCGAGCGCTGTCAGCACCTGCTCGCGGCCGACTGGGCGGCGGCGAATGTCGGAGAGATCACCGTCGTTGCACTCGCCAACGACAGGATTGACCGAGGTGACCTCAGCGTTGCCGGGCTGGCCGAGCACCCACTCTGCGAGCGCGTCCGCAACACGCCACGTGCTCAACGTGCCGGTGAGAGCAATCGGCGTCTCGAGCGTGCCAAGCTCCTGAACCTGCGTGACCCCGGTAAGTTTGCCGAAGCCGTTGGTGACGAAGATCGCGGCCGGCACCTTCTCCTGGAAGATGTTGCCGCGGTGGGGCAGGATGACGGTGACGCCGGTGCGCACATCGTCGCCGACATTCAAGGTGGCGTGCCCCACGCGCACGTCGCCGACATCCGTGATCGCGTTCCACCGCCCCGATGGCAGCACGCCGGTGACGACGCCGGCCTCGCGCGCTCGCGGACGTGCGCTCGACGCTTGCAGGGTCGCGGTTTGCTCGCGCGCAGCGGCGAGCAGGACGCAGAGCAGCAATGCAGTCATGGCCCCTCCTCGCAGGGCAAGGTCATGGTAGAACGGACGGCGGGGACACGCGCTACTTCTGTGGCGGTGTCGGCGTTGCGGCGGCGTGTCCGGTCGCGTGTTCGGAGGCGTCGAGCTCCTCGATGAGCGCGTCGGAGGGTTGCCGCTCGCGCTGCAAGCGGGCGGCGACGCGCTCCGCCGCGCGCATGACGCGCAGAATGTTACCGCCAACAAGCTTCTTGGCATCCTCGTCCGACCAGCCCCGGCGCAGCAGCTCCGCGATCAAGGCGGGGTAGTGGGCGACGTCCTCGAGGCCGACCGGCGTGTGGGTGATGCCGTCGAAATCCGAGCCCAGGCCCACATGCTCGATGCCCGCGACCTTGCGGATGTGCTCGATGTGGTCGGCAACCTGGGCGAGCGTCGCCTTTGGCGAAGGATGCACCGCGACCCACGCCCGCACCGCTTCGCGGACGCGTTTCTCGTCGTTCGGGTAGAGGTTCCCGAGCCGTCGCCACTCAGCCTCGAGCGGCTCGCTCCAGATCCGAACCTCCTCGGAGATGAAATTGGGTGCGAAGTTGACCATCACGATGCCGCCGTTCGCGGTGACGCGACGCAAAATGTCGTCGGGCACATCGCGCTTGTGGTTGCACAGCGCTCGCGCCGACGAGTGCGAGAAGATCACCGGTGCCTCGCTGGTTTCGAGTGCGTCGAGCATCACCTTGTCCGACACGTGCGAGAGATCCACCAGCACGCCGAGGCGATTCATCTCGTGCACAACCTCGCGGCCGAAGCGGGTGAGGCCGTTGTGCTGCGCCGCGTCGGTGGCCGAATCGGCCCACGCGTGCGTCAGCCAGTGCGTCAACGTCATGTAGCGCGCGCCGCAGACATACGCCTGCCGCAGCACGGCGAGCGAACTGCCGATTGCCTGCCCGTTCTCGATCCCGATCAGCGCCGCAATCCGTCCCAGGCGATGGGCGTGCTCGACGTCGGCCGCCGAGGTTGCGAGCGCGAACGTCTCCGGGTAGCGGGCGGCGAGGCGCCGGATCACGTCAATCTGCTCGAACAGCACTTGCACTGCAGCGGCGCGTTCGAGGTTCGACGGCACATACGCCGCGAAGAACACGCCGCCGACGCCACCGCGCCGGAGGCGAGGAATGTCAGTCTGTAGCGGCTCGGGCCCTCCGCTCTGATCCTTGCTGACATCGAGCTGGCCGAGGTGATTCCTGACGCGGTCGCGCAGGTTCTCGGCGAGGTCATTGTGGCCGTCGATAAGCGGCATCGTCGCGAGGACGCGCTGGACTCTCGCTTCGATGGACTCTGCGCTGAGGGGCTGCTTCAACGGCTGGGCGTGGAGCGGACCGGTGGCGAGGCTGAGCACGGCCGCAAGCGTAACAACTGTCGGCCTTCCGGTCATCCTTCGGCGAGACACTTTCATTTCTTCTCTCCCGCAGCTTAAGAAGCCGCTGCACAAGAGCATAACCCAGTGTCGGCGGCGGCGCGACTCGAGGAAAGCTGGACGGCCGGAGCGGGTGTCGCTGCGGGCCTGCCAGCGCCCGTTGCACGTGCGTCGCGCTACCATCGTTGCGCGTGTCGGGCGGCGATCGAGCTGGTCGCTCGGCGGACAAGACGCGACGGTGCGGCAACGGCGCCGCATGGCGAGGTGGACGATGGCATGGCTGATCCTGCTCGTGGCGGGGATGTTCGAGGTCGCGTGGGCCGTCGGGCTCAAGTACACCAACGGGCTCACCCGCCTGTGGCCGAGCGTGTTCACGATCGCGGGCGGATTTGCCAGCTTCTTCCTCCTCGCCCAGGCGGCCAAGACGCTGCCGATCGGCACCGCCTACGCGGTCTGGACGGGCATCGGCGCAGTCGGCACGGCTGCGCTCGGCATCGTCCTCTTCGACGAGGCGCGTGACTGGCTGCGCCTGGCGTGCATCGCGCTCATCGTGGTCGGCATCGCCGGCCTCAAGCTCGGCACGCCACGCTAGAGTGTCATCGCCAAGCAGGTCCCGACGATGCCTGCCTGTCAACGTGGATTGCGGCCCCTCGTCATTTTCTCTATGGGGCTGGCCGCACAGAATAGGAGGGCCGCATGGTCGGCAGAAGCGTGAAGGTCATCAGTATCGCGTTTGCGCTGACCGGCTGCTGGTGCTCCTTGGAAGCACAGCAGACGAGGGTCCCGCCGGTGGTTGCGGCAACCGAGATCGCGAAGGTTCCGCCTAACATGCCACCCGGGCTCGAGAAAATCCAGCACTTTGTCTTCATCATGCAGGAGAACCGAAGCTTTGATTCGTATTTCGGCACCTACCCGGGCGCCGAGGGCTTGCCCGCGGGCGTCTGTCTGCTCGATCCGACGACCGGCACGTGCGTCGCGCCGTACCACGACGGCAACAACATCAACCGCGGCGGCCCGCATGGCTGGACGAACGCGAAAGGCGCCATCAACGGCGGCACGATGGATGGCTTTGTGAGCGAGTCGTACAAGGGCAAGAGCACCAACGCCTGCACGCCGCCAGCGCCTGACTGTACGCCCGGCCGCGACCCGCGCGACGTCATGGGCTGGCACGACTGGCGCGAGATTCCCAATTACTGGAACTACGCCTACTACTTCGTGCTGCAAGACCACATGTTCGAGTCCGTCGCCTCGTACAGCCTGCCTGCGCACCTCTACATGCTGGCGGCGCAGAGCGGCGGGTACGTCGGCTCGGCGGGCCAGACGAAGCCCTCGACCTACAACTTCCCCGAGATCACCGAGCTGCTCACGAGCGGCAGGATTGACTGGCGTTACTACGTCACCTCGGGCACGACGCCCGACACTGACGATGGCGAGGTCGTGGGCACCAACTCCCAGCAGCAGCAGGACCCGCACCTGTACACGCTGTGGAATCCTCTGCCCGCATTTCCGGCCGTCGCCGGCAACCCCGAACAGAACAGCCGCTTGGTGGACACGGCGGAGTTCTACCAGGACGCGAGGAATGGCACGCTGCCCGAGGTGAGTTGGGTGATTCCCTCGGGCGCGGTGAGTGAGCACCCGCCCGCCGGCGTGCGCGAAGGCATGGCCTACGTCACCGGTCTCGTCAACGCGGTGATGGAAGGGCCGGACTGGTCCACGACCGCGATCTTCATCTCGTGGGACGACTGGGGTGGCTTCTACGACCACGTGCCGCCACCCTCAGTGGACAAGTACGGGTTTGGCATCCGTGTGCCCGGCCTCGTTGTCAGCCCGTACGCCAAGCAGGGCTTCATCGACCACAAGGTGTACTCGTTCGAGTCGTGGCTGAAGATCGTGGAGGAGCGTTTCGCCGTCGTGCCGATGACCGCGCGTGACACGTCGGCAGGCGACATGACCGACGCCTTCAACTTCAGCCAGCCCCCGCGGCGACCTATCATCCTGGCGCCGACGACGGCGGGCTCGCCGTTCCCGTGCCCGCTCAACCGCGCCCGCCGCGAGCTTGAGCGCCTCGCGCACCCCTAGCGCAGCCTGGGCCGGGGGAGCCGTCAGACGGTCAGGGCGACACGTGCCCTCGAAAGGGGTTGGCGTGGTGGCGATGCGGGTAGCCACGACGGCCAATCCCACCCGATGAGCCGAGCGCTGCGCTACGCTCTCGACCATGACGCGCGCTGATTCCACGCGACGGTTCTCGAGCAGGGTGGAAAACTACATCCGCTACCGGCCCGGGTACCCGAGCGCAATCCTCGATGTGTTGGCGCGGGAGTGCGGCCTGACTCCGGCGTCGGTGATCGGCGACGTCGGCTCCGGCACAGGATTGCTGGCGGCGCTTTTTCTCGCCCGTGGGAATCGCGTGTTCGGCGTCGAGCCGAACCACGAAATGCGCGCCGCGGGCGCGCACCAACTGCACGCGTACTCTCGTTTCACGAGCGTGAACGGCACGGCGGAAGCCACCAACCTGACGGACGGCAGCGTGGACTTCGTGACCGCGGGCCAGGCGTTCCACTGGTTTGACCAGCCCCGCGCCCGCGCGGAGTTTGCCCGCGTTCTCAGGCCTGGCGGATACGTGGCGCTGGTCTGGAACGAGCGTCGCCCGGAGGCGAGCACGTTCGCTGCCGCCTACGAGGCCCTCATGGCCCGTTATGGGACGGACTTCACAACCGTGGATCACCGCCGCGTCGACGACAATGCGATCGCCGCTTTTTTCGGGCCGGGCTCCTACGAGCTGCGCCGCTTTGAGAACGCCCAGGTTTTCGATTTCGAGGGGTTGCAGGGCCGACTGCTGTCCTCGTCCTACGCGCCGGAGGCGGGACATCCCGACCACGAGCCGATGCTGCGCGAGCTCCGCACGATCTTCGTAGCGCACCAGCTCGACGGCACGATCCAGTTTGACTATGAGACCAAGCTCTACTTTGGCCGTGTCGAGCCGGTCGCCTGAGGCCGCGTCGTTTCGGGCGCCTTTGACTGAGTTGTTCGAGCAGCGTGCGAGAAACTTGACTGGTTGAGGCCGCCCGCCAGCCTGCGACGAAATGGGTCCCGGTTCTGCCAGGGGTGGCGCCCGCGCTGCGATCCGCACAACGGCTAGTCGCCACCTCGTGCTGCTGCTGCTCGTTACCCTCGGGTTGTGGCTGCCAGGGCCGGCCTCGCCGCTGCTCGACACGTTCTTCCTGCTGTTGTGCGGCGTGCTCCTGGTTGCATGTCTGCTCGCGCTGGGGCGCTCCGTGCTTGCCTGGCGACGCGAGCGGTCTCCAGGAAATCTGCTCCGGCTCAGCCCGGCCGCGGTGTTTACGTTGCCGTTCGTGGCCTACCTTGCAATCGCGCTTGTCGGCGTCGGCCGCTTCGGCGAGCCGCGCAATTTGTTCTACCTGTTGCCGGTCTACCTCGTGATGATCATGGACTGGCCGTGGAGCCTGCTGCTGCCGCGCCGGCTCGCGCACGCGGCGGCCGCCGCTACAGTCCTCGTGCTGCTCGCGGGCGGGATCAATCGCGGCTGGCCGTACTGGCATGAGGTGAAGAGCCGGGTGACGGTGCAGCACGGCAAGCTCACGGGCGCCGCCGCGCTCAAGCGCGCCAAGACGTTCTGATCCGCGCGTGTTGCGCAGTTCAAGCGCCAGATCGAGTCCTGAGGACCTGCTGAGCACAACGGCGTCAGCTCGGAGCCAACGCAAATGCCGCTGGCACGGCGTGGGGACTTGACAACGCGAGCAGTTTGCATAATTATCCACAATTCAGGTTGTATGCGAATGGAGAGGGGATCGCAATGAAGGTCGTGTTGGCGTTCTCGGGTGGGCTCGACACCTCGTTCTGCGTTGCGTACCTGACGCGGGAGAAAGGCGCCACGGTGACAACGGTGACGGTCAACACTGGAGGCATAATGCGCACCGAGCTTGACCGCGTCGCCGCGCAGGCCAAAGCGGTCGGCGCGGCCCGTCACTGCGAAGTGGACGCACGGTCGGCCGTGTTCGACAACTTCGTCGCGACCCTGATCCGCGGCAACGTTCTGCGCGGCGGCGTGTATCCAGTCTCGGTGGCTGCGGAGCGCACGCAGCAGGCGATCGAGGTTGCCAAGGTGGCGCGTGAGCTGGGCGCCGACGCGGTCGCGCACGGCTCGACCGGAGCGGGCAACGACCAGGTCCGCTTCGACGTCGCGTTTGCCGTGCTCCTCCCCGGCATGCCGATCGTGACGCCGATCCGCGAGCTGGGCGTGGCGCGCACGCAGGCGATTGCGTACCTGCAAGAGCGCGGCCTGCCGGTGCCGGAGGGTTCGGGCGCGTACTCGGTCAACCGCGGCCTGTGGGGCGCGACTTTTGGCGGCGGCTGGACGCACGATCCGTGGCAAGGCCCGCCGGCACATCTCGAAGAACGGGAGGAGAGTCTGCCGCCCGCGGCCGAGCCGAGCGAGACTGTCATCGCCTGGCGGCAGGGCTTGCCGGTGGCGCTCGACGGCGCCGACGTGGCGGGTCACGAGCTCGTCGCCAAGCTCGACGGGAAGGTTCGCGGCTACGGCATCGGGCGCGGCATCCACCTCGGCGAGACCGTGCTCGGCATCAAGGGGCGTATCGGCTTCGAAGCCGGGGCGGCGCTCGTGCTCATCGCCGCGCACCGCGAGCTCGAGAAGCTTGTCCTCACGCGCTGGCAGAGTTTCTGGAAGGACCATCTGGCACAGTTCTACGGCGATCGTCTGCATGAGGGTCAGGCGTTCGACCCGGTGATGCGCGACATCGAGGCGCTGATCGCGTCGTCACAGGAACGGGTCGAAGGCGACACCCGGGTGCGCCTTGCGCCCCGGCACTTCCAGGTCGAGGGTGTGCGCAGCCCGTACTCGCTGATGGACGTCTCGGTGGCGCGCTACGGCGAGAGCAACGCGCTCTGGACCGGCGAGGAGGCGCGCGCGTTCGCCAAGCTTGCCGCCGTCCCGGCGCTGCTCGCCGCGCGCAAGGATCCCTGCCCGCCATGGTAACGACCAAGGTCCGCCTCGACCGCATCGCGTCCTCGACGCGCAACGCGCGTGTCGGCCGCGAGGTGCTCGTCGGCTCAGAGATTGTGTGCCGCTCTGGCTACGTGCTGGCCGTGCGCATCCTGACCGACAAGAGCGTGTACAACGAGGTCGAGGACCTTGCAGGCCGCTTCATCCGGCTGCGCGCGGGCGACGTGCTCGCTGGCACCCTCGGCCACCGGCACGCGCTCCGGGGCTACGCGGGCGAGGTGCCGGAGCAACTCGCGCCGGGCGACAGCATCGAAGTGCTCAACATGGGTGGCGTGCTCGGCCGCTGCACCGCCGGTAACCCGGATCTCGGGCACCCGTTCAAGGCCAAGGTGATCGGCGCCGTGCTGACGTTCCCGAAGGTGGGCGACCGCGTCGGACGTCCCGCCCACATCGGCGAGAACGCGATTCCGTTTTCCGACACGCTCGCATGCGAGGCGCCGGTGGTGTATGTCGCCGGCACCTGCATGAACGCAGGCAAAACGATGGCGGCCGCCGAGATCGTGCGCGGGCTCACGCGCACCGGCCTCAAGGTCGGCGCCGTGAAGCTGACCGGCGTGGCGCTCCAGCGCGACGCGCTTGCCATGCTGGATGCCGGCGCCGTGGCCGCGCTCACCTTCAACGACGCGGGCATCGTCTCAACCAGCGACGAGGCGGCGCTGCCAGCGGCGCGTGGCCTGCTCAACCAGCTTGCGCGCGAGCACCGACCCGACGTTGTGGTCGCCGAGCTTGGCGACGGCATTTTTGGTGAATACGGCGTCGCCACCATCCTGGCCGACCCGGCGCTGATGAGGCTCTCAATCGCGCTGGTGGCGTGTGCGCCCGATCCGGTCGCCGCGTGGGGCGCCGAGCGCGCGCTCCGCGAACGCTTCGGTCTGCGGCCGACAGTGATCTCGGGACCTGCCACCGACAACGAGGTCGGGTGCCGCTTCATCCGTGACGAGCTCGGCCTGCCGGCCTGCAACGCGCGCCGCGGCGACGGCGCGCTCGCGCAGGTGGTGCTGGAGGCGTTCCGTGCCCGCGCCTGAAGCCCTGAGGGTCGCGGTGCTGGGCGCCTCTGGCTACATCGGTGGCGAGCTGATGCGTCTGCTCGCACCGCACCCGAACGTAGCGGCGCTGCGCGCATTCTCCGCGAGCCGCGCGGGCAAGGGCTGGAGCGACGTGCATCCCGCTCTGGCCCACGCGCGTGCAGGCGTGTTCGAAACTCCCGCGCCCGGCGAGGCGGCCCGCTGGGCGGACGTCATCTTCCTCGCGTTGCCGCACGGGCAGTCGCAGGCGATGATCGCGCCGCTGCTCGAAGCGCAGCCCCCCCTCGTGATCGACACGGCCGGCGACTTCCGCGTGCGCGACCGTGCCCTCTACGAGGCGTTCTACGGCGAGCACGTGGCGTTCGAGCTGACCGAGCAGTTCGTCTACGGATTGGCAGATACGCTCGGAGCAGAGCTGTCCGGAGCAAGGCGGATCGCGGCGCCGGGCTGCTTCGCCACCGCGACGCTGCTTGCGCTCTACCCGCTCGCGCGCGCCGGCCTGCTGGCCGGGACCCCGGTCGCGTTCGCGGTGACGGGGTCGTCGGGCGCGGGCGCAGAACCCAAGCGCACCACCCATCACCCGGTGCGAGCGCACAACTTCTTCGCCTACGCGGTCGACGGGCACCGCCACGAGGCCGAGATCGCCGACCAGCTCCGGCGCTGGACCGGCGTACCGGGTCGCTGCACGCTCGTGACGCACTCCGCGCCGCTCGTGCGCGGGATCTACGCGACCGTGCGCGCCCGGCTGCAACGGCCGCTCGCAGACCCGCTCGTGCTCTTCCGCGCCGCCTACGACGCCAAGCCGTTCATCGGTGTGCTCGAGCAGCCGCCGGAGCTGGCGGCCGTGGTGGGCACGAACTTCGCCCACCTGCACGTGCGTGCGCGCGCCGGCGGGGGAGAGCTCCTCGTCACGTGCGCGATCGACAACCTGGTCAAGGGCGGAGCGGGTCAGGCGGTGCAGGCGATGAACTTGGCGCTTGGCCTGCCCGAGACCGCGGGCCTGACGTTCGGAGGGCTCTACCCGTGTTGAGCGTCGCGCACCCGGCTGAGGTCGCGGTCTATGCGCGCTTCGCGCTACGCCCGGTGCGCGGCCGGGGCTGCTTCCTCTGGGACGCCGAGGGTCGGCGCTACCTCGACATGTACGGCGGCCACGCGGTGGCGCTCACCGGCCACTGCCACCCGCGCGTGGTGGAGGCGATCACACGCCAGGCCGGCAGCCTGCTCTTCTACTCGAATGCGCTGCCGCTCACTGTGCGCGACGAGCTCCTCACGCGCCTGGCGCAGCACGCACCCGCAGGGACCCAACGCATCTTCCTCGTCAACTCCGGCGCCGAGGCCAACGAGCAGGCGCTCGCGCTGGCGCGACGCACGACCGGCTGCGCTCGCATCGTGAGCTGCGCGGGCGGCTTTCATGGCCGCACCTTGCCGACGCTGGCGGCCTCCGGCATCGAGAAGTACCGGCGCCTCGCCGTTGCCGGCGGCGCCGGACAGGCGCTGCTCGATCTCACCACCGTCGTGCCCTTCAATGATGCCGAGGCGCTCCAGGCGGCGGTGGACGAGCACACCGCCGCAGTCATTCTTGAGCCGGTGCAGGGCCTCGCGGGCGCACGCGCGGCGACCGAAGCGTTTCTGCACGCTGCGCGCGCCATCTGCACCGCCGCTGGCGCCATGCTGATCTTTGACGAGATCCAGTGCGGCTGCGGTCGCACCGGCGCCTTCACCGCGGCGCAAGCGTACGGTGTGACGCCCGACCTGCTCACGCTCGCCAAAGGCATCGCCGCCGGCCTGCCGATGGGCGTCGTGCTGATGAGCGAGACGATCGCCGGCCAAATCGGCGCTGGCGAGCTCGGCACCACCTTCGGCGGCGGGCCGGTGCCGTGCGCAGCCGCGGTCGCGAATCTGGACGTGCTCGTGGCGGAAGATCTCTTGAGCAACGCCGCGCGCATGGAGCGGCTCCTACGCGACGGCGTGGCAGCGATTCCCGCCGTCACCCGCGTCACCGGCAAGGGCCTGCTGCTTGGCCTCGTGCTCGATCGCCCCGCGAAAGCGGTGCAGCAGGCGCTGTTCGCGCGCCAGGTCCTGGTGGGATCGTCCGAGGATCCGAACGTGATGCGCCTGCTGCCGCCGCTCGTGCTCGGCGCCGGCGAGGTCGAGCTTTTCCTGAACACACTGAGTGAGGTGCTGACATGAGCCAACGTAACTTTTTGGCCACCGACGACTGGTCCGACGACGCCATCCTCGAGTTGCTTCACCACGCCGCCTTGCTCAAGCAGGGCAGGTCGGAGGGCTCGCTCGCCAGCAAGATCCTGGCGATGGTGTTCTTCGACCCGTCGCTGCGCACGCGCACCTCGTTCGAGGTTGCCATGCTCACGCACGGCGGCCACGCGATCGCGATCGAGCCGGGGAAGGGCGCATGGCAGCTCGAGTCCCGTCTCGGTGCGGTGATGGATGGCGACGCCGTCGAGCACATCATCGAAGCGGCGCGCGTGCTCGGCCGCTACGCCCACGCCCTCGGCGTACGCGCTTTCCCGAAGGCGCCAACCTGGGCCGAGGCGCGCCAGGATGCCGTGCTGCGCGGCTTTGCCGAGCACGCCGGCGTGAGCGTGATCAACCTGGAGTCGGCGCGCCGGCACCCATGCCAGGGGCTCGCGGACGCGATGACGTTGCAGGAGAAGCTCGGACCGGACGTCGCCGGCAAGCGCTTCCTGCTCACCTGGGCATGGCACCCGAGGGCGCTGCCGACGGCCGTGCCGGTGAGCGCTGCGATTGCGGCGGCACGTCTCGGCATGGAGGTCACGATTGCGCACCCGCCCGGCTTCGAGCTCGATCCCGACGACATGGCCGCGATCACGGCGGTCGCAGCCCGCCGCGGCGGCAGCGTCGCCATCAGTCACGACCTCGACGGCGCGATCGCCGGCGTGGACGCCGTCTATGGCAAGAGCTGGGGCAGCCTGAGCGCATTCGGCGACGCAGCGGCGGAGTCCGCGCTGCGGGCCCCACACCGTTCGTGGCGTGTAGACGAAGCGCGCATGGGGGCCACGCGCGCCGGGCGCGGCATCTTCATGCACTGCCTGCCGGTGCGGCGCAACGTCATCGTGACCGATGGCGTGCTCGACGGCCCCTGGTCGGTGGTCACGGACGAGGCGGAGAACCGCCTGCACGTGCAGCGCGCGCTGCTGCTCGAGCTGCTCGGGGAGGATTGATGAGCGACATCGTGCTTGGTCTCAAGGAAGCACTCGACTACACGCGCCTATACCGCGACCAGACGTTCGTGATCAAGCTCGGCGGCGAGGTGCTGGCCTCGCCGCGGACGCTCGAGGGCGTCGCCGTGCACGTGGCGTTGCTCGAGTCGCTCTCGATCCGTGTCGTGCTCGTGCACGGTGGCGGCCCGCAGGCGACGGCGCTCTCACGCCGGCTCGGCGTCGAGCCGGAGATCGTGGCGGGCCGGCGGGTGACGACGCCGGAGGTGCTCGAGATCGCCAAGATGGTGTATGCGGGGCAGCTCAACGTGGACGTGCTTTCGGCGCTTAGGACGCACGGCGTCAAGGCGGTTGGGCTTTCGGGCGTGGACGCCAACCTCGTGACTGCGCGGCGCCGGCCACCGGTTTCGGTCACTGATGACGACGGCCAGCAGCGCACGGTGGACTACGGCGAGGTCGGCGACATCGAGGCGGTGGACCATGCCGTGCTCGATGTGCTGCTTCCGGCGGGGTTCGTGCCGGTGGTCGCCTCACTGGCGGCGGACAAGGACGGCCGCGCGCTGAACGTCAACGCCGACACGATGGCGGAAGCGCTCGCGAGCGCGCTCAAGGCAAAGAAGCTGATCTTCCTGACCGGGGCGCCGGGTCTGTTGCGCGATCCGGAGGACCCGTCCTCGCTCGTTGCCTTCGCCGCCCCGGAGGACCTGGGCGCGATGCTGGAGAGCGGGGCGATCCGCGGCGGCATGCGGCCGAAGGTGGAGGCGTGCCTGCGCGCGGTCGCAAATGGTGTGCGCCGCACCCACATCATTGACGGGCGCATCCCCGACGCACTCCTGCTCGAGGTGTTCACCGGGCATGGCTGCGGCACCATGATCGTCGCCAAGAAGGAGATGGAGTCGTACGCGGAGCGCGAGCTGTGAGCGGGAGCCGCAACGCCGAGGCGGTCATCCTGCTGCGCGAGCTCGTGCGCACGCCGAGCCCGTCAGGCGAGGAGGCGCGCGTCGCCGCGCTGCTCGCAGGCTGGGCGCTCTCACGCGGCCTCGATACGGCCGCGGACGACGTCGCGGTCCGCATAACAGTTGCCGGCCGGCATGACGGCCCGACGCTGCTGTTCGCCTCGCACCTCGACACCGTGCCGCCGGGCGAGGGCTGGAGCGTGGAGCCGTACGCGGGCGTAGAACACGACGGCAGGCTGATCGCGCGCGGCGCCGTGGACGCCAAAGCCTCAGTCGCCGCGATGGCCGCTGCCGCAGCGCTGCTGCGTGCCGAGGGCGGGCCTGCCGCCGGCAAGCTTGTGGTGCTTGCCACCTTCAACGAGGAGACGCGCGACACCACGATGCCCGAGGCGCTGCGCCGGCTCGGCGCGCTGCCTGACGCGGCGGTCGTCGGCGAGCCCACCGGTCTCGAACCCTGTACCGCACAGCGCGGTCAGCTCTTGCTGCGCCTGGTTTGGCAGGGCGAGCAGGTGCATGCGGGCTGGGCTGCCGAACGTGACACGCAGCCGGTGAACGCGATCGAGCGCGCCGCCTACGATCTTGCCCGGCTTGGGGAACTGAAGCTGGACCGTCGCCATGCCAGCCTGGGACGCGTCGCCGTGACCCCGACCATGCTGCACGCAGGCGTGGCAAGAAACATGACGCCGGCGCGCTGCGAGGCGGTGTTGGACGTGCGCTCGACGCCTGCCTACAGCCACGCCGAGCTGACCGCTGCGATCCGCGCGCACGTCCGTGGCGAAGTCGAGGTGCTGTCAGACCGCTTGGTGCCGGCCGAGACCCCGCCCGACTCGCGGTTACTGGCCGCGCTGCGGTCGGTGCGTCCGGCAGCGCGGCCGTGGCCGTCGCCCACATGCTCGGATTGGGTGTTCCTGCGTGACACCGACGCCGTCAAGCTTGGGCCGGGCGAATCGAAGCGCTCGCACACAGCGGACGAATCCATTGCGCTGGCCGAGGTCAAGGCGGCCGCCGCGCTCTACGCTGAGCTGGCGCAGGAGTACCTGAAATGACCGACACGCTCTGGGGAGGCCGCGGGTCGCTGCCCGCTCTGGTTGCCGCCTACACGGTGGGCGATGACCGCATCTGGGACCAGCGGCTGCTGCCCTGGGACATTCTCGGCACGCTCGCCCACGTCGAGGGTCTGGCTGCAATCGGAGTTCTGACCGCCGCCCAGACGCGAACACTGCGAGCCGCGCTCCGCCGCGCGCTCAGCGAGTCACGCGCGGGCGGCTTCAGCATCAGCGCCGACGACGAGGACGTGCACACGGCTGTCGAACGCCGCCTCGTCGGGCGCCTCGGCGAACTCGGGGAGAGGGTGCACGCCGGACGCTCGCGCAACGACCAAGTACTGGCGGATCTGCGGCTTTTCAGCAAGGATCGCCTGCTGACCGTGAATGGCGCCGTGCTTGACCTTGCCGGGTCGTGCACCGCATTCGCCAAGCAGCACCGGGACGTCGTGTTCCCGGGCTACACGCACCAGCGCCGCGCGATGCCGTCCACCATCGGCCTGTGGGCCGCGAGCTTCGCCGAGCTGCTGCTCGACGACCTCGTGCCCCTCCAGGCCGCGCTCGAGCTCGTGGACCGCTCGCCACTCGGCAGCGCGGCCGGTTTCGGCGTGCCCCTGCCGCTCGAGCGCGAGCTGGTGGCGAGCCACCTTGGCTTTGCCGGCGTGCAGGGCAACGCCGCCGCGGTGCAGGGCTCGCGCGGCAAATTCGAGGTCGTGATCCTGAGCGCGCTCTGGACGGTCGCCTACGACCTCGGCAAGCTCGCGTGGGACGTGATCCTGTTCTCGTCCGAGGAGTTCGGCTTCCTGCGCGTCCCCGAGGAGCTTGCCACCGGGTCGAGCATCATGCCGCACAAGCGCAACCCGGACGTGTTCGAGCTCACGCGCGCGCGGGCGGGCATGCTCGACGGCTTGCTCGCGCAGGCGATGGCGGTGGCGGGTCGGCTGCCGAGCGGCTACCACCGCGACCTGCAGCTCAGCAAGGGCGTGCTCATGCGCGGGTTCGATGTCGTCGAGGAGATGCTGGCGATGATGACTCACGCCGTGCCGCTGCTTGCCGTGGAGCGCGCGGCGTGCGCCCGCGCGCTCACGCCCGAGATGCTCGCGACCGACGAGGTCCTTCGTCGCGTGCGCCAGGGCCAGAGCTTCCGTCACGCCTACCGCGAGCTGGCCGAACAGCTGCGGCGCGGCGTCATGCCACCACCACTCACGCCGCGGCAGATCCTGGCCGCGCGCACGTCAACGGGAAGCCCCGGCAACCTCGGCCTGAGCCGCGTCGCGCGCACGATCGCGCAGCGGCGGCGCGAGCTCGCGCGCCGGCGACGGGCGTTCGATGGCGCGCTCGAACGCCTGGCTGGAAGAGCGGGAGGAAAGCGGTGAGAGGTTCCGAACGCCGTCGCGAAGCAATCCTGTCCGTCATCGGGGAGGAGCCGGTGGCGACGCAGAAGGAGATGGTGATGGCGCTCCAGCGTCGCGGCGTGCGCGCGAGCCAAGCCTCGGTGTCGCGCGACATCACGGCGCTCAAGCTGATCAAGGTCGACGGCCGCTGGGCACGCCCAGCCGTGTCGTCCAGGGGCGGCAACCCGCTTGAGAGCCGAGTGCGCGAGTTTCTGCTCAGCGTGGCGCCGGTCGGCGACAACCTGCTTGTGCTCAAGACGCCGCCGGGGGAAGCGAGCGCGCTCGGATTCGCGATCGACCATCTCGAGTTCGCGGGCGTGGTCGGTAGCGTTGCTGGCGACGACACGGTCTTCGTCGCGGCGACGAATCACCGGGCGTGTGTGGCGGTCGCGCGGCGCCTGCGCGCGCTCATGGGGACGGGGATCGCCTGAATGGCGGCGAAGGGGCGCGTAGTGAGAGCCGCTGGGATTCGCTATGCTCAAAGCTCAGTGGACAAGGCGCTCGTTGCTCCTCTCCTGTCGGGGTGTGCCCCGGCGACCCTAGCGCTTGCCGACGGCACGACCTTTTCCGGCTTTGCGGCCGGTGGCGCGAGCGTAGCGAGCGGCGAGGTCGTGTTCAACACCTCGATGTTCGGCTATCAGGAGATGCTGACCGATCCCTCGTACCGGGGGCAGATCCTCGTCCTCACCACGCCCCATGTCGGCAACGTCGGCACCAACGACGACGACCGCGAGTCGCGCCGCGTCTGGGTCGAGGCGCTCATCGTCTCTGACCTGGCGCGCGTTCCGTCCAACTGGCGCGCCCGCGGGACCGTACGTGACGACCTCGAGCAGCTCGGTGTGCCGGTTGCGTGGGGGTTTGACACGCGCGCGCTTGTGCTCCACCTGCGCGAGCGCGGCGCGCTGCCAGGCGTGCTCGTGTGCGGGCGCGTGCCAGGCCCCGACGAGCTCGCAAGCCTGCTCGGGAAGGCACACGGCACCGACGGCTGCGACCTCACCGGCGACGTTACGCGCGCCGCGCCCGAGCGCTGGAGCGAGGCGCCCTGGCGGCCGCCGGGCGAGGGCAGCCGGGTTCCGGAAACCGGGCCGCACGTGGTCGTCGTAGACTGCGGCGCCAAGCACTCGATCCTGCGCGAGCTGGTTCGGGTCGGCGCCGGCGTCACCGTCGTGCCGGCGGCCACGAGCGCGCCCGCGATCCTCGCCCTCGCTCCGGACGGAATCGTCATCTCCAACGGTCCCGGTGACCCTGCCGCCGTCGCCGCCGTGCCCAAGGCGATCCGCTCCTTGCTCGGCAAGGCGCCCGTGCTCGGAATCTGCCTTGGCCACCAGCTCCTTGCGCTCGCCCTCGGCGGTCGCACCTACAAGCTCCGCTTCGGCCATCACGGCGCTAACCACCCGGTGCGCGACGAGCTCACCGGCGGCGTGTGGATCAGCTCGCAGAACCACAACTACGCCGTGGATGCCGCCTCGCTGCCGGCGGGCGCGCGCGTGAGCATGACGAACCTGACCGACGGCTCAGTCGAGGGCATTCTGATCGAAGAGGTTGGCGCGGAAGGGATCCAGTTCCACCCCGAGGCCGGTCCCGGCCCGCACGATGCGCTTGGCGTCTTCGCCCGTTTTGTTGACCGTTGTCGGGGGGCATCGTGACGGCACCGAACCGTTACGCCCCTGGCCGAGGATCGCGGTGTCCACGGATGGCGTCGTAATGCCCGTGCGCGCGGACCTGAAGAGCGTGTGCGTGCTGGGCGCGGGGCCGATCCGTATCGGTCAGGCGTGCGAGTTCGACTACTCCGGCGTTCAGGGCGTGCAGGCGCTGCGCGAGGAGGGCCTGCGCGTGGTGCTCGTGAACTCCAACCCGGCGACCATCATGACCGACCCGGAACGCGCCGACGCGACCTACGTCGAGCCGGTGACGCCGGAGATCGTCGCCGCGGTGCTGGAGCGGGAGCGCTGCGACGCACTGCTCCCCACGCTCGGCGGTCAGACCGCCCTCAACGTCGCGGTCGCGCTCGCCGACTCGGGCGTGCTCGCGCGCCTCGACGTGCGTCTGCTCGGCGCCAGCGTCGACGCGATCCGTACCGCCGAGGACCGTGAGCGTTTCCGCGAGGCGATGCGCCGCGCCGGCTTGCCGGTATTGCCGTCGGTAACGGTGACCTCCACTGTGCGCACAGAGAGCGCGGCCGAGATTGTCGGTTTCCCCGCCATCCTGCGCCCGTCGTTCACGCTCGGGGGCACCGGCGCCGCGATCGTTTACAACCGCGACGAGTACGGCCTTGCTATCAAGGCCGCCCTCGCCGCGAGCCCGGTCGGCGAAGTGCTCGTCGAGCGCTCCGTGGAGGGGTGGAAGGAGTTCGAGCTCGAGGTGATGCGTGACCGCGCTGACACGGTTGTAGTCGTGTGCTCGATCGAAAACCTCGACGCGATGGGCGTGCACACCGGCGATTCGATCACGGTCGCGCCCGCGCTCACGCTCACCGACAAGGAGTACCAGGTACTGCGCGACGCGGCCGCGACCTGCCTGCGCACGGTCGGCGTCGAGACCGGTGGCGCCAACGTTCAGTTCGCGGTAAACCCGGCGACGGGGGAGTGGGCGATCATCGAGATGAACCCGCGCGTGTCGCGTTCGTCGGCGCTCGCGTCCAAGGCGACCGGCTTCCCGATCGCGCGTATCGCCGCCAAGCTCGCCCTCGGGTACCGCCTTGACGAGATCACGAACGCGATCACCGGCTCGACCCCGGCCGCTTTCGAGCCCGCGCTCGACTACGTCGTGGTCAAGATGCCGCGCTTCGCGTTCGAGAAGTTCCCCGGCGCCTCCGACACGCTCGGCACCTCGATGAAGTCGGTGGGCGAAGTGATGGCGATCGGTGGCAGCTTCGAGGAGGCGCTGCTGAAGGCTGTGCGTTCGCTCGAGTCCGGCCGCACCGGCCTTGCCGCGCCGGCGCTGGTTGCGGCGCTGGACGAGGAGGGCCTGGCCGCGCGCCTGCGCCAGCCCAACCCGGATCGGCTGTGGGCGGCGGCAGAGGCGATGCGCAGGGGCTGGACGCTGGACGCGATCGCGCTGCTGACGCGCTGGGATCCCTGGTTTGTGCACCGAATCGCAGGTCTTGTGCACGCCGAGCAGGTCGTGCGCGAGCTCGGCGCCGTTGAGACCGTGCTCGTCGGCGCCAAGCGGCTCGGCTTTGCCGATGCCGAACTGGCCCGCCTGCTCGCGTTGCCGGAGGCTCACGTGCGGGCAAAGCGCAAAGGCGCCGGAGCCTTGAGGCGCTACCGCAAGGTGGATACGTGCGCAGGCGAGTTCGCGGCATCCACGCCCTACCTCTACGGCTCGTTCGGCACGCTCGACGAGGCGCCGCCGCGGCAGCGCGACGCGGTCATCATCCTCGGCTCGGGGCCGGTGCGGATCGGGCAGGGGATCGAGTTCGACGCCTGCTGCGTGCACGCGATCGCCGGTTTGCGCGCGCAGGGGCGCGACGCGGTCATGGTCAACTGCAACCCCGAGACGGTGTCCACCGATTGGGACGCCGCTGACCGTCTCTACTTTGAGCCGCTCACGCTCGAGGACGTGCTCGACGTGGTGGCGCGCGAGAACGCCGAGGGCGTGCTCGTGCAGTTCGGCGGGCAGACGCCGCTCAAGCTCGCGCGCGGCCTCGCTGAGGCCGGCGTGCGCGTCCTCGGCACGTCGCCGGAAGCGATCCATCTTGCCGAGGACCGGCGCCGCTTTGCCGAGGTGATCGAGCGGCTCGGTCTGCGGCAGCCGCCCGGCGAGACCGTGACCAGCCTGGAGGAGGCGCGCGCCGCCGCGCTGCGCCTCGGCTACCCCGTGCTCGTGCGGCCGTCGTACGTGCTCGGCGGGCGTGGCATGGAAGTCGTGTACCGGGAGGCGGATCTCGACGGCTACTGGCAGCGCGAAGTCGTGGCCAATCCCGAGCACCCCGTGCTCATCGACCGTTTCCTTGAGCGCGCGGTCGAGATTGATGTGGACGCGCTCGCGGACGGCCGCGACGTTGTCATCTGCGGTGTGCTCGAGCACATCGAGGAGGCCGGCATCCACTCCGGCGACTCCTCATGCGTGTTCCCAAGCGTCTCGCTGCCGCTCGAGGTCACCGCCGAGGTGCGCCGCATCGCGCGTCTGCTTGCGCGCGAGCTCGGCGTGGTCGGCCTGATCAACGTGCAGCTCGCCGTGCGCGACGGCGTCGTCTATGTCCTCGAGGCCAATCCCCGCGCCTCGCGCACCGTGCCGTTCATTTCCAAGGCTACCGGGGTTGCCTGGGCGGCGCTTGCGGCGCAGGTGTGCTGCGGCGCACGGCTCGCCGACCTCGGCGTCCAGGACGGCGTGCCCCTCGCCATCGCCGTCAAGATGCCGGTCTTTCCCTTCGACCGCTTCCCGGGCGTGGACCCGCTCCCAGGGCCGGAGATGCGTTCGACCGGTGAGGTCATGGGCATGGCGGAGACGTTCGGCGAGGCCTACGGCAAGGCCGCCCTCGGCGCGGGGCTTGCGCTGCCGCTTGCCGGCAAGGTGTTCCTCTCGGTGGCCGACGCTGACAAGCCGCGCGCCACGGCGCTTGCGGCCCGTCTCGAGGAACTCGGTCTCGCGGTGCTGGCGACGCAAGGTACCGCGGCAACGCTGGCGAGGGCCGGCATTGCGGCGCAGGTGGTGAACAAGGTGTCCGAAGGGCGACCGCACATTGTCGACCTCATGGTCAACGGCGAGATCCAGATGGTGATCAACACCGCGAGTGGCTTGCGCGCGCACACGGACGGCGTCGCGATCCGGCGTGGCGCGCTCGAACACGGCGTGCCGTACGTCGCCACCATCGCCGGGGCGTTCGCCGCGGCCGAAGCGATCGCCGCCCTGCGTAGAGAGGGCATCGTGCCACGCACGCTGCAGGAGTGGCAGGGACGCGCCTTCGCCGCGCGCCAACGCAACGGCAAAGCGGTAGCAAGCTAGTTGCAGCGCATGTTGACCGGCGGGTACTCCGTGGGCATCGCCGGGATCATCTCGCCGTCGCCGGTGCCTGCGCCGGCGGTCGCGCCGTCCACCGGCGAGACGTAGGCAAAGAACGAGTTGACGTGCCTGGGGTCGGCGCACGGGTTCAGCGTGATGTTGGCGGGATCAAGCCAGAACTCAACGCTCAGCGGGCCGTCCTGCGGCGGGATGCCGAGGGCGGCGAACGTCTGCTGCCAGATCGTCGCGCTCGAAACCGTCCGGGCGCTCTCTGCAACCGAGGTCCCGTCGGCGCTGCGTACGCGGTAGTGGACCACGATCTCGACGTTGGACCCGTTGCCGATACCGAGGCTGCAGCGGAACTTCGCGTCGTGGCGCGCGCCGGTCGCGAACGAGGGCGTCGCCGATGCGTTGAGCTGCATGAACACCGAGGGCACGCTTTGGCTGAAGCTGCCGCGCGGATCGGAGCCCGTGTTGTAGGTGCGGGCGTAGGCAACGAACCAGGCGTCATTGGGGTTCGCCGGAAACACGTCCTGGCCGGACTCGATCGTCATGGCGCCCTTGGACTTGTCAAAGCCGAACATGGTGTAGACGATGTCTTCGAGGAGCACGGTCTGGTGGGCCCCGATGATGCGCGTGTGCTCGGGCGGGAACGGTGCGTCGGGTGCGTTCGCCTGATTCTCCGGAAAGTACGCAAACCCGACCTTGACGCTCTGGTCCATCGGGTTGTGAACGCTCACGTCCGACCGCCAGAACGACGGCGCCACCCCGGGCAGGTGCGCAACCACCGGCAGCAGGCTGACCCCCCAGCCCTGTTGGGCCTGCGCCGAGACCGCCAGAGCCAGGGCGGCGGCCACGGCGGCTGTCAGCATTCGTCGCATGGTTCACCTCCATGGGAAAAGGCTTCTGCTAGAAATATCGGTCTTCGTGCGTGCGCGGCAACCCTCAGGTGCTTCTGGTAGGGGGACACGTTCGCCCTCCCCACCACGCGCCGTCCGGAGGTCGTAGCGGGGCCGGCGCCGCAATTGTGACGGCGGCACGCGACACTGCGGCAACACGTCAACCAAGCTACGATGCGGCACGTCTGACGCCACGGGAGATCTCATGTCCGCACCGCCGCCGCAGGCCTCGCTGGCACGGGCTCGAAGGAGCAGGCGCGGTAGCCTATGGCTGCTGGCGCTTCTGTTCCTCGCCGCCTCTGTGGATCGCGCGCTCGCCGCAGAGGCTGGGTCCCCGCTCGTGCTGGCGACCGTGGGCGACGAGCGGGGGCTGCCGGAACGGCTGCTCGGCGGTTCTGCGGAAGCGTTCTTCGAACACCTGATTGACAACCCGGTCAAGACCGGCCTGCTCGCTTCGATGCACCTCGCCTTCACGCGCTTTCCCGGCGGTACCCAGAGCAACTACTATGACTGGAAGCGCGGGCTTATCTTCGTCACGGCTTATTCCAACAGCTCGGCCTACACCAGTTACTGGGCCGGCCTCGCGCCGCAGATTGCGTCCCTGTTCCCCGCTGGGATCTCGCTCGAGCAGTACAAGGTGTTCTCGGACACCCTTGGCGCCGAGATCGTCATGGTGCCGAACCTGGAGACCGCCTCCGTCGCCGACCAGGTGGCGTGGTTTCAGCGCCTCGCCGCCGCGGGCGTGGTGCCGTCGCACATTGAGCTCGGCAACGAGTTCTACATCGCGATGGAGGGCGACCCGAACGTCGAGGCGAGGTGGCCGGACGAGCCCACCACGATGGCGCTCTCCAAGCAGTACCTTGACGGGTTCCGAACCTACTTGCCACCTGCTGCCAGGGTCGCTGTGCAGGCGGCGCCCGGCCCGTTCGGTATGGGGCGGAATGACCGCGGCGCGTTCTGGGATCGAATGCGGCAGTGGAACGTGGACCTGCACCCGGAATCGTGGTTCGACGCGGTGACGATCCATCTCTACCCCCGTCTTGAAGAGGTCACGGGCGACCCCAACGCCAACTACGAGCCGGTCACAACGCAGTTGGCGCTGCGCAACTTTGCAGCGCTGATGGCGCGGCACGACGACGGCACGGATGAGACGCTCGCCGACATCGAGGGCCGCGTGCCGGGCAAGGAGATCTGGATCACGGAGTGGAACCCGCGCGGAGGTCAGATCTGGGTTGCTGGTCAGACGGACCCCGTGACGCCGGCGCTCGCGCTCCACCTCGTGACCCGCATGGTACTGGCCTGCCTACGCCATCTGTCGGTGACCATGAACCTTTACTTCATGCTCAACTTCCTCACCTCGACACCGTACGGGGCGTTCGTCCCTGACGGCAGTTCTTTTGCCCCGCTGCCCGCCACGGTTGCCTTCGGTTGGCTGTGCGAGGCCGCCAACGGCGGGGCGACGTTCCAGCGTGTCGTCGAGGCCGGGGGCGCGCGCATCCCCGGCGGCGGCTCGAAGTCTGAGAGCTATGCGGCGATCGAGGGCGCCATCTTCCGCGCTGCCGGACAGGTGACCCTGATCGTCCAGAACGCCGGGTCGGTGGCACGCAGCTACGATCTGACCTCGGACACGAGCGGGATCGCGCCGTCATTGATCGAAACGTTGTCTATGCCAGATCTCGCGGACACTGCGCGGCGCGCGGCCCAGGTCGCACGGGTGAGCCCGTCGCTTGCGGTGACGCTGGCGCCGTACTCGGTCACTCGCGTGGTGTGGCAGGCGCCCGGTCGCGTGCCGCGCAAGCACCTTCACCCAACCGGACGGTGAATGTGCGGAGAGCGCCGGGTCGCCTCCCGTCGGCGAGATTGCGGCTGGGTCAGCGATAGGCTGGCAGGCGCGTCGCGTGGAAAGGGACCCGCTGGCGATAGCCGGCGAGGCGTTGCGCGACAGCGCCGCGTGCGATAGGCGGTGCCACCGCAAGCGCCGCTTCGGCGGCCTTGGCCGCGTCCTCATAGCGCCCGGTCTCGGCCAGCGCGGCGGCCTCGACGTCGAAGAACTCCCACCGCGACGCCCGCAGTTCCGCTGGAACACTCGCAAGAGCAGCGAGCGCGCGGTTGCCGTCGCGCAGTCCCGGGTCAGAGTGGGCGGCTCGAATCCACGCCAGACGGAGCACGGCCAACGGAAAGCCCGGCCAGCGGTGCAGCACGTCCTCGTAGACGGCCGCGGCGCGGCGTGCCTGCCCGTTCATCTCCTGCGCAGCGGCGAGCGTGACCTGGACGAGAGGATCCCCGGGGGCGAGGTCGGCGGCGTGCTCGAGAGGCGGCAGCGCCGCGCCTGAAGCGCCGCGCTCGAGCAGCGCGGAGCCGAGCAGTCGCCAGCAGTCAGCGCAACCCGGTTCGCTTGCAACCGCGCGCTCAAAAAGCGTGACGCTGTCGCGCCAGTATCCGGTCTGGCGAATGGTCAGCGTCGCGAGCACGGCCGCCGCGCTGCCGCCAAGCACGAGGCTCCACCCGCGGCGCGCGGGCGCAGACCAGCGCTGCATGAGGTCGCCGAGTCCCCACACAACCGCAATCAGGATGCCAACCGCGGGCAGGTAGGTGTAGCGATCGGCGATCGCCTGGCGACCGATCTGAACAATGCCGAGTACGGGGACGAGCATCCCGCACCACCACAGCCACCCCACCGCAAGGTACGGCCGTGAGCGACGCACCAGGACGACGGCGGCGGTCACGCACACGAGCCCCGCCGCGGCGGCAGCGACAATCCACGGCGGCCAGGCGACGAGCGGGTAGAGAGGGGTCAGGCCCACCGGCCAGAAGAGCTTCGCGAGGTAGCGCCACACCGCCACCGCTGCGTTGCCAAGGCGCATGCCGAACGGGACAACCGCGAGCGCCGAGACCGCGCCGCCCGCGCGCTGGGCGGAAAGCGCCATCACGCTCGAGGCGGCGGCGAGAAGAGCGAGCGGCGTCTTCTCGAGCACGAGCCGTCCCGCCGTTCGCCAGGACGTGAGCCTGCCAAGCGGCCAAGCGTCCAGCAGCAGCAGCAGGAGCGGCAGCGTGACCAGCATCGGCTTGGCCGCCAGAGACGCCGCCAGCGCGAGCGTCACAAGCGCCATGCGCCACCAGCGCGGATGACGCGCCCAGCCGGCGTACAGCCAGAGCGCGACGAGGCCAAAGCATGCGCTGAGCAGGTCCTTGCGCTCGGCGATCCACGCCACTGACTCGACCCGCAGCGGGTGGAGTGCGAAGAGCATGGCCACGACCAGGCTGCGAGACCACGAGCCCGTCAGTTGTGCGAGCGCGACCGCGAGCAGGAGCGCGTTGGCGACGTGGAGCAGCAGGCTCGTGACATGGTGGCCCCGCGGGTCGAGACCCCACAACGCGACGTCGGCCATGTGCGAGATCCACGTCAAGGGATGCCAATTGCCGCTGTACCGCGCAGTCAGTGCCCAACGAACGCCGTCGCCTGTCAGCCCGGCCGCGACGTGCGTGTTCTCGGTCACGTAGGCGCGGTCGTCGAGCACCACGAAGTCGTTGCCCACGATCGCGGCGAACGCCGCCGCCGTGAGCATGGCAAGCGCAACCAACCCCCAGGCTCTCGTCGCTGCCGTCACGATGCGAGAAAGTAGCACGCCCTGCACGACAACACGCGCCTCAGGGAGCTTTACGCCAGAGCAAGGCCAAGTCTTGTGGGACGGCTGCCCTCAGCGGCCTTGATGCAGTGAAGTCTGTGAGCCGATTGGTGCGGAGGAACGCGGGCGAGGGCGCCCGCGCCACATGCAGCACCAGGTTCGTTGCGAGGAGTCCCGCCGGGGGCGGGACCACCGCGTCAGAGCAAGGCCAAGTCTTGTGGGACGGCTGCCCTCAGCGGCCTTGATGCAGTGAAGTCTGTGAGCGGATTGGTGCAGAGGAACGCGGGCAAGGGCGCCCGCGCCACATACAGCACCACGCACCACATACAGCACGACGTGTCATTGCGAGGAGTCCCGCGGGAGGCGGGACGACGAAGCAATCCGGTCAATTTCGCCGGGATTGCCACGGTTCCCTCGCTGGGCTCGGGAACCTCGCAATGACCCTCAAAATCCACCTTGGCACGAAAAGCGGCATCGAGCGGCAACGACCCAACGTGATCCGACGAGCCCAACGGCGGCGTCGCAACGGCAATCTTTCGTTGAAAGACAGGATCTTGACATGCATGTGATGGGAGTCACATAATTATGCCAACTATTCCGGTGGTGAGCGGCGAGAGGAGCAGACCATGGCGCGGCGCGCTGGCACGGTCCTCGGGATTCTCTTGCTTTTCCTTGCACAGGCGGCGGCGGCGCAGTTTATCCAGCAAGGGAGCAAGCTCGCCGGCACTGGCGCCGTCGGGGGTGCCACTCAGGGCACCTCGGTGGCGATCTCATCGGATGGGAGCACCGCCATCGTCGGTGGCCAATGGGACAACTCTGGTGCCGGCGCCGCGTGGGTGTTCACGCGCACCGGGACGACGTGGTCGCAGCAGGGGAGCAAGCTGGTAGCCACCGATGCCCTGGGGCTTGCCCAGCAGGGCTTCTCGGTGGCGATCTCGGCGGACGGGAACACCGCCATCATCGGCGGGTGGATAGACAACGCCCCCTCCTATACCGGCGCCGCGTGGGTGTGGACGCGCAGCGGCGGGGTGTGGTCGCAGCAGCAGAAGCTGGTCGGTACGGGCGGCGTCGGGCCTTCCGAGCAGGGCCGCTCGGTGGCGATCTCGGCGGATGGGAACACCGCCATTGTCGGCGGGTGGTATGACGACACCAGTACCGGCGCCGCGTGGGTGTGGACGCGCAGCGCAGGGGTGTGGTCGCAGCAGGGGAGCAAGCTGGTCGGCACGGGCGGTGTCGGGTATACCCGGCAGGGCCAATCGGTGGCGATCTCGTCGGACGGCAACACCGCCATCGTCGGCGGGTATTACGACAACAACTATGCCGGCGCCGCGTGGGTATGGACGCGCAGCGGCGGGGTGTGGACGCAGCAGGGCAGCAAGCTCGTCGGCACGGGCGCCGTAGGCACTTGGGTCTACCAGGGCTGGTCGGTGGCGATCTCGTCGGACGGTAACACCGCCATCGTCGGTGGCGACGGCGACAACCTCAGTGCAGGCGCGGCGTGGGTGTGGACGCGCACCGGGACGACGTGGTCGCAGCAGGGAAACAAGCTCGTCGGCACAGGCGCCGTCGGGACCAACGTCCAGCAGGGCACCTCGGTGGCGATCTCGGGTGACGGCAACATTGCCGTCGTCGGCGGGCCCAACGACAACTCCTATGCCGGCGCCGCGTGGGTGTTTACGCGCAGCGGTGGGGTGTGGTCACAGCCGGGGAGCAAGCTGGTCGGCACGGGCGCCTTCGGGGCGAGTGCCTATCAGGGCACCTCGGTGGCGATCTCGGCGGACGGCACCACCGCCATCGTCGGCGGGCCGGGCGACGGCCCTGTTGGTGCCGCGTGGGTCTTCATCTCTGCCGCAACCCAGCTAGCCTTCGTCCAGCAACCCACCACCGCGACCGCTGGGCAGCCGATCACACCGGCAATCACGGTGCAGCTCCAGGACAGCGGTGGGAATCCGTTGGCCCAGAGCGGCGTGACCATCACGATGTCGCTGTCCTCCGGCTACATGGGGACGCTCAGCGGCACCCTGAGCCAGGTGACGAACGCTTCGGGTCTGGCCACGTTCAACGACCTCTCGATCGACTCTGCCGGGTCAAAGCAGCTTGGGGCGGCGAGCCCCGGCTGGGCCTCCGCTGTCAGCAACGTGTTCACGATCACGCTGCCGCCGACGCCCACGCCAGTTGCGACCCTGACGCCAACCGAAACTCCAACGGTGACCCCGACTGCCACGCCAACGATCACCACGACCGTGACCCCAACGCCGACCGGAACTCCAACGGTGACCCCGACCGTGACACCGACGGTCACGCCGACAGCAACGCCGACGCCGACGTACACACCGACCGTCACACCAACTCAGACGCCCACCGTCACGCCGACGAACACTCCGACGGTCACACCGACTGTGACTCCGACTCCGACCGAAACTCCAACGGTGACCCTGACTGTGACACCCACCGTCACGCCGACGATCACAGCGACTGCTACGCCCACGCCGACGGTGACGCCGACTGTCACACCTACCGTTACGCCGACGCCGACCTCAACCCCGACGGTGACGCCGACTGTCACACCGACCGAGACGCCTACCGTCACGCCAACGGCGACGCCAACGCCCACGAGTACGCCGACGGTGACGCCGACCGTCACGCCGACGATCACTCCGACTCAGACGCCGACGATCACGCCAACAGCTACGCCGACGCCGACGAACACGCCGACTGTGACCCCGACGGTGACGCCCACCGTAACGCCGACAGTCACAGCGACTCAGACGCCGACTGTCACGCCCACGCCGACCCAAACTCCAACCGTGACCCCGACGGTGACGCCGACAGCGACGCCGACGTGGACGGCCACGCCGACACCGACGGCCACACCGACGATCACACCGACTCAGACGCCCACCGTTACGCCGACGAGCACGCCGACCGTCACACAGACTCAGACGCCCACCCTCACGCCGACGGCCACACCGACGCCGACGAGCACGCTAACGATCACGCCAACACCCACCGCGACGTGGACAGCCACCCCGACGAGGACGCCAACGCCGACGGTCACGCCGGCGTTGCCAGCGCATATCGTTGCGACCGGTGGCACGTCACAAAGCGTGGCCATCGGCGCTCAATTCGCACAGCCGCTTCAGGTCACGGTGACCGACACCTTCGGCAATCCGGTGGCGGGCGCCGTGGTGACGTACAGCGCGCCAAGCTCCGGACCGAGCGCGAGCTTGAGCAACGGGGGTAACGCCACGACGGATGCGAGCGGCCACGCCTCGGTGACCGCCACCGCCAACGGCATCGTGGGGGGACCGTACCTGGTCTCTGCGGCCACCGGCTCCCTGACGCCGGTCACGTTCAGCCTGACGAACCTGTTTGCCCTGGACGTGCCTACGGCAACCGGAAACGGCGATATCCTGTTGTCAACGAACAGCCCGGGGTGCAGCTTTACCAATGTTGTGGCAAGGACAGAAGCTCAGGTAGCGAATGATCCGTCTTTTGACTATCCGTTTGGATTGATCCAATTTAAGGTGAACTGCGCAGCGGCGGACGTTTCGATGACCTATACCGGAGCCACAAACCTGGCGGGCTACACATACCGGAAGTACGGTCCGACAACGCCCGGGAACCCAGCGACGACGCAATGGTACACATTCAACAATGTGACCATCACGGGAAACACCGTCGTCCTGCACTTGTCCGATGGAGCGCTCGGCGATGATACGGGTGTTGATGGAGTCATCGTGGACCAGGGCGGGCCAGGTCAGCCCGGAGCTGCCATACCGACCATGACCGAATGGGGGATACTCGCCATGATCCTCCTTTTGGTGGCGGGTTCCATCTATCACTTGAGAAGGAGACGGACGGTTTCGCTGTAAGCATCATTTTGTTATTGCGAGGAGTCCCGCCGGGGGCGGGACGACCGCGTCAGAGCAAGGCCAAGTCTTGTGGGGCGGCTGCCCTCAGCCGCCCTGATGCATTGAGGTCCACGGGCGGATTGGTGCAGAGGAACGCGGGCGAGGGCGCCCGCGCCACATGCAGCAGCAGGTTCGTTGCTAGGAGCGAAGCGACGAGGCAATCCCCTGGACATCAACGAAATCGCCACGGCCTCCTCGCTGCGCTCGGGGGCCTCACGATGACAGCAACAAGCTACGTTTGAACGAAGAGCGGCATCAGTCACGTCTGTCAAGTTCTGCAAGCGCAGCGCTGCCGAACGCAACCCGGCGTAGTCGGGAGTCCCGTGCCGGCGGCCGGACGGACCAGAGTGCCCCTGGCGCTATCAGGAACGCGCGGAGGGCGCGACCCGGTTGCGGCCGAGGCTCTTTGCCTGGTACATAAACTCGTCCGCTGCGCGCAGAAACTCAGCGGGGTCGAGATAGTTGTCGCCGACGCGGGTTGTCACCCCAACTGAGATCGTCACCCAGATGCGAGCTCCCTGCCACGTGAACTTGGCCGTTTCCACGGCGCGGCGGATCCTGCCGGCAAGCAAGCGGCTACGTTTCTCGTCCAGCCCACGAAGCACGATGGCGAACTCCTCTCCGCCGATCCGGGCGAAGAGATCCTCGGTGCGGAGCGAGGCGCTGACCAGCAGGGCCAGACTGCGCAGCACCATGTCGCCCGCCAAGTGCCCATGGGTGTCGTTGATGCTCTTGAACTCGTCAATGTCGAAGATGATCAGGCTGGTCGGTTCGTCGTGGCGCACCGCATAGCTGAAGTCCTTCTGCAGTTGGTCCAAGAAGAACTTCTTGTTGTAGAGGCCGGTGAGGGCGTCCTTGCTGGCGAACTCATACTGCTGCGTGTGGAACTGCTCCTCGATCTGATCCTGAAAGGTGAACTTGAGGATCGTGCTGGTACCGATCTGAACCCTATCCCCATCCTGGAGCACGTGGCGGTCGAAGCGGGCGCCGTTGAAGAACGTGCCGTTGGTGCTCTTGAGATCGGTGATGACGACCTGGCCGGCCTCATCCTTGTCAACGACCGCATGCTGGCGTGAGATCCCCTCGTCGTCGAGGCAAATCTCGCAACCCGGGGCCCGGCCGATGAACAACCGTCTCTCAAGCTTGAACAGCCGGCCCAGCTCGGAGCCGGAAATGACGATGAAGCACGGCTGGCGCGGCTCGGATGGAGTGGTCAGGCCTTGGTGGCCGCGCACCGCGGTCCGGTCGCGGTCTGCCCGCTTGTCCACGAGCTCGAATTCGGTCGGCCCGAGAGGGCGCTGGTCGTTCTTGTCTGGCACGTGATACCGCCCCACCCGTCAAATTATGAGCCATCTTACTCCATACCAGATCTCCGCATCTTCAAGCCACTGTGAGTTTTCTTCGAGCGTGCCGCCGAGCGCGCCGAAGCGAGGGCGACTGCCGTTAGCGCCGGAGCCGGAGATGAACTACGGCGCTGGCGAGGAAACTCTTCTATGATATGGGCTGAGGCGGGGGAGGCACACCGTGAGGCTTAAGACAGTCCTGCTCGCGGATGACAGCCGCATCTTCCGTGCGCTCGTGTGTGAGGTGTTCCGGGACCACGGCGTTGAGGTGCTTGAAGCCGCGAATGGGAGTGATGCACTTCATATCCTCATCGCCAAACACCCACAGCTCGCGATCCTTGATGCCCTCATGCCACAACTTACCGGCTTCGACGTGCTGAGCAAGCTGCGGGAAAGCGCTCCCCCCGACTACCACCCGATCGTCTTCATCGTGACCGCGGTCTACAAGAGCCGGCAGTGGGAGGACAAGGCGCGGCAGCAGTACGAGGTGGACGAGTACCTGGAGAAGCCGCTCGAGCCCGAAGACCTGCTCGCCAAGGTGCGCCGCTACTTTCCGGATCTTGGCGCCGAGCCAGGCTAGTCCTCGTCGCCCACTGTTATGGGGCCGATGCCGGTTGTCGGAAACGCCGGCCTCGTCAAATTCGTCAACGCCTCGCCCACCGGGAAGAGGCTTCTGCTCTCGACCTGGCGTGCGCGGGGCAGTCTCCTCTCCTCATCCGGGCCGACGGCCGCGGCGAAGGCCCTTCTGGCGCTTGGCGCGCTCACCCGCTGTCACGTCGGTCCATCGTGGGCGGGCGCCGGAGTTCGCACGCTGTATGCCGGAGTAGGGATTCAAATCCTCACGCGCTTGCGGACACGAGACTTCGCTCTCTGCAGCGAGCCACCGCCGCGCTCGCGTGCCGGGACGGCGGCGCGGGTGCGACCGCCGCTACTGCTGTATGACGACCGTCGTTGGATCGTTGGTGATGTTGTCAATCACCGAGGCAAACGCCGCCACCCCCGATCCGGTCTGCACCGTG
>Ga0209048_10000076_pt1 | contig 91934 bp, 78 predicted proteins | sample FrelakmetCRP12CR_FD_187146 | JGI IMG/M metagenome (GOLD analysis project Ga0209048, IMG submission 187146) | Freshwater lake sediment microbial communities from the University of Notre Dame, USA, for methane emissions studies - CRP12 CR (SPAdes)... | ecosystem: Environmental > Aquatic >...
GAAGCTAGGAGGGTGAAACTACGGGCAGTTTCAAGTGAACGGAATCGGGCGTACGCTGCGTGACCCTCAGCGGGCTCATGGGGCCTGGGGTGCCGCGGGGCCCACGTGCACAGGGCGGCAACTCTTGTCGATGAACCATGGAGACTTCTATGAAGTACATCGTAAGCTGGACTCTTCCGCAAGGTACTTTCAATGCTGCCGTCGCCCGTTTCTTGGAGACGGGTGGAATGCCACCCAAGGGGATTGAACTGATCGGGCGCTGGCATGGGATGAGTGGGCAGGGTTTCGCGATCACCGAGTCGAACGATGCGAAAGCGATGTTCCAGTATCAGGCGCAGTGGGCTGACTTGCTCGCGATGACGGTGACTCCGTGCCTCGAAGATGCTGACGCAGGGGCGGTGCTGGCCTCGCTGGGCAAGCGCTGAGCGATAGTCAGCGGGGATAGCGAAGGTGGGGCGGCAATGCAGCGCTCTCGAGTCGTGCACCGAGGCGCAGCCCCGTAGGTGGCTGCGCCTCTTGTGGGGCCCCAACGATTGGGCAGACGAGCAGCCGCAACGCGCTTCGGTTGATGTCGTGCAGGATTCCTGCCGCTGCCGCAACTGAGGGTAGGAGCGTTGCCAAAGAGGGCAGGGCGCTCAGCGTGTTGCTGACGAACGTGGCAGCGAATCACCAGCGCGATGCACAGCAAAGGGCATCGAGCGCGCCCGCCTCATCCAGTGCCAGACGCGCTCTTCCACGTCGCCTTTCCTCTCGCTATGCTATGGACCTAACTCCGCAACAGGACCCTGCCATGTCTACACGTGCATCACTGCAACGATTCGCTCGCGCATCTCTACGCGGCTGGCTCGCGTTGGCTGTCTTCACGATTGCCGCAAGCGCGGCAGCGCAATCGCCTGTGCGCAGCATCGACGTGGCGTATGACGGCGAGACCTACGTCGTCAAGGCCCGGATGTTCGCCCCGGTGCCCCAGACGATCGCCTGGGACGTGCTCACCGACTTCACGCACATGGCCGGGTGGGTGCCGAACGTCATCGAGAGCACCGTTGTCAAGCCGGGCGACAAGCAGATGACGATCGAGCAGCGTGGCAACGCGAAGTTCGGCGCGCTGAGCATTGCGTACACGAGTCTGCGCGAGATCGTGCTGAACCCGCAGGTAACCATCCTGTCCACGCAAGTCAAGGGCAGCATGAAACGGCAGAAGTCGCTGATGACGCTCAGTGCCGACGGAGACGGCACCCGGATGCAGTATGAACTCGAGCTCGTACCGAGTTTTCTTGCCTCGACCGTCCTGTCGCCGGACTTCCTCAAGCACGAGATCGAGGAGCAGTTCACGGCGATCGTCGGAGAAATGGTCAAGCGCAAGAAGTAGGCTCTGCGCAGACAGGAAGTGCAGCCGTCCCTGGCAGCGCGGTATTGCGTGATTGCTGCGCCAGTTTCTGGGGCAGCCTGGCAAACGGCCCTTAGCAGGCCACATCCGTCCGGACGGGACCGTTGGCCTGGTGCGACGTGTAGAAAGGCCAGTGTCGACTGAACATTCGCGTTGATAGTCTTGCGGGCAAAGTTGACTTCGGTCAGCTTGGCTACCTGCAAATGAGTTCGCCGAGGTCTCCGCCAGGCAGTACCACCTGGCGCGGGACTTATGATGCAGCACGCGGAGTAAAGGGCGAATCTTGGCGGCCATCGACTGAAACGACGGCCGATAGAGCCAAGGCATTGATCCGGATGGGTCGGCGTCGTACCGCTTGCGCCCGCGGCGAACGTGAATGTCTGGACGCGGGTTGACATGACGGACAAGCCAGCAACGAAACGCAAGTCGCGTGGAATGGAACGGCGTTCCGGAAAGGATCGCCGACAGGTTGACGGCGACCCGCCGGGCAATCGTGACCGTCGCCGTGGTCTTGAGCCGCGAATGCCCGAAGTTGTCGAGCGCGAAATGTCCAACTCCGAATGGACTGCATTGAGTCCCGAGCCGTTGACGCCGCCTGAATAGCCGCAGATGCCTCGAGTCCGCTTGTGGTGGCGTTGCCCCGTCGCAGGAGAGCTGCTTTGTAGTGACGTTGTCGGGATGGGAGCGTAGCGATCTTCAGAATTGCGACGCAGGCTTGCGCTATTCGAGTGCGATGACTGTGTCGGATGGTTCCGGCTCGCACCCCTCGGGGATCGGATCCCATCCATGTCGGATCACGATGTGCCGGTCCGTGCGGCAGAACTCGATTCGTGACGCTCCGGGCACCGCGGCATGGATGAAGGCCTCGATCGAGGCCGGCATGCTTACTCGGTAGACGTTCTGATCGATGTCCTCGGACGGATGGTCATCGCTGTGCAGCCAGGGAATGAAAGCGCCGAACCACATCAGGGGGCGGTAGCGCACGTCGAACGCGCTGGGCACATACCCCTTGCCTTTCAGCCAGCCTTGGGTTTGGGTGCGGAGCTCGCTCGAGTCACCCGTGTCGTCCAAATGGCCCAACGTAGCGGCCAGCAGTTCCATCACCCACTGGTTGCAGTTCTGGTAGCGCACGCTGAAGGGGTAGGCATTGGCACTGTAAGTCAGGCCAAGGAGACGCACGGCCCTCCGGTTGTCCAATGCCGCGCGCTCCAAGGCAGCGGCCTGATCCGAGGGTAGAAACACGACCGAAACGTAGCCGATGGATGGAGCGTCAGAACCAAGCAGGAAACCCGACATGCCTTGGTCGTAGATCCTTGGCTTCTGTTCGTCGCAGGCGTAGTAGAGCTGCCGGACCGACCAGGGGGTGTCCTGGCTCTCCTTGAAGCTGAAGCCTGCATGCGAGTAGCGGAAGCCGAAGCGACTCAGGTCCAGGCCGGTACGGGAGATGACCGCCATGCGTTGGCCGGATTTCTCGAGCTCCGCCTTGATGATGCCGCCGAAGCGAAATACCTTGTCCTGCTGGTCGGCACTCAGCTGGCCATCCTGGTCGCAGAAGCGCATCGCGTGGGCATGGCTGAGACCCCAGGTACCCCATGACATGCCAAACACCAGGATGACCGAAAGGGCTCGCGTCATGCGGCGCAATGCAAGAGCTGTTTGTCTGCAGTCGAGTCGCCAGGCGCCGAATGAGCCGACCCTGCGGTCCTCCGCTCAAAGCTCGACGGCTTTGGTATGCAGTTCCCGATACCAGTCATCGTCGAGCACCAGGAAGAATGCTTGCTGTGTACGGCCGTCTGCAAATTCCACCCCGTAGGGGCGTTGACGTGCCAACACGATGCGACCTTGGGCCAGGTGGCTCTGATCGACGACCCCCTGAGGCAGGAAGAGAAACACTTCGCCACCTGCTCCGTGGTCAGCCTGGGCCTGCATCTTCAGCCGAACGATGCCAGGCCGCTCGGGAACAGCAGCTACATCGATGACTTCGTAGTTGCCTTCGGCCACGTCGGTCGCCCTGGACGAACTGCCGCTCGACTTCTGAACCGACCCCGAGATGCTGCCGATCGAGGCGCTCATGCCCTCCGAAGCCGATGACGCGGCCGAGCTTGCGCCCATCGAAGAAGTGGCGGCGGCCCAGAACAGCACTGCGATCGCGGCTGGACATCTCCTGAAGTTGGCCATGTGCAATCCATGCGAGTTCTTGTGATGCATGCCGATGCTATCGCCCAATCTGGAAAGTTCTCCGGCGCGGACAACCTGACTATTCACTCCTGACCGCAGGCGCTTCATCGCGAACCCTGGCCGTTCGCTCGCCCAGCTTGGGAGGCGCCGTGGACCTGAGGCGGCGCTTGCAGTTGAGTGCTTCCCGCGAGGGCGAGCGCGGGGCTGACCGTGGCTGCCAGGTAGACCTGACAGAACTCCGCGGGCATTCGACGAGCCCGTCCAGTGCTCAGTTCGATGCAGACCAGATTCCAGCGGCCGCGCATGATGGTTGCCTGATCTCGATCGCGGACCAACTGAAACCGGCGTTCCATCGTCAGTTTGCCATCGCTGGCGATCAGCCAGGTGGCGAGGGTGAGTCTTTCATCGAGCACACTGGGCAGCAGGTAGTCGTACTCGCCACGACGAATCGCCATTGCACGATCGAGGCGCCGATAGTCGGCCAGGCTCAGGCCGAGCGCTTCCGAATGGGCCCACGCAACCGTCTCGCACCACCGAACGTAGACCGCATTATTGGTGTGATTCAGACCGTCGATATCTTCGCCCTGTGGCACGACGGGCAGTGCGAACGCGTGCGGGTAGTCCCAGACCATGAACATGCCTCGAGTGTCGAAGGAGCATCGTACCCGCGTCCTCGGCTGAGCACTGCCCACTGGTCAGAGGGTGGGGGTCAGCGGCGCGGCCGCCATCGACGGCGCGCAACACTCTTGCCGTCAGGTGATCGTCACCCGATAACGCGCCAGGCGTTCGATCTCGACCTGAACCTCGGCCGGAAAGCCGCGGCGCTTGCCGCGCCGGTCGGTCAGCAGGCTGGCCAGCAGGCTCTCGCAATGGTCCCTCTTCGCCCAGGTCTGGGCGATGGCGTTGGCGATGCGCGGAAACTGTTCGCAAAGCGCGATCGGTCGCATCTCGGCAGGCAGGTGGACAGCCCAGTCCATCGCGTCGCCGGTCAACGCGCGATCGGTCGGGATCGGTGATCGCCGCCTGAACGTCCAGTAGTCCGGGGCCATCTGTTGAGCCTCGATCAGGCCGGGAGGCGGCAGGTCGAGAGCCCGGCGCGCGTCGCCCAGGTCGGTCAACTCGAAATCGAGTGAACCAGGGGTAGGCTTGCTGTTGGACATGGGCGGAACGGCAGGTAGAACCGGCGCAAATGGTACTGCTGCCACGGCGCCGAGGGTCACCAGACTGCGACTGCGATCGTGAAAAAATCGCATTCCCTGGTGTGGCACCGGCCTCTTTGCAGCCGCATTGCGTTGCGGCGACGTCGTGCGCGCTCCGGCAGGTGGTCAATAGGTCTCGAGGTGAAGCCGCCCCTCGGCCTTCAGCGCTGCGCCCAGTGCGTCCCACGCCATTCCGCCCTGCTGCGCCACGTCGCGCAGCGCGAGCACCACGCCTTCTTCCATGCTCTTCAGCCCGCAGACGTAGAGACAGGTGTTCGGATCCTTCAGCAGCACGGCGAGGTCGGCCGTTCGCTCGCGCATCGCGTCCTGCACGTAGCGCTTGGGTTGGCCCGGCGTGCGCGAGAACGCGAAGTTGATTTCGATGAAGTCCTTGGGCAGGTTCTGCAGCGGACCGAAGTAGGGCAGTTCTTCCTTCGTCCGCGCGCCGAAGAAGAGCATCAGCTTGCCGCCCTCGAACTTGCCTGATGCGCGCAGGCGCCGCCGCCACTCGGTCATCGCGCGCATCGGCGCGCTGCCGGTGCCGGTGCAGATCATCACGATGTTCGATCTGGGGTGGTTGGGCATCAGGAAGCTGGCGCCGAACGGGCCGATCACCTGCACCTTGTCGCCCACCTTCAGGTCGCACAGGTAGTTGCTCGCCACGCCTCGTACCGGGTTGCCCTGATGGTCTTCGAGCACACGCTTGATCGCCAGCGACAGGTTGTTGTAGCCGGGCCGCTCGCCGTTGCGCGGGCTGGCGATCGAGTACTGGCGCGCGTGGTGCGGTCTACCCTGCCCGTCGATGCCCGGGGGCAGGATGCCGATCGATTGGCCTTCGAGTACCGGAAAGGGCATGGTCCCGAAGTCGAGCATGATGTGGTGCGTGTCGTACTCGCGGCCCACTTGCGTGACGCGCACGTTGCCGACCACCGTGGCCGTGCTCGGGTTCTTCGGGCCGTAGAGATTGGTGTACGGGTGCGCTGCCGACCACGGCGGCACGGTGGCGCTGTACGCAGCGGCGCTGAACCCCGCCTCGCTGCTCTCGGCGGCGGGCAGCACCGGTGCCAACAGTTCGACGGCCGGCGCTGCGTCGGCCGCGATGCCTTGGGCAGCGAGCTGTTCGGCGCTGAGTTCGGCAGGCAGCGAATCCCAGGTGAACTGTTCCTCCACCGAATAGGCCTTCACGCGCGGCATCGTTCGCCAGTTGTCGATCGATCCGGTCGGGCAGGGCGAGATGCAGTCCATGCAAAGGTTGCACTTCCCGGCATCGACGACGTAGTTGCGCGAGTCGTGGGTGATCGCCTGCACCGGGCAGATGGACTCGCAGGTGTTGCAGCGGATGCAGATCTCAGGGTCGATCAGGTGCTGCTTGATGACGGCAGTCGTTACCCTGTCCATGATGGTCTCCGAATGGCACGCTCTCCCATCTGCGGGAGACGGTGGAAGGGCGTTGCCCTCAGCCTAACGCTCTCCCACGGGGAGAGGGGATTCGGTCAACTCAGTTGAAGCGTACGTACTCGAAGTCCACCGGCTGCCTGTTGATGCCCATGACCGGCGGGGCGATCCAGTTGGCGAACTTGCCCGGCTCGACCACGCGGCCCATCAGCGAGGCGACGAACGCGCGATCCTCGGCGGTCGGCAGCCATGCGCCGACCTTGGCGTTCCACTCGGCCTCCGCGACGACACGCCCATCCGGCGCCACCTTCGCCCCGGCCAGCGCGCCGATGTTTCGGTGGAAGGCCTTGTGCGGCACCCTCAGCCGAAACGGGATCCCGGCCTTCTCGATCACCTTGTTCCAGCGCTCGACGCCGCCGATCGAGTCCCGGATGTAGTCGTCGCGCAGGACTTCGTTCAGCGCGTTGAGCATCGGTACTTCGCGCTCGACGAGTTCGCTCCCCTTGAGCGACAGCACCTTGTAGGTCTGGCCCTTGAGCAGATGGTCGTCGCTGCGCTTGCCTTCCTCGAAACGACCCTTCAGCCCGGTCGAGTAGAAGGTCGCAGCATTGCTCGACTCGTCGGCGCCGAAGAGGTCGATCGTCACGCTGAAGTGGAAGTTCAGGTAGCGCTGGAGGGTCGGCAGGTCGATCACGCCGGCAGCGCGCAGCCTGGCCACATCGTCGGTCTTCAGTTCGTTCATCGCCGCGCAGGTGCGCTGGATCACGCGCGAGACGCCGCTCTCGCCGACGAACATGTGGTGCGCCTCTTCGGTGAGCATGAACTTGGTCGTGCGCGCCAGCGGATCGAAGCTCGACTCGGCCAGCGCGCAGAGCTGGAACTTGCCGTCGCGGTCGGTGAAGTACGTGAACATGAAGAAGGCGAGCCAATCAGGCGTTTCTTCGTTGAAGGCCTGCAGGATGCGCGGATGGTCGTGGTCGCCTGAGCGGCGCTCGAGCAGCGCCTCGCCTTCCTCGCGGCCGTCGCGCCCGAAGTACTTGTGCAGCAGATAGACCATCGCCCACAGGTGGCGGCCTTCCTCCACGTTCACCTGGAACAGGTTGCGCAGGTCATACTGGCTGGGGCAGGTCAGCCCGAGATGGCGCTGCTGCTCGACCGAGGCCGGCTCGGTGTCGCCCTGGGTGACGATGATGCGGCGCAGATTGGCGCGGTGCTCGCCGGGCACGTCCTGCCATGCGGCTTCGCCCTTGTGGTCGCCGAAGTGGATCCTGCGGTCCTTTTCGCCAGGATTCAGGAAGATGCCCCAGCGGTAGTCGGGCATCTTCACGTGGCCGAACTGTGCCCAGCCCTGCGGATCGACGCTCACGGCAGTGCGCAGGTAGACCTCGAAGTTCTGCGAACCGTCGGGCCCCATGTCGCCCCACCACCGCAGGTAGTTCGGCTGCCACTGCTCGAGCGCGCGCTGCAGCGTGCGGTCCTCGCTGAGGTTGACGTTGTTGGGGATCTTGTCGCTGTAGTTGATGGTGCTCATGGGTGTGTTCCTCAAACTCGATTCCAGTCGAATGCTGCCTTGTCGCCCTTGCCATAGACCTTGAGCGCGCCTTTCTCGCCGACGGCGTTCGGGCGCTGGAAGACCCAGTTCTGCCACGCGGTCAAGCGCCCGAAGATGCGCGTGGCCATGGTCTCCCGGCCGTTGAAGCGCAGGTTGGCCTCCATCCCGGTCAGCGCGTCGGGCGACATCGCCACGCGTTCCTCGACCGCGATGCGCACTTCGTTGGCCCAGTCGATGTCGTCCGGGTTGGCGGTGACGAGGCCGAGCGCGACCGCGGCGTCTGCATCGAGCGCCTGGCCGGCCCGGGCTCGCACGGCGTCCAGCGCGGCCGCCTCGTCGTAGAACCGGCGCGCCAGCCGCGATTGGCCGGTGGCCATCGGGTACAGGCTGAAATTGGACTCGTTGACGACGATCTTCGGTGCGCGCTCGGGGTCGCCGGGCAGCGCGAGCTGGTAGCTGCGGTCGCAGGCCAGCGCCAGTTCGAGCAGGCTGCCCGCGAAACACGACCCTGTCTCGATCAGCGCGAACAGGCTGCGCGACGACACATCGAGCCGGCTGAAGGTACGGCGCAGCAGGCCGATGGTCTCGCGCACCAGCCAGTGGTCCTTGTGGGCGAGCAGCGTCGCGTCGCATGCCAGCACCTCGGCGGCGTCGCCCTCGGTCTTGACGAGCCAGGTGCCGATGTCGAGTTCGTTGGTACGCATCTGCAGGATCGCGTCTTCCAGCTCGCGCGCCATTTGCAGCGGCCACCAGCTCACGCCCGCTTCGACGATGGCGTCCACCGTCAGCGGCTGCACAGCGCGCGGGGCTTTCACGGAAAAGGTGGCGGTGCGCTGTGCGCGGGCGATCTCGACCGTGACGAAGCCGTAGCGCAGCGCGTCGGCCTCGATCGTGCGTTGCAGTGGGGTCAGCTCGATGCCCCTGGCACCTGCTGGCCGGTCGCTCTGCGCGGCCAGTGCCAGCGCACGCTCCTGCACCTTCTGCGCGAAGACCTGCGGCTTGGCGATGTCGTCGACCAGCCGCCAGTCCTTCGCCTTCTGCCCGCGCACGCCTTCGGTGGTGGTGCAGAAGATGTCGGCCAGGTCGTGTCGCACGTGCCGCTTGTCGGTCACGCGGGTCAGCCCGCCGGTACCCGGTAGCACGCCCAGCAGCGGCACCTCGGGCAGGCTCACCGCCGATGAGCGGTCATCGACGAGGACGATCTCGTCGCAGGCCAGCGCCATCTCGTAGCCGCCGCCTGCGCAGGCACCGTTCACTGCGGCCAGGAACTTCAGGCCGGAGTATTTCGACGAATCCTCCAGTCCGTTGCGCGTCTCGTTGGTGAACTTGCAGAAGTTCACCTTCCACGCGTGGCTGGAAAAGCCGAGCATGAAGATGTTGGCGCCCGAGCAGAACACCTTGTCCTTCAGGCTGGTCACGATCACCGTGCGCACCTCGGGGTGTTCGAAGCGGACCCGGTTGACGGCGTCGTTCAGCTCGATGTCCACGCCGAGGTCGTAGCTGTTGAGCTTGAGCTTGTAGCCAGGGCGCAGGCCGGCGTCCTCGTCGATGTCGACCGCCAGCGTGGCGATGGCGCCGTCGAACGTCAGCTTCCAGTGCCTGTACTGCGAAGGGTTGGTCTGGTACTCGACACGTGGCAAGGTGCTCATCGACGGTTCTCCGTGGAACGAAGTGAAAGATAGTGCGTGTATGCCGAATGGAATTAGGCATCATAATGCATATAAATCGGCAAGTCAAATCGTCGCATGCAATTTACTTCAAGTCATCTCAGGCCGGCAGACGCAGCGCCTCACGCACCATCTTTCGCAGCGCATGGAAAGTCGGCCCGATCGGCTGTTCGCTGGTGTCGAGCTTCAGGTCGGCCTTCGAATAGAAGGCCGCGCGGCCGTTGACGATCTGCCGCAAGTCGTTCATCGCCTCTTTGCTCGCGGCCATCGGTCGCAGATCGCCCTGCTCGGTGACGCGCTGCATGTGGTGCTCGGGGTCTGCGTGCAGCCAGACCGTGGTGCAGTGCGTCAGCAGCAGGTTGAAGGTCGCCGCATCGGACACCAGCCCTCCCGGAGTGGCGATCACCGCCTCGGGATAGATCTGGATAGCTTCTTCCAGCGCACGGCGCTCGTAGCGCCGGTAGGCGTTCATGCCGTACAGCGCCTGGATTTCCGCGATGCTGCAGCCGGCGAACTTCTCGATCTCGCGGCTGAGTTCGATGAACGGAACCTCCAGGTCGTCGGCGAGCATCTGGCCGAGCGTCGACTTGCCGGCGCCGCGCAGGCCGATCAGCGCCACACGCGGGCTGCGCCCCGCCGCCCCCTTGTCGTTCGCGCCGCCGGTGCCCAACATGTCGCCGATCGTGACTCGCGCGCGGCGCAGCGTCGCTTCGTCGCAGTGCTCGAGCAGCTCGCGAATCAGCAGCCATTCGGGGGAAGAAGTGGTCACGTCGCCGATCAGTTCGGCCAACGGGCAGTGCAAGGCCGAGGCCACCTGCTGCAGTACCAGGAACGACGCATTGCCGATCCCGTATTCGAGGTTCGCCAGGTGGCGTTCCGACACGTTGGCTGCAAGCGCCACGGCCTTGCGCGTCATCCCGCGCCGGGCCCGCAGATCGCGCGCCCGCTCGCCAAGCGCCAGCAGGGAAGGGTTCTTGCTCTCGACGGAGCCAGGTCGAGGCATTGCCGGCGTCCGCCCCAGCTTGGCAGCAGGGCCCGGTGCGAGCCCATGGGAATGAAGTATAGTGCTTGACATGGTGCGTCTTGGGCAGTAATGTTCAACTAGACGCACAATACTTCATATCGCCGGGGACCGCAAGCCGGCGAGAAGGCTGGAGAAGAAGCCGTGTCACAGACCGCACAAGCCGACTTCCGCCAGCGCCTCGCTGAACTCACGGCGCAGATCGCCACCCGTCCGCTGGACGCCGCGCTCGACGCCTGGCTCAATGCCGAGCACGCTACTGCCAGCCCCACCTATCTGGGGCTGAAGCGCGCCTGCCAGCAAGGCGTGGCCGAAGGCTGGCTGTGCGATCGCGAAGGTGGCGGCATCCGCTACGGCCGCATCTTCAAGCCGGCGGATGACCTGCACGGCTTCTCGGTCGACGTGGTCGACATGAAAGACATTGCCGGCCCGCACCACACGCATCCGAATGGCGAGATCGACCTGATCATGCCGATCGAGGGCGAAGCCACTTTCGACGACCGTCCCGCGGGCTGGCTCGTCTGCCCGCCCGGGAGTGCGCATCGGCCTACGGTGGCGAATGGTCGCGCGCTGGTGCTGTATCTGCTGCCCGAAGGCCGCATAAGCTTCACACGTTGAGTGCGCCACAACGATCCGAGGAGACAAAGTCATGAACCACCCTGACGTGCGCGCCCCCGGCGAACGATTCAACTTCGCCCAGCACCTGATCGCCCGCAACGCATCGCGCGGCGCCAAGACCGCCTATCTCGACGATGCTGGCACGCTGAGCTACGGAGAACTGGCCGAGCGCATCCGTCGCATGGCCGCCGCGCTGCTGGCCTCTGGCATCCGGCGCGAGGAACGCGTGCTGCTGCTGATGCACGACTGCAGCGACTGGCCGGTGGCCTTTCTCGGCGCGATGTACGCAGGCATCGTGCCGGTGGCGGTGAACACGCTGCTCACCGCGGACGACTGCGCCTATTTCCTGGGCCACAGCAGGGCGCAGGCGGCGCTCGTCTCGGGCGCGCTGCTGCCCACGCTGCAGGCGGCGCTGGCGCAGGCACCCCATGAAGTCAAGCGGCTCGTCGTCTCGCGCTCCGCTGCGACACTGCCGCCGGACGCAACCGAATTCGAAGCCTTCGTCGAGCCGCAGCCACCGCTCGCCGCGCCGGCCGCCACCGGACCCGACGACCCCGGCTTCTGGCTCTATTCGTCGGGCTCGACGGGCCGCCCCAAGGGCACGGTGCATACGCATGCCAACCCGTACTGGACGGCCGAGCTCTATGGCACGCGCGTGCTCGGCCTGAACGAGGACGACATCTGTTTCTCCGCCGCCAAGCTGTTCTTCGCCTACGGCCTCGGCAACGCGCTCTCGTTCCCGCTGAGCGTGGGCGCGACCGTCGTGCTGATGGCCGAGCGGCCGACGCCCGACGCGGTCTTCAAGCGCTGGCTGGGCAACACGACGGCGCAGGGTTCGGCGCGCCGTCCGACCGTCTTCTTCGGCGCGCCCACTGGCTATGCAGGCATGCTGGCTGCGCCCAACCTGCCGGCCCGGCGCGACGTGGCCCTTCGCCTCTGCTCGTCGGCCGGCGAGGCGCTGCCGGCCGATCTCGGCGAACGCTTCACCGCGCATTTCGGCTGCGAGATCATCGACGGCATCGGTTCCACCGAAATGCTGCACGTCTTCCTGTCCAACCTGCCGGGCAAGGTGCGCTACGGTACCACCGGCTGGCCGGTGCCGGGCTATGCCGTCGAACTGCGCGGCGACGACGGCCGGCCGGTGGCCGACGGCGAAACGGGCGACCTCTACATCCAGGGGCCGACGGCTGCGCTGCTCTACTGGGGCAACCGCGAGAAGTCGCGCGAGACCTTCCAGGGCGCCTGGACGAAGAGCGGCGACAAGTACGTGCGCAACGCCGACGGCAGCTACACCTACGCCGGGCGCAGCGACGACATGCTCAAGGTCAGCGGCATCTACGTCTCGCCGTTCGAGGTCGAGGCCACGCTGGTGCAGCACCCGGCGGTGCTGGAGGCCGCGGTGATCGGCGTGCCCGACGACGCGGGCCTCACACGCGCCAAGGCATTCGTCGTGCTCAAGGCCGGCCAGCATGCCAGCGACGACGAACTCAAGGCCTTCGTCAAGCAACGCCTGGCGCCGTACAAGTACCCGCGGCAGATCGAGTTCATCGCCGAACTGCCGAAGACGGCCACCGGTAAGATCCAGCGCTTCAGGCTGCGCGAGAAGGAAGCCGCCGTCCGATGAGTCTCGGCAGCTTCGAGTTCATCGAGATCGACTGGGCCGGGCGCCGCGTGCGCATCGAGCACCAGTGGCTTGGACGCGAGCGAAGCGCCTCGCCGCTGATCGTGTTCCTGCACGAAGGCCTCGGCTCACTGGCGATGTGGAAGGACTTTCCGCAACGCCTCTGCGACGCGGCCGGTTGCAGGGGCCTGGTCTTCTCGCGTCCCGGCTACGGCCGTTCCACGCCGCGCGCGGTCGAAGAGGCCTGGGGCCTGGACTTCATGCACCGCCAAGCCTACGAGGTGTTGCCGGCACTGCTGCAGGCCTTGCACATCGACGCCGTCGCCGATCCGCCCTGGCTGTTTGGCCATAGCGACGGCGGCTCGATCGCGCTGCTCCATGCCGCGCGCTTCACGTCGCAGGTGGCCGGCGCGATCGTTGTTGCGCCGCACATCCTGGTCGAGGACCTTTCGGTGCGAAGCATCGACGAGGCACGCCGGGCTTACCTCGACAGCGACCTGCGCGAACGCCTGGCGCGCTACCACGACGACCCCGATTCGGCGTTCTGGGGCTGGAACCGAATCTGGCTGCATCCGCCGTTTCGCGAATGGAGCATCGAGAACGAGATCGAGGCCATCACCTGCCCGCTGCTGGCGGTGCAAGGAGTGGACGACGAGTACGGCACGCTGGAACAGATTCGCGGCATCGCCCGCCGCGTGCAGGTGCAACTGCTGGAGCTTGCCGACTGCGGGCATTCGCCGCAGAGGGATCAGCCGGAACGCCTGATCGCGGCCTGCGCAGCGTTCATTGCGCAGCGGGTTTGAACGGGTCGAGAGCATGGCCGTGCCTGCGTGGCCGAGAATGAGGCACTCCGCCGGCAACAGGCCGTGACCGAACATGCTGCGCTACCACACGATTGCCGTTACCCCGTTTCAACAGAACTGCTCCATCGTCTGGTGCGACCAGACAATGGAAGGCGCCGTGATCGACCCCGGCGGCGACCTGCCGCTGATCCGCGCTGCCGTGCTGCGCCTGGGCGTGACGCTCAAGCAGATCCTGCTCACGCATGCACACATCGACCATGCGGGCGGCACTGCGGCACTGGCGCGCGAACTGGCGCTGCCCATCGTCGGCCCTCACCCGAGTGACCAGTTCTGGATCGACGCGCTGCGGCAGCAAGGGCAGATGTTCGGACTGGCGGCCGCCGAGCCTTTCACGCCGACTCGCTGGCTGCACGATGGTGACACGGTGCAGGTCGGACGCAGCACGCTGAACGTGCGCCATTGCCCCGGCCACACACCGGGGCACGTCGTGTTTCAAAGCGCCGAAATCAGTCGTGCCTTCGTCGGCGACGTGCTCTTCGCCGGCAGCATCGGCCGCACCGATCTGCCCGGCGGCGACCACGAAACGCTGATCGCCAGCATCGTCCAGCGGCTGTGGCCCATGGGTGACGCTACCGTGTTCATCCCCGGCCATGGCCCGGAGGGCAGCTTCGGCCGCGAACGGCGAACGAACCCGTTCGTCGGCGGGACCTGAGCGAGCTCCGTGCGGGCCATCGGAGCACGCCGCCTGTAACGCAGCCGCACCGCCGGCCGAGAGTGACGCCACCGATCGGAGGGCGGCGGCCGGGGCGACCGGCCGGATCGCTACGGTCGCGTGAGCCGCAGCATCTCGCCGACGCGCGCCTTCGCCACGTCATCGGCGTGAAAAGGCAGCGTCGGCCACTGCTTGCGCGAGAACAGCCAGAGTTGGTCGGTCGCGTACGGCGAGGCCGGGTCGGTCGCCTGGCCGTAGGTCAGGATCGCTCGCGCGACCGGGCCGCGCTCGTCGAAGGTGACGGTCGGCACGTAGCTCGTGCCGTAGTCGATCAGCAGGCCCTTCGGCACTATGCCGGGGGCGAACTGGTTGCCGAGGTTGTTGAGCACGCCTTCGAACTCGTCGCCGCCGTGCAGCGGGATCGGCTCGCTGGTGATCAGCGGGCGCTGGACCGATCCGAGCGGCGCGTCGAGCGCGAAACCCGCGCCGCGCACCTGGGCGACCGCCTGCGCAAGCGACTCCCAGACCTTGGCGGCGACCGCGGGATCGTCCATCTTCAGCCCGCTGGGCGTGGCGACCGGCTGCGCCGGATCGAACGGGAGGCGGTGCACACCGGGGATCAGGCGCGCCGTGCGCCAGAACTCGCGGAACGGGTGCGCGCCGCGCGCATCGAGGGTGCTCGTGCGGTTCCAGCCGCGCAGTGCGGCACAGCCGTCGCGCGCCTCGGCGCTGGCCGGCGGGTTGGCGGTGCACGCCGCGAGCAGATCGGGCAGCACGACGCTGCCCATGAAATTGCGGTTCTCGAACAGCTCCCGCTGCAGGGCAGCCGGCGTGACCTTGCAGCGCAGCAGCAGTTCGGGGATCTCGCTCAGGCTGGCACGCGTTCGCGGGCGCCGGCGGGCGTGCGGCCAGCATCGCATCGGCAAGTGCTGCAATGCCGGCCTGCACCGCGGTGAGTTCGGCCATGCGCCGATACTCCGCCAGCGTCATCGGTTTCACCCACGGCTGGCCATTGCACGCAGCGGGCAGCGTGCCAGCCCGGTCGGCGAGGAAGCGGTTGTAGCCGGCGACGTAGCCGCGCGCGAGCGCCTGCGCTTCGGCGCTTGTCGCCGACCAGCTCTTGTCGAGCGCGACATCATCCATGTGCGCGGCGATGAAGAAATCGATCTGCTCGTTGGGCAGCACGCGCCGCGCGAGCAGGCCCGTCGTGTCGCCGCCGCCAAAGTAGCGCGAACGCTAGCCGCGAATCGTCACGAGCTGGTTCGCGGTCTGGCACACGTTGTCCTGCGCGTGTGCATAGGCCACGCCGTAGGCCAGCGTCTCGGCATCCGGCGCGCTGATGTGCGGCACGCCATTGGCAGTGCGCTGGATCGTCGCGGTGCGGGCGTCGGGGCCCGCGGGCTGCGTGGCGCAGGCGGCGAGCAGCGAGGCCGACACGAGCGCGGCGAGCGCATGGGTAATCTTCGGCATGAAGCTCTCTCCTGAGGTCCGGCGCGATCGCGCGGCCGTTGCGCGCGACTACTTCGTGACCGTGGCGTCCTCGATCAGGGCCGCAAACGTGTACCCCGACCCCACGTCCACGTCGGTGCGCACCTTGCCTCTGGCGGTGACGATGTCGCCGATCGCGGCCTCGTTCTTCGTCGTCACGACGATGTCGTTCGTGCCATCGGCGGCCGAGCCCGAGCCGTCCTGCAGGTGCAGCCAGTTCTTGCCGAGGATGCCGCGGCTGACCTTCACCACCCGGCCGCGCACGAGCACCGTCTTGTCCTTCAGCGCGGACTTGCCCTTGACCACTTCGGCAATCGTCTTTGCATCGGGGCCGGTCGCCTTGGCCACCTTCACCGTAGCAGCGGGGGCGCTGGCGGCGACCGCAGGCGCTGCGCCAGGCGGCGCAGCGGGCTTGGCGTTCGGGTCGACGAGTTGCCCGAACACGATCTTGTCGAACTTCTTGTTGAGCGTCTTGCTCTCGAAGTTCTCCATCGTCATTGCGTTGCCGATCGTGACCTGGGCTCCCTGCTTCACGGTGCTTGTCGGCACGGCGGCCCAAATCTCTCCCTCGCCGGTCTTGAGGCGCAGATAGGTATAGCTCTCGACGCTGCGGGTTTCGAGTACCTCGCCCTTCACGGTGGTGGCCTGCTGGGCGGGCGTGGCCTGGGCGGCGAAGCCGGCGGCAGCGAGGAAGAGGGAGGCAAGGGCGATGGCGGGTTTCATGACGGGTGCTCTGTGCGGGAAGGGCCGCCATCATAGGGTTTGGCCGGACCCGGGGTCATGATCGCGGACAGGGTTTACGCGGCCACCATTCTTCGAGCGGACAATTCAGGGCCATCCCGCCCTCGCACGCCCGTCCCGTATCGACCCAGCCATGCCCACCCTCGACGACCCCCTCCACGACCGCGAGGTCGGTGCCCGCGACGCCACGCTCGACACCACCCGCGTCGACGACGTGCGCATCGGCGCCGTCCGACCGCTGATCACGCCCGCGCTGCTGCAAGAGCGCGTTCCGGTGCGCGACGACACGCTCGCCGTCGTGGAATCCAGCCGCGCGGCCATCGTCGACGTGCTGCAGGGCCGCGACGATCGTCTCGTCGTCGTCGTCGGGCCCTGCTCGATCCACGACCACGACCAGGCACTCGAGTACGGCCAGCGCCTGAAGACCGTGGCCGACGAGCTTCGCGACGAACTGGAGGTCGTCATGCGCAGCTACTTCGAGAAGCCGCGCACGACGGTGGGCTGGAAGGGCTACATCAACGACCCGCACCTCGATGGCAGCTTCGCGATCAACGAAGGGCTGGAGCGGGCGCGCCGGCTGTTGCTCGAGCTGACGACCCTGGGCCTGCCCATCGGCACCGAGTTCCTCGACCTGCTGAGCCCGCAGTTCATCTCCGACCTGATTGCCTGGGGCGCCATCGGCGCGCGCACGACCGAAAGCCAGAGCCACCGCCAGCTTGCCTCGGGGCTGAGCTGCCCGGTCGGCTTCAAGAACGGCACCGAAGGCGGCATCAAGGTCGCTGCCGATGCGATCCTCGCCGCGCGGGCACCGCACGCCTTCATGGGCATGACGAAGATGGGCATGGCCGCGATCTTCGAGACCCGCGGCAACGACGCCTGCCATGTGATCCTGCGCGGTGGCAAGACGCCCAACTACGACGCCGCACACGTGGCTGCGAGCTGCAGCACGCTGCGCGCCGCCGGCCTGCCGGAGCAGGTGATGATCGACGTCTCGCACGGCAACAGCGGCAAGCAGCATCGGCGGCAGATCGCGGTCGCGCAGGACGTGGCCGGGCAGATCGCTGCCGGCGAGCGGCGCATCATCGGCGTGATGATCGAGAGCCACCTCGAAGAGGGGCGGCAGGACCTGATTCCCGGCGTGCCACTGAAGCACGGCGTGTCGATCACCGATGCCTGCATCGGTTTTGCGCAGACGGTGCCGGTGTTGCAGACGCTCGCGGCGGCGGTGCGGGCGCGCCGGGATCGGGCACAGGATCGCGCGACCTGAGGAAGTTGCAATGAGCACTCATCAACGCCAGCCCGAAATGCCCGACCTGCGCGTGCTGGCGGTGGCCGAGCTGTTGCTGCACGAACAGCATGACCCGCTGCGCAGCGCGCCGCTGCTGCAGCGCCTGCAGGCCGACGGGGTGCTAAAGAACCCCACCATCGTGGCCCCCATTCCCGGCGAGCAGCGCTACGTGGTGCTCGACGGCGCCCACCGCGTGACGGCGATGCGCGAGCTTGGAATCGCCCATATCGCCGTGCAGGTGGTGGACTACGAAGACCCCGAGCTGATCCTCGATACCTGGTATCACCTCGTCAAGGGCATCAGCGAGGGTGACTTCAAACACATGCTCTGGTCGGTGCAAGGCGTCACGATGCAGGTGGCCGACCCGGTGCACGCGCGCGCGCAGCTGGCCCGGCGCGAGATCCTGGCGTTCGTCGAGTACCCGCAAGGTGAAGTCTGCACGGTGAAGGCACAGGGCGATTTGCACGAGCGCACGCGGCACCTGAACGAGATCGTCGATCTCTACAAGGTGAAGGGGCGGATCTTTCGCGCCAACACCGACCACCTGCCGTCGCTGCTGCCGTTCTACGAGGATGTCGGCGCGCTGGTCGTATTTCCGCGCTTCGCGCCGGCAGAGATCATCGACCTGGCGCGCGTCGGCGCCCGTCTGCCCGCCGGCATCACGCGCCACTTGATTCCGCGGCGCGCGCTGCGCATCAACCTGCCGCTGGCGGTGCTCGGCAGCGATGCAAGCCTGCCCGAGAAGAACGCCTGGCTGGTCGATTGGATGAAGCAGAAGGTCGCCTCCAAGACGGCCCGCTACTACCAGGAGTCGACCTTCTTGTTCGACGAGTGAGCGCGAAAGAGGGGCCCGCGCAGCAAGGATCGAAGCGCGAACTCGGCGGGATCGCCGACACGTACGCGGAGCGTTCTGTCTGGCTTGGCGGAGGCGATCAGCGTGAGCCAGGCAGGTCACGGCGTCGACCTGCTCCGGAACCGAACCGGACGTTGACGTCTTGGCCCAGGTCCACGAGCGGCGGCTATGCCATGAGGCGGTCAGTCAGCCGCCGCTTCAGTGTCCGCTGTAGACGGGCACTTCGATGCTGGCCTGCAGGCCAGTCCGCGGCCGGTCGAAGGCGGGGTAGTGCTGCACCGACACGCCCAACTGCCACTTGATGCCACCAGGCGTCTCGCCGGCCAGCGCGAGCGAGAGGCCGCTCAACGAGCCGGGCGCGCCGAACGCCGCGTTGATCGTCTGCGGTCCGGTCTCACTCACACGGCCGCGGAAGACCGTGCCGAAGACGCGCAGTTGGTTCGGGTCGTCGACCGGCGTCCAGCCCAGGCCCAGCGTGTAGAGCCGGCCGCCGCCGCCGATGTTGGCGCCGATCGGCAGGCGGCCCTGGTAGTAGCCGTCGACATAGACGCTGTGCGTGTAGGCCGGGGCCTGATAGGAGTTGGAGCCGGTTCCGAACAATCGCTCCAGCATCGTGTCGGTCGCCTCGAGGGTGGCCTCGAAGCGTTGGCGGGCGAACACCGCCTTACCCTGCACGCCGACGGTGCCGATCTTCTTCGTCGGCAGGCTCCCTGCCTCGTCCTCGCCGACCAGGTGCACGTAGCCGACCCAGCTGCCGCCCCAGGGGTCCGCGGCCGAGATCCGAAGGTCGAAGCCGGCGATGCCGTCGCTCGGGTCAGGGCCCTGTGTCGCCGGGTCGTCGATGTTGCTGTGGCCGAGCAAGGCATCGCGAAACGCGACCCAGTCGTGCGGCCGCGCCTGGCCGGCCCAAAGGAACGAGTTGCTGGCGCCGATCTCGACGTTCGGCCAGGGGCGGGTATAGAACCGCAGGCCGAACGTTCGCGTGCCCTGCGGATCGTAGTGCGCGAGGCGGCCGGCGGAGATCTCGTAGCCCCATTGTCCGATCCAGCGCAGCCACGCCGTCTCGGGCGCGGTGTCTTCCGCGCGGCGCACGATCAGCCCGGCAATCGGCCGCGCGGCGGTCGACAGGATCGGGCTGGTGAATTGGCCCGGGCCCCACCAGCGGTCGGTGGCGCCCGCCGTGATCACGGTGCCCGGCAACAGGACGGCCAGGTACGAGCCGTCCAGATTGCCCTGCTGGCCGTCTGGCGTCAGGCTCTCGGCAGTGGTGCCCAGGGCAAGTTGGCCGCCCCACTGTGCACCGCCGGCGTAGAAGCTCAGTTCGCCGCTGGCGGAACCCCGCGCCTCGTCGCTGCCGTCGAGCGACGGGTGGCGCGCCGAATTGACGCGCGCCGCGATGCGCACGGTGTCGGTGCTGCGGCGGACGGCACGCTGCACGCGCGCCAGAGCGTCCTGATCGGCAGGATCGAGCTTGCGCGCGTCGACGCCTGCCCAGGCGGCTTGCAGCGTCGATGACGGCATCGGCCACGTACCGAGCGGCAGGCTGAGCACATTGCGGTCGACCAGCCAGGCCAGATCGGAGCGCAGGCCACGGTCGCTCGGGGCGAGCAGCGAGAGGCTCGTTGGTCTCACTTCGCCAGCTTCGGCACCGCAGGCGGGCGACAGCGTTGCACCGAGCAGCAATGCAGGCAGCACCGCAGTGCGGGCGCGGCGCGCTGCCGCCCGGATGCGCTCGCCGTGACCCCGGCGCGCCGCCAATCCTCTGGCGCAGGCTTGAGGATTCGGTGGGCTTCGCATGAAGCATGCTATGCAGGGACCGTGCCGCAGAGGGCGCCAGGCGTTGCCGGCGACCATCGGCCCGGCACTGCGGACTCTGGGCCAGGAGTGGCGTGGCTCGCCATGATCAGCCACTTTCGCGCAACCGCGCGAGCAGCCCGGAGTGGCGCCGGATCGAGGTCTCGATCGCGCCGGACAGCACCGCGGCGCTGGCGCACAGCGTCACGCCCTGACGCGCGCGCGTCACGGCGGTATAGAGCAGCTCGCGCGTCAGCACACGGCTGTGCGCCGCCGGCAGCAGCACCAGAACCTCGTCGAATTCCGAGCCCTGAGACTTGTGCACCGTCATCGCGAACGCAGTCTCGTGCGCGGGCAGGCGCAGCGGCGCGATCGCCCGGAAGCCGCCAACGGACTGTGCAAAGAACACCATCAGCTCGCCGCTCTCGTCGGGCAGCGTGATGCCGATGTCGCCGTTGAAGAGCTTCAGCACGTAGTCGTTGCGCAGCACGAGCACCGGCCGGCCGGGGTACCACGCCGAACGTTCGTCGGGGTCGAGCGCGCCGAGTTCGCGGCGAAAACGCCGAGCGACCTCGGCATTGACGGCCTCGACGCCGCGTGGCCCTTCGCGCACCGGGCACAGCGCGCGAAAGCGCGCGAAGGCGTCGGCTGCCGCTGCGCGGTCGGCACCGTCGCCGAGCACGCTGGCGAGGAACGGTGCATAGCCCTCCATCACTCGCGCCATGACTGCCGTGAACCCGGCCTGGGAGGTCGCTGTCGCGCTGTCGTCGATCCATCGCACTGCCGGATCGCACGCCGCGCGCAGCCACGCCAGCGCGGCGTCGGCACGTCCTCCATTGATACTGGCTGCGAGGCGGCCTATGCCCGAATCGCTGGCGAAGCGGAAGTTGTGCCTGAACCAGACTACCGCGTCGCGCAGCGCGCTGGCTTCGGCTGGTTCGGGAGGGACGATCTGTTCGGCCGGCGCCCCGCACTGCGCCGAGAGTTCCTCGCGACAGCCGGCGCTCAGCGACGGGTCGGCGCTCAGCTCCGCGAACACCGCGCCCGACTCGACCGCGGCGAGTTGGTCCTTGTCGCCCAGCAACACGATGCGGGCCGAGGCCGGTACGGCTTCGAGCAGCTTCGTTGCCAGGGCGAGGTCGAGCATCGACGCCTCGTCGACGACCAGTGCGTCGATCGCCAGCGGGTTGCCCGCGTGGTGCACGAAGCCGCCGGCGGCCGGCGTGACGCCGAGCAGGCGGTGAATCGTGAACGACTCGTTCGGCAGGCGGCTGCGGATCGACTCGGGCAGGTGGGCGGCGCGCTGGCGGATCGCGTCGGTCATGCGTGCTGCGGCCTTGCCGGTGGGCGCGGCGAGCGCGATGCGGCAGTTCGGGTCCTGCGCGATCAGGCAGGCGAGCAGATTGACGATGGTCGTCGTCTTGCCGGTCCCCGGCCCGCCGCTGATGATCGCGAGCCGCCCGCGCAGCGCCAGCGCGGCGGCGATCTTCTGCCAGTCGGGCTCGCCGCCGAGTTGCGCCTCGTTGGCGGCAAAAAGTTCGTCGAGACGGCTGCGCAAGTCCTCGCCTGTGGCGCCTTCGTCGGGCCGCGGCGCGGCCGCGTCGCCCCGCTGAGCATGCATCAATCGCGCGGCGAGGCGCCGCTCGTAGTCGAAGTAGCGATGCAGGTAGAGCCGCCCGTCGCTGTCGAGCACGAGCGGGCACGCAGCGGGTGCCTCGGCGCTGCCGACGACGCCGCAGGCGAGCAGCGCCTCACGCCACGCGGACGCGTCGCAAGGCAGGCCGGCGCCGGCAGCCAGCTCTTGCAGCGCAACGCAGACATGGCCGTTGGACGTGGCTGCGCTGACCGCGTGAGCGGCAGCGCGCACGGCATGCGCGACGACGTCGCTGGCGCCTTGTGCACGCGCCCAGCGCTCGGCTTGGCGGGCGAAGCCTTCGGCCAGAATCAGGTCGGGCGAGTCCAAGGTGTGCGCCTTCATGCGTCGGCCCCAGCCGAATCGAACAGTGCCGAAACGCGACGAATCGCCTCGGGCGTCGGACGGTGGAAGTGCAGCCCGGCCGGCGTGCCGCTGTCGGTCTTCCAGCCGGGCCGCACGCCACGCACGAACAGGTACAGCACGCCGCCGAAATGCTCCCCTGCATCGTAGCCGGGCACCCGGTGCCGCAGCAGGCGCTCGAGCGCGACGCTGTAGAGCAGCGCCTGCAGGTGATAGCCCTGCGCGGCCATCGCCGCAGCGAGCGGCGCCTCGGCATAGTCGGCCACGGTGTCGCCGAGGTGGTTCGATTTCCAGTCGACGATGAAGTAGCGTCCGTCGTGCTCGAGCACCAGGTCGATAAAGCCCTTCAGGTAGCCGCGCAGCGCAGTGAAGGCCAGGCGCGGCACGGTGTAACCGAGTTCGGCCAGCGCGGCGTTCAGGGCCTCGGCCTCGAGCCTGTCCGAGGGCAGGTGGAATTCGAGTTCGGTAAGTCGCCGGCCACGCGGCACCCCGTGCAGCCGCAGCGGTTGCGCCGTGCCCACCGGCAGGGGCGTGGCGAGCACGTCCCGCAGCAGTCGATGCAGCATCCGCGCGCCCAGCGCGGCGGTCTCCCCGCCGGAGGCAGCGTTGCCGCCGGGCAGCGCCGCGCCGTGAAGGCGCAGCGCGTCGGCGATCGCCGTGGGCCACCCGGCGGCGTCCATGAAGTCGATCCGCTCGAACACCGCGTGCAGGCAAACGCCCGCCGCGGAACCGCGCGGGAAACGCAGGATGTCGTCGTCGTCCAGCCGTGCCTCGGCTGCCGGCAACATGGGCATCTGGACTGCGCGCAGATCGTGATCGACGGCAGCCTGCTCGTGGGTGGCGCCATCGGTCAGCGCGCTGTAGCTGCCGATCCAGCACGCCGATGGAATGCGCTGCGGTGCCGGCAACGCACCCAGCGCGTCGGCCGGCGGGCGTTCTTCCGGTACCGGGCGGCCCGATGCTTTCGGTAGCGGTGCGAGCGCCAGCGCGGGTCCGCATTGCGCTGCCAGCGCGGCCCACGCCGCGGTGATCGAGGCCAGGTTCTGCGTGCCGTCGAACCACGCCTGCGGCGACAGACCCTGCCCGGCCACCAGCCAGTTCAGCGGGCTGCGCGCGCTTTCGGTCGGGTGGGTGTTGCCGAAACTCTGGCCGAGGTAACCGCCGGCCACGAGCACGCAACGGTGCATGGCGCGCGTCAGCGCGACGTAGATCAGGCGCAGGTCTTCGGCGGCGTTCTCGAGCCGGGTGCGCCGCTTCACGTCGCGCTCGTCGAACTCGCCCGCGAAGCCCTTGCGGTAGTCGATCACCGTGCGTCCCGCGTCGTCGTGGTACTCGACGCCGGCCAGCCGATCGGGGAAGCCGCCGCGGCGGCCGTCCCACACGAAGGGACAGAACACGATCGGGTACTCGAGCCCCTTGGACTTGTGGATGGTGACGATCTGCACCAGGTTGCGGTCCGACGCCAGACGCAACTGCGTCGCATCGTCGCTGCGCTCGTCGAGCCGCTGGGTCTGGAACCAGCGCAGCAGCGCGTCGGGTGCCGGATGCGCCTCGGCCGCCTGTTGCAGGCATTCGGCAAGGTGGAGCAGGTTGGTCAGCCGCCGCTCGCCGTCGGCGCGCAGCAGCAAGCGTTCTGGCAGGCGCTCGCTGCGCATCAGCTCGCGCAGCATGAAGCCGACGCCGCGCGCGAGCCAGGCCTGGCGGCAGCCGGCAAAGCGCTGTACCCAGCCGAGCATCTGCGCTTCGTCCCCGGCGAGGGCCTCGATGGCAGCAGCGTCCAGACCCATCAGCTCGGTGGCCAGCGCCGCCTTGAGCAGGCGCTCGCGCGTCGGCTCGAGGATGGCCGCGAGCAGGCGCTCGAGTTCCTCGGCGTCCGGGCTGCGGTAGACACTCGCCTGCGACAGCTCGACGCTGCCGACGCCGAGCTCGGACAGCGCCTGACGCACCGCGCTGCCCTGCGCATGGCTGCGTACCAGCACCGCAATGTCGCCGGCACGAAGCGCCTGGCCGGCCAGTGTGATCTGGCCCACGCCCGCCGCGGTGAGCAGGCGCGCGATCTCGCTCGCGGTGGCGGCGACCACGGCGGCGCGCGCATCCTTCTTGAGCAGCGGCTCGCCGCTGGCCGGATCGGTCGGCAGCGTCCACACCTGAAGCGGCGCGCGCGGCTCGCTGCAGTCGACGAGGTCCATGCGCGGCCTCGCACCGAAGCCGACCTGGCGGTAGGCCAGGCCCGGCAGCATGAAGGCCTCGCCGTTGGCGCCGAAAAGGCCGTTCAGGGCGTCGATCAGCGGCTGGGTGGCGCGCTGGTTGTCTATCAGCGTGTACTCGGCCGAGGCCTGCGTGCGCGCCTGCAGGTAGGTGTGCAGGTCGGCGTTGCGGAAGCTGTAGATCGCCTGCTTCGGGTCTCCGACGAGGAACAGCGGCGCGTCGCCACTGCCGTACACCATCTTGAAGATCACGAACTGCAGTGGATCGGTGTCCTGGAACTCGTCGATTAGCGCGGCCGGGAAGCGCGCCCGCAGCGAGGCGGCGAGCCGGCACGCGTCGCCGTCGGTGAGCCGTTCGTAGAGGTTGAAGAGCATGTCGTCGAAGGCGACGACGCGCTTCGCGTGCTTGGCGCTGCGCAGTGCGCGGCTGCCATCGGCAAGCAGGTCGCGCAGCAGTGCGAGTCGGGTCAGCGCGAGCGTCTGTGCGGTGCCCTCGCGCAGATCGAGCAGGCGCTGCGCGGCGCCGAAGAACGCGTGTTCCGGCGCGGTGCAGCCCTTCTTCGGCTTGAGCTTCGCGGTGCCGAACAGGTCGACCTTCCCGGGCGTGCTGTGCAACGCCTCGAGCGCATCGCTGCCGGCGAGCAGCGCGTCCCAACCGAGGGCTGCGGCCTGCACCGACTCGCGCTTGTAGCTCACGGCGCTGAGCTGCGGCAGGGCGTCCAGCAGCTGCTGCACGATGGTCTGTCTTTCGGCGTGCCAGAGCGTTTGCGCGGCTTCGTGCGCCTCGGCCAGCGCCGCGCGATCGACGGCGGCCGGCAGGTCGATTGCCGTCGGCCAGAGCGAGAGCGACAGCGGCTTGGCGAGATGGCGCTTCAGCAGCACCGCGAATGTCGTGGGCGAATCCTTGCATTCGACGAGGGTGGCCGCGAGCTCGGGGGTCAGCCGGTCGCCGGCGACGCGCCGGCGCCAGAAGTCGTTCGCCGCCTCGCGAACGAATTCCGAATCGTCCTGCACCTGTTCGAGCGCGAGCGGCATCCGCGCTGCAAAGGGAATGTCGGTCAGCGCGCGCTGGCAGAAGCCGTGGATCGTGAGGATCGCCGCCTCGTCGAAGGTCTGTACTGCGAGGTCGAGGCGCGCGATCATGTCCCCGTCGGCCAGCCCGCGCGCGCTGCGTAGCGTGGCGACGAGGTGCGGCACGAACGGGTCCTCGGCCGCTCCTGTATCGTTGCGCAGGTGGGCCAGCGTCTCGACGATGCGGCTGCGGATGCGCTCGCGCAGTTCGGCCGTCGCCGCGTTGGTGAAGGTCACGACGAGGATGTGCTGCACGTCGAGCTGGCGTTCGAGCAGCAGCCGCAGGTACAGGCCGCACAGGGCCCAGGTCTTGCCGGTGCCGGCGGAGGCCTCGATCAGGTTGGTGCCGGCCAGTGGGCAGGCGAAGACGTCGAACTCGGTGACGGTGCTCATCGCGCTTCGGTGTCGACGATGCATGCGAGCAGGGGGTCGAACACCGCGTGCGCGCAGGCATGGAAGTCGGCAAAGCCTTCGCCCATCGGGCCCGGCCGGCCGCGCAGCGCCAGGCGGTAGGCCGCATCGGCTTCTTCGCCGAATGGATGCTGCGGCGTCGAGCGCCAGGCGCCAGTGGCGGCGGAGACACGCTCGCCGTTCGTCAGGTAGGCCCACGCCGTCTTCGGAAAGAAACTCAGCGGCTCGCGCAGGCCGCGCTCGTAGAGGCCGAGCAGGTCGCGCAGCACGTCGCCCGCGTTCTCGCAGGCTGCGAGCGAGAAGCGCGCGTCGCGAGCCTGCCAGGTGGTGCGCAGCGCGACGCCAGCGCGTGGCTTGGCGCACAGCAGCAGGTGATGAAGCCATGCACTCAAGTAGTCGCGGGCGCGCGCCTCGTCGTAGCGGTGCCGCACCAGCCCGCTCGCGCGCAGGTCGGCAAATCCAGCCTGCACGCGCCAGGCGCGGCCGCCGATCGTGAGCTCCACGGCCGCCGAATGGGGTGCCAGGGTCGGCTCGCCCGTCAGCTTCCGCAGCTGCGTGGCGAAGTGCTGCAGCGAGGCGAGTTCGCGTTCGAGGAGGCGACTACCGAAGGCGCCGGCGGGCACTTCGCTGCCGGCGAGCGCGAGGGCGCGCACGGTCTCGAGGTCGGCGCCGGCCAGCAGCGGGGGCAGCAACCGCGCAGCGAGCGCGCTGCGACCCGACACGTCGGGCAGGAAGGGTTCTTCGTCCTGCAATTCCTCGGTGTCGCGGGCGAGCTCGACGCCGAGCCGATGCCGCAACAGGAAGCGGCAGGGATTGCCGAAGAACTGCACCAGCCGGGCCAGCGAGACGTCGCGCCATTCGTCGCCGGGCGGCGCGAGTGGCGCCCGAAAGAACGGCTGCGCGGGCTCGACGGCGCGGTCGTCGTCGTCGCCCTCCGCCTCGACCTCCGCCGCGCCCACCGGCGAGTGGGCGTCGGCCGGTGCGGCCAGCCTCCGTTGCAGCGCCTCGGCGTACTCCCGATGAAAGCTGCGCAGGCGAGGGTCGCCGTCGACCCGGAACGCCGACTCGGAGAACGCCTGCAGCGGATGCTCGACCACGAGCCGCGACCTTGCGCGCTCTCGCGCGGCAGCGTCGGCAGGATCGTCGGCGATCGCCGGCACGAGATATTCGAGCAGTTCCGAGACCAGCACCGAAGCCGGCAGCACGGCGTTGTCGCGCACGCTGCGGCCAACGCAGCTGAGGTGGATTCGTTCGCGCGCGGCGAGCAGCAGGTCGAGGAACAGGTTGCGCTCGTCGATGCGCCGCTGGCGGTCGCCGCGCCGCGGCTGCAGCGCCATCAGGTCGAACTCGGCTGGTCGCGCGCCGGTGGGGAAGCTGCCGTCGTTCAGGCCGATCACGCAGATCACCTTGTACGGCAGGTTGCGCAGGCTGCTCATGGCCGAGAAGGTGACGGCGCCGGTCGGCACGCCGCCGCGCGCCGGGTCGGCCAGTACCTGCACGAGCGCGCTGCGCACCACGTCGAGCGCCAGCGGCTGCGTGAATTCGCTGCGCTGCAGTTGCCCGGCGAAGACTCCCAGCGCCGCGAGCACCTCTTGCAGGTCCTCGAGCTCGTCGTCGCGTGGAGCGAGGAAGTGCTCCAGGGCCTCCGCGAGCAGCGGCGGCCACGAACTTGCGACCCGCGGCACCGAGACGCTGCTTCGCAGCGCCGCAAGCGCATCGATGAAGCGCCACAGCGCGCCCAGTGCGAGCGCGTCCGAACCCTCGGCATTGCCCGCAGGCAGGCTGCCGCCGAACGGCGCGGCGGCCTGCGCCGGCAGCGCGTAGCCGAGGAACAGGCGCTCCAGGCCGTCGGCAAAGCTGTATCGCGCCTCGGCCGGCAGGCCGAAGCTGGCACGGTGCTCGCCGTCCAGCGCCCAGTGCACGCCCGCGTCGTGCAGCCAGCCGTGCGCGCGGTCGAGGCCGGCGCTGTCCAGGCCGAAGCGGCGCGCGACGAGTGGCTGCTGCAGCAGGCCGAACACCTCGCTCGCCGTGAAGCGCGAGCCTGCCAGCGCGAGCAGTTCGAGCAGCGTTCGCGCCGACGTGTTGACGCGGCTGCGGGCGCGGCCGGTGATGGTGTAGGGGATCTGGCGATCCTTGGTCGCCGTGCCGAAGATCGCATCGACGAGCGGTGCGGCGCCGTCCAGATCGGGCGTGACGACGAGGATGTCGGACAGCTCGGGGGCGCCCGAGCCGGCGAACAGCGCGAGCAGGCGGTCCTGCAGCACCTCGAGCTCGCGCGCCAGCGAATGGCAGACATGCACTTCGATGCTGCGGTCGTCGCCGTGCAGCACAACGGACGCAGGCGCGAGATCGGTGAGGTCGAGGATCGAGCCTTGAAGCCGCGCGAGCAGGGTGCCGCCAGCCGGTTCGTCGAAGCGGGCGTCGTCGATCACGGCATCGCCGCACGCTTCCACCAGCTGGCCGAGCTGAGACTGCGTCTGCTGTCCCCACGCGGCGAGCAGGCGATGGCCCTCCTCGTGATGGTCGGCGCGGCCCCGCGCCGCGAGGTAGGCGAGGCGGCAGCGGTCGACCACCTCGAACCAGTATTCGCGGCAGGGGTTCAGCGCGTACAGCTGCACGTCGACATGGCGGCCGAGCGCCTGCAGCAGGCCGAGGTGCAGCAGCGGCACGGTCGACAGGCAGAACACGTGCACCGCATCCGGGAGCGTGCCGGCAGCGACCAGCGCCGCGCCGCCAGATTGCAGCGCCTGGGTGAACGCCGCAGTTGGCGGGTCGGACCCGAGCTCGGTGCTCAGGCGGCGCCACAGCGCAGCCTGCCAGGCCTGGTCGGCCTGCGCGGCGCTGCCTTGCGCACCGCAGTCGACTGTCTTGCCGCGGGACCAGGCGTCCAGCCACTCGGGGCGGAAAGTGACGTACTCGTCGAACAGGCCGGCGATCCTTGTCGCCAGCTCGTAACGCATCACGGCGTCGGAGCGCTCCAGGTAGGCCGCGAGGCGTGGATGCCCGACGCTCAAGCCGGTCTCTTCGAAGGCCGCGACGATGCGCCAGGCGAGCACCGCGGGATCGAACGGCGACTCGGCCTGCACGCCCGGAACGACGCGCGCGATCAGCTGCCACAGCCACTGCGCGAGGTAGCCGAAATGCACGTTGGCGCAGATGCCGTGGCGTCGGGCCAGTTCGAGGGTCAACTGGCGCCGCACCGCGGCACTGGGCACGATGACCTGGTCGGCGCTGAAGATCGAGCGCGCGCCCGCGCCGAGCTGCCCGACCAGCAGGCCGCAGAGCGTCTCGTAGCGATTGGCGAAGTGGATCGTGAGCATGCTGGGGCAGGCGTTGCCGGTGCGGCATTGTCAGTGTGACGGACCGCGATGCCGCAGCGGCGCCGAGCGAAACAGTCGGGTCGAGCACGGACACGCCGCGCTTTTCCGGCCGAATCCCCTCAACGCCACATCGACCGCACCTCGGCCGAGAGGTCGACTCGCGCGGCCTGTGCCGCGCCCACGCCCCGGTCATCGCTGCCGTGGGCCGCGGCAGGCCCGACGATCTCGAACTGGCGTGCCACCGGCTCTGGAATGAAGCGCGTCAACGCCCCGTACACATGGCGGTCGCCGAATTGCGATTGCTGGTGCACGTAGAAGCGCTGCGGCACGAGCAGGTGCAGGTGATCCTTGGCGCGTGTCATCGCCACGTAGAGCAGGCGGCGTTCCTCCTCGATCTCGGCCGCGTTGCCGGTGGCCAGGTCCGAGGGCATGCAGCCGTCGACCACGTTGAGCACGAACACCGCGTTCCATTCCTGGCCCTTGGCCGAGTGGATGGTCGACAGGATCGCGTAGTCCTCGTCGAGGAGCGGCGTGCCGGCCTCGTCGCTGGTGGCGTCGGGCGGGTCCAGCGTGAGCTCGGTCAGGAAGCGCTCGCGCGACACGTAGCCGGCGGCGATGCGGGCGAGTTGAGCCAGGTCGGCTTGGCGCACGGCCGCGTCGTCGTGACGGCGCTCAAGCTGCGGTGCGAGCCAGCGCTTGATCTGCTCCAGTTCGTCCGGCCAGGCGGAGGCAGCGCTGCGCAGCGCGGCATAGACAGCGGCGAACGCCCGCCAGTCGGCTGCTGCAGCCGGCGGCGGGGTGAACGACTGCAGCGCGGCGGCCGGGTCTTCGGCCTGCTCCATCGCATCCAGCAACCGCCGCGCCGACGCCGGGCCGATGCCAGGCACCAGCTGCGCGACGCGAAAGCCCGCCAGGCGGCTGCGCGGGTTCTCTACCCAGCGCAGGAACGACAGTGCGTCCTTGATGTGCGAGGCTTCGAGAAACTTCAGGCCGCCGAACTTGACGAACGGGATGTTGCGCCTTGTCAGTTCGAGCTCCAGCGGTGCGCTGTGGTGCGAGGTGCGGAACAGCGCCGCCTGGCGCTTCAGCGCGAGGCCGTGCTCGCGGTGTTCGAGAAGACGGTCGGCGACCCAGCGCGCCTGTGCGGATTCGTCTTCCACCGCCACCAGTTGTGGCCGCTGCGATGAGAACCTGTCGGTCCAGAGCTGTTTCGTGAAGCGCTCGATGGCGAGCGAGATCACTGCATTGGACGCGTCGAGGATGGGCTGCGTCGAGCGATAGTTGCGCTCCAGCGTGACGATGCGCGCGGGAGGCTGGAACTGGTTCGCAAAGTCGAGGATGTTGCGCAACTCGGCGGCGCGGAACGAATAGATGGATTGCGCATCGTCGCCCACCACCGTCAGCCCGTGGCCATCGGGCCTGAGCGCCTTCAGGATCGCGGCCTGCAGCCGGTTCGTGTCCTGGTACTCGTCGACCAGCACGTGGTCGAAGCGAGCGCCCATCGCCCGCGCGAGATCGGCATCGGCCATCATCCGTGACCAGTACAGCAGGAGGTCGTCGTAGTCGAGCACGTGCTGCTGCTGCTTGGCTTCGACGTAGGCGCCGAACAACCCCTTGAGATCGTCTTCCCACGCGCCGCACCAGGGAAAGCGCTGCGCCAGCACGGTGGAAAGCGGCGCCTGGCTGTTGACCACGCGCGAGTAGATCGCCAGGCAGGTGCCCTTCAGAGGGAAGCGCTTCTTCGTCGCGGCCAGGCCGCGCTCCTGGCGCACCCAGCCCATCAGGTCTTCGGCGTCGCCGCGGTCGTGGATCGTAAAGTTTTCGTCCAGGCCGATCCTCTGCGCATGCCCTCGCAACAGCCGCGCGCCGATGCCGTGAAAGGTGCCCGCCCAAGGCAGCGCGGGCGGCCGCTGTGTCGCTGTCATGCCGAGCGCCTGCTGCAGCAGGCGGCCGGCGCGGCGCTCCATCTCCTGTGCCGCGCGGCGCGAGAAGGTCAGCAGCAACAGGCGCTGCGGATCGGCGCCCGACAGCACGAGGCGCGCCACGCGCGACGCGAGCGTCAACGTCTTGCCCGAGCCGGCGCCTGCGATGACGAGCAGCGCCTGCGGGCGCGCGTCGTCGGCGCCGTGCTCGACGGCGGCGCGCTGGGCGTCGTTCAACGCGGCGAATGGATCGGGGCGTGCGGCGCTGGTGGCGCTGGCAGGGCTGAGCATGGGGCGGTTCGGTCGAGAGCGATCCGACTGTACAGGCATCCAGTCAGCTCGAGCGTCCCGCAGGCGGCCTGGGGGTGGGCGCGGCTTGTTCCACGCTGCCGATTTCGGGCATCATGCGGCGGCTCGACCCCGACACTCCTCAAACGTCATCCATGAAAATCGGAACCGCGCTGGCGAACGCGCTGCTGGTCGCGTCGGCGAGTGCCTTCGCAGCGTCGCAGCCGGACTACCTGTTCGTTAACCGGTCTTACGAGACGCTGATCGACGATGCGACAGCGACGGGCTTGTTCAACGAGATCGTGTCGGCGAAGCTCGCCAGGCTGTATCCCGCCGCCAAGTGGGGCTTCGCGGCCCAGGTGGAGGGTGGCATCACGCAGGCCAACACCTGTGTCGTCGCGGCGCGCGTGATGCTGCTGCCGCGCAACCAGCCTTCGGTCACGAAGCTGCTGCTGTTCAAGCCGGGCAAGATGGCCACCGCTTTCGACGCCTTGCCCAACGCGTCGGCCGAGCAGTGCAAGGACCTCGCGAAGCGCAAGTTGCGCGAAGCGAACCAGGCGATGATTGCGGCGCTCGTGCCGGATTGAACCGACGCCCCGAAGACCCGGCGCTGTCGGCGCTCAGCTGCGTAGACGGCTGCTGCGCGGCACGCTGGCGAGCAGGAACTCCATCTGGTCCGCGAGGATGCGCCGGCCGCGCAGGATCATGTCTTCGTGCAGGCTCGGCACGTAGGGCAGGTACATCAGCGACAACTGCGCTTCGCCGGGCAGCCGGTTGCCCTTGTGGCCATTGCACTGGCGGCAGGCGGTGATGCAATTCATCCAGCTGTCGAGGCCGCCGCGTGAGGTCGGCACGATGTGCTCGCGCGTCAGTTCGTCGGCATGGAAGCGCCCGCCGCAGTAGGCGCAGACCATGCGATCGCGGGCGAACAGTTTCTGGTTCGACAGCGCCGGCGTCTGCCGCCAGGCGCGGCTGGGGATGTTGCCGCGTACCGCGACGATAGGATGCACCTCGATGCGCGACTGCAGGCCGGTGCGCCGCTGAATGCCGCCGCGCAGCACGTAGAAAGGGTTTCCGAGCGTCCAGGCGACGCCGTCGCTGGCGTAGATCACCGCCGCTTCGCGGGACGAGATCCACGACTGCGGTCTGCCCGAGACATCGAGTTGCAGCACTTCCATAAGGCTTCGAGCGTATACGAAAAAGGCGCGTCGACTCAAGCGTGCTCCTGTGTCAGTGTCTCACCAGGGCCAGACGCGCTGCCAGGCCCACGAACACAATCGCCGCGACGCGGTTCATCGTCACCTGCGCGCGCGGCGAGCGCAGCAGAATCGCTCGCAGCGTCCCTCCGGCCAGCGCGATCGCGCCAAACACGAGCAGCGTTGCAAGCATGAAGATGGCTCCTAGCGCCAGCACCTGCTGCCCGACGCTGCCGCGTTCCGCCGCGACGAATTGCGGCAGGAAGGCCAGAAAGAAGATCGACACCTTGGGGTTGGTCACGTTCATCACGATACCCCGCCGGTAGAGCTGGCTGGCGCTCGGCGCCGCTGCGGCGCTCGTCGTCGAGTCCGCAGCCGGCGCGTGCCACGCCTGCCACGCCAGCCAGACCAGGTACAGCGCGCCGGCCGCCTTGAGCAGATTGAAGGCGAGAGCCGAGGTCGCGAACAGCGTTGCCAGCCCGAGCGCCACCGCGCCGGTGTGCACGAGCAGCCCGCTGCACAGGCCGAGCACGACGAGCAGCCCGGCGGCGCGGCCGCGCATTGCCGACTGCATCAGAACGAACAGGTTGTCGGGCCCCGGTGCCAGAGCGAGCAGCACCGCAGCGGCGAAGAATGCGGCGGCGGTGTCGGGCGGGATCAGCATCATCGGCGGCAGCCTCCGCAGCCATTGTCGTCTGGCGCACCTGGAGAGGTCTTTCCTTTGCGGGTAAACCCGCGAAAGGCGTCATGACAGGCAGCGATCTAGGCAGGATGCCCTAGAAAAACAGCGGGACATGCCTGCCGCGACGGGCGGTTTTCTGCAGAATAGAACGGTCGTTCGCTTTTCTTGCCTTTACCCGCCGCTGCCGTGCACGATCTCTCCAACACTTCCGCCAGGCCTTCGCGCGACGAAGCAAGCTCGCCCAGGGCGCTTCAGAAGGGTCAGCAGACGCGCGCCACGATTCTCGAAGCCGCGCTCGCGCTGGCGTCGCAGATGGGACTGGAAGGCCTGTCGATCGGCGCGCTGGCCGAGGTCACGCAGATGAGCAAGTCCGGCGTGTTCGCGCACTTCGGTTCGCGCGAGGAACTGCAGATCTCGGTGATCCGCGAATACCACGCCAAGTTCGAGGAGGAGGTGTTCTTCCCCTCGATCCAGGAATCGCGCGGCCTGCCGCGGCTGCGGGCGCTTTTCGACCGCTGGGTGCGCCGGGTCACGGTGGAACTCGACTCGGGCTGCATCTACATCAGCGGCGCGGTCGAGTTCGACGACCGGCCCGGCCCGGTCCGCGACGCACTGGTGACGATGGTGCAAGCCTGGCACGCGGCGCTCGGACAGGCCATTCACCTCGCGATCGACGAAGGGCACTTGCGAGCCGATACCGATCCGCAGCAGATGCTGTTCGAGATCCACGGCCTGATCCTCGCCCTGCATCACGACGCGCGCTTCCTGCGCAGCGTGGGCGCCGTCGAGCGCGCGCGCGCGGGCTTCGAGCGCACCGTCGGCCACTACGCCACCACTGCGCCTGCCGCCCGGCGCTGACCCCCTCTTTCTTCTACCGAGGAGCATCACACCATGGCCACGTACACCCCGCCATTGCGCGACATGCAGTTCGTGCTCCATGAACTGCTGGACGTCGCGACCGAACTGAAGGCGCTGCCGGCACACGCCGAGACCGACCTCGAGACCATCAACGCCGTGCTCGAGGAAGGCGGCAAGTTCACCGCCGAGGTGCTGTTCCCGCTGAACCAGAACGGCGACGCCGAGGGCTGCACGCTCGACGCGGCAACTCACGCGGTGACGACGCCGAAGGGCTTCAAGCAGGCCTACCGCCAGTTCATCGAGGCGGGCTGGCCCTCGCTCAGCTGCGACCCTGCCTTCGGTGGCCAGGGCCTGCCGGCCTCGGTCGCCTTGTGCTTTGCGGAAATGCAGAACTCCGCCAACCAGGCCTGGACGATGTACCCCGGCCTGACCCATGGCGCCTACGAGGCGCTGCACGCGCACGGCACGCAGGAGCAGAAGGCAATGTTCCTGCCCAAGCTCGTCAGCGGCGAGTGGACCGGGACGATGTGCCTGACCGAGTCGCACAGCGGGACAGACCTCGGGTTGCTGCGCACGAGGGCCGATCCGCTCGCCGACGGCCGCTACCGGCTCACCGGTGAGAAGATCTTCATTTCCGCCGGCGAACACGACCTGGCGGAGAACATCGTCCACCTGGTGCTGGCCCGCCTGCCCGACGCGCCGCAAGGATCCAAGGGCATCTCGCTGTTCGTGGTGCCCAAGTTCCTCGTCGGCGCGGATGGCAGCCTGGGCGAACGCAACGGGATCTTCTGCACCGCGATCGAGCACAAGATGGGCATCCATGGCAACGCGACCTGCCAGTTGGTGCTCGACGGCGCCATCGGCACGCTCGTGGGCCAGCCCAACAAGGGCCTGGCGGCGATGTTCGTGATGATGAACGCCGCGCGCCTGGGCGTCGGCATGCAGTCGCTCGGGCTGACCGAGGTGGCCTACCAGAATGCCGCCGCGTACGCGAAGGAGCGCATCCAGATGCGTTCACTCTCGGGCACGAAGGCGCCCGACAAGCCGGCCGACCCGATCATCGTCCACCCCGACATTCGCAAGATGCTGTTGACCGCGCGCGCCTACGCCGAGGGTGCGCGCGCGTTGGCGCTGCACGTCGCACTGCTGATCGACAAGGAACTCAATTCACCCGACGAAGCGGTGCGCACGGACTGCGCCGACCAGGTCGCACTGCTGACGCCGATCGTCAAGGCCTTCCTGACCGACAACGCCTGGATCGCCACTTCGCACTGCATGCAGGTGTTCGGTGGCCACGGCTACATCCGCGACTGGGGCATGGAGCAGTACGTTCGCGACGCCCGCATCAACATGATCTACGAGGGCACGAACACGGTCCAGTCGCTCGACCTGCTGGGGCGCAAGGTGCTCGGCGACAACGGCGCGAAGCTGAAGAAGTTCGGCAAGCTCGTCGCCCAGTTCGTCGAAGAGGAAGGCACGAACGAGGCGATGCAGGAGTTCGTCGACCCGCTCGCCGACCTCGGCGACAAGCTCACCAAGCTGACCACCGAGATCGGCATGAAGGCCTTCGCCAACGCCGACGAGGTGGGCGCCGCCTCGGTGGATTACCTGCGCATCTGCGGCCACTTGCTGTTCGCCTACTTCTGGGCCCGCATGGCCAAGGTGGCGCTCGCGAAGCAGGATTCGGGCGATCCGTTCTACAAGGCCAAGCTCGCCACCGCACGGTTCTACTTCGCCAAGCTGCTGCCCGAGACGGCGATGCTGATCCGCACCGCGCGCGCCGGCAGCAAGCCGCTGATGGACATCGACGAAGCGCTATTCTGAGCGCTCCGCACCCCTCCTGGAGAAGCCCATGAAGAACCTGATCCTCGCATCCGCCCTGTGCCTTTCGTCGAGCCTGGCACTGGCCCAGGCCACGCCCGCGGGCCTGTGGAAGACCATCGACGACGAGACCAAGCAGGAGAAGTCGCTGGTGCGGGTGGTCGACACCGGCGGCGTCCTCAGCGGCAAGGTCGAGAAGGTGCTCGACCCGACCAAACAGGACGAGAAGTGCGACAAGTGCACCGACACCCGCAAGGACCAACCCAAGCTCGGCATGACCATCATCGAAGGTGCGAAAAAGCATGCCGACGAGCCCTACTGGGACGGCGGCACGATCCTCGACCCCAACAACGGCAAGATCTACAAGGTGCGCTTGACGCCGAAGGACGGCGGCAAGGTGCTCGAGGTGCGCGGCTACATCGGCATGCCGCTGCTCGGCCGCACGCAGACCTGGCTGCGCGTGGAATGAACAACCCGAGAGAGCAAGCAATGAGTCGATTCAACGTTCGCAAGGTGGCCGTGCTCGGCGCTGGCGTGATGGGCGCGCAGATCGCGGCCCACCTGGTCAATGTCGGTGTGCCGGTGGTGCTGTTCGACCTGCCGGCCAAGGACGGGCCGAAGAACGGCATCGTCACCAAGGCCGTCGAAGGGCTGAAGAAGCTCAAGCCCGCGCCACTGGGCGTGCCCGAGGCCGCCGCGCTGATCCAGCAGGCGAACTACGAGGAGCACCTCGACCTGCTCGGCGAGTGCGACCTCGTCATCGAGGCCATCGCCGAACGCATGGACTGGAAGCTCGATCTGTACCAGCGCATCGCAGCGCACGTCGCGCCACACGCGATCGTCGCGAGCAACACGTCCGGGCTGTCGATCACCAGGCTCTCCGAAGTGCTACCCGTGGAGATCAAGCCTCGCTTCTGCGGCATCCACTTCTTCAACCCGCCGCGCTACATGGTGCTGGTGGAGTTGATCGCGACACCGACGACGCGGCCGGAAATCCTCGACCAGCTCGAGACCTTCGTGACGAGCGCGCTCGGCAAGGGCGTCGTGCGCGCGAAGGACACGCCGAACTTCATCGCCAACCGGGTCGGCATCGCCGGCATGCTGGCGACGATGAAGGAGGCCGAGACCTTCGGCCTCGGCTACGACGTGGTCGACGATCTCACCGGTAAGAAGATGGGCCGGGCGAGTTCCGGCACGTTCCGCACCGCCGACGTGGTGGGGCTGGACACGATGGCTCACGTCATCAAGACGCTGCAGGACAACCTCCACGACGATCCGTTCTACCCGAGCTTCGCCACACCGCCGGTGCTGGCGGCGCTGATCGCGAAGGGCGCGCTCGGCCAGAAGAGCGGCGCCGGTTTCTACAAGAAGGTCGGCAAGGACATCCTGCGCCTCGACCCGGACAAGGTCGACTACGTGCCCGCGGGCGGCAAGGCCGACGAGATCGTCGCGCGAATGTTGAAGAAGCCACCCGCCGAGCGCCTGAAGCTGCTTCGTGAGTCGAACAAGCCGCAGGCGCAGTTCCTGTGGGCGATCCTGCGCGACAGCTTCCACTACGCCGCGGTGCACCTGGCGGAGATCGCCGACTCGGCGCGCGACGTCGACTTCGCGATGCGCTGGGGCTTCGGCACCAGCCAGGGTCCGTTCGAGCTGTGGCAACTCGCCGGCTGGAAGCAGGTGGCCGAATGGGTCAAGGCCGACATCGATGCCGGCAAGGCGCTGTCCAAGGCGCCGCTGCCGGCCTGGGTGTTCGACGGCCGCGAGGGTGTGCACACGCCCGAAGGATCGTGGAGCCCGAAGCAGGGCAAGTACCTGCCGCGCAGGGCACTGCCGGTCTACCAGCGCCAGCATTTCCGCGAAGACGTGGTCGGCTCCGGAAGCACCGAGCCGCTGAAGAGCGGCACCGAGGTCTACAGGAACGACGAAGTGCGCGTCTGGACGCTCGACGGCGAGGTGCTGATCGCGAGCATCACCGCCAAGCTGCACCTGATCAGCCCGACAGTGGCCGAGGGTCTGCAGGCGGCGCTGGCGGCCGCCGAAGCCGGGTACAAGGGTCTCGTGATCTGGTCGCCGGACGACGTGTTCTCGGCCGGCGCCAACCTCGAGGCGCTGATGCCGGTGTTCATGAAATCTGGGGCCAAGGGCATCGCACCGGAGTTGAAGAAGTTCCAGGACTTCATGCTGCGCGTCCGCTACGCGCAGGTGCCGGTGGTCAGCGCCGTGCGCGGCATCGCCTTGGGCGGCGGCTGCGAACTCGCGGCGTACAGTGCCAGGCGTGTCGCGGCGATGGAGTCCTACATGGGCCTCGTCGAAGTGGGTGTCGGCCTCGTGCCGGGTGCCGGCGGCCTGACCTACATCGCACGCCGTGCGGCCGAGATGGCCGCCGCCGGCAACGCGAATGCCGACACCTTCAAGTTCCTGATCGACGGCTTCACCAATGCCGCGATGGCCAAGGTGGGTACGAGCGCGATCGAATCGCGCAAGCTCGGCTATCTGTTGTGGAGCGACGTGATCGTGCCAAACAAGGACGAGTTGCTGTTCGTCGCCATCCAGCAGGCGAAGGCGATGGCCGACAGCGGCTGGCGTGCGCCGGCGAAGAAGCTGTTCCCGGTCGCCGGGCGCAATGCGATCGCGACGATCAAGGCGCAGCTCGCGAACATGCGCGACGGCGGCTTCATCAGCGCGCACGACTTTCACATCTCGTCGCTGATCGCCGACGTCGTGTGCGGTGGGGACGTCGACGCCGGCTCGCTGGTGAGCGAGGAGTATCTGATGGCGCTCGAGCGCAAGCACTTCTGCAGCCTGCTCGAACACCCGAAGTCGCAGGAGCGGATCATGGGCATGCTGCAGACCGGCAAGCCGGTGCGGAACTGAGCGGCACGGACAAGGAGAATCCCATGAGCAAGCAAGTGCAAGACGCCTACATCGTTGCCGCCACCCGCACGCCGATCGGCCGCTCGGGGCGGGGCTATTTCAGGAACACGCGCCCCGACGATCTGCTCGTCGCGGCGATCCGCGGCGCGATGAAGCAGGTGCCGTCGCTGGACCCGGCGGCGATCGAGGACGCGATCGTCGGCTGCTCGTTCCCCGAGGGCGAGCAGGGCATGAACCTGGCGCGCATCGCGGTCGCGCTGGCAGGCTTTCCGAAGCCGGTCGGCGGCGTCACGGTGAACCGTTTCTGCGCATCGGGGCTGACCGCGATCCAGATGGCAGCCGACCGCATCCGCGTCGGCGAAGCCGACGTGATGATCGCCGGCGGCGCCGAGTCGATGAGTCTGGTGCCGATGGGCGGCAACAAGCCCTCGTTCAACCCCGAAGTGTTCGCCAAGGACGAGAACGTCGGCATCGCCTACGGCATGGGCCTGACGGCAGAGAAGGTCGCCGCGCAGTGGAAGGTCGGCCGCGAGGCGCAGGACGCTTTCGCTCTCGAATCGCACCTGCGGGCGCTGAAGGCGCAGGCGGCAGGCGAGTTCGGCGACGAGATGACGACGATCGAGATCGTCGAGCGCTTCCCGAACCTCGCTACGGGTGAGCAGGGCACGAAGACCCGCACGGTCAGTCTCGACGAAGGCCCGCGCGCCGATACCTCGCTCGAAGGCCTGGCCAAGCTGAAGCCCGTGTTCGCCGCCAAGGGCTCGGTGACGGCCGGAAACAGCTCGCAGACCAGCGACGGCGCCGGCGCGCTGATCCTGGCGAGCGAGGCGGCCGTGAAGCGCTTCGACCTCAAGCCGCTGGCGCGCTTCGTCAGTTTCGCCGCTCGCGGCGTGCCGCCCGAGATCATGGGCATTGGCCCGATCGAGGCGATTCCGGCTGCGTTGCGCTATGCCGGGTTGAACCTGGCCGACATCGGCTGGTTCGAGCTGAACGAAGCGTTCGCCGCGCAGTCGCTGGCGGTGATCAACAGCGTCGGGCTCGACCCTGCGAAGGTCAACCCGATGGGCGGCGCGATCGCGCTCGGACACCCGCTGGGCGCGACCGGCGCGATCCGCGCCGCGACCGTCGTCCACGCGCTGCGCCGGCACAGCCTGAAGTACGGCATGGTGACGATGTGCGTCGGCACCGGGCAGGGCGCGGCGGGGATCTTCGAGCGGGTCTGAAGGAAGGTCCGACGATGACCATCAAGACCGCCACGCTCAACGGTGTCGCCACGATCGAGATCGCGCGCCCGGAGAAGAAGAATGCGCTCACGCTGGCGATGTACCGGGCGATGGCCGATGCCATCGCGGCAGCCACCACCGATCCGGCGGTGCGCGCATTGCTGATCACCGGGCAGCCGGGCATCTTCACTTCGGGCAACGACATCGAGGACTTCATGCAGCGGCCGATCGACGGCATGGAGTCGCCGGCGTTCCTGTTCATGAAGGCGCTGCTGGCCTGCGACAAGCCGGTCGTCGCCGCCGTCACCGGCGCGGCGATCGGCGTCGGCACGACGATGCTGCTGCACTGCGACTTCGTCTACGTGTCCGACGAGGCGCGGCTGGCGATGCCTTTCGTGAGCCTGGGCCTGGTGCCCGAGTTCGCCTCGAGCCTCGTGGTACCGCAACTGATGGGCAACGTGCGCGCCGCCGAGAAGCTCCTGCTCGGCGAGCCGTTCAACGGCGCCGAGGCCGTCGAGTGCGGCATCGCCAACGCCGTGCTGCCGGCAGGCGAGGTCGTGTTGCACGCACGTCGCGTCGCCGAGCGCTTCAATGCGCTGCCGCCCGGCGCAGTGCAGGAGAGCAAGCGGCTGCTGCGCCGTGCCCGCGCACAGGCCGCACTCGAGGCCATCGCCGTCGAAGGCGAGGTCTTCGCGCGGCGCCTGCGCAGCCCGGAGGCGCAGGAGGCGTTCAGCGCGTTCTTCCAGAAGCGCAAGCCGGATTTCTCGAAGTTCTGATTGCGCAATCGGACGGCGCGCCATGTCGCTCGCGCTGAAGCTCGCGCTCGCACCGCTGCTCGTGGTGGAGGCGGTGGTGACACGGCGTCGCGCGCCGGTGCTGCCCGAGGCGGGCGGCGTGCGCCAGGGTCAGTTAGGGCAGGGCGAGGGCGCGCTTCGCCTGCTGATCGCCGGCGACTCGTCGGCCGCCGGCGTCGGCGTCTCCCACCAGGACCTTGCGCTCGCCGGGCACCTGACGCGCGCCCTGCAGCGGCACATTGCGCGCCCGGTGCAGTGGGCGCTGCATGCGCGTTCCGGGCTGACGACGCGGCAGGTGCATGCGTTGCTGCGCTCCGAAACCCTGCCGCCCGCCGACGTGGCCGTGGTGGTGACGGGCGTCAACGACGTGATCGACCTGATCCCTGCGCGGCGCGCGGTCGAGCATCGCGCGGCGCTGGCCGACTGGCTGCTCGGGGAGCGCGGCGTCGCACATGTGGCGTTCGCGCCGCTGCCGCCGGTGCATCGCTTCGTGCTGCTGCCGCAACCGCTGCGGCGCGTGATGGGCGACGACGCGCGACGCCACGACGACGCTATGGCCCGGTGGGCAGCTTCGCGCAGCGACGTGTCGCATGTCGTGATCGAGTTCGAGCTGTCGCCCGATGCGATGGCGAGCGACGGTTTCCACCCCGGTGAACCGGTGTACCGTGTCTGCGGCGAGGCGCTCGCTGCGCACGTCGCGAAACTCACGACCAGGGAGACAACGGCATGAACCTCAGCGGACGCACCCTCTTCATCACCGGCGCATCGCGCGGCATCGGCCTGGCCATCGCCAAGCGCGCCGCTGCAGACGGCGCCAACGTCGTCATCGCCGCCAAGACGGCCGAGACGAATCCCAAGCTGCCGGGAACGATCTACAGCGCCGCGCAGGAGATCGAGGCCGCGGGCGGCCAGGCGCTGCCGCTGCAATGCGACATCCGCGATGAAGCCAGCGTGCTCGCCGCGGTGGCGCAGGCGGTTCGGCGTTTCGGCGGCATCGACATCCTCGTCAACAACGCGAGCGCGATCAGCCTGACACCCACGCCGGCGACGCCGATGAAGCGCTTCGACCTGATGTTCGGCGTCAACGTCCGCGGCACCTACCTGTGCACGCAGGCCTGCCTGGCCGAGCTGATCAGGAGCGCGCAGGCGTGCCGCAACCCGCACGTGCTGAACATGTCGCCGCCGCTGTCGATGCGCGAGCACTGGTTCAAGGGCCACGTGGCGTACACGATGGCCAAGTACGGCATGAGCGAGTGCACGCTCGGTCACGCCGGCGAGTTCCGCCCGCTGGGCATTGCCGTCAACTCGCTCTGGCCGCGCACCGCGATCGCGACGGCGGCGATGCAGATGATCCCCGGTGTCGACCTGAATCTCTGTCGCAAGCCCGAGATCCTCGCCGACGCGGCCTACCTGATCCTGACCAGTGATGCTGGCACGACGAGCGGCAACTTCTTCATCGACGATGCGCTGCTCGCCGAGCACGGCTTGACGGACCTCGACAAGTACAGCGTGACGCCGGGGACGAAGCACTTCATTCCCGACTTCTTCGTCGACTGACAGGCCCTACCCCATCGTCGCGTTCGGCAGCCACAGCGCGATACCCGGGAAGGTGCTGATCAGCAGCACGGCCAGCAGCATCAGCACGGCGAACGGCAGGACACCCCAGATCACGTCGCCAAGCGGGATGTCGGGCGCGATGTTCTTGATGACGAAGATGTTCAACCCCACCGGCGGGTGGATCAGGCCCATCTCCATCACGATCGTCATCAGCACGCCGAACCAGGTCAGGTCGAAGCCGGCGGCCTTCAGCGGCGGGAGCAGGATCGGGGCAGTCATCAGGATGATGCTGACCGGTGGCAGGAAGAAGCCCAGCACGACCACCAGCAGCAGGATGGCCGCCAGCAGCGGCCAGCGCGACAGGTGCAACTCGACGATGCCCTGCGCCGCCGACTGGCTGATGTGCAGGTAGCTCATCACATAGCTGAAAAGCAGCGACATGCCGATGATGAACATCAGCATCGTCGACTCCTGGATCGTGGCCCGCAGGATGGGCGCGAGGTCGCGTCCCCGCCAGACGCCGTAGACGCTGGCGATCAGCACCAGCGCCAGCACGCCCCCCAGACCTGCCGTCTCCGATGGCGTCGCATAGCCGCCATAGAGCGCGCCCATCACGCCGATCAGCAGCACGACGAAGGGCAGCACGCGCGGCAGCATCTCGAACTTCTCGCGCGCGCTGTAGGCATGCGAGCCGAGGTACGCGTGTTCCGTGCCGTGGCGGTCGAATGCGGCGCTGGCATGGGCATATTCGCGCCGGTACTTCCACATCGCATAGACCGAGAACAGCGTGACCAGCAGCAGCCCGGGGCCGATGCCGGCCAGGAAGAGGCGCCCCAGCGAGACCTCGGCCGCCACCGCATACAGGATCATCGTGATCGACGGCGGCAGCAGGATACCGAGCGTCCCGCCGGCGGCGATGATGCCGGCGGCAAAGCCAGGCGAGTACCCGCGCCTGCGCATCTCGGGGATGCCGGCCGAGCCGATGGCCGAACAGGTGGCCGGGCTCGACCCCGCCATCGCCGCGAACAGCGCGCAGGTGAAGACGTTGGCGATGCCCAGCCCGCCGGGGATGCGCTGCATCCAGGCATGCATTGCCAGGTACAGGTCGCGCCCGGCGTTGCTGCGCCCGATCGCCGCGCCCTTGAGGATGAACAGCGGGATCGACAGCAGCGTGATGCTGGCCATCTCTTCGTAGACGTTCTGGGTGATCGTGTCGAGCGAGGCGGCCGGCATGAACAAGACCATGAACGCGGTGGCCACTGCACCGAGCGCAAAGGCGATCGGCATGCCGGAGAACATCACGATCAGTGTCGCGGCGCCGAAGGTCAGTCCGAGCGACAGCATGCTCATCGCTGCGCTCCATCGCGGCGCGGCCGCGGCACCAGCTGCAGCACGATCTGCAGCGTCAGCAGCGTCATTCCGAGCGCCATCAGGCCGTACGGAATCCACAGCGGCGGCGCCCACGACGACGAGGTGCTCTGGCCGTCGACCACGGCTTCGTGCAGCAGCGTCCACGACTTCCACGCGAAGAAGCCGCAGAACAGCGCGCTGGCGATATCCACCAGCACGCGGCGCACGCGGTTGACACCGGGCGGCAGGATGGCGGCCAGCGCCTCGATGCCGATGTGGCCGCGCAACTGCTGCACGTGCGCCGCGCACAGGAAGGTGACGCCGACCAGCAGGAACACCGCGGTCTCGTCCTGCCAGTCGGTGCTGGCCTTGAACAGGTAGCGCGAGACGACGCTGTAGGTCAGCACGACCGCGGCGGCGACCAGAGCGACCATGCCGACGCCGAGCGCGGCGCGGTTGACGGCGTGCATCGCGCGGTCGGCCAGCAAGGCGCCCGACGACGGCGTCGGCGCCGCGCCGCCCGGGTTGCCGCCGCTCACAGCAGCTTCTGCGCGGCCGCGAGCAGCTTGGCGCAGGTATCGCTCCGCTGGCCGAAGTCCTTCCAGGCGTTGCCCTGGGCGATGGCCTGCCACTTGCGCAACGTTGCGTCGTCGAGGTCGAACACCTTGGCGCCGGCCTTGGCGTAGATGCCGGCCACTGCCTGATCGTCGGCCTTGGCGCCTTCGACGGCGAATTTCTCCATTTCGGCGCCGACCGCCATCACCAGGTCCTGCTGCGCCTTGGGCAACTTCTGGAAAATGGCCTTGGACATCAGCAGCGGCTCGAACATGAACCAGTAGGACTTGCCGCGCCCGGTGGTCAGCGCCTTGGCGACCTCCTCGAGGCGGAACGAGATCAGGCTGGTCGACGAGGTCAGCGCCGCGTCCATCGCGCCAGTCTGCATCGCGGCATAGATCTCGTTGGACGGCAGCGAGATCACCGAAGCGCCGGCATCCTTGAGCATCATGTCGACCTCGCGGCTGCCGCCGCGCACCTTCATGCCCTTGGCGTCGTCGGGGCTCACCAGCGGCTTGCTGCGGCTGGCCACGCCGCCGGCCTGCCAGATCCACGAGACGACGACGATGCCCTTGTCGTCCAGGACCTGCGTCAGCAGCTTGCCGACCTCGGCGGTCTTCCACGCCGTGCCGACATCGTACGAGGGCACCAGCGCGGGCATCAGGCCGATGTTGGTCTCGGGCACCTCGCCGCCCGCATACGACAGCGGCACCAACGCGAGGTCGAGCGCGCCCTTGCGCAGCGCGCTGAACTGTGAATTGACCTTCATCAGCGACGCGCCCGGGTAGACCTGAGACTTCAGCGCGCCGGCGCTGCGCTTGTCCAGCTCGGCAGCGAAGCGCTGGCACAAGCGGTCGCGGAAGTCGCCCTGGTCGATACTGCCACCCGGGAACTGGTGCGAGATCTTCAGCGGCCCGGCCTCGGCCAGCACGGGTCGGGCAAGCAGGGTCAGTGACGTGGCGGCGACTGCGCCGCCGAACTGTCTGCGATTCAGAGTCATGGTGTGTCTCCGTTCTGGTTTGCCGAGGGCTGCGCCCACGAGGCGCCGGAATGAGCCCGTCGCACGCCCGGCGAGCGCCGGTAGCAGGTTTCGATCCGGGCCAGATCGTAGCGGTAGTTGGCCATCAGGCACTACGCCGGGCTCGGAATGCATTGCGCCCACGCCGTTGCCGGGCGGCGGCCGCAACGACAGCGCGTCGATCGACCGCTTGACCGACTTCTATCTCGACAGCGGTGCGACGGGCGCGAGCCGAAGCCCGACACCTGCGCCACGGCTCATCTCCGCCATCCTTGCCCGGGTTGGTGGACGAAGCCCCAGTGGCTCAGGACTTGGCCGATGGACGTGTCGGCCGTGGTCGCGCGCACCCACAGTTTTCCGCCTCTTGCGGTCTCGTCATCGAGTCGAAGCGAGTGAACCCGGGCGAGTACCTCGAGGTCGGCACGGCTGTACGGAACCAAGGTGGCTTCAGCGGTGTTCCAGTGCACGTCCTCGCCAAGCCCGGCGGGAAGCCGCGCCCAGTCGTCGATTTCCGCGACGGACTCGTGCGGCCGCGCTTGCGCAAGGTCCGCCGCATCGGCAAGGTCGATGAAGGTGTTCCGCCTTGCCGGACCCGCAGCGCCGGGCGCCACGTCGAACTGCCGTTTCAGCGTCGCCTCGAACATCGCCTCCCAACGACGCCATCCGCGGACACCATCCTGATGCGGCAGGCACAGGGCCCGCCCAGTCGTCCGCAGCGAGTTGTCGGCATCCACCGCGGCGCGAACCGGCCGCGTCAGGTCGAAGGGCAGCGGGTGGCGGGTGTCGTAAGCGTACATCGCGTCGGCGGGGTGGCTGAACTCGACGACCACGACGTTGCCCAGCGTCAGCACGAGCGCATGGTTCGGGCCCATCGAGTCGCGCAATTCGACGCAGAGCCCGTCGATCCTATTCAGCATGACCGCCGGTTCGCGATCGTTCGCCTGGGCCGTCTGTGGTCCGAGCGCGAACTGGACGTTCTCGATCGACTTGACGTAGCGCTGCCAGAACTCGGCCCGACGAGGCTGGCCCGGGCCGTCTTCGGCCAGCCGGATGAAGAACGCCTCGATCCATTCTCGCTTGAGCCACTCCGTCACCATCGCCCGTCCGGCCTCGGTCACGCCACTCCAGCGCGTCGCATTGGACGGCTGCCAGGGGCTTCCCCACCACAGCGCCGCGGCATCGCGAAGCGCGGCCTGCGGCGGCGCAGTCGGAACCCTGGCGTAACGGTCCAGCAGCAGCGCCAGGCCGCGGTCGCGCAGCACGCGGTTGTGGCGCAACGCCTCCAGCAGGGCCGGCATGACGGCGCAGAACTCCTCGTGCCCGAGCCGGGTCGACGCCTTCACTTGAGCGTGCACGAGTTCGCGCAGGAACCACGACGCCTGACCGATGCCGAGCTGATCGCAAAGCAAGTTCACGGCGCCGGAGTCGCCGCGCAACAGCGCCGCGGCATACGTCTCGCACGGCGCGTCGGTGAACAGGTGCCCGCTGCGCAGCACGGTCGTCACCCACGCCGGCTCGGCGTGCCGGTCGTCAGCCTGGTCGGTGATCCGCGGTGCGCGCTCGCGCAGGTAGTCGCGCAGCCGGGCCCAATTGCGGCGCGCGACGGCCGGTGTGCCGGGGGTGTGGGCGTCGTAGCCGAAGTAGCTCCTGAGCAGCCCCTGGTAGCAGCGCCTGAACCAGCGCGGCTCGGCCAGCCATTGGTCGATGCCGTCCAGCAGCGCGTCGAATCGCTGCGCGTCCTCCATCACGCAAGGGTCGTCGGGGCGGTGCGGCAGGCACATTCCGAACGACACCAGCCGGGCGTCCCTGAGCGTCTCGACTCGCTGCGTCTGCCAGAACGCTTGCACGGCCTGCAGCTGCAGGTCCTGCGGCACATGGCTGCTGCTGCCAAGCTTGGCGCTCTGCTGCAGCGATTCGAGCACGCGGTCGATGTCGCCGGTGGCCGGCATCGGCCGGTTGCCACCACGGCCTGCGGAGCCGAGAAGCGACGCGAGCTGCGCAAGAGAGTTCATCGCAGCGCGCAGTCGCCGAAGTTGCCCGGCGACATCGCCGGCGCTGGTCGCGTCTCGCCGATCCCCAGGAACTCCAGCCGCATCTCGACGCGCCGGCTCTCCTCGTCGGTCTCCTTCGCGGCATTGAACGAATAGCCACCGACCAGGAACAGACTGCGCACGCCTTCCTTCTGTGCCTCGGAAAGCAGGTTGGCGCCGCTGCCGGCAAACATCGCGCACAGCACGCGCTGGCTGCGTTGCAGGCTCAGGTTCAGGTTGCTCAGGTACGTGCCCGTCCTGTCGGTGTAGCCCTCGACGACGATGCGCTTCAGTAGTATGCGTCCCAGGTCCCCGTCGGCCAGCGCGATGATTTCAGGCACGAACTGGCGCAGCACGGTCTCCTGGTCTGGCGCAAGGGTCGACTTGCCGAAAGCGAATCGGGCCCGGTCGCCGAAGTCGATGACGCGCCGGTCTCGATCGACCTTGACGCCGTCGTAACGGCTGGCGGCGCGGGCGAATCGATCCAGAATCGAGTCGATGTCCTGGCGGTGCTGCTCTTCCCGCGCTTCGCGCTCGGTCACGTTCTTCGTGACGGCCAGCAGCGCCACCGCCATCACGACCAGGAACATCACCATCAGGGCCGTCATCAGATCGGCGAACGAAATCCAGAACGGCTTCTCGGCATCGTCCTTGCCGCGCCGCCTGACGACGATCCGAGCGCCCAACATGCGTCAATGCCGGTGCGGTGTGGCCTGGCCGAGCGTGGCCTCGAGCTCCGCGATGCTCGAAGACAGCAAGCCGACCGAGCTCGCGAGCTTGGTGTGGAACTCCGTGTTCGCCAGTTCGAGCGTCTTCCTGACCGCGATCGCGAACGCCTGGTGCGCGTCGCCGAGCACCTTGCTGACGCCATTCAGGTACTGGTCTGCCTGCTGCTGAGCTGCGCCGATCCGATCAGTGGAACTCTGGATCCGGCCCAGCACGTCGGCGGTGAGGCTCGCTTCCTTGCGCGCGAGCTCGACCGTCGCGCGCAACTCGGTGACCAGCTGACCCACGCCTTCACGCTGGACGCGGTAGTCGCCCAGACCGTCCCGCATCGCCGAGGCGCTCGTGGCCAGCGCCTCGGAGGTCTCGACAAGCTTCGCCGCGACCTCGGTGGCCTGGTTCATCACGCCGCCGACTCGTTCGCCAGCAGACGCGAAGCTCCGCGCAGCCGCGCCCAGCAGTTCGGCCCCCACATTCATCCTGTCGAGCGAGCTCGATGTCGTCTGCGTGAGGGCATCGACACTGCGTGCCATCTGGGCCGACGCGCCCCCCATCTCCCGGAGGGCCTGCTCGACGGTCTCGGACATCGCGCCGATCGCGCCCGAGGCATGGTCGACCAAGGCCTGCTCGCGGTCGCGCTGGTTCTCTCCGGCCTGCCGCTGGCTGTCGACCAGCGTGGCCATCATGCCGCCGACCTGTTGCGCGACGCCATCGACACTGGCCTGGAGCTGCCGCTGCAGGTCGCCGATTCCGGACATCTGCCCACCAAGCAGGCCGTCGAGTCGTTCGCCGAAGCGGGACATGACATCCTGGAGCAGCTGCGCTGCCGCCGCACTCTGGTCGCCGGCGGCCGCCTTGATGATCTCGGCAATCCCTTGCAGGGGTTCCCGCAGGCTCTTCTCGATGCTGTCGGCGATCGTCGCGCCCAGGCTTCGCGCGTCCTGACGCGCGGCATCCATCTGCTGCCGCGACGCGGCCTCGAGCCGCAACGCCAGTTGAAGCTGCTGCTCGCGCGTCGCGTCGAGGTGGTCGCGGCTCAGTTCGCGCAGCAGCGCGCCGAGCTCCAGGACCAGTGCGTCCTTCAGGCCCTTCGACTGGCCGGCCGAATCCTCGGATGCCTTGACCAGGCGCGACAGGTAGTCCTCGCCCGCTCCGGCATCGAAGCGCGCATCGATCGCATGGGCGATCTCCTCGGTGCGGCCGTACAGCGATGCGAGCAGCAGTTTCTCGAGGAAGGTCAGCACCATCGCCGCCGCGATGGCCGTCGCGGAGATCAGGAAGGCCTGGCCCACCGAGTGCATCAAGGACTCGAGGCTGGCGCGCACGGTGGCGGCGTTCTCGCTGACCTGGAACTGGCGCAGACCCTCGATCAGGCCGGTGAAGGTTCCGATGATGCCGATGCCGGTGAAGATCCCGGGCAGGTGCTTGAAGAACTCGGTGCGCAACCGTGCGTCGACGACAAATTGACTGTTGAAGAAGGTCTCCGCAGGAAGTGTCGATCGAACCGCCACCGGCAGCGACTGCCCGTCGCGGTCCTCGCGCTGGACATGCAGCGAGTCCTGGTACTCCTTCCACAGGTGCGCCAGGCGGCGGTCCCGGGCGAACAGCTTGCGAAACTCGCCCGGCGGCGTGCGCAGCTCGAACTTGGCGATCAGAACCTGGAGGCGCCGCAAGCGCCACCAGTGGACGAGGCCCGGAACGAGAAAGAACACCAGGAACGACAGTGCCAGCACAGCGAGCAGGCCGGCGGCGATGAGGAGGTGTGGCGGCATGGCGGTCACGGGGCTCATGCGACGCCCTGCGCCTGGGCGGCACGTTGGGCAGGCGGGTCGGTCGTCACCGCGACGTCGTGCGCGTCGCAATACGCGAACAGCAGCGTTTCGAGCATGTTCGTCTGCGATCGATGTTCACGCGCAGCACTCGCTTCCAGCAGGCGTTTGAAGCGCGGCGACACCCTAAAGCTGATGGAGATGTTCTTCTCGGCCCTCATTGCGAAACTCTGTGTATAGAGCTTCACGATACAGGCGAGCAGCACGGCCCTTACGGTCGAAATCGACCCGAACTACCGTCCAATTGAACCCTGGCCGGTGAAGGACGTTCCCCCTCAGACGGGCCCTGGTGCCAACGCTCCACTCTCGCGGACCGCGGGCCGGGCGAGACTGCTCGTCGAGCAGCCGAACCCCTTCTTCAGTAGCCGAGCGCGGCGATCAGCGTCCGGCAGGTCATGAAGATGAGGATGAGCGAACCCACCGTCCAGAGCGTGGCGCGCGTGTCGTGGGTTCGTGCGGTCAGGTAGGCGGCAAAGTGCAAGAGTCGGGATACCACGTATCCGTAGAGGAGCACTTGCGCGAGCAGCAGCGAGGGTTGCGTCAGCACGTAGAGGAAGCCCGCGGCGAGAAAGAACGGCAGGTTCTCCAGGTCGTTGAGATGGATCCGCCGGATGCGCTCGACACGTTCGTCGGGTTCGATCTGCTTCGGATTGGGTGCCGGATTCAGCGGGGTCTTCTTGAGGTCCTCAGGCGCACGGAAGCCGCCATTGACGGTCATCATGCGAACAACCGTCAGCCACGACATGCTCACGGCCTTAAGAATCATCAGAGTGGCAGCGATGACGTAGGTCGCAAACAAGGGGTTCTGCAGGCTCAGCTTGTCCATGGTGGGTGCCCTCTCAGGAACGGTTGGTCATTGAATCGCAGGCGTAGGCGAGGAACTGATCGAAAGTGAAGCCGCGGGGCGCCATTTCGGGGCGCAGTTGGAGAGCCGGCAGATGCGGTCGGCCATTTCCTGGATGGTGATTTGCATGATGGTTTGCTTTCGCTGCGTGTTGGCGCGGTCGGCCAGGGGGTGGGGTTGAAGCATACACCGATAATTTACCATTGGTCTACTTATAGACCGCATGTGCTGTTACTTTACGAAAGGTATAATCATGCCTGTCGACGTCAAACGCGTAGCACCATGCCTTCAACGAAACGACTCGCCGCCGCCACTGTCAGCCCCGCGGAAGCGACCCGTCTGGCGCGTCTCGAAAGGCGTCGCAACCGATCGCGCGAGGAGATCCTCCAAGCCGCTCGCCAGGTCCTGTTGCGCAATGGAATCGCGCGCACGACGCTCGACGCCGTCGCCAAGGAGGTTGGCGTCTCGAAGACGGCGCTTTACTACTACTTTCCGTCGAAGGATGCGCTGTTCTTCGAGCTGGTCTTCGGGAACCTGCAATTCCAGGCGCAGGCAGTCCACGACGCTGTCGAAAAGACCGCCACGGGTGCAGACGCGCTTGGCGCCATCGTGCGCGAATCGGTGAAGGCCTTCGCGGCACGCCTCGATGATTTCCGCCTCGCCTACCTTCACGGACAGGTCGCCGGGCAAGGCGCCGTCCACTTCGACGAGCAGCAGGTCGCGCGAATCCGCCCACTCAATGAGCTCTGGCTCTCGGGCGCGACGAAGAGACTCGGTGACGAGCGAAAGAAGCGTCCGGCCCGTGCAAAGGTCGAGCCCCGTCTCCTCGCATTTCTCGCCTGGCTGGCTGGTATCGGGCTGCTGACGATGAAGGGGATGGTTGAAAGCCAGGACGACCCATTGGTCTACACGGACGAGCAACTCATCGAAGGGTTCGCGCGTGTCTTTGCGGCTGCGGCAACACCGTGAAGCCGGGCGCCAGAATGAACCGGGCACATGCACCTGCCGCAGCGCCGGCGCTGCGTGCTGGCGGGTGAGAATTCAACGGGGCCGGGGCAAAGCGGTCAACGTGGCGGCGGGACGGATCGAATACCTGGTGGCCGAATCAGGCAGCGCAACCATGGCCCGCGCGCGAAAGGGTGCTTGACTATCGATTAACAGAGTAGTTAAATGACATAGCCATGCCCACAGTTGCTGCCACCGAACGGCTCGACGCCACCTTCGCGGCCCTTGCCGACCCGACGCGGCGCGCCATCCTTGCGCGCCTGGCGCGCGGCGATACGCATGTCGGCGATCTGGCGCAGCCATTCGCGATCTCGGCGCCGGCGGTGTCGCGCCACTTGCGCGTGCTGGAGCAGGCCGGCCTGATCGAACGCGAGGTGAACGCGCGCTGGCGCATTTGCCGCCTGCGCCCGGGCGCGATGCGCGCCGCGCATGGCTGGATGGAACAGTACCGGCGCTACTGGGAAGAGAGTCTGGACCGCCTGACCGAGCTGCTCGAACAGGCACCCGCGACCACGCCGCGCCCGCGGCGCTCTCGAACCGAACGCGCCATCCCGGCGCCAAAGAGGAGAAGCCGATGAACGCCCCGAACGAGACCTTCCACGCCACGATGACGCGCTTCATCCTCGCCACGCCGGCACGGGTGTACGAAGCCTTCGTGAAACCCGAGCTGCTGGCGCGCTGGCAGTGCCCGCGCGGCATGACGTCGGAGGTGAGTGCCGATGCGCGCGTCGGCGGCAGCTACCGCATCGCGATGCGGGCACGCGATGGCTCGCGCTTCGTCGCCATCGGCCGCTATTTGGCGCTGGAACCGGCGCGCCGCATCAGCTACTCGTGGGCTTGGGAAGGCGGCGGCCCGATTCCCGAAAGCAAGGAGACGCTGGTCGTGGTGGAACTCTCGCCACACAACGGCGGCACCGAGTTGCGCATGCACCATAGCGGCTTCGCGTCCGCCGTGGTGCGGGACAGCCACGCGCAGGGCTGGGCCTCGGTGCTGAACAAGCTGAACGACCTGCTGGACCCGAAGGGCACCGCGGGCACGATACGGCTGCTAGGCGACCCGCGCAGCACGTACACGCGCACCGCGCGCATGGCGTTCGCCGAGAGAGGCGTCGCGATCACGCTCGATCCTGCAGCGCCGCACTCTCCCGCAGTGCTGGCCGTCAACCCACTCGGCCGCATCCCGGCGATGTTGGACGGCGACACCCCGATCTGGGAGACCAGCGCGATCGTGCGTTACGTCGACGAATGCTTCGGTGACGGCCCGCTGCTCACGCCCCAGAGCATAGGCGCGCGCATGGTCTGCGAGCGCTGGGTCAGCATGGTCAATTGCCATTTCTACGACACCATGGTGCGGCGCTATGTGCTGCAGTACGTGATGCCGCGGGGCGAAGGCGGCCAGCCTGACCGTGCCGTCATCGACAAGGCGGTGCCCGAGATGGCCTTGCAGCTCGGTGTGCTGGAAAAGGCCTACGAAGGAAGCGACTTCCTGGCCGGCGGCGCGTTGTCGTTCGCCGACCTTTTCGTGGCTCCGATCCTCGCCTACGTGGAGCAGTTGCCCGAAGGCAGGCGGCTGCTGACCGACATGCCCAGCATCCGCCGCGCACAGGCCACGCTGCGCGCGCGGCCGAGTTTCGCGGCCACCGACCCGCCGCAGTCGAAGTGAACCGCAAGGAAGCGACATGACCACCAGTACGCGTCCCTGCTAAGTTCGTCTGCTTCGAACATGTCTCGAAGCCGCAGTTCCGCCTGGCGAAGGCATAAGACACAATGAAGTTGAACTGCCACCTGGCCTCCACAAGCAGCCGCAATGCGATGCTCTTCGCCGTTGGGGGCGGACGCGAGACACTGCAGCGCAGGGGCGAAGCCACATGCGACGTCGAACCGGGATGACCAAGGACAACGCGATTCGCTCCGAGATCGCCTGGAGCACGCCCGATCGAATCGGCGTCTGGGGTTACGACCTCACGCGCGAGCTGATCGGGCGCGTGAACCTTGGCGACATGGGTTTCCTCGAGATCACCGGCCGCCTGCCCGACGCGCGTGAATCGACGATGTTCAACGCGTTGCTGGTCACGCTGGTCGAGCATGGCATCGTGCCCTCGACGCTGGCTGCACGCATGACGGTGGCCGGCGCGCCCGAGGCGCTGCAGGCTGCGGTGGCTGCCGGCCTGCTCGGCCTGGGCAGCGTGTTCGTCGGTTCCACCGAAGCCGCGGCCAGGCTGCTGCGGGAAACCCTGCCCGACCCGTTGGCCGACGTGCGCCTGCCCGAACTCGCCGCGCGCGTGGTCGACGAGCACCGTCAGGCCAAGCGCATCCTGCCAGGGCTGGGGCATCCTATCCACAAGCCCATCGACCCCCGCACGCCGCGGCTGTTCGCGATCGCGCGCGCCAACGGCTTCGGCGGGCGCTACATCGAGTTGATGAAGGCGATCGCCCGTCGCGCCGAGAAGGTGCATGCGCGCTCGCTGCCGATCAACGCCACCGGTGCGATCGGTGCCATCGCCTGCGAGATGGGCCTGCCGTGGCAGGCCTGCCGCGGCATCGGCGTGATGGCGCGTGCGGTCGGTCTGGTGGGTCACGCGCTCGAGGAGCTGCGCCAGCCACTGGCCGGCGAGGTCTGGCACCGCACCGAGGCCGAGGCCAGCGTTGCGGCGCGCGGCCGCCTAAGTGGCGGCAAGGCGGCGAAGTCCAGCGGGTCGCCCCGGCGCGCGGGCTGATGCTGCAGCCGCTGCAGGTCCTGTCGCTCTACGCGCCGCACGCCGGTACGCTGGCCTCGTTGCTGGCGACCCGGGTGGCGGTGGCGCCGCAGCACGAATGCCTGGTGTTCGAGGACGCGGCGCTTGACTACGCCGAACTGCAATCGCAGGCCGAACGCGCAGCGCTCATGTTCGCGCGGCGCGGCGTGAAGAGTGGCGACCGCATCGGCGTGATGTCGACGAACCACCCTTCGACGGTGATCACGCTGCTCGCGCTAGGCCGCCTGGGCGCGGTGATGGTGCCGGTCAACCCCGAGTTCCGCGCCGCCGAGGCCGGCTACGTGCTCGACCACGCGCAGGTCAGCGGCGTGCTTTGTTCGCCCGAGACGCTGGCCACGGTGCGCGAGGCGCTGGCGACGGCTGCGCCGTGGATCATGCTCAACCGTGGAGCAGCAGGCGCTGTGCCGCTGTTCGACGACGAGCTCGCCGCAGCCGACGGCCCTGCACCCCCCGACGCAGGCACGCCAGACGAGCCCTGCGTCTTTGTCTACACCTCGGGCACGACCGGCTTCCCCAAGGGCGTGATGCACAGCCAGCGCACGCTGCTGCTGGCCGGCGAGGGTTTCGTGCAGCGCATGTACCTGCAGCCCGACGAACGGCTGCTGTGCATCCTTCCGATGTTTCACATCAACGCGCTCTTCTACTCGCTGGCCGGCGCGCTGGCCGCCGGCGCGACGCTGATCCTGGTGCCCCGGTTCTCTGCCGGCAGTTTCTGGCACGACGTTGCGCGCACGCGGGCCACCGAGGCCAACACCATCGCCGCGGTGTCCAACATCCTGCTCCGTCGTCCGCGCAGCGAGTTCGTTCCTGGCCACGCGTTGCGCAAGATCTACGGCGCGCCTTTCAGCGCAGAGACCTACTCGGTCTTCGCGCGCGAGTTCGGCGTGCCCACGCTGATCGAGGGATACGGCATGAGCGAGATCCCGGGCGCATTGAACAACCCTTTCGAAGGGCCGCACAAGGTCGGCAGCATGGGCAAGCCCAGCGTTCACCCCGACCCGCGCGTGGTGCTGGCGCAGCTGAAGATCGTCGACGACGATGGGCGCGAACTGCCCGACGGCTCGACGGGCGAGCTGGCAGTGAAGACGCCGCTGGCCATGCTCGGCTATTTCCGCGACCCGCAGCAGACCGCGGCCGTGTTCCGCGACGGCTGGTTCCTCACCGGCGACCTCGCCTGGCGCGACGGCGACGGCTACTACTGGTTCGTCGCACGCAAGAAGGACATCATCCGCAAGCGCGGCGAGAACATCTCCGGCGCCGAGCTCGACCGGGTGATCGAGTCGCACCCCGAGGTTCTGCAGGCTGCGGCGATCGCCGTTCCCGACGAGCTGGGCGAAGACGAGATCCTGGTCGCCATCACGCTGCGGCCGGACGCCACGCTCGACGCGGCGGCGGTCACGACATGGTGTCGCGAGCGCCTTGCCGCCATCAAGGTGCCGCGCTACGTGGTCTTCGTCGAGGTCTTGCCGCAGACGCCGACGCATCGGGTGGCGAAGTACCGGTTGCGTGCAGACGCCGCCGCGCTGTTGTCGCGCGCGGTCGATCTCGCTGCGCGGCGGGTGCGTGGCGCGGGGCGAAAATGACTGTGAGTGCCAGCCGCGCGGCTGCTCATTTCACACGGAAGACGCCTCTGACAAGCCGGATCTGACCCTCCAGAAGACTGCGCCGCGCGTTCCCCGCCTTTTGCGCGAGATCGTCGACGAATACCGCCAAGCTCAGCCGAGCCGGCGCGGAGTCTGCGGTTGTCCTGCTCAAATGCGCGTCGCTGGTATCTTCGAAGAGTTCAGCGACGAATCCATTCTGGCCGAGGAGCGAGCGCATCTCTTCGGCAGGAATGAGGAAGCTTTCGGCAGGGTCGGTGGCCCACGGCAGCGGAAAGTAGGACGTCGCCGTTTCCCCGGCAACCATCTCCTGGAAGGCGAACCGGCCCGCCGGCTTGAGGACGCGGTGGACCTCCGCGTAGAGCTTTCGCTTGTCGGCGATGTTCATGCCGACGTTCTGCATCCAGACGGCATCGAACGAATCGTCGGTGAAGGGTAGGTCCAGAGCGCTGCCCTCGTGCACCGTGATTCGGTCGTCAAGGCCGGTCAGCCGATTCAGCAGTACCGCGCCGGCGCAGTAGTCGGGGGACAACTCGATGCAGTCGACACGGCAGCCGAGCGAGGAAGCGAGCAGCCGGGCGGGACCCGCCAGCCCAGCTCCAAGGTCGAGCACCCGATCATTGACCCGAATCCGCGCCAGCTCGAGCAACTCGCGTGAAGCGCGGAGTCCGCCCGTGTGGAAATGGTCGAGCGGCCCCAGTTCCTCGGGTGACAGGCGTTGCTCGGGATTCAATCCAGCCGCGCGAACGGCCGCCAGGATTCGCGCCTCGATGTCACGGGCCGAATAGTGTGCATCCAGACTGGCCATGAACGACCCTCGTTGAGATCCGCCGTGTTCGGCAGGCATCGATTGTCTGTCACATCGCATGAAGCCATTGGCTCGGCCGGACAGCCGGCGAATGGCGCTGATCGGCAACGGAGCGCAGGGCGAGTTCCAGGCGCTGGCCTTCCGCGAGTCGTGCTTGTCCGACACCGACCCCGCCGCGAGCGCCAAGCTGGCGGCCCATCCGGTGGGCCACGGTCTGCAGGTGCGCGTGTGCAACAGTACCATCGAGGCCGTGCGGGGTGTCGACACCGTGACTGCCCGCGGAAGACCGATCCGCACCGCGCTGTGCTGCGCGACGAACTGGTCTTTGCGATGCCGCAGCCTGATGCGGCGGCTCGCCCCGCGAGGCGACGCCGGCCTGAACCCGCAGTAGCGGCCACGCTCCCGCTGCAGCGCAGCACTCGAAGGAGATTTCGATGAATGCCCGCAACCAAGTCCCGACCCCGGGCAATCGAGTCGGTCCTCACCGCTTGACGCCGCCCCTGATCCGCTCGCCGTTGCGCGATGCAATTGGCTTGCTCGCACGCAGTCCCGAGCCACTGCTCTTGCCGGCTCTGGTCGAACAGGCGCGCCTCACGGCTGCGCAGGCCGAGGCAGCGCACGCGCTGGCGATGCGGGTTGCACGCAGCGTGCGAGAGAAGAGCCGTGCCGGCGGGCGCGCTGGCCTGGTGCAAGGTCTTCTGCAGGAGTTCGCTCTCAGCTCGCAGGAGGGAGTGGCGCTGATGTGCCTTGCGGAGGCGCTGCTGCGCATCCCGGACGTCGCAACGCGCGATGCGCTGATCCGTGACAAGATCGGCGACGGCAACTGGCAGCAGCACCTGGGGCAGAGTTCGTCCTTGTTCGTGAATGCAGCGGCCTGGGGCCTGCTGCTCACCGGCAAGCTGGTGGCCACGCACAGCGCGAGCGGCCTGACGGCTACGCTCAGACGCGCGATGGCCCGCGGCGGCGAGCCGCTCATCCGCAAGGGCGTAGACATGGCCATGCGCATGATGGGCGAGCAGTTCGTCACCGGTGAGACGATCGACCTGGCGCTGGCGGCTGCCCGCTCGCGTGAAGCGCAGGGCTTCCGCTATTCGTTCGACATGCTGGGCGAGGCCGCGATCACGGCCGCCGACGCCGAGCGCTATCTGGCGGCCTACGAGCACGCCATCCATGCCATCGGCCGCGCATCGGCGGGTCGCGGCATCTTCGACGGCCCGGGCATCTCGATGAAGCTCTCGGCGCTGCACCCGCAGTATGGTCGGGCCCAGGTCGCGCGGGTCATGACCGAGTTGTACCCGCGCGCGGTACGGCTGGCCCTGCTGGCACGGCAGTACGACATCGGTCTGAGCATCGACGCCGAGGAGTCCGATCGGCTGGAGCTTTCGCTCGAGTTGCTCGAACGATTGTGCTTCGAGCCGCAACTCGCCGGCTGGCACGGCATCGGCTTCGTGCTCCAGGCCTACCTGAAGCGTTGTCCGGCGGTGGTGGACGTTGTCGTCGACCTGGCGCGCCGCAGCGGCCACCGGCTGATGGTGCGGCTGGTCAAGGGCGCGTACTGGGACAGCGAGATCAAGCGTGCCCAACTCGATGGCCAGGACGGCTATCCGGTATACACGCGCAAGGCATACAGCGACGTCGCCTACATCGCCTGTGCAAGGAAGCTCCTGGCTGCGCCCGATGCGGTGTTCCCGCAGTTCGCTACCCACAATGCCCACACGCTCGCGGCTGTGCACGTACTTGCCGGGCGCGACTGGCACCCGGATCAGTATGAGTTCCAGTGCCTGCACGGAATGGGCGAGCCCCTCTACGAGCAGGTGGTCGGAGCGGGTGCCGCGGGCGGGTTGGAGCGCCCGTGCCGCATCTATGCGCCGGTCGGCACCCACGAAACCCTGCTGGCCTATCTGGTGCGCCGCCTGCTGGAGAACGGCTCCAACTCCTCCTTCGTCAACCGCATCGCCGACGAGAGCGTCGCCCTCGAGGATCTGGTGCAGGATCCGGTGAGCACGCTGCAGGCGATGGCGCAGCGCGGCGGCATCGTCGGCGCGCCCCACCCGGCGATCCCGTTGCCGCGCGAGCTCTACGGCCCGGCGGGCACGGCACGCGTCAATTCACGGGGCATCGATCTGGCCGACGAGCGCACGCTGGCTGCGCTGAACCAGGCGTTCGCCGATGCCACAGCCAGCGCCTGGCGCGCCGAGGCTATGCTGGCGCGCGGCGAGCCGCAGGGCGCCTGGCAGCCCGTGCTCAACCCGGCCGACCGCGGCGACGTGGTGGGCCAGGTGCGCGAGGCCACGGCGGCGGACGTCGACGCGGCCCTTGCGGCCGCTGCGCTGGCGGCGCCGGCCTGGGCCGCGACAGCGCCGGCCGATCGCGCACTGTATCTCGAGGGCGCCGCCGACCGGCTGGAGGCCGACACGCTGAGCCTGGTGCCACTGCTGGCGCGAGAAGCCGGCAAGACCTGCGCCAACGCGGTGGCCGAGGTGCGCGAGGCCGTCGACTTCCTACGCTACTACGCCGCCCAGGTGCAGCGCGATTTCGACAACGCCACCCACGTGCCGCTGGGGCCGGTGGCGTGCATCAGCCCGTGGAACTTTCCCTTGGCCATCTTCACCGGCCAGGTGGCCGCGGCGCTGGCCGCCGGCAACGTGGTGCTCGCCAAGCCGGCCGAGCAGACGCCCTTGGTCGCCGCCGCGGCCGTGCGTGCGCTGCATGCCGCCGGCGTGCCGTCGGGTGCGCTGCAACTCCTGCCGGGACGTGGCGAGACCGTGGGCGCTGCGCTGGTCGCCGATGCACGAGTGCATGGCGTGCTGTTCACCGGTTCCACCGAGGTGGCACGCCTGCTGCAGCGCGCGCTGGCGGGGCGCCTGACTGCGCAAGGCCAGGTCGTGCCACTTGTCGCCGAGACCGGCGGCCAGAATGCGATGGTCGTCGACTCATCGGCACTGGCCGAGCAAGCCGTGACCGACATCGTGGCTTCGGCCTTCGACAGCGCCGGTCAGCGCTGCTCGGCACTGCGCCTGCTTTGCGTGCAGGACGATGTGGCCGAGCGCATCGTCGAGATGCTGCAGGGCGCCGTGCAGCAGCTGCAGCTGGGTGATCCCCGCGAGCTGGCGACCCACGTCGGGCCGGTGATCGACGCCGAGGCGCGCAGTGCCATCGAGCGCCACGTGCAGGCCATGCAGGACAAGGGCCGGCGCGTGTGGCGCCTGGAGGGCGACGCTGCCGCTGCGGCGGGCGGCCACTTCGTTGCGCCGACGGTGATCGAGTTGGCCAGCGTGTCCGATCTCGGCCGCGAGGTGTTCGGCCCGGTGCTGCACGTGCTGCGCTACCGGCGAGAGCACTTTGCCACGATGCTGGAGCAGATCAATGCCACCGGCTACGGTCTGACGCAGGGCGTGCACACGCGCATCGACGAGACCGTGGCGCAGGTCGTGGGCGCTGCGCGGGCCGGCAATGTCTACGTCAACCGCAACATCGTCGGCGCGGTGGTCGGTGTGCAGCCCTTCGGCGGCGAAGGCCTGTCGGGCACGGGCCCGAAGGCCGGTGGCCCGCTGTACCTGCTGCGCCTGCTGGCAGAGCGGCCGATGCAGGCGGCCCGTCTGGCGGTCGCCCACAGTGGCAGCGCCACGCGCGTGCCGGTGCGCGGATCGGGCGCGGAGGCGGACGGCATACCTTCGGGCGAGGCCTTGGCGGCGCTGCGCGACTGGGCGCAGCAGCAGGGGCTTTCGCTTCTGGCCGCGCATTGCGATCAGGCGACGGCCGAATCGCCGGTCGGTCCGTGGATCGCCCTGCCCGGCCCCACCGGTGAAGCCAACCTCTACGCCGTGCGCCCGCGCGACGCTGTGCTCTGCCTGGTGGACGACCATCCGGGCAGCGATGCCGACCGATTGGCGCAACTGGCCGCCATGCTGGCGGTGGGCAACCAGGCAGTTTGGCCGGCCAGCGCGCATTCCCTGCGGGAGCGACTGCCGGCCGCGGCGCGTGAACAAGTGAGCTTGGCGCAGGACTGGTCGCAGCCTGCGGTGGCGTTCGACGCGGTCCTCCACCACGGCAGCCCAGCCTCGTGGCTGGCCACCGTCGCGACGCTGGCGACACGTCCCGGGCCCATCGTCGGACTCACCGGGCTGGCCCCAGGCGAGGGTCGCGTGCCGCTGGAAAGGCTGGTGATCGAGCGCTCGCTGAGCATCAACACCGCTGCCGCTGGCGGCAACGCGAGCCTGATGACGATTGGGTGACCGTCGGCGGGTGCCGCGACCCGCCTCAGCCTCTCGTGCCGACGACGAGCATCGCAGCGGCCAGGTCTTCCAGCGCCGTACCGACCGACTTGAACACCGTGCGTTCGTCGGCCGCGCTGCGGCCTGGCGCTTCGCCGCGGGCCAGGGTGGCGAGCGTGCCGCGCACATCGGCCGGCGTGATGACGCCGCGCGCCAATGGGCCCAGCAGGTCACCGCTCTTGACCAGGGCTTCTTCGGTGTCGACGTACAGCGTGCTGCCATTGAAGCAGTCGTCGTCGGCCTCGCACATGCTCGGCGTGAAGCTGCCGATCAGGTCCAGATGGCTGCCGGGGCGCAACCAGGCACCGCGCACCACCGGTTCGGTCGCCAGCGTCGCACAGGTCACGATATCGGCTGCCGCCACGGCCACTTCGAGGTCGGACACTGCATGCGCTGCGAAGCCCTCACCGCGCCAATGCCGGGCCAGGGCCTCGGCCTGAGCGGCGCGGCGGGCCCAGACGCTGACGCGCTCGATCGGCCGCACGCACCGGTAGGCCGCCGGCAACAGGCTGGCAACTCGCCCGGCCCCCACGACCAGCAGATGCTTCGCATCCTCGCGGGCCAGCCAGGAGGCCGCCAGGGCCGACGCGGCGGCTGTCCTGCGCGCGGTGATCTCGTCGCCATCCATCATCGCCATCGACACGCCGGTCCTTGCGTCGTGCAGCAGGTAGCTCGCGTGCAGACCCGGCAGGCCAAGCTCGGTGTTGTCCGGAGCGATGTTGATGATCTTGACGCCGTAGCACTGCCCCCGCACCCACGCGGGCATGATCAGCGAAGTGACCACCGAGCCGTCCGGGTTCGCAATCTCGTGAACATGGCGCTGCGGCACCTCGCATCCGATGGCGAAGCGGTTCCGCAAGGCGGCGACGAGCCTGTCGAACGGCAGGGCGGCCGCGGTCGCTGGCCCATCGAACACGCGCATCGCGGGCCTCAACGGTACGTCGCCGGCAGATCCCAGCGACCGTCGGTGTCGTGCAAGGCAGCGACGCCGGGTTCACCGAGCAGGCTGGCCATCACTGAACGGGTCTGGTTGCCTTCGGCGAGCACGCCCGCGCGCAGTGCCGCAGCTTCGGGTTCGATGCTGCTCACTGGACGTGGCGGTCGCCACGCGGCGGGAGTACTTCCAGCTCAGCGGCCACTCCTGGACTTGACGATCAGTGCGTCGACGACCTGCAGAGTGCGCTCTTCGCCACCAGCAAGCTCGGGTGAAGTCATGAAGCGCCCGTTGACGGCGAGCGTCGGCACTCCATCGATACGGTAGGCCGCGGAGACTTGATTCGCGATCCGGACCTTGGATGCAACGGCGAAGCCGTTCATCGTGTCGACGAGCTTTGCACGATCAAGGCCGTTGGCTGCGGCGAAGGCCGCGATGCCTGCATCATTTTCAAACCGCAGGCCCTGAACGTGCACGGCATTGAAGGCCTTGCGATGCAGGGCCTCGAGCTGCCCCAATGCCTCCAACGCGAAGTAGAGCTTCTGGTACGGCACTTGCGCGGCTTGCCAGGCCACGGGGATTCCCCTGAAGTTCACCGCTGCCGGTAGCCTCTTGACCCATGCTTCGAGCATGGGTTCGAATTCATTGCAGTGCGGGCACCAGTAGCCGAAGAACTCGATGACTTCGATCTTGCCCGCAACGGCAACCGGCACCGGCGGCTGCACCAGCTTGAAGTCCTTGCCCTCGACCGGCTCGGTTGCTGCGTGCGCCTGGCGGGGCAGCAGTGACGCAGCGCCAAGGCCCAGAGTGAATTCGCGACGCTTCATGGGATGTCCTCATGTGTCCGGCGCGGCGACGCACATCGCGTCTTGCCGCAGGTTGCTCGATGTCCGAGACGGTCGGATGCGGCAATTCTCGCCCACACCTGGCCGCATCACGGCGGAACGGACAAGGACCGTGATCGACGCGCATCCCGGGTGGTGCATGAACTCGCGCAGGATCGGCAGGACCGCAGCGGCTTCGGTGCCTGCCGGCAGCCTATGGACTGCGCTCGTGCGGCCGAGCGAGGACGAGGCCAGCCGCTGAGCGCGCGCGCCTGAATCACCTGGTCCGCGACGGCGCTGATCGCACCTTCTGGTTCGAGTGCGAAGCTTGGCGCCCCCTGCGCGACGGGCAGGCTGGGCGGGCGGGTCGTCAGCGGGCTCCGCCCAACGCGGTCCTCGCGCCGAATGGGTTGCGCGAGCCGCGGTCGTCGCGGCTCGCCCAGGCGGCGTCCAGCGACAGGCGACCGGCACCGCTGACCAGCAACGACACCGACACCGCCAGCAGCGCCAGCGCGTACTCGTAGCCGTTGTTGCTCATGAACAGGCCCTTGCCGACGTGCACGCTCAAGATCGCCACCGCCATCGCGAAGGCCAGCGCCGCCGCTGCAGGCCGGACCAGCAGCCCGAAGAAGAGTGCCAGGCCGCCGAAGAACTCGGCGCCGCCAGCCAGCAGCGCCATCAGCACGCCGGGGTGAAGGCCGATCGAGTCCATCCATTGGCCGGTGCCAGCCAGCCCGTAGCCGCCGAACGCGCCGAACAGCTTTTGCGCGCCGTGCGCGGCGAAGACGATGCCCGCGGGAATTCGCAGGGTCAGCGGTGCCCAGCTGTTGTCGGTGGCCAGCAGGCGGTCGATAAGACGGTTGCTCATGGTGATTCTCCAGGTGGACAAGGGTGATCAGGACTTGCGGATCCAGGTCGGCGTGATGGCCGTGCCCAGCCCGGCGCCATAGCCGAGATAGATGTTCAGCCCGGCCAGTGGCTCGAGGTATCGCGCGTTCTTCAGACTGCCGGCGTCGACGGCCTCAAAGCCCATGCTCTCGGCCAGCGCGCGTGCAGTCTGCTTGGCGCGTTCGCTGTCGCTGGCGTAGAACACGCTGACCTTGCGGCCGCTGCCGAAGTCGGCGCCTTCGGCCAGCACTTGCGCAAAGACGGTGTTGAAGGCCTTCACGACCTCGGCACCCGGCACGGTCTTGGCGATCTCTTCGGCGGCCGAGGTCCCGTGGCCGATGGCCAGGCCCATGTAGTCGGCCGTCAGCGGGTTGGTGATGTCGATGACGACCTTGCCCTGCAGGTCGCCGACGGACTCGAGCGCGCTCACGGCGTCGGCGTAGCCGGTGGCGAGGATCACCGCGTCGGCACCTGCCGCCGCGCCAGCAGTTGCCACGGCCTTGGAACCCGGGTTCGCAGCCGCGACCTGGGCGGCCTTGGCGCTGTCGCGAGCAGTGACGCTGACCTGATGGCCTGCACGGGTAAGTTGCTTGACGAACGCAGAGCCCATGTTGCCGGCGCCGATGACAGTGACTTTCATATTCGATCCTTTGATGCGGGTGTTCATGAGGCGTCCTTTCGAGGGTCGGCCGCTGCACAGCCAAGTCGCCGTGCATGGCCTCGACTGTGATCCCCAGCAGGTATGAGATAAACAGGCCTAGTCGGGACTGACTGTTCCTGGAAGAGAGCCAATGGACAAGTTCGTCGAGATGCAGACCTTTGCAGCGGTCGTCGATGCCGGCAGCTTCGTCAAGGCGGCGGACATGCTGGACATGTCGAAGGCCGCTGTGTCCCGCTACGTCGGCGACCTGGAATCACGGCTGGGCGTGCGGCTCCTGCATCGCACGACGCGCAGGTTGTCGCTCACCGAGGAGGGCGAGGTCTTCCACGCACGTTGCAAGGAGTTGCTGGTCGGCATCGACGAGGCCGAGGCCGAGATCACCTCACGTTCGGGTGAGGCGACTGGAACGTTGAAAGTGAACGTGCCGGTGACTTTCGGGCTTCTTCATCTGGCCCCGCTGTGGGCCGCGTTCATGTCGCTCAACCCCAATGTCAGGCTGGACGTCACGCTGACGGACCGTGTGGTCGACCTGGTCGAGGAGGGGTATGACCTGGCTGTGCGAATCGCGCGGTTACCCAGTTCGTCGCTGGTCTGCCGCAAGCTGACGTCCACGCGCATGGTCCTGTGCGCATCACCAGCCTACCTTCGCGAGCACGGCACACCCGAGCATCCATCGGACCTGGCTCACCATGCGGTCATCGCCTACAGTCTGCTGTCGATTGGCGATACCTGGGAGTTCGCTGGCCCGAACGGACCGGTTGCGGTCGAGGTCTCGCCGCGGATGCACACGAACAGCGGCGACACCTGCCGCGCGGTCGCGCTGCAGCACCGCGGCATCGTTCTGCAGCCCAGCTTCCTGGTGGGGGGCGATCTTCTGTCAGGCGCGCTGGTCGAGGTGATGCCGCAATACCGCGCGATCGAGCTCGGCGTCTATGCCATCTATCCGACTCGCAAGCATGTCTCGCCCAAAGTGCGCGTACTGATTGATTTCTTGGTCGAGGCATTTCGGATGCGCGTCTGGCCAGAGTAAGTTCGCTCACGAGCGGAACTGCGCAGCCTGCTTGCGCAAGCCCCTATGATCGAAACATGACGCCGACGACATCGCCGCCTGGCGCATTCGCTGAACTCGCCCGAACGGCCGGCGCGTGGCTCTTCGGCTGGTGGCGCACGGTGCACCTGACCGCGCTGCTGTTGGTGCTGGCACTGTCGCCGTCGAGTTACCGCAGGGAACATCGGCGCGCGCTGGCCAGCCACGTCTACCTCGGCACGGCGGAGTCGCTGCTGTGGTTCACCGTGCTGTCGACGCTGATCAGCCTGGTCGTGACCCGCATCGTGCTGGTCACGGCCCTGAGCTACGGGCTGTCGCAGTACGCGCTCGAGATGGTGGTGCGCGTGCTCGTGCTCGAACTGATCCCGCTGGCCGCCGCGCTGTTCGCCGCGCTGCGTTGCACGACCCCGCTGGCCGCCGAGATCGCCGCGCTGCGCTCGCGCGGCGAATGGGACGAAGCCGCCGCGCGCGGCGCGGACCCGCTGCGCAGCGAGGTGCTGCCCCGCGTCGTGGCCGGTGTCTTCTGCACGCTGATGTTGGCGGCCGTGAGTTGTGTCGTCACGCTCGTCGTCGCCTATCTGTCCACCTACGCGTTCACGACCGAGGGCTTCGGCGCCTACACGCACACGGTGGGCCAGGTGTTCAATCCTGTCGTGTCGCTGATCTTCGGCCTGAAGATCCTGTTCTTCGGCATCACGGTCGCGCTGATGCCCATGGCCGCCGTGCTCGACACGACGCCGCGCCGGCGCGCGTACACGAGCGTCGAGCTGCAGGGCCTGGTTCGCATGTTCCTCGCAATCGTGCTCATCGAGGTGGCCTCGCTGGTGGGCAACTACTACTGAATTGCGGCCGCGCATCCCATGAAAGTAGACGACGCCCTCTCGCACCCTGCGCCGGTATCGAACCTGGAGTTCAAGGCCGCCTTGCTGCTCGCCCTGTTCGTCGCGCTCGTGCTTGGCACCGTGCTCTATCTGATGTACGCACGCGGCAGCTTCGAGGAGACGCAGCAACTCGTGCTGGTGGTCGACGATTCAGAAGGCGTGCGCGTCGGCATGGACCTGACTTTCGCGGGCTTTCCGATCGGCCGCGTGCACCGCATCGAGCTGGCGCCGGACGGCGCTGCGCGAATCGTCATCGACGTGCTGCGCCGGGACGCGCATTGGCTGCGCGAGTCCAGCGTCTTCATCCTGATGCGCAGCCTGGTGGGCGGCGTCAGCCTGAAGGCCTACAGCGGCGTGCTCACCGACCCGCCGCTGCCGGACGGCGCCCAGCGCAAGGTGCTGGTTGGCGACACCAATGCCGAGTTGCCGCTGCTCGTCTCGAACGCGCGCGAGTTGCTGCAGAACCTGACCCGGCTGTCCGCGACCGACTCGGCCCTGTCCGCAAGCCTGAACAATCTGCAGATGCTCACCGAGCGACTCAATGGGCCGCGCGGCGCCGCGGGCGTACTGCTGGGCAACGAGGCCGAGGCACGCAAACTCGCCACGGCGCTGGACCGGGTCAACCAGCTGCTGGCGCGCCTGGACGGCATGGCCGTCAAGGCCGATGCGCAGGTGCTGGGGCCCGCCGGCCTCGTGCACGAGACCCGGGCGACGGTGCTGCAGCTCAACATCATGCTGGGCGACGCACGCGACACGCTGAAGCGGGTCGACGCGGTGCTCGCCGAGGCGCAGGCCGTCGCGGCGAACACCCGCGTGGCCACCACCGATCTCGGCGCCCTGCGCGCCGAAATCGACGCGACGGTGCGCAAGGTCGAACAACTGGTGGACGAGGTGAATCGCAAATGGCCGTTCGCGCGCGATGCGGAGCTGAAGCTGCGATGACGACCCCGGTGAGCAGGGCGCAGCGCTGGCGTGTCAGCCTGGCCGGTGCTGCCTTTCTCGTCGGCTGCGCCGGCGGCCAGCCACCCCCCGACTGGAAGAGCAACGCCAAGGCGGCGGTCGACCGCGCGGTGCAGGCCTCGCTGTCGGGCGACAGTCGCGTCGAAGCCCAGGAGTTCGAACGCGCGCGCAGCGAGCTGGCGCGCACCGGCCGCCTGGACTGGATGGCGCGCGCCGAACTGATGCGTTGCGCGGCTCATACGGCGAGCCTGGCCTTCGAGCCCTGCGAGGGCTTCGAGCGCCTGCGCCAGCATGCCGACACCGCGGAGCTCGTCTATGCGGAGTATCTGGCTGGGCGCCAGCTGCCGAGCGACGACATCGCGCGCCTGCCGCCCGCACAGCGCGACGCTGCCGCGGCGATTGCCGGCGGCGCGGTATCGCTGGCCAGCCTGCAGGGCATCGACGATCCGTTGTCGAGGCTGATCGCGCTCGCACTGTTGTTTCGCGCCGGCAAGGCCAGCCCGGAGATGATCGCGCTGGCCGACGACACGGCGTCGGCGCAGGGCTGGCGCCGGCCCCTGCTCGCCTGGCTGCAGGTACAGGCGCTACGCGCCGAACGGGCCGGGGCGGCCGACGAGGCGCTGCGGCTTCGGCGGCGCGTCGACCTCGTGCAGGACGGCCAGTAGCCATGCCCGACGTGCCTTGGTCCAGCGTCGATGTCGCCGCCGAGCGCTCGACGCTGCGTGTAGCCGGCACCTGACACGGCTACAGCAGCCGGTCGATAGCGCGACTTCAACTGCACGTCGGCAGTTGCCGACGAACTCGCCGGATACGCACTCGCCGGCTCGGTGATCAGGCCCGGCGCGAGAACGGCCCTGCTTACTTGCCGAACACTGTCTTCAGAAGGTCGGTAGTGCGGGCAGCCGGGTTGGTGCGGATCTTCTTCTCTTCCTCGGCGACCATGTAGAACAGGCCGTCGAGTGACTTCTTGGTCACATAGTCGTCGAGATCCAGCGACTGTCCACCCATCATCGGCACGCTCTCGTAGCGTCCCATCATGTTCTTGTAGGCGCGATTCGCCCCGACTTCGCCGACCTTCTGCGACACGATCGGCTTGAACGCGACGTAGAGTTTGTCATGCGTCTTGCGGCGGAAGAAGTCGGTGGCCGCGGTGTTGCCGCCGGTGAGGATGCCGCGCACGTCCTCCAGCGTCATGTCGCGGATCGCGTCACCGAAGTAGCGCGACGCCAATGGTGCCGCGGCCTCGGCCGCGCGATTCATGCTGAGAATGAACTCGTCGACCTGCTTCTGGTAACCCGCCATTCGCGCCAAGTCCGCCACTTTCTGGATGCTCGACGGCATCAGGATCTTCACCGCCGCGTTGCCGAAGTAGCCGTTCTCCCGTGAGAGGCTCGTCACTGCTCGCTCGGTGCCTACGGCGAGCGCTTCCTTGATCCCTGCTGCGTTCGTCTTCTCGTCGGGTGCGCCAACGCTCGACCCTGCCGGCGGCGCCTTCGGCAGCTTCTCGACCCCTTTCACGAGGTCGTCGAGCTTCGGCATTTGCGCCGAGGCCATGCCGGCGACAAGTGCCCCGAACAGGATTGCCAACCTTCGATTCATGAGCGACTCCTCTCTGTGTAGTGCAGTGCGGCGTTTGCGACTGTTGCCCCTCGTCGGACAAGGGCGCTCCGGTAGTCGAACAAGGTGAATCCGCGGAACGCAATTCCGACTTCAGCACCCTGGGCGCACGCGCACCGCGCGACGGCATCGAGTTTCCCGTATAGCACTGCACAGCGCAGCTGCATTGCGCCGAATCAACCGCGCTGCTGCGGACGCCGGATCGGTCCAGGCCCGCTTGCCGACAGCGGCATTGGCGGCAACGGCTGTCGGCAGACCGGCAGTGCGTACTACCATCACAGCGCCATGTCATCGACAACGATCGCCGCATTGGAACGGTGCCGCTTCGAATTCGGCGTCGGAGCGGCAGACACGAAGCTTGCGTTGCTGGCGCAGCTCGCGAGCGCCAGACTCGGCAGCCCGCGGGCAGTGATGCGCCTGCACGAAGCGTTGTGCTTCATCCGGGCCTACCCCGACAACGCGGCGCTGCTGGCGCAGGTGAAAGCCATGCTCGTCGGCTTTGCCCGTCGTGCCGACCTGCGTGCGCACCGCGCACAACTGGCAGACAGCGGCATCGCCGGCACGACCATCCGCTACCGCTTCTTTGCCGGCCAGGCGCAATGGCTCGCGCAGCATTGGCCGGACCGTCTGCGGCTGGACCGGGACGACACCGACGCCGAAACGCGCATTGCGCGGGCCTTGCCGCCCCTGCTGACGCCGGCCGAGGCGCATGCTTTAATCGAGCTGAAGTTGCCGGGGTATGACGCGCTCGACAGGTTGCGAGGCACCTCTGAGACCGATGCCGCGTTCCTGTTGCGGTGCATTGCCGCGATGCCGGGCAACGGGTTCACCCGGGAGGCCTACTCGGACACCACGGATGCGAGCTTCGCGCTCGCGCCCGGGCCCGACACGCCGTCGCGAACCGTGGCGCATTTCCCTGGCGCGCCTGTGGTGTTTCGGTGCGAACCGCCGCCGCGCGTGCGCCCCGATCTGCGTGCCGAGATGGCGCGAGCGCCGCGTTCGGTGCGCCGGATGTCGTCGCGCAATGCAAAGGCCGTCATCGATCTGTCACGCGGCGCGATGGTCACGCGCGCCCGCTCGCTCGAGGCCTTTTCGTTCGCCGATGCGCGCGACGCGTTGTTGGTCGACGATGGCGATGGCCTGGCCTTTGCGTTCATCGGCGTGATTCCGCAGCGGCGCCACGCCGTGGCCTCGACCTATGGCGGCCTGACGCTGCGCAACGGGGTGCCGATCGGCTACTGGCAGTCCGACATCGTCGGTCGCAATGCCGCCCTTTCGTTCAACACCTTCGACACGTTTCGTGGCGGCGAAGCGGCATTCACCTTCGCGCGCTGGCTGTCCGCGCTGCGACATGTGTTCGCCACCACGTCGTTCAGCATCGAGCCGTACCAGCTCGGCAAGGGCAACGACGAGGCGCTCGAATCAGGCGCCTGGTGGTTCTACGCCAAGCTCGGCTTTCGGCCGCGCGATGCGACCACGCTCAGGCTCGCGCGTGAAGAGCGGGCGCGCGTGCAGCGCAGCCCGCGCCATCGCACTCGCCCCGCCGTGCTGGGCAAGCTGGCCGAGCGGCATCTGTTCTTCGACCTCGAACCGGCGCAGCCGCACCCGCTGGTATCGCTGGCCGCGTTGGGATTGCGCTCCGGTGCCGCACTCTCGGCGCGGGCAGGCTCGAATCGGGAGCGCGCCGTCGATGAAGCCAGTGCCGAGCTGTTGCGTCATTGCGGCCAGGCATCGCTGCGCGGCTTTTCGGCCGACCAGCGCGAGGCCTGGCGCCGCCTCGCGCCTATCCTCACCTTGCTCGACCTCGGTGCATGGCGAGACGACGAACGCCGCGCCCTGGTGGACCTGATTCGCGCCAAGGGCGGGCGCAGCGAGCGTGACTACGTCGCGCGCTACATCGCTCACCCGAAGCTCGACGCTGCGCTGCTGCAGCAGACTCGAGCGCAAGTCGGTTGACGAACGGGCCTCACTGTCGCAGTGCCTGCGCCAGCATCGGTACCACACTGATTGCATTGCTGGCGTGCGGCACGCAGTCAGTGCTCCAGACCCGGCCCACGCCGGCGGCCTGCAATTCGTCCAGTGCGTTGCCGACGAACAGTGCATGGGTCACGGCCACGTCCACGGACACGGCGCCCGCTGCAAGCGCCAGCCGCGCCGCTGCCACCAGCGTGCTGCCGGTGCTGACCATGTCGTCGACCAGCACCACCGCACGGTCTCTGCAGTTCAGAGTCGGTGGCGGCGTGACCTGCACGTCGAGATCGCCGCGGCGCTGCTTCAGGCAGCAGGCATGGTCGGCTGCCGGGGAGCAGGCACGCGCCGCCTCGCGCACCCATTGTTCCGACTCCGCGTCCGGCCCGAGCAGCAGTGGCCGGCTCACCCGCTGTGCCACCCACGCCCCAATCAGCGCGGCGGCCGACAGCGATACCGCCCGGCAGCCTGGCATCACCAGCTGCAACGAGGCGGTGCGGTGCAGGTGCGGGTCAACGGTCACCACCGTATCGAAGCGGCTGGCCAGCAGGCCCGCGACATGGCGCTGGGTGACCGCTTCGCCGGGCAGGAAGGCGATGTCCTGCCGCATGTAAGCCAGGTACGGGCACACCAGCAGCAGGTGCTGCGTGCCCAGCTCGCGTGCCGCGGGGGCGGCAATCAGCAGTTCCACCAGCTTCTCGTTGGGCTGATGCAGGGTGCGCAGCAGCGCGACGCAAGGCGGCAGCCCGACGGGAAGACGCAACTTCAGCTCACCGTCCGGGAAGCGGTGGCGCTCGATCAGCGCCAGCGGCACGTCCAGCGCCTGCGCCAACGCGGCGGCCGTGTCGCGCTCGTCGTGGAAGGCCAACACGCAATCCGGCGCCGGGGTGCCGCTCATCCGACGGTTCCAACGGGAGGCGTCAATTGGTAGCCGCTGTCGCGCACCGCCATGTCGCGTGCAAAACTCAGGTCGGCGGGGTATCGGGCGTGGATGCGATAGAGCGGCTGGCCGGCAGCAACCGGATCGTCGACCTTGCGCAGCAGGTCCACCCCTGCGCCGCTGACCTGCGGCGCGCCGGCCAAGCGCGCAATGCGAGCCAGGCGCAGGTTGTCGATGGCGCTGACGATGCCTCGAGTCTGCGCGACCACCTCGTGCGTCAGCTCGCCCAGCGTGGGCAGGCTGGCGCGCCGGCCCTGGGCGTCGATGATGGCTTCCATCTGCGCCAGTGCCCGACCGGATTCGAGGATGTCGCGTGCAATGCGCCAGCCGTCGCCGCCGCGCACGTCGGGATCGAACTCGATCACGCGCCCGGCCAGGCGCAGCGACTTCTCGCGCAGGTCGGCTGGTGCGGCAGGGTCGTTGCGAAGCACGCGCATCACGTCACGGGCTTCCAGCACCGGGCCGATGCCATTGCCGATCGGTTGACTGCCGTCGGTGATCATCACGTCGAGGTGCAGGTTCAGGAAGGACGCGACGTACTCGAACAGCTTGCGCAGGCGCTGCGCCGCCGGCATGGAGCGCACCTTGGCGGTAGGTCCGATCGGAATGTCCAGCACCAGGTGGGTGGAGCCGGCGGCGATCTTCTTCGACAGGATGGACGCCACCATCTGCCCAGGCGAGTCGATGCCCAGAGGCCGCTCGACCGAGATCAGGATGTCATCGGCTGGCGACAGCCCCGCCGCGCCGCCCCAGGCCAGGCACCCGTTGGTATCGCGGACGATCTGCTTCAGGCGCTCGAAGGGCAGTTCCACGGCGGCCAGCACCTCCATCGTGTCGGCGGTGCCGGCTGGCGATGTGATGGCCCGCGACGAGGTCTTGGGGCACAGCATGCCGTGCGCGGTGACGATGGGCACCACCAGCATCGAGGTGCGGTTGCCTGGGATGCCGCCGATGCAGTGCTTGTCGACGACCGGTCCGCCGCGCACGGCCTGCTGCCAATCCAGTCTGCGGCCGACCTCGATCATCGCTTCGGTCAGGTACAACACCTCGTCGCGTTCGAGGTCGTAGCCGTTGGTGGCGACGACGAAGGCGGCCAGCTCGATCCTGGAATAGCGGGCCTGCGCCACGTCGCGGATGATGGCGTGCAGATCCTCGCGCGACAGGCGTTCGCCGGCGATCTTGCGATGCAGTGCGGACAGTGAAATCGGCGGTTCGGCCGGTGCGACGCGGGCAGCGCGACCGGCCTCGACGTTCAGGCGGGCGAAGGCGTCTTCGGACAGGCCCAGTTCGTCAGGCTGGACGATACCGGCGTCATCGACCACGTTCAGCACCGCACTGATCGCCATGCCATTGGCACGGACCGTCACCTTGGACAAGGCCTGGAAGCCGGCCGCCCGCACGACCGCGCAGTCACGGTGCAGGTAGACGACGCTCTCGCGCCAAGTGTCGATGGCCACGCGCCGGATGCGCAGATCCTCGAGTTCCATGACCGCACTCTAACGCGCAGCGCGAGCGCCATCTGATCTGGGCGCGCCTGAGCAAGGAACCTCCGCCGGCATGGTCTGCCACTTCTTTGGCCGTCATCCCAGGGACAAGCAGAAGTCGCCGGCAACGGTGCGTGGTTCCAGCGGCTGCAGCAATCCACCGCAGGCCGAGCCCGGACGGCGGCTTACACTGCGCGGAAGTCAATCGAAGTCTCCCCGTCGACGGCCGGCAGCTGACGGGGAGTTGCCCGCCAAAGGCTCAGCCATGAACTACTCGTTGCCCGAATTCCTCGCCCACGCCATCGCACTGGAGCACGAAGCCGCCGAGCGCTACCTCGAGCTGGCCGACATGATGGAGGCCCATCGCAACGATGCGGTCTCGGCGGTGTTTCGCGACATGGTCCACTACTCGCGGCTGCACCACGACTCGATCGTCGAGCGCGCCCGCACGGTGCCGCTGCCCCAGCTGCGGTCGTGGGAATACCGTTGGACCCGGCCGCCGGAAGCTGGCGGCGATGAGGCTTTCGACTACACGCTGGACGCCTACACCGCGCTGCGCTATGCGCGCGAAAACGAGGTTCGGGCCATGGACTACTACACCCAGGTCGGCCTGAACGCGAGCGACCCCGAGGTCAAACGGCTGGCGGCGGAATTCGCGAGCGAGGAAACCGAGCACGTGGACGCCCTCGACGAATGGCTGGCCCGAACGCCGAGGCCGTCGGCCCCCTGGCGCGACGATCCGGATCGACCGACGCCGGCCTGACGGCACATCGCGAGTCCAGCCGGACCGGGGCAGTCGAGCGAACTGCATGGGCCGTCACCAGCGCACAGCGCGCGCATGCCGCGCTACTCGCACAAGCGGCGAATGCCCGCCGGAACGGGGATCGCGTGGATGCGGCGACGGTCCTGCGCGTCCCGCACGCAAAACACCCGGGTCTCGCTGCTCTCGCAGATCAGCTCCTCGCCGCGCGTGACCGTGTGCTTCTGGATGAAGACCTTGGAGCGCCACTCTTCGACGCGGGTGCTGATCGTCAGTCGCTCGCCGTAGGTTGCACTCTTGACGAAGCGTGCATGGTGCTCCAGCAGAGGCGTGCCGATGATCCCGTTCGTCGCTTCCAGGAGATGCCAGGGCTGCACACCGCAGGTCATGAAGAAATGCAGCGACGATGCGTCCATCCAGCGGTGGTAGCGCGGAAAGAACACGATGCCTGCGGGGTCGCAGTCGCCGAAACGGATTTCGACGCTCATCGTCGTTGTCTTGCTCATGGTGCGTCGCAGAGTTGTCCGCGCGAATTCTATGGTGCAGCGCCGTGCCGGCCCGGGTCTGCCTGCACGACGCTTGCGCCAGCCTGGCGTCAGCGCTGTTCATCGCCGTTCGCTGGCTGGTGCGTCTCAGGCTCGCATGCGCGGCTTCCCCTTGGCCACCTTCAGCAACAGCTCGATCAGCAGCGCACGCTCGGCCGCCGACAGCACGCGCAAGGACTCTGCCTCCATGACCAGGGCAATCTCGCCGGCGCGCTTCTCGAGATCGCGCCCCTTGGGCGTCAGGTGGATCTGCTGCGCGCGTCGGTCGCGCGTCGAGCGCACTCGCTTGACCCAGCCGCGTTCGACCAGGCGGTCCAGCGTAATCGCCATGTTCGGCGCCGAGATGTCGAGTGTCTGCCCGATCTGCTTCTGGTTCACTCCAGGGTTGGACGCCACCAGCGTCAGGATGGAGAACTCCACTGCCTTCAGTTGCATCGGCGCCATGTGGCGCGCGAAGGCCTTCTTCAGTTCGATCGACGCGCGGCTCGCGGCATAGCCCACCAGGTGCGTGAGCCGCGACTGGTCCAGCCCGAGGTCCTCCGCCGAGGTACGCGGTGCGGCAGGCGGGTTCAACACCATGGGGTCCGGCCATCAGCTCGTCGCGCGTGCGGCGCCGAGGTAGGTGTCGATCACGCGCGGGTCGCGTGCCAGCTCGGCGGCCGGGCCTTCGAGCGCGATTTCGCCCATCTCGAGCACGATGAGCATGTCGTAGGCATGGCCGGCAAACTGGTTGCGCGAGCCGGGGCCGTAGGCCTTCTCGTACTTCTGCACGAAGTCCATCGCCACCTGCTTCGAAGGATGCGAGTCGGGCAATTGCTCGGCGATCACGGCCGGGCCCGAGACGACGAAGGCGCCTTCGACATCCTTGCCGCCCACACGCACCAGGTCGCGCGAGGCCGCGGCATGGGTCTGGTAGATCTTGCCCTTGTAGCCGCGCTCGACGACCGCCTTGTGCGGCATCGCGGCACCGCTGCCGGAAGCCACGATCAGGATCGCGTCGGGGTTGGCGCTGCTGAGCTTGAGCGCCTGTGCGGTGACGCTGCTGTCGCTGCGCGCGAAGCGCTCGACGCCGATGACCTTGATGCCCGACTTCTCGGCGGTCGCGCTGAAGTCCTTCAGCCAACCTTCGCCGTAGGCATCGGTGTAGCCGAGGAATCCAACCGTCTTGATGCCCTGCTTCTTCATGTGTTCGACCATCGCGAACGCCATCACCGCGTTCGATTGCGGCAGGCGGAACGACCAGGTGTCCTTGCCCGGCGGCAACTGCGCGGGCGAAAACATCAGTTGCACGGTACCTGCTTCCGCCGCAATGTCGGCCATCGCGATCGCCACCGGGGTGGCTGCCGAGCCGCCGATCAGGTCCACCTTGTCCTCGGTGACGAAGCGCTTGGCGTTGCTCGCACCCTTGGTCGGGTCGGTCGCGTCGTCGAGGATGATCATGTTGAGCTTCTCGCCCCCGATCGACTGCGGAAAGAGCGCGAATTCGTTCTTCATCGGGATGCCCAGGCCCGATGCCGGGCCGGTCAGCGGCAGGCTGATGCCGATCGTGATGTCGGCCTGCGCCGCGAACGAGGCGAGCAGCGCGAGCACTGTCGCGCCAAGGGTTCGGGAGGTCTTCATCGTTTGTCTCCTTTGGGGATGAGTGTGGAAGCGGATCAGCTTGTCACTCTGGTTGATGTCCTGTCCATGCTGGTATTCACGCCTTCTTGGTTGAAGCTCAATGGGCGCCGCGCACGCGCAGCACGAGCGCCATCGCCGAATCGCCGGCGGCGCAACCGCTGAACACGCCGGTGCCTCCGCCGCGAAGCACCAGCTCCTCGATCAGTTCGATCACCGAGCGCATCCCGGTCGGACCCTGCGGATGGCCCCAGATCAGCGACGAGCCATAGTTGTTCATCTTCTCGAGCGTAAAGCCGGTCTCGCGCGCGAAGGCGATGTCGTTGACCGCGAACGGGTTGTGCGTCTTGACGGCGTCGACGTCCTTCATCGCCAGGCCGGCCTGCTTGAGCGCTGCCATCGCCGCCGGCGCCGGGGCCATCGGCATGTGGCCCTTTTCGACCCTGGCCTGGCCGAAACCGAGCAGTTCGATCTCGACGCCCTTGTCGGTGGCCATGTCGCGCGCGAGCTCGCGCGTTGTGACGATCGCACCGGCGTTGCCGTCGGCCGGATGCGTCTGCGTGCCGAAGGTCACCGTGCCGTCGGCCTTGACCGGCTTCAACTTGGCCAGGTCCGGGGCGGTGGTCGGGAACACGCCTTCATCGGCCGAGAGCGTGCCGCTCTGCTTGCGGAAGCCCGCATCGGTGATCGGCACCTCCTGCATATAGCGCCTCTGGAACGCGCGGTCGTCGGCCAGCGCGTCCTGGTACTGCGCGTAGCGGCGCAGCACGGCCTCGTTCATTTCGGCCGTGCCGACACCGAAGCGGCGCGCGACGTTCTCGGCGGTGTCGATCATCGCGACTTTGGCGTAGGGATCGTGGCCGAAGTTGTCCATGACCCACTTCTCGGTGTGCCCGTTGCCGCCGGGCGCGGTCGGGTCGGGGTAGTGCACGATCGGGCCGTTCGAGCAGCGGTCGGCGGTGACGACGAGGGCGCAGCTGGCGCTGCCGAGCGCCACCTCCTGCGCCGCCATCTGCAGCGCGCGGGCACTGGTGGCGCAGGCTTGTTGCACGGTGGGCCCCGGGACCCGGTCCAGGCCCAGCATCCCGGTCAACCAGGGCAGGCCGAAGAATGCACCGAGCTGCGGGTTGGTGATGCCGAGGATCCCGAGGTCGATCGCGCCCAGGTCGACCTTGCGCTCGTCGAGCATGCGTCGCGTGCAGTTGGCGGCGAGGCGGATGCTGTTGAGGTGGGCGATCGAGCCCTGCCACTTGGCGAACGGCGTCGACCAGTAGATGCCGTAGGGGATGAATGCATTGGCCATGTTCGTGTTCCTTCGGGTTCAGCGGGCAAGTTCAGCCTGCTCCGCTTGCCATGCGGCGAAAGTCTTGCCTTCGCGCGCCAACTTCTCCAGCAGCGGGCTGGGTTGCCAGTATTGGGGGTCCAAGGTCTTCTGGAACTCGACGATCTTGTCCAGGATGAGCTTGAGCCCGACCGTGTCGGCATAGAACATCGGGCCACCGCGGTAATGCGGGAATCCGTAGCCCGCCGTGTAGACCATGTCGATGTCGCTCGCCCGCAGCGCGATGCCTTCCTCGAGCAGGCGCGTACCTTCGTTGATCATCGCGTACAGGCAGCGCTCCTGGATCTCCTGCGCCGAAGGCTTGCGCTGGGGCACGCCCAGGCGCTGTGCTTCCTCCCGGAACATCGCGATCGCTTCGGGATCCGGCGTGCGCTTGCGGTAGGCGCCGTCGTAGCGATAGTAGCCGCGGCCGCTCTTCTGGCCGAGCCAGCCGCGTTCGGTCAGCAGCGCGGTCGGGCGGTAGAAGCTCGGGTCCTTCGGCAGCAGGTGCGCGCGTTCCTTGCGCGTCAGGTAGCCGACGTCGATGCCGGCCATGTCGTACACCGCGAGGATGCCCATCGCCATGCCGAAGCCTTCGAGTGCGGCGTCGACCCGCTCTGGCGTCGCGCCCTCCATCACGCAGCGTTCGGCCTCGCGGCCATACGGGTCCATCATGCGATTGCCGATGAAGCCGTAGCAAACCTTGGCGACGACGCCGATCTTCTTGATCGTCTTGGCGACGTCGAGCGCCGTCATCAGCACGTCGGCGGCGGTGCGGCTGGTCTGCACGATCTCGAGCAGTTGCATCACGTTGGCCGGGCTGAAGAAGTGCAGCCCGATCACGTCCTGCGGCCGCGTCGTGACCGCGGCAATCTCGTCGATGTCGAGCGTCGAGGTGTTGGTGCCGAGCACCGCGCCGGGCTTGGCCACGGTATCGAGCCTGGCGAAAATCTCTTTCTTCAGCGCCAGGTTCTCGAACACTGCCTCGATGATCAGGTCGGCGGCGCCCAAGTCGGCGTAGTCCAGCGAGCCCTGGATCAGCGCCAGGCGCTGTGCCATCTGCTGCGTCTTGAGGCTGCCGCGCGCGACCGAACGCTCGTAGTTCTTGCGCACCGTCGCCAGGCCGCGATCGAGGTTGGCCTGAGCGGTGTCGACGATCGCCACCGGGATGCCCGCGTTGGCGAAGCACATCGCGATGCCGCCGCCCATCGTGCCGGCGCCGACGATGCCGACGCGCTCGACCTTGCGGCCCTTCACATCGGCGCCGATTCCGGGGATCTTGCGCAGCTCCCGTTCGCCGAAGAACAGGTGGCGGAAGGCGCGACCCTCGACCGCGCGCTCGACCTCGATCGACAGACTGCGCTCGAACGCGATGCCTTCGTCGAAGGGCTTCCTTACCGACGCCAGCACGGCATCGAGCAGCACGTTCGGCGAATTGCGGTTGCGCATCGTCCTGGCGACCTCGGCTCGACGCGCGGCGATGATCTCGTCGGCTCGTTCTCCCCCGGCCACACTGCGCTCGCGGGTGCGCCGCGGACCGGCACCCTTCGCGATCAGCTGTCGCGCGAAGGCGATCGCAGCCGGCAGCAGCTCGCCCGAAACCACCTCGTCGACCAGTCCGATCTCCAGCGCCCGCTGCGCGGTCAACGGCTTGCCCGACAGCATCATGTCCAGCGCCGGCTCCAGCCCGATCAGGCGCGGCATGCGCTGCGTGCCGCCGGCGCCGGGGATGATGCCCAGCGTGATCTCGGGCAACCCGAGGCGCGTGACGTCCGCCGCGACGCGGTAGTGGCAGGCCAGCGCCGTCTCGACACCGCCGCCCATCACGGTGCCGTGCAGTGCAGCGACCACCGGCACCGGGCTGTCCTCGATCAGCCGCAGCACTTCGTGGTACCCGGGCTCCTGCACGCCGGTATCGAACTCCCTCATGTCGCCGCCGGAGAGGAAGGTGCGGCCGGCACAGGCGAGCACGATGGCCTTGACCTCGCGGTTGTCGCGCAGGGACTCGAAGCTCGACTTCAACCCGGCACGGACCTCGCGCGTCATCGTGTTGACGGGCGGGCTGTCGATCGTGACCACGGCGACTTCGCCGTGGAGGGTGGTGCTTGCAACGCCGCTCATGGGTGGGGCTTCCTTGGGAGAGGTGAAATCGGTGGCGCTCAGCGCCGGGGCAGGAGCACGTCGGTGCCGCCGGCGTAGAGCCGCTCGACCAGCGCGCCTCGCTGCGCCAGCACCGCGCGCTGGTTGATCGAGCCCTTGTCGGTGATCTCGCCGCGGTCGATGTTCGGTGGCTCGGCGAGCACGAGCGCTCGTGCCACGCGCGTCGCGCTGCCCGTGCCGGTGGCCCATTGGCCGTCGACGAGGCGTTGAAAGAACTCGCGCACCGCTGACGCGGCGAGTACCTGTGCGGCGGAGGCATCGGCGTCCAGTCCGGCCATCGCGCGGCAGGCATCCAGGCGCGGGAAGACGAGGATGCCGACGTCGTCGCGGTTGATGCCTGCGATCACGACGTCGAGCACCAGCGGGTCGCCGGCGGCGACGATGCGCGCGCGCAGCGGGCCGACCGAGACGAAGGTGCCGGTGGAGAGCTTGAAGTCCTCGGCGATGCGGCCGTCGAACGCGAAACCACGCTCGGGATGCGCCTCGTCGATCAGCTTCAGCGCGTCGCCGCTGCAGTAGAAGCCCTCGTCGTCGAAACTTTCGGCGGTCTGTTCGGGAGCACGCCAGTAGCCTGGAGTGACATTCGGCCCGCGGTAGTGGACCTCCAGCTTGCCGGCGACGGAAACGAGCTTGAGTTCCATGCCCGGGGCCGGGAGTCCGACATGACCCGCCTTGACGTCGAAGGCATTGGCGCAGATCGCGAACGGCGCGGTCTCGGTCATCCCGAGGCCGGTGAGCATGCGGATGCGCTCGCCGCAGGTGGCTTCGGCCAGCGCGTCGAGCTGGTCCCACACCGGCTGCGCGAGGCCGGCCCCGGCGAAGAAGAACATCTTCACGCGGCTGAACAGCTTGCGGCGTAGAGCCTCGTCGGTCTGCATCGCGCGCGCAATTTCCTCGAATCCCTTGGGCACGTTGAAGTACGCCGTCGGCGCGACCTCGCGCAGGTTGCGCAGCGTCTGCCCGATCAGCGAAGAAGTCGGCCGGCCGTCGTCGATGTAGAGCGTGCCCCCGTTGTAGATCACCAGTCCGACGTTGTGGCTGCCGCCGAAGGTGTGGTTCCAGACCAGCCAGTCCACCAGCACCGGGGGCTCCTCGCCGAGCTCGGGGAAGCACTGCAGGATCTGCTGCTGGTTCGCGCACAGCATCCGCTGCGTGGTGATCACCGCCTTGGGCTGCTTGGTCGAGCCGGAGGTGAAGAGGAACTTGGCGATCGTGTCCGGGCCGACCGAGGCGTGCGCCGCATCCACGGCCGCGGTGGGCAGCTTGGCGAGCAACTCGGCGAACGCGAGGCAGCGTCGCCCCTCCACCCGGCCATGGGTCAGCACGACCGGCACGTCGGGCGCGACCGTGGACGTGATCGCCCGTGCATAGCCCTGTGCCGACGATGCGAACACCAGCCCGGGGGTCAGCACCGAGACGATGTGACGGAGCTTGCCGAAATCCTGCGAGACCGTCGAGTAGGCGCTCGACACCGGTGCGAACGGCACGCCGGCAAGCATCGCACCGAGGCCGAGCAGCAGATGCTCGAGGTCGTTATCCGACAGGATCGCGACCGGACGCTCGGCAGACAAGCCAAAGTCAAGCAGCGTCTGCGCGATAGCGCGCGCGCGCCGCAGCGCTTGCGCGTAACTCAAGTGCCGCCACTCCCCGTCGGCACCGCGCTTGGCGGCCAGCGTGCGATCCGGCGCAATGGCGGCCCAGTGCACCAGACGGTCGGTCAGCCGCTCTGGGTAGGCACGCAGCGGCTCGGCGGAGAGCACGCGCAGACTGCCGTCCGCCTGCGGCATGAACTTCGCCGACAGCGATCCTCCCAGCTTGAGCGCACGATAGCGCGCCGCCGAGGGGCTCGGCACGTCAACTCCACCGCGCTGCGGATCGCCCATCAAGACCATCATCCTGCGAATGAAAATGGTTGCAATCTTTAACTAAATTGATGGTATCGAGAATAGGGTTAACGATAGGCCATGGATTCGCGAAGCACTGGCGACCTGCCAATCCAAAAGAATGGGGTGCTCCCGGCAGGCCTTCGCGATTTCGGGATGAGGGTAGGTACCGATCCGATCAGGCGCCAAGATGATTAAACATATTAACTAATTAGCCCCAACCCGAACACACTCCGCGGAGCCCGCCGAATGAACACCCAGGACCTGATCGCGATCGACATCCACACGCATGCAGAGGTGTCGTGCCGCAACCCCTTCGACGCCTACGGCGAGGAATACGACCGTGCCGCGGACAAGTATTTCGGCTCGAACCGCCGGCCGACGATCGCCGAGACAGTGGCCTACTACCGCGAGCGCAAGCTCGGCCTGGTGATGTTCACGGTCGATACCGAGTCGCTGCTCGGCCGGCGCCGCATCCCGAACGAGGAAATCTGCGATGCCGCGCGGGCCAACGCCGACATGATGATCGCCTTCGCGAGCATCGATCCGCACAAGGGGCGCATGGGCGCGCGCGAGGCACGCCGGCTGATCGAACAGGACGGCGTGCGCGGCTTCAAGTTTCACCCCACCGCACAGGGCTTCCTGCCCTACGACCGGATGGCCTGGCCGCTGTACGAGGTGATCGCCGAGCACAAGCTGCCGGCGATCTTCCACAGCGGCCATTCGGGCATCGGCGCGGGCATGCGCTGCGGCGGCGGTCTGCGGCTGCAGAACTCCAACCCGATGCTGCTCGAGGATGTCGCGATGGACTTCCCCGACATCGAAATCGTGATCGCGCATCCGTCGTGGCCGTGGCAGGACGAGGCGCTCTCTCTCGCGCTGCACAAGCCGAACGTCTGGATCGATCTGTCGGGCTGGAGCCCCAAGTACTTCCCGCCGCAGTTGGTGCAGTACGCCAACACGCTGTTGAAGGACCGCATGCTGTTCGGCTCGGACTACCCCTTGATCACGCCGGAACGCTGGATGAAGGACTTCGCCGAGGCTGGGTTCAAGCCCGGAGTGCAGCCGCTGATCCTGAAGACCAACGCGATGCGTCTGCTGCGGCTTGATGCCTGACGAGCAGTTCGAGTTGCCTGTCAGCATGGTTTGAAGTACTCGGTCGGCAGGGCTCTGGCCGGGAGGGTGAGTTCGCAGATCGAAGGCGAACGACCCCTTCGCTGCAGCCGCTCACGGGACTTGGTTCGATCGTCCGGTTCGTGCCGATCGCCGACACGCCGGCGTCAACCCTTCGGGATCGGGCGCGGCTGGCCTTCGTGGTCGATCGCCACGTAGGTGACGTTGGCCTCGGTCACCTTGACGACACGCAGGTTCGCCGGGTTGCGTTCGGCATAGACCTCGACCCGCACCGTGATCGAAGTCCGCCCGACGCGAACGACGTGGGCATAGAAGCTCAGCAGGTCGCCGATCGACACTGGCTGCTTGAAAACGAACTCGTTCACCGCCACCGTCGCGATGCGGCCCTTGGCAATGCGCGCCGGCAGCACGGCGCCGGCCAGATCGACCTGGGCCATGATCCAGCCGCCGAAGATGTCGCCGTTGGCGTTGGAGTCCGCGGGCAGTGGCATCACGCGCATCACGAGCTCGCGGTCGGTGGGCAGGGCGAGCGGGGCGGCCGCGGCTGCGGTATGGTCGATAGTTGCTGCCTTGTGGTGGCGCGAATGGCCCGTCATCTGATCCACCTCCTGCACTGTTTCGACGACCGATTCTTTCACGACCGCCCTCCGATGCGAACCCACGCCATGCCCCTTCCCGCCGAATCCACTCCGGCGGCGCCCCGTTCCGATTGGGCGACACTCCAGCGCCTCCTGCCCTACCTCTGGCGCTACCGCTGGCGTGTCGGCATCGCGCTGGCGTTCATGGTCGGCGCCAAGGTGGCCAACGTCGGCGTGCCGGTGCTGCTGAAGACGCTGGTCGACAACCTGTCGCTCAAGCCGGGCGACGTGCGCGCGGTGCTGGTGGTGCCGATCGGGTTGCTGCTCGCCTACGGCGGGCTGCGCCTGTCGACTTCGCTCTTCACGGAACTGCGCGAGCTGATCTTCGCCAAGGCGACGGAGGGCACGGCGCGCAGCATCTCGCTCGCGGTGTTCCGCCACCTGCACGCGCTGTCGCTGCGCTTTCACCTCGAGCGCCAGACGGGCGGCATGACGCGCGATATCGAGCGCGGCACGCGCGCCGTGCATTCGCTGATCTCCTATTCGCTCTACAGCATCGTGCCGACGATCATCGAAGTGACGATGGTGCTGACGCTGCTGGCAGTGAAGTTCGACGCCTGGTTCGCCTGGATCACGCTCGCCGCGCTCGTCGTCTACGTCAGCTTCACCGTCTCGCTGACCGAGTGGCGCACCAAGTTCCGGCGCCAGATGAATGAATTCGACGCGGCGGCGCACAGCAAGGCCATCGACTCGCTGCTGAACTACGAGACCGTCAAGTACTTCAACAACGAGGCCTTCGAGGCCGGGCGCTACGACGAGAGCCTCGAGAAGCTGCGCCGCGCGTCGCTGAAGAGCCAGAGCACGCTGTCGATGCTCAACACCGGCCAGCAGCTGATCATCGCTGTGGCGCTGGTGACAATGCTGTGGCGCGCGACGCAGGGCGTGGTCGAGGGCCGCATGACGCTCGGCGACCTGGTGATGGTCAACGCGTTCATGATCCAGCTCTACATCCCGCTGAACTTCCTCGGCGTGCTCTACCGCGAGATCAAGCAGAGTCTGACCGACCTCGACAAGATGTTCCGGCTGCTCGAGCGCGAGCGAGAGATCGACGATGCGCCCGGCGCGCAGCCGCTGCGGGTGACGCAGGGTGTGCTGCGCTTCGAGCAGGTGAGCTTCGGCTACGACACCGATCCGGCCGCCGCGCGGGAAATCCTGCACGAATCGAGCTTCGAGATCCCCGCCGGCAAGACCGTGGCGGTGGTCGGGCCATCGGGGGCCGGAAAGTCGACGCTGGCACGGCTGCTGTACCGCTTCTACGACGTGAACGCCGGGCGCATCAGCATCGACGGGCAGGATATTCGTGGCGTCACACAGGCCAGCCTGCGAGCGGCGATCGGCATTGTGCCGCAGGACACGGTACTCTTCAACGACACGGTCGAATACAACATCGCCTACGGTCGGCCCAGCGCCAGCCATGCCGAAGTGGTGGCGGCAGCGCAGGCGGCGCGCATCCACGACTTCATCGTCTCCACGCCCAAGGGCTACGAGACGATGGTCGGCGAACGGGGTCTGAAGCTGAGCGGCGGCGAGAAGCAGCGCGTGGCGATCGCGCGCACGCTGCTGAAGGACCCACCGGTGCTGATCTTCGATGAGGCCACGTCGGCGCTCGACTCGGCCAACGAGCGCGCGATCCAGGCCGAACTGCAGAGTGTCGCCCGCAACAAGACCGCGCTCGTCATCGCCCATCGCCTGTCGACGGTGGTCGACGCGCATCAGATCCTGGTGCTGGAGCAGGGCCGCATCGTCGAGCGCGGCACGCATGCCGAGCTGTTGGCGCACGACGGACGCTATGCCGAGATGTGGCGGCTGCAGCAGGCGGGCGGCGAAGGGCCGGGGCCGGAAGAGGCGGCGACACTGGCGGGCACTGAGTCGCGCGCGCTTGCCGGTGCCCTCTGACAACGGCAAGGCCCCCGGCACCGACTTGGCGACAGGGAGAAGAACTACCAGGTGCGTTGCGCGACATGCCATGGTCCCGGGGCGAGGGCGGCGCGAACAGGTTCTATCCGCGCGTGTCCGGGCAACACTTCAAGTACATGCCGCGCGAAATGATCGACATTTGCGACGGCGTGCGGCCGCAGCGGGTCGCCGGCGTGGCCCCTCGCACTCGGCCGCCGAGGCACTATCGCAAACCCTCGTATGCCAGGTGCGCGCGGCCGGGAGCGGGCCCTTGTCTCTAGAATCCAAGGCCCGATCTTTCAGCCCTCAATCTCTCGAAGGAGTCCCCTATGCTGATGAAGAAGTCGATCCTGGTCCTGTTCGCCGCGTTGGCGGTGGGCGCCGTGCAGGCGCAAGACACGCTGAAGAAGATCAAGGACAGCGGCAGCGTCACGATGGGTGTGCGCGAATCCTCGGGCGCGCTCGCGTTCACGCTCGGCGACGGCAAGTACACCGGCTTCCATTACGACGTCTGCCAGCAGGTGCTCGCCGACATCCAGAAGCAGCTCGGCCTGGCCAAGCTCGACATCAAGTACCAGCCAGTGACGTCGCAGAACCGCATTCCGCTGGTGCAGAACGGCACCGTCGACATCGAGTGCGGCTCGACCACCAACAACGCGACCCGGCAGAAGGACGTCGCCTTCGCACCGACACTGTACGTCGAGGAAGTGCGCATAGCGGTCAAGGCCAACTCGGGAATCACCTCGATCAACCAGCTCGCCGGCAAGACCGTCGCCACGACCACTGGCACGACATCGGTGCAACTGCTGCGCAAGCACGAGAAGGCGACCGGCGTCGACTTCAAGGAAGTCTTCGGCAAGGACCATGCCGACAGCTTCCTGCTGCTCGAATCGGGCCGCGCCGACGCCTTCGTGATGGACGGCCAGATCCTCGCCGGGCTGATCTCGAAGTCGAAGAACCCGGCCGACTTCAAGATCGTCGGCGAAGTGCTGTCGGTCGAGCCGATCGCGATCATGTACCGCAAGGACGACCCGGCGCTCAAGAAGGCCGTCGACGGCAGCATCCTGGCGATGATCAAGAGCGGCGAAGTCGCGAAGCTCTACGACAAGTGGTTCATGCAGCCGATCCCGCCGAGCAACACCAAGGTCGGCCTGCCGGCAAGCGACGCCACCAAGGCAGCGTGGGCGAACCCGAACGACAAGCCGGCGGAAGACTACGCCAAGAAATAGAGCGTAGTTCGCCCCTGGGCGGGGCGGCGCCGGCGGGCGCGGAGCTTGCTTGCGCCGTCAGCATATAGCGACAGCACGACGAGGAGGAGACCGCCTTGGGCAGCAAATGGGACTGGCAGGTCTTCCTGCAGGACACCGGTGGCGGGCGGACCTACCTCGAGTGGCTGTTCTCGGCCTGGGGCTGGACGCTCGCCGTCGCAGCCGGCGGCCTCGTCGTCGCGCTTGTCGTCGGCTCGCTGATGGGCATCCTGCGCACGACGCCTAGCAAGGCGCTCGCGCTGCTCGGCAACGCGTGGACCGAACTGTTCCGCAACATCCCGCTGCTGGTCCAGCTCTTCCTCTGGTACCACGTGCTGCCGTCGATCTTCCTCTCGCTGCGCGCGGTGCCGAGCATCGTGCTGGTCGTTTTCGCGCTCGGCTTCTTCACCTCGGCGCGGATCTCGGAGCAGGTTAAGGCGGGCATCGAGTCGCTGCCCAAAGGCCAGCGCTACGCCGGCCTGGCGATGGGGCTGACACTGCCGCAGACCTACCGCTATGTGCTTCTGCCGATGGCCTTCCGGATTGTCGTGCCGCCGCTGACGAGCGAGTCGATGAACATCATCAAGAACTCGTCGGTCGCGTTCGCGGTGAGCATCTCCGAGCTGACGATGTTCGCGATGCAGGCGCAGGAAGAAACCTCGCGCGGGATCGAGATCTACCTCGCGGTGACGCTGCTCTACTTCCTGTCGGCATTCGCGGTCAACCGCGTTGCGCTCTTCATCGAGAACCGGGTCCAGGTGCCCGGCACGATCGGCGGGAGCAAGTGATGTTCAACGTCGACTTCGGCTTCCTGACCTGGCAGGTCGTCAGCAGCTTCATCGTCAAGGGGGCCATCTTCTCGGTCCAGCTCACGCTGGTGGCGATGGTCGGTGGCATTGCGCTGGGTACGGTGCTGGCGCTGATGCGGCTGTCGGGTCGCAAGCCGCTGGTGTGGGTGGCGGCGTTCTACGTCAACACGCTGCGCTCGATACCGCTGGTGATGGTGATCCTGTGGTTCTTCCTGCTGATTCCGATGCTGATCGGCCGGCCGCTCGGCGCCGAGGTATCGGCGATCGTCACCTTCACGGTGTTCGAGGCTGCGTACTACTCCGAGATCATGCGGGCGGGCATCCAGTCGGTGCCCAAGGGCCAGGTGTTCGCCGGCTACGCGGTCGGCATGACCTACTCGCAGTGCATGCAACTCATCGTGCTGCCGCAGGCGTTCCGCAACATGCTGCCGGTGCTGCTGACGCAGACCATCATCCTGTTCCAGGACACCTCGCTGGTGTACGCGATCGGCGCCTACGACCTGCTCAAGGGCTTCGAGGTCGCGGGCAAGAACTTCAACCGGCCGGTCGAGATGTACCTGCTCGCCGCGGTCGTCTATTTCATCGTCTGTTTCAGCCTGTCGATGCTCGTGCGCAAGCTGCAGAACAAGATCCGGATCATTCGCTAGCCAGAGAGATCGCCATGATCGTCATCAAGAACGTCTCCAAGTGGTACGGCAGCTTCCAGGTGCTGACCGACTGCAGCACCTCCATCAACAAGGGCGAGGTGGTCGTCGTCTGTGGCCCCTCGGGTTCAGGCAAGTCGACGCTGATCAAGACCGTCAACGCGCTCGAGCCGTTCCAGCAGGGCGACATCGTCGTCGATGGCGTCTCGATCGCCGACCCGAAGACCGACCTGCCTAAGCTGCGCTCGCGGGTGGGCATGGTGTTCCAGCACTTCGAGCTGTTCCCGCATCTGTCGGTGACCGAGAACCTGACGCTGGCGCAGATCAAGGTGCTCGGCCGCAGCGCCGACGAAGCCAGGAAGCGTGGCCTGAAGATGCTCGACCGCGTCGGCCTGATGGATCACAAGGACAAGTTCCCCGGCCAGCTCTCGGGCGGTCAGCAGCAGCGCGTTGCGATCGCGCGCGCACTCAGCATGGACCCGATCGTGATGCTGTTCGACGAGCCCACCTCGGCGCTCGACCCCGAGATGGTCGGCGAGGTGCTCGACGTGATGGTGCTGCTCGCCAAGGAAGGCATGACGATGATGGTCGTCACCCACGAGATGGGCTTCGCGCGCAAGGTCAGCCACCGCGTGATCTTCATGGACGCCGGAAAGATCGTCGAGGATTGCGCCCGCGACGACTTCTTCGGCAACCCCGACGCGCGCACGCCGCGGGCGAAGGATTTCCTCTCGAAGATCCTGCAGCACTAGCGCAGTGCCGCCTCACGGCACGAAGCGATAGCCGATGCCGGTCTCGGTGAGCAGATGGCGCGGCTGCGAAGGATCGACTTCTATCTTGCGCCGCAGGTGGCCCATGTAGACGCGCACATAGTGCGTGTCTCGCGCATGGCTCTCTCCCCACACGGCCTTCAACACCTGGCGGTGCGTCAACACGCAGTGCGGATGCGCGGTCAGGTGGGTCAGCAGCCGGTACTCGATGGGGGTCAGGTGCAGGGACTGCCCGGCACGTTCGACCGTGCGCCGCTTCAGATCGATCTTCACGTCGCTGAATTCGATCAGCGCACCGGTGTCGGTCACGCCATGGGAGCGGCGCCGCAGATGCGCGCGCACGCGCGCCAACAGCTCGCCGGCGCTGAAGGGCTTGACCAGATAGTCGTCGGCGCCTGCGTCGAGTGCGCCGATCTTGTCTTCCTCCGAGGTCCGTGCCGAGAGCACGAGGACCGGGACGTCGGACCAGGCGCGCAAGTCGCGGATCAGGTCGACGCCGTCGCCGTCGGGCAGGCCGAGGTCGAGGATCACGAGATCAGGGTGCCGCGTCCCGGCCTCGATCAGCCCGCGCTGCACGCCATCGGCTTCGTACACGTCGAAGCCTTCGCGCTCCAGCGCCATGCGCACGAACCGGCGGATCTCGGCCTCGTCTTCGACCACCAGCACCTTCGGCGTCGCGTCACCCATTGCCGTCTCCCGAGGCGGGCTCGAAGTCTTCGATGTCGTCGAGCCGAGGCGGCACGCCGCGCGGCAGTTCGACGCTGAAACGTGCGCCGCCCTGGGGCCGCGTTTCGCCGCTGATCGTGCCGCCGTGGGCTTCGACGATGGCGCGACAGATCGCCAGGCCGAGGCCGACGCCAGGGGTGGCGCTTTCCCTGCGTCCGCGCTCGAACTTCTGGAAGATCGCTTCCTCGCGACCCTTGGGCAGCCCGGGCCCGTGGTCGTCGACCGTGACCCTGACGCTCTCGCTGGACGCCACGGCGGCGATCTCGATCGGACTTCCGGTCGGCGTGAACTTGGCCGCGTTCTCGAGCAGGTTGCACAGCACGCGCTCGATCAGCACGGCGTCGAGGTGCAGCAAGGGCAGGTCCTCGGGCAGCGCAACGCGGACCCGCCGCAGGTCCAGCGTGCCGCTCATCGCCTTCAAGGCGCTGCCAACGACTTCCTCCAGCGGCTGCCATTGCCGGTTCAGCTGCACCAGGCCCGACTCGAGACGCGCCATGTCGAGCAGGTTGTTGACCAGAGAATTCATGCGCAGCGCCGCCTCGCGTATGCCGTCAGCGATCTCGCTCTGCGCGCCGCTGGGGGGTGGCTGCGTCATCGCCAGCGATTCGGCCATGCCGACCAGCGCCGCGAGCGGCGTGCGCAAGTCATGAGAGATGGCGGCCAGCAGCGAGTTGCGCAGCCGCTCGGACTCCATCTGCACGGTCGTGCTCTGCGCCACGTCGACATAGTGAATGCGCTCCAGCGAAATCGCGAGCAGCGACGCGCAGGTGTCGAGCAAGCGACGCTGCTCGGGGCCGACCAGGCGTGCCGGATTCTTGGGCTCGATCGCGAGCACGCCGCGCAGGCGCATCGGCGCTTTCAATGGCAGGTAGAGCAGGGGTGATCCGGGCAAGGTGTCGGTACCTTGGCCCGCCGCTTCGGCATGGTCGAAAGCCCACTGCGCGACGCCGGGGTCGATCCCGGCCGGCAAGATCGGCAGGGGCACCGGTGTCGTGACCCGATCGTGCAGATCGGCCACCATCAGTGCTGCGCGGGCCTCGAACTCGGATTTCAGGAAGCGAGCCGCGATTTCGGCGATCTGCTCGACCATCAAGGCGCCCGAGAGGTCCCTCGACATCTCGTACAAGGCGCCGACGCGTTCCTCGCGCAGCGTCGCCACGCGGGCCTGGAACTTCAGCCCGGCCGTCATCTGACCGATGACCAGCGCCACGACCAGCATGACCGCGAACGTCAGCAGGTACTGAGCGTCGCTGACGGCGAAGCTGAAGCGCGGCGGCACGTGAAAGAAGTCGAAGGCCGCGACACTCAGGAAGGCCGCCAGCACGGCCGGCCCGCGACCGAAGCGAAGCGCCACGACGACCACCGCCAGCAGGAACACCATCACGATGTTCGCCAGCTCCAGCACCGAGTGCAGCGGCTCCGTCAGCAGTGTCACGGCGCCGCAGACCGCTGCGCTCCAGACGTAGGGCCACCAGGCCCTGGCAACCGAGGCGCTCGCCTGCTCGGCTGCCGCGGGCGGGGCCGTCCAGCGACTGCCGCGTTCACGCGCAGGCAGCGCGATCTGGATCACGTCGAGGTCGCTGCCTTGCGCCCCAACCGCTTCGGCCAGAGTCGTGCGCCAGGGGCGCGGAAGCCGCCCCGTGTCGCGGCCGAGGACCACGCGCGACAGGTTGTGCTCGTGCGCGTACTTCACGAGGGTCGTGGCCAATGCGGTGCCGACCAGCGTTGCAGTCGCCGCGCCGGCGTCCTGCGCCAGCTTCAGCACCTTCAGGATGCGCTGTCGCGCCGCGTCCGGCAACCGCTGCAGTTGCGGCGTCTCGACGTACACGCAGTGCCAGGGCACGTCGAGCTGCGCCGCTATGCGCGCGGTGGCGCGGACCAGCTTCTCCGAGCGTTCGTCGGGGCCGATGCCCACCAGCAGCGATTCACGCGTCTGCCACACCGGTGCCACCGCCATCGTGCGGCGGTACTGCAGCATCTCGTCGTCCACGCGGTCGGCCGTGCGACGCAGCGCCAACTCGCGCAAGGCGATCAGGTTGCCCTTGCGGAAGAAGTTGCGAACCGCGCGCTCGGCCTGCTGCGGCAGGTAGACCTTGCCCTCTTTCAGGCGCTGCAACAGTTCGTCGGGCGGCAGGTCGACGATGACGACCTCGTCGGTGTCGTCGAACACGCGGTCCGGCACGGTCTCCCAGACGCGGATGCCGGTGATGCCGCTGACGATGTCGTTCAGGCTCTCCAGGTGCTGCACG